>Ga0302046_10001140_pt1 | contig 24988 bp, 21 predicted proteins | sample RVTome_11_FD_200261 | JGI IMG/M metagenome (GOLD analysis project Ga0302046, IMG submission 200261) | Soil microbial communities from uranium-contaminated site in the Upper Colorado River Basin, Wyoming, United States - RVT147D111 (version 2) ... | reverse complement strand
CACGTCTCGTAGTACCACGTACGCCAGAACCAGTCGAGGTTCCTGCCGCTCACGCTGTTGAACGTGTTGAAGAAATCCCAGGGTTTGGGATGCCTGTACCGCCACCGCTGGAGGTATTCGCGGTAGGCCCGGGCAAAGCCGTCCTGCCCCAGCATCCCCCGCAATGCCGCGAGCATGGTCGCCGGCTTCTGGTACGACGCGATCCCGTAGGCGGGGCCGGGATAGTGATAGTCCGACCACCGCATCAACTCGCCCTCGAGGCCCGCGCGCGCCAGGCCGAGGTAGCCGTCGCGCTCCTCGGCGTCGCCCGTGTCGCCGGGCCGGAACTCCTCGCGCGCCCGGTTCTCGTTGAACGTGGTGGTGCCCTCGTCCATCCACGCGTGGCGCCGCTCGTCGGTGCCGATCTGCATCGGGACCCACATGTGGGCCAGCTCGTGGACCACCACGTTGTAGAGGTCCGCGTCCTCCCGCGTGTTGTAGTCGCCGATCAGGGTCATCATCGGGAACTCCATGCCTCCGCCGATGATCCCGCCGCCTTCGACGATCGTCATGTGCGGCCACGGATACGGCAATCCGGTCCAGCGCGACAGGAAGTCAATGGAATGCTGACCGTAGCGCCACGCGTGCTGCCAGCGGGGTGCGGATGGCCGCCAGAACGCGTGAATCGTGGCGTAGTCGGTGGTCCCGTCGCCGTTGCGGTCGCCCACCGGGGTGCGCGTGGCGTCCCACCGGGATCCGCTCACCACACTGAACGCCACGTCCCGTACCGTGTCGGCCGCAAAGCGCCACCGGAGGCGGCCATTGGTGCCCGGGGTCGTGGCCTTCCCGGGTCCGAGGTCTTCCGGGGTGAGCACGTGCACGACGCTGTCGCTCCGCTCGGCGCGGGCCAGCCGCTCCCGCACCGGCGCCGGCAGCACGTCCGCCGCGTTCTCGAGATGGCCCGTGGCGGCCACCACCCAGCCCGCGGGCGCGTCCACGGTGAGCGCGTAGCTCCCGAATCCCGCGTAGAACTCGGCGTTCCCGGCGTAGCCGTCGGTGTGCCAGCCCACGACGTCGTCGAACACCGCCATCTGCGGATACCAGTACGCGAGGTGAAACAGGTTGTCGCCGTTCCAGCCCATCCGCCCCGCCCCCGACTGCGGGACGGTGAAGCTCCACTCGATCTCCAGCGACAGCTGCGCGCCGGACATGACGGCGGTGGGCGGGCGCACGGCGAGGGTGGTGCCGAACACCTCGTACGCCGCGCCGCGGTCCATGGGCTGCGAGGGGAGCGCCTGCCCGGACGCCACGACCCGTGTGATTTCCATGCCGCCCGTCACCTCCTGCGGCTCGAGGCGCACCGCGCCCGGCGCGTGGAGATTCTGTGGCAGCTGGAGAAACACCACCGGCAGGGTGTACGGCGACCGGTTGTGATAGCGGATCTGCGCCCGACCCGTGACCCGCTTGGCGGCCGGGTCGAGCGAGGCGAACAGCGTGTAGTCCGTCCACTGCTGCCAGTACTGGAGGCCGGGCTCGCCCGTCGTGGTCCGCGTGTTGCGCTCGACCGCGTGCTGGAACTCGGGCGGTGGCGTCACCGGGTAGGGGATGGGGCGCTGGCCCGCGGCCGCGGACGGCGCGAGCGTGAGCAGGGCCAGGACGTATGCGGAACGGGTCACGCGGCCTCCGGACTTGGTTGGGCACACTGTGGCGGATCGGCGCGAAAGTATACCCCGAAAGCGCGCAAAATGGCCGCCCTGCAGGCCCGCGGTACCGGCGGCTACTTTCCGGGCCATGTCGCGACCGTTCCTGACACTGCTGGCCGCTTCGCTCGGGAGCCTGTGGGGCTGCGCCCCCCAGCCGCCCGCCCCCACCACGGTGCTGCTCGTCTCGGTGGATGGGATGCGGCACGACTACCTGGACTCGGTGTCGCTCCCCAACATCCGCCGCCTGGTGGATCGCGGAGCGCGGGCTCCCCTCGTTCCCGTATTTCCCACGAAGACCTTTCCCAACCATTACACCATCGTCACCGGCCTCTACGCGGACCAGCACGGCATCGTGGCCAACACGATGTACGATCCCGAGCTCGACGCCTGGTTCCGGCCGACCGACCGGCAGGCGGTGGCGGATGAGCGCTGGTGGGGCGGGGAGCCGATCTGGGTGACTGCCGAGCGCCACGGCATCCGCTCGGCGCCGCTGTTCTGGCCCGGCGTCGAGGCGGAGATCGGGGGCGTGCGGCCGACCTACTGGCTGCCCTTCGACGACCGCATGCCCCTCGAACGCCGGATCACGCAGGTGCTCGAGTGGCTGGACCTCCCGGAGCCGGAGCGTCCGCGGTTCGTCACCACCTACTTCTCGGCCGTGGACGTCGCGGGCCATGACCACGGACCGGAGTCGCCTGAAGTCACCGCGGCACTCCAGGCAACCGACCGGATGATCGGGCTGCTGCTCGATGGCCTCGCGGATCGGGGGAGGCTGGAGGAGATCGCGATCCTCCTGGTGTCCGACCACGGCCAGGCGGCGCGCTCGCCGGAGCGGGTGATCATCCTCGACGACCTGTTGCCCGCGGACCTCGCCCAGGTCGTGGACTGGTCGCCCGTGCTCCAGCTCCGTCCCGCGCCGGGGCTCGAGGACTCCGTGTATCACCTGCTGGCGGGACGTCATCCGCACCTCCAGGTCTACCGGAAGGCGGACCTGCCCGACCGCTGGCGCTACCGCGACAGCCCGCGCATCCATCCCATCGTGGCGGTGGCGGACGAAGGATGGGAGATCAGCTCGCGCGACTGGTACGAACGGCACCCGAACGCGTTCCGCGGCGGGTCGCACGGCTGGGATCCGGATTCCCCGGCCATGTGGGGGGTCTTCGTCGCGTCGGGGCCGTGGTTCCGGCAGGGCTATCGGGCCAGCCCGTTCCAGAGCGTGCATCTCTACGAGTTGATGTGCCGCCTGCTCGACCTCACGCCGGCGCCGAACGCGGGGAGTCGCGACTCGACCGCGCACTTCCTGCGGTAGGCGTCAGCCCCGACGCACGACGGGCCTCCGCGCGACGCGAAGGCCCGTCAGGGAATGCCGGCGACGCGAGTCAGGCGCCTCGGCCACGGGCGACCTGCCGTTCCTCGCCGCTCTCGAAGTAGACCCGGTTCTTCTCGATGTAGCTCTTCCACTCGGGTGGGACGTCCTCCTCCGGGAAGATGGCCGTCACCGGGCACTCGGGCTCGCAGGCGCCACAGTCAATGCACTCGTCGGGGTGAATGTAGAGTTGATCCTCCCCTTCGTAGATGCAGTCAACCGGGCAGACGTCCACGCACCCGCGGTCCTTGGTGTTGAGGCAGGGCTCGGCAATGATGTAGGGCATGCAGGACTCCGAAACAGGACAACCGCCAGGTGTGAGGCGGAATGTGAGAATGCGCCGGGGGAGTGTCAAGGCCGCGGTTACATTGCCATCAATGCGCATTGCCTCCCTGCTCGCCAGCGCCACGGAGACCGTCTGCGCCCTGGGTCTGGACGACCGGCTCGTGGCCATCTCGCACGAGTGCGATTACCCGGCGCACGTCCTGAACCGGCCCCGGGTGAGCCGTCCCCGGTTCGATCCCGCCGGCCTCGCGAGCGGCCAGATTGACGCCGCGGTCCGCCAGGCCATGGCGCTGCACGGCAGCGTGTATACGCTGGACGAAGCCGCGCTCCGGGAAGCCGCCCCCGATCTGATTCTCACCCAGGACGTCTGCCAGGTCTGCGCCGTGCCGACCTCGCTGGCGCAGCAGGCGGTGCGGGCGCTCGATGGCGGGGCCCGCGTCCTCTCCCTCGACGCCCACAGCGTGGAGGGCATTCTCGCGACCGTGGAGCAGGTGGGCCTCGCCGCCGGCATCGAGGCGCGGGCCCGGGAGGTCGCCGGCCGGCTGAGGGGCCGGATCGAGGCGGTCGCGCGCCGCGTGGCGGCGCGCCCCCGGCCCAGGGTGCTCGCCCTCGAATGGCTCGATCCGGTGTTCGTGCCGGGTCATTGGGGGCCGGAGATGGTGGCCCTGGCCGGGGGCGAGAACCTGGCCGGGTCGGCGGGGGAGCGGTCGCGGCAGCTCGCGTGGAGCACCGTGAGCGGCCTCGATCCCGACGTGCTGCTGGTCCTGCCGTGCGGGTACGATCTGGCGCGTGCCCGGGCGGAGGCCGACGCCCACCGCGACCGCCTCCTCGCCCTGGCGCCCCGAGCCGTGCGGGACGGAAGGGCCTGGGTGGTGGACGGATCGGCCTACTTCAACCGGTCCGGACCGCGGGTCGTGGACGGCATCGAGATCCTCGCCTCGATCTTCCATCCGGACCGTGTGCCCGAGATCACCCAGGCGGGCCGCGCGGAGCCGTGGGGCGGCTGACTCACGGCGGCGTGAAGGTTACCTTAGAAAGTCGCCGTGATGAGCTGTCCCCCAGCAGGAGCCGCACGATGCGTTATGACCCCCGAATGGTGCAGCCGATGCGCGAAGAGCTGACGCGCCTTGGCTTTGCCGAGTTGCTGACCCGCGACCAGGTGGACGAGCACCTGGCCGTGCGGGATCAAACCATGCTCCTCGTCGTCAACTCCATCTGCGGGTGCGCCGCGGGCAAGGCGCGCCCGGGGGTGGCCCTGGCCCTCCAGCAGGGCCCCCGGCCCGACCAGCTGCTGACGGTGTTCGCCGGCATGGAGCTGGAGGCCACGCAGCGCGCCCGCGACTACTTCGAAGGGTATCCGCCGTCGTCGCCGCAGATTGCCCTGCTCAAGAACGGCCGCGTGCTCCACATGCTCGAGCGCAAGGACATCGAGGGCCGGGACGCGCCGGACATCGCGCAGGATCTGGCCTCGGCGTTCGAGACGTTCTGCGCCGGGGCAGCGGCATGAACACGCCGCGGCGCGTGATTGGCCGCATCCCCACTGGGCCCCGGTAGCGGCGCGACCCGGCGATGACCACCCCGGCTGCGCTCGCGCTCGGCGTCGTGGCCGGTGTGGCGCTGGCGCTGGTGGTGGCGGGACTGGCCCGGAGCCGACGCCCCGCGCCGCCGCGGTCGGAGTCTTCGCGGGCCCGAGCCGCCACGGCGCCTACGCCCGCGACGCCGCCCGCCCCCGCGCTGAAGCACCCTCCCTCCGAGCGCGAGGTCGCAGCCGCCTGGCTCCAGTTTCTGCGTCGCGAAGTGGGCGAGACCGTCGGCGCCATCAACAGCCGGCTCACGGTGGTCAAGGCCCTGATCGGAAGCCTGCCGCGGGATGACCTCGGCCTGTCGCAGCGGGACGTCCTCGACCGGGCCGCCGTCGAGCTGGACCGGGCCGTGGGCTCCACGGCCACGCTGCACGGTCTCGTGTCGTCTACCGCCCCAAAACCCGCGCGCCCCTCGGTGACGCGCGTCCGGCCCCACGTGGTCCGCGCGGGCGTGATCCTGGTCGTGGAGTCGGACGACACCACGCGGGAGGTGATCGGCGAGGTCTTTCGCTGCGCCGGGCACCGTGTCCTTCCCGCCCGGAACGGCGTCGAGGCGTTCGACGTGCTCCAGCAGGAGCCGGTGGACTGCATCGTTTCGGAGACCCGCGTGTCGCGGCTGAGCGGCGAAGGGCTCTACACCCAGGTGGAACAGCGCTTGCCGCATCTTGCCCGGCGCTTCGTGTTCATTTCGGGCGATACGCAGGAGCCGGAGGTGCGGCAGTTCCTGGAGCGCTCAGGCTGCCTGCTCATCCCCAAGCCGTTCGACGTGGAGCTGCTGGTGGAAGCAGTAGACGAAATCCTGGAAGCGGTTGCCCTCGGGGCGCAGGGCCGGGAGGCGGGGGCGGCCCCGGTCTGACCATCGCCTAACCAAGCAGGGCGCGAAACGCGGGCGTCAGCGCCTCAAGTGCCTCCTCGAGCTGTTCCCTCCGGTTTCCGAATCCCAACCGCAGCCATCCCGGCATCTCGAAATGGTCCCCCGGCACGAGCAGGATGTTCTGCTCAGCGCGGATCCGCTCCACCAGGTCGAGCGACGAGGGTCCCCCCTCATAGCGGACGAAACAGATGGCGCCACAGTCCGGCGGCCGCCACGTGAACCGCGGCCCGAACGAGCGGAGCCAGCGTTCGAGCACCGGCCAGTTGGCGTTGAGGATCCCGCGGGTCCGCGCGAAGATGCGCTCGCGGTGCCGGACCGCGCGCACCGCCAGGTGATCGGCCAGCGGCCCCGCGCCGATCACCGTATAGTCGTGCCGCTCGAGCAGCTGAAGGCGCAGCGGCGGCGGGCTCACGACCCACCCGATCCGGAGTCCCGGCAGGCCGTACGCCTTCGACAGGCCGTTCACGACTACGGTGCGTTCCCACGCGCCCCACCACGTGGCAGTCGTGTTCCCGCTGCGCTCGGCGCCGCGGTAGACCTCGTCCACGAGCAGCCACGCCTTGGCCGCGCGGCACCGCGCGATGATGGCCTCGCGCGGCATGTCGCCGAGGATGCGGCCGGTGGGGTTGTTCGGATCGGTCACGACCACGACGTCCGTGTCCGGCGTGATGGCGCGCACGATCTCGTCCACGGCCGGCTGCCAGTCGCGGTCCGGCTGGAGCCAGACGGGGACCACGGTCACGCCGAAGTTCTCGGCCAGGCCCCAGATCTGCATGTAGGTCGGAGCGAGGACAACTACCCGGCGCGCGCTCCGGAACAGCGTCCAGCAGGTCGAGAAGTTCGCTTCCGCGCTGCCGACCGTGACGGTGACGTCGTCCGCGGTGGCGCCGGGGTACTGCCGCGCGATCTCGGCCCGCAACGCGTCCGAGCCCTCGGACTGGCCGTAGCCCAGGGGCACGCTGAGCAGCGCGTCCGGCGGGTCACCGGCCAGCTCGAGCAGCTCAGCCGCGGAGAGCGCGTGGACGCCACTCTCGGAGAGATTGATGCGCACCCGGTGCTCCCAGGTGCTCTGCCAGCGTTCGAGGGCGAAGGGGGCGAAGGACATGGGCCGGAACTTAACCGGCCCGCGAAGCCCTGGCGCGCGCCCTACCGCTTGCGGATCGTGATGTCTCCGGAGCTGGTCTCGATGCGGATCGAGCCGCCGCCGCTGCCCACCACGCCACGCACCTCGTCCCGCTCCCACCGACGGATCTCCAGCGGGAAGTCCATTGCGATGGTGCCCGAGCTGGTCTCCAGCGCGACGTCGGCGTTGAGCCCGTCCGGGATGGTGAACGTGACACTCCCGGATCCGGTATCCACGACGATCTCGCGCGGGGCCCGCACCAGGCCCATGTCCACGCTGCCGCTGCCGGTGTCCACGTTGACCGTCCCGGCCTGGATGCCCGAGCCCTCGACGTCGCCGGAGCCCGTGTCCACGAGCAGCGACTCGACGACGACGTCGGACAGCGCCACGCTCCCGGAGCCCGTATCCACGTTCAGCTCGTCACCCCGGAGCCCCGTGACCTCGACGCTCCCCGAGCCCGTGTCTATGGAACCATTCCCGGCGTGCCGGGTGACGCGCACGGAGCCGGATCCGACGTCCACGGTCAGGCTGCCGGTGGTGCCCTCCGTGGTGACGGCGCCCGAGCTGCCGTCCAGCCGCAGATCCCCATTCACGTTGGACGCCGACAGGGGACCGACGCCCAGGTACACGCTGACGCGACGACCCTGCGGCACCAGGATCCGGAGGTCGGCGGAGGCGTCCATACCGTCACCATCCGTGCTGATCGTGACGCGGCGGGGGTCGTCCCCGCGGTCGCCCCAGCCGCCGAACGTCCCGTCGTCCCGGACGCGAAGCTGGGTGCGGCCGCGCCACCCGTCTGACCGAAAACGGATCCGGGTGTCCGGATAGACGACGCGCAGCGTCTGGGCGTCCCGGATGGGGCCCTGCTGAATCTCGAGGCGGCCGGCGTCGCCGCCCTGGCGACGGACCTCCACGACCACGGCGGAGCCGGTTCCCGCCTCCACCACCGCCGAGCCGGCCAGGTTGAAGATGGCGACGCGGTCGCCGGCCAGTTCGAAGCGTTCGACCCCCTGGGCCGCGAGCGCGGCCGGGAGGGCGAGCAGACCGGCCAGCAGCACGGTGTGGGGGGAGCGATGGGGTTGCGGCATGGGACCTCCGGGGGTTCACAGGCGCGGATTGGCAATCACCTGTTGGACGTCCCTACGGGCCCCGGGGTTTGGAAGATTCCGGTGAATGGCCGCCAACCCCGGCCCGTGTAGGGGCGACCCGTCGGGTCGCCCTACAGACGCGCGATGTCGGCCGGGGCCGCCAACCAGAAATCGGGCCGATGGGGTGCCAGGGCCTCACGCGGAAACGGCCCCCAGAGCGCCGCCGCCGTCCGCACGCCGGCCGCGCGTCCCGCCGCCATGTCGTGCGGTGAATCCCCGATGAACACCGCGGTGTCCGGTTCCGCACCGAGTCGCTCCAACGCCGCGAGCACGGGCCCGGGGTCCGGCTTATGGCGCGCCACGTCGTCGGCGCCCACCACGACGTCGAACAGGTCCTCGAGGCCGGCGCGGCGCAGGCCGAGGAGCGCGCCGTGGCGCAGCTTGCTGGTCACGAGTCCCAGCTCCGCCCGGGCCGACAGGATCTGAACAGCCTCCACGATCCCGTCGTACGGGCGCACCATGGCGTCGTGGTTGGTCAGGTTGTGCTCGCGGTACGTCTCCACCATCGCCGCGATCTCGGCGGGATCGTCGGACAGGTGGCGGAGCTGCGTCCGCAGGGGCGTGCCGAGCCCGGCCAGCCAGACGGCGTCGTCGGGTGCGGCGCCGGTGTGCACGAGGGCGGTGTGCCGGTACGAGGCCAGGATCAGCTCGACCGAGTCGAGCAGCGTGCCGTCCAGGTCGAACAGATAGGTCGCGAAGGGCGGCGTCACGCCGTGACTCCGTTGGGCGAGATCACCGCCTTCGTGACGCGCAGCGCCTCCACGTCCGCCAGCGCGCGGCCGGCGTCCTGCAAGCTGTACCGGGCCCCGATCACATCGGCGAACGGCAGCACCTCGCGGTGCCGGGCCAGGAGGGCGAGCGCCCGGACGACGTGGGTAAAGTCGGTGCCCCACTGGCCGCGCACCTGCGCGTGCTTGCGGTTCACGTCCTGATGGATGTTCAGGTTCACCGGCCCGACGTCCGTGTAGTGGCCGGCAATCACGTAGGTCCCGCCGTCGCGGAGCAGTCGAAGTCCCTCCGGCACCGCCGCGGGGCTGCCGGCGGCCTCGATCGCCACATCCACGCCGCGGCCCCCGGTGAGGTCGCGCACGATCTCCTCGCGCTCGTGCGGTGGGGTTGCCTCGAGCAGCAGGGTGACATCCGCACCGAACCGCTTGACGAGATCGAGCCTTGCCTGCGGCGCCCCGATCACGATCACGCGGGCGGCGCCCCGGAGGACGGCGAAGGCCGCCGTGGCAATGCCCACGGGTCCCGCGCCTTGCACGAGCACGGTCGCCCCCATGGGCACGTCCGCGCGCTCCACCGCCGCGAACCCCGTGAACAGGCCGCACCCGCCGCCGATCACCGTGTCCGGGGACAGGTCGTCCGGCAGCTTCACCGTCAGCACGCCCGGCTTCAGGTAGATCTGCTCCGCCCACCCGCCAAGCAGGCCGTCGTCGGCCGAGAACGTGATGCCGTAGACCCGGCGTTCGGGACAGCGGTTGGGCTGTCGCGCCACGAGGCACTGGTAGCAGCGCCCGCACGTCCCGTGCACGTCGTAGAACGTCACGACGTCGCCCTCGGTGAGCGGGGTACCCAGCGCGTCAGCGGCAACGTTGCGCAGTGCGGCGATCCGGCCCACGCTGACGTGGCCGGGAATAATGGGGTAGGGGACCCCGGCCAGGCGGCCGTGGTGCAGATGCACGTCCGTGCCGCACACCTCGGTCACGATCGTCTCGAGGAGGATGGCGCCCGGCTCGAGGTCCGGCGTCGGGAACTCGCGGATCTCGATGGCCTTGCGCGGAGCGGACATGATGGCGGCTTTGGGCATGGGGGGGAAAATAGACGGTAGGGGACGGTAGGAGGCGGTAGGGGGGGGTGGTGGGTTATCGGATTCCCAGGAGCTTGTGAGTTTGGAGGCTGATGCGCCATCGGGGGTGGGTGGCTACCCAGGCTTGGATCAGGGCGGTGTTGCGCTCTCGGTCGGGGCCGTCCATTGGCTGCAGGGAGAAGTATCTGAAGTCGAGTGCTTCGTACCGTTCGGGGTCCGCTCCCGCCTGCGGGTAGACCAGCTTCAGCTCGTCTCCGTTGGTCACGACCATGTCCGCGTTGGCCTTGGGGCTCACGCACACCCAGTCTACGCCGCCCGGGACGGGCAGGGTGCCGTTGGTCTCGATGGCGACCGTGAAGCCGCGCGCGTGGAGCGCGTCCAGCAGCGCGCGGTCGAGCTGGAGCAGCGGCTCGCCGCCCGTGCAGACCACGAAGGGTTCTCCGCGCGCGTCCCAGGTGGCCGCGACCCGGTCCGCCAGCTTCGCGGCCGTGGCGAACTTGCCGCCGCCCGGGCCGTCGGTACCCACGAAGTCCGTGTCGCAGAACCGGCAGGTGGCCGTGGCGCGGTCGCGCTCCAGGCCGGTCCACAGGTTACAGCCCGCGAACCGGAGGAACACCGCCGGGCGGCCCGTGTGGAACCCCTCGCCCTGGAGCGTGGCGTAGATCTCCTTCACCGTGTACGTCATCGGCCGGCCGTGGCGCTCCGGTACGGGGCGGGGTCCGGGATCCCCAACTCGGCGAACCCCTTGAGACGCAGCTGGCAGGCGTCGCAGGCGCCGCATGCGGCCCCCGTGTCGTCGGGATCGTAGCAGCTCACCGTCATTCCGAAGTCCACGCCCAGGTCGCGACCGGTGCGGATGATCTCGCGTTTGGACATCCGGATGAGCGGCGTGTGCACCGTGAAGGTCCGGATCCCCTCCACACCCGCCTTCGTTGCCAGGTTCGCCAGCCGCTCGAACGCCTCGATGTACTCGGGCCGGCAGTCGGGGTAGCCGGAGTAGTCGAGCGCGTTCACGCCGAGAAAGATGTCCCAGGCCCCCAGGACCTCGGCCCAGGCGAGCGACAGCGAGAGCAGGACGGTGTTCCGCGCCGGCACGTAGGTGGCGGGAATGCCCTGCCCGATCTGGGCGCCGGACCGGTGTTTGGGTACGGGCAGGTCGTCGGTGAGTGCCGAGCCCCCAAACGCGCGAAGGTCAAGGCCCAGGACCTTGTGGTCCGCGACGCCGAAGGCCGCCGCCACACGCCGCGCCGCGGCCAGCTCCGCCGCATGCCGCTGACCGTAGTGCACGGTCAGCGCGTGCACGGCGTGGCCCTTGGCGCGGGCGATGGCCAGCGTGGTGGTGGAATCGAGGCCGCCCGAGAGCAGGACGACGGCTGGGCGCGCGGTCATGCGTCGAAAAGTAGGCGGCCCGTGGTGATGGGGCTATTGCCGAACCCCCAGGCGGCGCAGCACCTCGATCCCATTGGTGTTGTTGGGGTTCAGCTCGACGGAACGCCGGTAACTGACGATCGCCCGCCCCGTGTCCCCGCGCACCAGGTAGGCCTCGCCGAGACTGTCGTGCGGATTGGACGCGTCGGGGAACATCTCCACGTTGAGGCGGAACACCACGATCGCGTCCTCCGTCCGCCCCGAGCGCAGCAGCCAGTAGCCGACGCCGTTCAACTCGCCTTCCCCGAACCGCCCCGCGTCCTGCTCGGCGGCGCGGAGCGTGCGATAGCGGGCGAGCGCGGCCTCGATGCCGCCCCGCCGGTACGCCGTGGCCACGGCGGGGCCCACCGGCACCGGTGCGAGGCGTATGGTGGGATCGAGCAGGTGGAAGCCGAGGTCGTCCAGGCCATTGCCACCGGAGTTCGTCAGGACCACCACGGCCTGGCCGGCCGCGCGATCGAGGCCGAGGAAGGTCCGATAGCCGGCAGTGCCCCCGTTATGCCAGGTGATCGTCCGCTCGTTCCCCGCGGAGACGATCCAATTGAACCCGATGCTGTCACCGCCCGTCCCATAGGCGCGGCGGGCGCGGAGCGCGTCGTGCACCGCCACCAGCACGCCGGTGTCACCTGCGGTGAGCGCCGCGGCTGCGTAGCGCAGCATGTCGTCGGCCGTGGACCGGAGGGCGCCGGCGCCGGCCAGGGTCGTGATGTCCCAATTCGGGACCCGGTCGCCGTACGCGTTGTGGCCGTGCGCCAGGTGTTCCCGCATCCAGGGCGTCAGGGTGATGCCCGAGTGCTCCATCCCCAGCGGCCGCAGAATCCGCTCGGTCACGAGGGCCTCGTACGACATCCCGGCGCGGCGGGCGAGTCCGTGGCCGAGCAGACCCAGTCCCACGTTGGAATACAGTGCCGCGGCGCCGGGCTCCCGCGGCAGGGTGAAGCCCGACAGGAACGCGTACAGCTGCTGTTCGGTGTAGTCGGCGTACGGGTTGGCGGGGTCGGCCGGTGAGAAGTTGGTGGGCAACCGGGGCAGGCCCGAGCGGTGCGTCGTGAGATCGAGCAGGGTGATGACCTTCCCGTTCCGGGCGGGGACGCGGACTTCGGCGGGCAGCAGCGACGCGATCGGATCCGTCAGAGCCACGTTGCCGCGACTCGCCATGTCGGCGAGCAACGTGCCGGTGAATGTCTTCGTGATGGACCCGATCTCGAAGACGCTTTCGCCATCGAGCGGACGTCCGCCGGCGCCGGGGCTGCCGTGTGCCACGACCCGCCGGGTCCCGTCCTCCTCGAGCAGACCCACGACCACCCCGGCGGCGCGACCCGCAGCTACCAGGTCCGCCAGGGTGGCGCGGAGACTCGAGTCCGAGGGGAACGGCCGCTGAGCGGATGCGGCACGGGGCGTGAGCAGCAGCGCGATGAGCGTGAACGCGCCGCCGAGTCGGATCGGGTGGGATCTCGTCATCGGGCTCTCCCGGGTAGTGCGCCGGCCGGCACGTGGCAGGGGGCCGGGCGCCTCGTGGAAAACGTGCCGAGGATCGAGGCCGGAGGCAAGCGGCTCCGCCACCCGCGCATCCCACGCTAGATTGGGATTCCCATGACCGTCCTTCCCCCCACCGGCCCCCTCCCGCGGCCGACGAGTCCCGTCGAAGCCCGCGAGGTCCTGAAGCGGGAGTCGTTCCCCGCGCCGGACGTCCAGCGGATCCATCTGGAAGCGACCGAGTTCACGTCCATCTGCCCGAAAACCGGCCAGCCGGATTTCGGCGCGGTCGAGATCGAGTACGAGCCGGGCGAACGCTGCCTTGAGTCGAAGGCCGTCAAGTACTACCTGTGGTCGTATCGGGAAGAGGGGGCGTTCTGTGAAACGCTTGCGGCGCGGATCGCGGACGACGTGGTCTATGCCATCGCGCCCAGGAGCGTGCGCGTGCGGGTGCACCAGAACGTGCGGGGCGGGATCGCGCTGGTGGCGGAGGCCGAACGGGCCGCACCCTGAGCGACCGTCACCGTCCGCCTGCCGCTCCCCCGCGATCCTCACCGCCCCCGACCACCGCGGGTGCCTCCAGACGACTTTCCCCAAGCCAGCCCGGCGGTCCCGCGGCACGTTGGACGAGCGCATACGCCCCGAACCGGCCGAAGACCGGTACCGTGTCTCCCTGGCCCACCGAATCAACCGCGGCTCCCGCGTCCCGGGGTGCCGCGCGCAGCAGGGATCCGCCGACCACGGTCGCCATCTCGAGCGGGGTGAGCGTCTCGGTGGCGCGCACCGCCACATATCCCTCCCGACCATCGGGCAGGCGGGCCCGGTACCAGCCGCCGGAGCCCGCCAGTAGCTCCACCGGCGTAAGCCCGGGCACCACCGTCAGGACCGCCGACGTGGTCCCCGGGCGCGCCCGGATCGCGGCCTCGGCCGTCCCGATGCGCGCCCACCGTCCCACGAGCGCCGAGTCGCCGGCGAAGCGAGCGGCATCCTGGGGCGGATCATACAGGTGGAAGTGTGGATCCACCGGTCCCAGCCCCCGCATGTAGATGCCGAAATGGAGGTGCGGTGGCGTGGTGCGGGCGTTGCCGGTGTTGCCGACGAAGCCGAGCGTGTCGCCCGGCCGCACCCACGCGCCTTCGAGCACCGCGTGGCGGTCGAGGTGCGCGTAGTAGAGGCGCCGGTCTATCCCGTCCTCACGCAGCCAGACGACGTTTCCGCCCAGCCGGCTGGTGCTGACGCGGGACACGCGGCCCGCCACCGCGGCCACGACGGGCGTGCCACGCGGGGCGAAGATGTCCACTCCCTGGTGCTCGCGTCGGCCGGCGTCGCGCGGGGCGCCGAACCCGCTCCGGATGCCCGCCATGTCCCGCCCGGCAACCGGGAACCCGAGGGACGCCCGCGCCGTGACCGAAAGCGTGACGCGCCCGCCGCGCAGCAGCTCGGGCTGCACGCGCAGCACGTAGGTGCCGGGCCGCAGCGCCACGTACTCCAGGGTCCGGCCGGCGGAGTCGCCGGTGGCGGCGAGCTGGAGCGAGGCCGTGGTGTCCGCCGCGAAGAAGAGGTCCAGGAAGAACCGCGCATCCCCGCGGCCGCCTTCGCCGGAGTCGAGGTGCGCCACCAGCCGCTGCCCGCGCTCGAGCACGAGCCGGTACGCGACCGCCGTGGCGCGCGCCGGGTCGAGAAACCGCGCCTCCAGGTGGGGTGTGTCCACGTCCACCGGCTCGGCCAGCGCCCGGTCGGCGGCGGCCATCCAGTCGCGCCCGAGCGCCGTGGCGTGAAGCCCCGCCTGCCGGAGGCGCGCCGCGTACTCCTGATGCGGCGTGCCGGCGATGAAGCGCATAGACGGGCCGCCGCCCGGTTCGCACGCGGCGGTGAGTCCGGCAAGGCCGACCACCAGGGCCGAAATGGCGTTCGCCCAATGACCGCGCATGTCCCAGATACCGCGGCCGCGGTCGCCGGTTCCACCCGCGAGTGAACTCGCGGCCACCTCCCAACGGCCACCCGCCGCGCCGCGTACTACCGGCAATCTCACTCGCCTGCCACTCCGCGAACTCGGAGACCACTATGCGCCGTTCCCGTGCCACCTGGCTCACGCTCCTCCTGCTCGTCGTCGTCGTCGCTCCCCCGGCCCCCGCCCAGGCCCGCGGCGGCCGGCAACCTCGCGACACCGCGGCGGCCAAGGCCGACACGGGACCCAAACTCCTGAACCTGGCCGAGTACGGGCCGTGGCGCCGGATCACGAACGCGGCCATCTCCCCGGACGGCGCCTGGCTGGCCCACACGGTTCAGCCCAACGACGGCGACATGACCATCACGGTGCGGCAGCTGGATGGCGACAAGGTCCATACCATTCCGGCCGGGGCGATTCCGGAAACGGGTCGCGGCGGGGGCGGGGGCTTTGGCGGCGGGGCGGCCGGCTCCCCGGTGTTCTCTCCCGACGGTCGGTGGCTCGGCTACTACGTGAATCCCCCCGGCCGGGACTCGGCGCGGCGCGGCGCCCGGCCCGGAGCCCCGACCCCGCAGCGTGGGACGGCGCCCGCGCAGGGCGCGCGCCCCACCCGCCGGTTCGAGCTGCTCGACGTCGCGGGCGGCGAGAAGTTCACGGTCCCGAACGCGGCGAGCTTCCGCTTTTCGAACGATGCCCGGTGGCTGGCCGTCCGCGCCAACCGGCCGCAGGGCGACACCACACGCGATGGCGCCGATCTGGTGCTCCGCGAGCTGGCCACCGGCGTCACGCGCAATATTGGTAACGTCAATCTGTACGCCTTCGATGACGCCGGCCGGCTCCTCGCGTACACGGTGGACGCGGCCGAGCGCCTTGGCAACGGCGTCTATCTGCTGGATCTCGCCACCGGCGCCGCCCAGGCGCTCAACACCGGCGCCCGCGACTACGCGCAGCTCGCCTGGAGCGATTCGGGAACCAACCTGGCCGTGCTCTCCGGCGACAAGGCCAAAAGCAACAAGCAAAAGGACAACGTGCTCTACGCCTGGACCCGGCTCGGCACGCCGCGGTCGAACGCGACGGCCTACGACCCCGCCGCGGATGCGGCGTTTCCCACCGGAATGGTGGTGAGTGAGTTCGCGGCGCCGCGTTGGAGTCCTGACGCCTCGCGCATCTTCATCGGCATCAAGGCGCAGGAAGTCGAGCCCGAGGAGGGCGGTGACGCCAGAGCCAACGTGGACGTCTGGCACTGGAAGGACACGGAACCCCAGTCCGTCCAGACGGTCCGGATCCAGCAGCTGCGGCGGGCCACCTATCCGGCGGTGCTGCACCTCGCCACGCGGAAGTTCGTGCAGCTCGGCGACGAGGACATGCGGACCGTCCAATCCACCGCCAACGGGAAGTGGGGCATCGGCCGCCTCGACACGCCGTATCGCGGCGAGGTGAGCTGGGGCGGCGGCCGGGCCGACTACTACCGGGTCAACATCGCCACCGGCGAACGGACCCTTGTCGCCAGGGCCCTCGGCCGCACGATGGGCACGTCACCCGACAGCCGCTGGTTTCTGTACCTCGAGGACGGCCATGTCTTCGCGTACGACCTCGAGGCCGGCCGCGCGGTGGCCCTCGACCGCGCCACCGGTGTGAGCTTCGTGAACGCCGAGGACGACCATCCGTACGAGCGGCCGACCTATGGGGTTGCCGGCTGGACGAAGGACGGGCGTGCGGTGATCCTGAATCACCGTTTCGACCTGTGGCGCCTGCCCCTCGACGGCGGCAAGGGGGTCAACCTGACGGGCGGTGTCGGTGACGCCGAGCAGATCCGGTTCCGGCTGGTCCGGTTCGACGACGATGGCCAGCCGCGCGGCGGCGGTGGCGGGTTCGGCTTCGGCGGCGGAAGCCAGGATGACGAGGCCGTGGACCTCACTCAGCCGCAGCTGCTGGCCGCGTACGGGGAGTGGACCAAGAAGTCGGGGTACTGGCGGCTCCCGCCCACCGGCCGGCCCACGCCGCTCATCTGGGACGATCAGGGCATCGGCCAGATTGAGAAGGCCGCCAGGGCCGACCGCGTGACCTTCACTCGCCAGACATTCCGCGAGTTCCCGGACTACTGGACCGCCACGAGCGCGTTCGCCGCTCCCAGAAAGGTCACCGACGCCAACCCCCAGCTCGCGGAATTCCTGTGGCCGAGCGGGAAGGTCCTGATTGACTACACGAACAGCAAGGGCCAGCGGCTCCAGGGCACGCTCACGCTTCCCGCGGGCTACGAGCCCGGCAAGCGGTACCCCATGCTGGTGTACTTCTACGAGATCATGTCGAACACGCATCACCGGTTCTCGATGCCGGTGTACGACGACCGGCCGCACATCTCGACGTACGCGAGTAACGGCTACCTCGTCTTCCAGCCCGACGTGGTCTATCAGATCGGCCGGCCGGGCACGTCGGCGCTGGATTGTGTGACGAGTGCGGTCAAAAAGGTGATCGAGCTGGGCTACGCCGATCCCGCGCGCATCGGGCTCCAGGGCCACAGCTGGGGCGGGTACCAGTCGTCCTACATCGTGACCCAGACCGACATGTTCGCCGCCGTGGTGACGGGCGCGCCGCCCACCAACCTCGTGAGCTTCTACAACGAGCTGTACAAGCAGACGGGGACCGTCCAGCAGGGCATCATGGAGGTGGGCCAGGTGCGCATGGGCCGCGACTCGACGCCCTGGACCGCCGAGGAGCAATACGAGGACCAGTCACCCCTGCACAACGTGCAGAAGATCACGACCCCGTTCATGATCCTGCACGGCACGGCGGACGGGGCCGTGGACTGGCACCAGGGGCTCGAGTACTTCAACGCCGCGCGGCGCAACGGCAAAGCAGTGATTCTGCTCTCCTATCCCGACGAGCCGCACCACCTGGGCCGGAAAGAGAATCAGAAGGATTTCCAGGTCCGGATGCGGCAGTTCTTCGACCACTATCTGAAGGACGCGCCCGCGCCCAAGTGGATGACCGACGGGGTGCCGCAGGTGAAGAAGGGTGGACCGATAGAGTAGGGTGGCGAGGGTTGGCCGGGGTCCCGGGCGGCGTGATCCGCCGCTGGCCCTCAGTCTACCGCAGCCGCCCCAGCTCCGCTTCCGCCGCGATGAACCCGAACGCCGGCCACCCGCCCGAGGCGACCGCCCGCCCGAACCACTCGCGGGCGCGTGCCGTGTCGCCCCGGATCACGTACCAGTTGCCCACCCCGTAGCTCAGCGTCGCGACGTTGACGTCGTCGGTCTCGCCGGGCGGCAGCACCTCGCCGGGACCGATCTCGCCCCGGTACAGGCGGAGACGCCGCGTGTACGCGTTCTCCACGGGCAGGGAATCGGCGTTCCCCTCCAGCCAGGCCTTCGCGTCCGCGGCGCGGCCCGCGCGCATCAGGGACATCCAGGTCCAGTCAATCGAGCCCGCCGTCTCCCCGGCGTTCGGCGCGAGCGGCAAGCCGCGCTGAAACGCGGCGGCCGCGCCCGCGAAGTCGCCCGCGACGAACGTGACGATGCCCAGGTGATACAAGCAGCCGTAGCAGTCCGGGTCGAGCTGCAGGCCCCGTTCGAGATCGTCGCGCGCGCGGTCGAACTCCCGGACCGACAGATACCGGTGGCCCCGCCAGCGGTAGAGCACCGCGTTGTCCGGCGCGAGCTCGATGCCCCTCGAGAAGGTCGCGATGGCCTCCCGGTACCGGCGTATTCCGGACTGCGCGAGGCCGAGCGCGAGGATCAACTCGACGTTGTCCGGGTCGGCCGCCAATGCGGCTTCGGCGCGCGCGACGGCGCCCGTATCGGCCTGCGAGACGTAGACCCCGCCACCGGGGGCGCGGTACTGGACCGTCTGGCCCACGGCCGGGGCGGCCACCGCCGTGAACAGTGTCAGAACGCGGATCTGTCGGAAGAGCATGGGTGGTGCTCCTTGCTCAGGTTACGCTGATGATCACGCTGTCGTAGCTCCGCTCGGGGAGGTACAGGACCTCCACATGCTCCCCCGCCCGCCAGCGGTCGGCAATGACTGGCAGTACCACGTCGCTCCCGCGGTGCGTGCGGCCGTCCACCTGAAACTCGTAGCGCACTCTCGTGAACTTCACCCCGAACGCCACGTCCTCCGGCCGGAAGTCCATGATCTCCGCGGTGCCCGGGACGCCGTCGCGGAAGAACCGCCGCAGGCGCCGCCTGCGGGACCGGGCGATCCCGAAGAACACGAGCGGCAAGACACCCACGGTCACGGTCGAGAAGAACACGATCTGGAACCAGTCCATGACGCCCCAGTGCTCGTCGGGGAGCTGCGTGGGCTCCATCAACTGCCACATGCTGTGCGCCAGCGCCGTGAAACGCTCGGCCGCCGGGCCGGCGAGCGGTCGTGGCGCCGGATCCAGCGCGAGCGGCAGCACGGTCGCTGCCGGGACCAGCGCGGTGCCCGGTCCCTCGGCAACCGGCCGAGCCGGCGCCAGGAGCGCCTCGCGGGCGGCACGCGCCGATGGGTACCGCCGAGTCGGGGCGGACTCGAGCAGCCGCGCGATCACGCCGCGCAGCGGCTGGCCCACCGGGAGCGACGCGGGGACGGCAAGGCGCCCGTCGTCCGCCATGAAGTCGGAAGGTGGGCGACCAGTGACGAGGTGCAGGAACGTAGCCCCCAGCGCGTAGAGGTCGCTGGCCGGGCTCGCCTGCCCCATGTACTGCTCGTACGGCATGTACCCGTACGTCCCCACGACTGTGGGTCCGCTCTCGCCCGGCGCCTTGAACACATTGCGCACCGCGCCGAAATCCACCAGCACGGGGCCGCCGTCCGCGCGCACGATCACGTTGGCGGGCTTGATGTCGCGGTGCAGAATGGGTGGCGCGCGTGTGTGGAGGTAGTCGAGCACGCCAAGCAGCTCGAGCATGAGGTCGAGCACCTGGAGCGGGGCGAGCGGCGGTCCGTCAGCGATCGTCCCGGCCAGGCTCGGGCCGTCCACGTACTCCATCACCAGTACGGCGGTCTGCGTCCCGCCCAGGTCGGCCCGGAAGAACTCGATGAACTCGGGGACGCCCCGGTGCCGGAGCCCGAGGAGCACACGCGCCTCGCGCTCGAACAACTCGTACGCCTTGAGGTCGGTAACGGCGCGGCCATGCAGGGTCTTGAGGGCGACCACGCGGCCGCCCTCGATGGCCCGCGCGAGATACGTGTGCGCGAACCCGCCGCGGCCGAGGGGCCGGACGATCTCGTACCGCGAGCCGACACGCCGGCCGGGGGCGAGCGGGGCCGGAACGGCGTCGGGAGACGACGCGGAGGGGATGGGATCGAGCGTCACCGGATTGCAGATACCGCCCCGCCGCGCCTTGCGCAACCGTGCCGACCGCCAGCCCGCATGCCGTCCCAATGGCGCACACACCCGTCCCATGGACGAACAGGGAGTGTCTCACTCCCGATTCTGCCACCCGTGAGTAACCCGTTTACCCGCGCGTTCTTCCGCGATCCCGGCGAGCGGTCCGGCATTTGCGTTTCCCCTGCCCATCCCCGGCCCTCGTGGGACTGACATGGACGCACTGTTGCACGACCTGCGGCTCACGGTTCGACAGCTCTCTCGCCAACGGGGCTACACCGTCGCGGCCATACTCACGCTCGGGCTCGCCCTGGGCGCCACGACGGCCGTCTTCTCGGTGGTGAGCGGCGTGCTGCTCCGACCCCTCCCGTTCCCGGACGCCTCGGAGCTGGTGACGATCTGCGAGCGCCATCCCTCCGTCGAGGGCTTCTGCATCGCGTCGCCGCCGGACGTGGAGGATTGGCGTGCCGCCAGCGCGACGCTCGCCGCCGTCGGCATCGCCCGCGACTGGCCCGTCCGCATCACCGAGTCCGACAAGGTCGAATCGGTCTACGGCGGCCTCGTCACGCACGGTGTGTTCGCGGCACTCGGGATTCAACCGGCGCTGGGACGGGTGATGGGTCCGGACGACCACGGTCCATCGCACCGCGTGGCGGTCCTGTCGGACGCGCTCTGGCGGACGCGCTTCGGCGCCGAACCGGCGGTCGTCGGCCGCGCGGTTTCACTGGACGGCGAGCCGGTTACGATCATCGGCGTGCTCGCGCCCGCCACCGAGATTCCCGACCTGGAGGACGTGCAGATCTGGATGTCGCTGCCCTTCGACCCCGGAGACGAGGAGAATCGCGGCTGGCGGGGGTTCGGCACCGTTGCGCGCCTCGCCCCGGGGGCTACGCGCGAGGCCGCGGCCGCCGAGCTTGCGACCATCGCAGGCCGACTCGGTGCCACGTATCCGGAAACCAACGCCGGCTGGCAGGTCGAGGTCGTGGGATTGCAGGACAGCCTCGTGGGGGGTGTGCGGCGTCGTCTCCTGGTGTTTCTCGGGGCGGTGGGCCTCGTCCTCCTCCTCGGCTGCGTGAATCTCGCGAACCTGATGCTGGCGCGTGTCTCGGGGCGCGAGCAGGAATTGGCGATTCGCGCCGCCATCGGGGCGGGTCGCGGGCGGCTGGCGCGCCTGCTCCTGCTCGAGAGCGTGCTCGTGTCTGGCGCGGGCGCCGTGCTTGGCGTGCTGCTCGCGTCGTGGGGGGTGGACCTGTTCCGCTCGGTCGCCCCACCGGGCATTCCGCGACTGGACGAGATCGTGGTGGATTGGCGCGTGCTGCTCTTTGCGCTGGGCCTGGCCGCAGTGACGGCCCTCCTGATCGGTGGGATGCCGGCGCTGCGCGGAGCACGGGCCGACCTCGCCGCGCAGCTCCACGCGTCGCGCGTGGCCCGCGGGGGCGGCCGTGGCCTGCTCGTAGCCGCGGAGACGGCCATTGCGGTGATGCTGCTGGCCGGCGCGGCGCTCCTCGGCCGCACGTTCGCGCGGCTCACCGCATGGGATCCCGGCTTCGCGCCCGACCGCGTGCTGGTGGCGTGGACCGGCGTGTCATCCGGTACCTATCGCGACGTCACGGCCGTGCGGGCGCTGTACGCTCAGGCCCTCGACGCGGTGCGCTCGCTTCCCGGCGTCGCCTCGGCGAGCCTCACCTCCGGTGGCCCGGCTTTCGGCGGCGAGGAGCCGGGAATGGCGCGCGCCGGCGGTCCGGAGTCGGACAGCACGGTCGTGCTGTGGCGGAACGTGGGACCGGAGTACTTCGCCACGCTGGGCGTGCCGCTGCGTTCGGGCCGCGACATCACCGTGGCCGACCGCGCGGGCACGACCCCCGTGGCCATCGTGAACGAAGCCGCCGCGCGGCGGCTGTGGCCCGGGCGCAGCCCCATCGGTGAACGCCTGGTCATGCCCGAAATGGGTCTCGAGTTCTCGGTCATCGGGCTCGTGGCCGACATCCCCGCGCTCCGGCCGGATGCGCCGCCGCGGCCCGAGGTGTTCTGGCCGTTCTTCCAGCTGCCGCGGTGGGGGGGGTACATCGTCGTGCGCGCCGAGGGGGGCGCACCCGGTCTCGCGGCCGCCGTTCGCGACCGGCTGCGGGAGGTGTCGCCGGAGCTCGAGCCCGCGCAGGTGTCGGCCCTCGACGAGGTGCTCGGCCGGCGGCTGGTGAGCCCGCGATTCAACGTCCTGCTGCTCGGGAGCTTCGCCGGGGTGGCCTTGCTGCTCGCGGCCGTCGGGATCACGGGTCTCGTGGCATACCGCGTGACGCATCGCGTGCGCGAGATCGGGATCCGGCTGGCACTCGGCGCCACGGACGCCCGTGTCGTGTCCAGGTTCGTCTGGGAAGGTGGGCGACTCGTGCTGCTCGGAGTGGCTATCGGGACGCTCGGGGCGCTGGGACTCACCCGGCTCCTCGGCAGCATGCTCGCGGGCACCAGTCCCACGGATCCGGCCACGTTCGCCGCGGTGGTCCTGGGAATGCTCGGCGTCGGACTGGCGGCCGCGTGGTTGCCGGCCCGGCGCGCCAGCCGGGTGGACCCGCTGACGGCTCTACGTGCGGAGTGACGGTTGCCGCCGGGCGAACAATCGGTGTGCCCGGCGGGTAGATTCTGCGCACGAATTCCACCTTCCTTTCCAACGCGGACCGACGCGATCCCCTATGACCTCCAATCGCAGAGACTTCCTGAAGGTCGCCGCCGCCGGCGGCAGCGCCCTCGGCCTCGGCTGGATCCCCCGGCCGCTGGTCGGCCGCTCGCTGGACGTGCGGCACGTCGGGCGTGCGCAGACGCCGCTCAAGATCCTGATCCTCGGCGGCACCGGCTTCACCGGCCCGTTCCAGGTCCACTACGCGGTCGCGCGCGGACACACCGTCACCGTGTTCAACCGCGGACGGCGCCAGGCCGACCTGCCGGACACGGTCGAGCACCTCGTGGGCGACCGCAACAACGACCTCACGGCCCTCGAGGGGCGCGAGTGGGACGTGGTGATAGACAACCCGACCACGCTGCCCAACTGGGTGCGGCTCTCGGGCAAGCTGCTCAAGGACGCGTGCCGCCAGTACGTCTTCATCTCGACGATCTCGGTCTACGGCGACACGAGCGAGCCCGGCATGGACGAGACGACGCCCGTCCTCGAGTACAAGGGTGAGGCGGACCCGTTCACGCTCGAGCTGAACCAGCAGACCATGGGGTTGTACGGCGAGCTCAAGGCGCTGTCGGAGCGGGAGGCGGCCTATTGGTTCCCGGGCCGCGCCACGATCATCCGCCCGGGACTCATCGTCGGACCGCGGGACGAGAGCGACCGGTTCACGTACTGGCCGGTGCGGGTTGATCGGGGCGGGGAAGTCCTCGCGCCCAATTCCCCCAACGATCCCACCCAGATCATTGACGCGCGCGACCTGGCCGAGTGGACCATCCGGATGGTGGAGCAGGGTGACGTGGGGGTGTTCAACGCCACCGGGCCCGAGCGGCCGCGTCCCTTTGGCGAGATGCTGAACGGCATCAAGGCCGCCATCGGCTCCAACGCCACGTTCACATGGGTCGAGCAGGACTTCCTCCAGCAGCACGAGGTGCGCCAGTGGGGTGAGCTGCCGGTGTGGGTCCGGCAGGGGCCCGACACCGCCGGGTTCATGACGGTGAGCGTCGCGAACGCCCAGGCCAGCGGCCTCACGTACCGGCCGTTCGAGGAGACGGTGCGCGATACGCTGGCGTACCACAAGTCGCGGACCGAAGAGCGGCGGGCAGCCTTGCGGGCGGGGCTCAAGCCGGAAAAGGAAGCGGCGGTGCTCGCCGCCTGGAAGGCGCGCTAGAAGGAGCTACGGCCGGTACGAGGCAGACCCAACGGGCGAGGCGCCTCCGGGAGCGCCTCGTCCGGCACTGCGGGAGAACACGGGCTACCGCAGCGCGTTGGTGTAGGCTGCCGCCAGCGCCGAGTCCTCCGCGATCGTGTACATCAGGGAGTCCAGGCCCGCGGCGGTGAGGCCGTGCGCCGCCAGGATCGAGTCCGCGGCCGCGGGGTTGGCCTCGATGCCCCGGGCCACCGCCACCGCCCGCGCCACCGCGGGAGGCAGGGCCCCCGCCTCGGCGGCTGGTACGGTTTCCGTCTCGGCCTGCTGCTCGGTTCCGCATCCCACCAGCAGGAACCCAGTGACCGCCACGCATCCGATCAACCGGCGGGTCATTGGCGTCGCCCCCTTCCCTTGGCGGCGCTGTCGGCCCGGGCGCGGCCGGCGCTGTCCATCTTGCCCCTGAGCTCCGCGCCGCCATGCTCGTGCGCACCCATCGCCCCGGCTCCCGTGGGGCCGTGCCCCTGCTTTGCGTGCTCGGCCCGAATGGCCTCCGCCAGCTCCCGGCCGCGCTTGCCGGCCGCGAGCTGCGCCTGCACGAACGCCCCGAAGTTGTCCTTTGGTGCGCCGGCGTTCACGGCATCGGTTTCCACTTCGACCGCCTCCTGAGCATCTCCGGCGGGGATGCCGCGTCGGCGCGCCTCGCGCAGGACGATGCGGATCAAGCTGTCCGTGACCCCGGCCTCACGCGCGCCCGCGGTGGACTGCGGCAGCTTCAGGACGCGTTGCAGCGCGGCGAGGGCCGCGGAGTCCGGCGGTTGGCTCTGAGCGTCGAGCGGCGCCGTCGGGACGAGCGCTGCCGCTGCGAGCAACAATGTCCAGCGCATGGTGATGCTCCTTACGTGAGATTCTGTATCATACCAGATGGGCCACATTCCGGGCGAGTTCCACAGGCCGGTGGGTGGTGGTCCCGCCGGTGCGGCCGGAGCGCGCCGCGCCGAGCCTCGATGCGGTGGTGGGCTCCCCACGGGAGCACGCCCGGCGCTCCGGCGAGACGCTGCGGCGAGCGCTCCGCGACGCGGCAGAGGTGGCCGGCGCGCGCAAGCGGACGTGAGTGGGTGCACGGCGCTTCCCTCATCCAGTAG
>Ga0302046_10001139_pt1 | contig 25000 bp, 22 predicted proteins | sample RVTome_11_FD_200261 | JGI IMG/M metagenome (GOLD analysis project Ga0302046, IMG submission 200261) | Soil microbial communities from uranium-contaminated site in the Upper Colorado River Basin, Wyoming, United States - RVT147D111 (version 2) ... | reverse complement strand
GCTCGATCCAGGGCGCGGGCGCGCCGGCGACGCCGAAGAGGTCTTCGCCGCCGGCCAGCGCCACCAGCTCGGGGATCCAGTTGCCGGCCGCCATCAGCGGCTCGATCCACTCGATGCAGGCGACGCGCGGCCGCGACCCGGTCATGGCCGCGCGCGCGGCGATGCCCTCGATGCGCGTCAGGAGACCCGCGATCAGCGCCGCCCCCGCATCCTCGGCGTCGAGCGCCGCGGCGACCCGCGCGAAATCCGCCCACACGGTGTCGAGCCCGGCCGGCACCAGCGAGACGACGTGGGGCGCGCCGCCCGTCCAGTCGCGCACGGCGGCGGTCACGGCCTCGACCGAGACCGCGCAGACCTTGCAGGCGTCCTGGGTGACGATGACCTCGGGGGCGAGCGCGCGCAGGCGCTCGGCGTCCACCCGGTAGATCGACAGCCCGTCCTCGACGAGCGCGCGGATGTCGCGGTCGATCGCGGCGCTCTTGCCGGCGCCCTCGAAGGCGCTTTCGGTCAGCACCGGCAGCGCCTCGAGCCCGGCGGGGAAGTCGCATTCGTGGCTGCGCCCGACCAGCGCCTCGCGGAAGCCGAGGGCGCAGACGATCTCGGTGCCGCTCGGCAGCAGCGAGGCGATGCGGGGAGCGCTCACGCGCCGAGTATACGCCTATACGCCGCTGGGCGGCAGCTCCTCGCCGTCCTCGCCGAAGAACACCAGGCTCGCCGCCAGCAGGTCGACGCTGCTGCCGTCCGTCGCGTAGGGGCAGAGCAGGCGCGAGTAGCGGAGCTGCCGGAGCTGCTCGCTCAGCGGCATGCCGGTGTCGGGCTTGTGGAAATGCGGCTCGCAGGCCTCGACCACGCGCGCATAGATCGGCAGCATCCAATCGAGATAGGCGTCGTCATGGAGCTCGTCGTAGAACTTGCCGGTGGTGTCGTAGCCCATGCGCTCGGCGATCTGCGTGCCCACGAGGCGATGCCGGTAGCGCAGGACACCGCCCTCGCGCACCACGTCGATCAGGAAAATCCAGGGCATCAGCAGCGGAATGTCGATCGGATCGAAGTGCTGGCGGCCCGGCAACCGGCCGTTCCCGGGCGCCTTGGCACACCAGTAATCGTAAAATTGCTCGTGCCGGGGATGACCTAGCTGATCGCGGATACCAACCATTGCGAGCAGTCGATTACCAGAGGTTGCAGGGCGTGTCGAGAGGGCCGGGCAACAATTCGACACGCCGCATACTGGTGTATGGTCAATTCGCCGAATTACCCCGCTATGCGCGAATAAGGCCTTGAAACTGCGCGATTTTGGTGTACTTGCCGGGCCGGGCACGAAACCGCGAAGGCGGGTGTTCGCATGGCACGGATGCGATTATCCTGCGCCGAAGACGCAGCGGCGGCGCGATGCGCGCCGCCGAAATGCGAGAGGGGGAGGCGCATGTCGATCGACGAGATTGTCTGGCGGCCGGACGAGCGAACGATCCGCGAGGCGACGCTGACCGCCTTCATGGCGGCGCTGGGCGTGCCCGACTACGAGACCTTGCAGGACCGCGCGGACAGCGAGCCGGCCTGGTTCAACGAGGCGCTGCTCGACTTCATCGACTACCGCTTCGTTACGCCCTATACGGCGGTGCTCGACGAGAGCGACGGGCCCGAGCACGTGCGCTGGTGCATCGGCGGCACGACCAACGTGGTCATCAACGCCTGCGACAAGTGGATGGGCACGCCCACGGAAGCCAAGCCCGCCATCGCCTGGTGCGGCGAGGATGGCAGCACCAGGACCTGGAGCTACGGCGACCTCCATCGCGAGACCGCCAAGCTCGCGGGCGGGCTGCTCGAGCTCGGCATCGGCCCCGGCGACGTCGTCGCCATGTACATGCCGAATATCCCCGAGGCGACGGTGGCGCTGCTCGCCGTCGCCAAGATCGGGGCCATCGTGATGCCGCTCTTCTCGGGCTTCGGGGCGGATGCGATCGTCACGCGCCTCACCGATTCGGGCGCCATCGCCGTGCTGACGGTCGACGGCACGCCCCGGCGCGGCAAGGTCGCGGGCGCCAAGGCGGTGATCGACGAGGCGGCGAAGGCCGTGCCGCATCTGAAGCACGTGATCGTCAAGCGCCATGTCGCCGCCGGGCACGACTGGGTCGAGGGGCGCGACCACTGGTGGGACGAGCTCGCGGGATCGCAGGACGGCGCCACCGAAACCCGGGCGATGCCGGCCGACGACCCTTTCCTGCTGGTCTTCACCTCGGGCACGACGGGCAAGCCCAAGGGCGTCGTGCACAGCCATTGCGGCTTCCCGGTCAAGACCGTGCTCGACATGTCGATCTGCATGGACCTCAAACCCGACGACCGGATCATGTGGATGTCGGACATGGGCTGGCTGGTCGGCCCGATCATGGTCTTCGGCGCCTTCGTCGTCGGCGCCACGGTGGTCCTTGTCGAGGGCGCGCCCAACTACCCGCAGGACGACCGCATGTGGCGCATCGTCGACGAGCAGCAGGTGAGCTACCTGGGCCTGGCGCCGACCATCGCGCGGAGCTTCATGGCCGCCGGGCGAGACGTGCTGGAGGGCAAGGATCTGTCGTCGCTGCGCGCCTTCGTCTCGACGGGCGAGGCCTGGAACCCGGATAGTTGGAACTGGGTCTTCGAGCGCGTCGGCAAGTCGAAGCTGCCGATCCTCAACTATTCGGGCGGCACCGAGATGGGCGGGCTCGTCTCCTCGACCATCATCCATCCGATGAAGCCCTGCTCCTTCGTCGGCCGGGTGCCGGGCACGGGCTCGGACGTGGTCGACATGGAGGGCAATCCGGTGCCGGCGGGCACGGTGGGCGAGCTGGTGATGAAGGTGCCGACCATCGGGCTCACGCGCGGGCTCTGGCGCGACGAGGAGCGGTATCTGGAGAATTACTGGCGCAAGATCCCGGGCATGTGGCTGCACGGCGACTTCGCGCACCGCGACGCGGACGGCTTCTGGTTCATCCACGGCCGCTCCGACGACACGCTGAAGATCGCCGGCAAGCGGACGGGCCCGGCCGAGATCGAGTCGCTGCTGCTCGGCACCGGTCTCCTGAAGGAGGCCGCGGCCATCGGCGCGCCCGACCCGATCAAGGGCACGGCGATCGTCTGCGTCTGCGTGCCCGCGGACGATGCCGTCCGCCGGGGCGGCGAGGGCGCGATCGCCGATGCGCTGATCGACGCGGTGATCAGGGGCCTGGGGCCGCCCTTCCGGCCGAAGGACATCGTCTTCACCGCCGACCTGCCCAAGACGCGCAACATGAAGGTGATGCGCCGCATCGTCCGCGCCGTCTATCTGGGCGAGGCGACGGGCGACACGAGCTCGCTGGTCAATCCGGAAGCGGTGGCGGCGCTGCGCGAGAAGGTGGGCGCGGCGGCGGCGGAGTGACGGCGGGAGACAAAGCAATGAACACGAAGAGGATCAGTCACATCGGCGTGCTGGTGCACGACGCCGATGCGGCGACCAAGCTGTGGACGGAGGCGTTCGGGCTCAAGAAGATCGACGAGCGCCGCATCGAGGTCGAGGGCATCCGCAGCGTCTTCGTCTCGGTCGGCGGGACCTGGGACGAGATGGTGATCGAGATCATGGAGCCGCTCGACAAGGCGGACATGACGAACGCGCTGTCGAAGCGCCTCGCCTCGGTGGGCGAGGGCTTCTACCACCTCTGCATCGAGGTCGACGACGTCGCGGCGAGCGGCAAGGAGCTCACCGAGCGCGGCATGACGGTGCTGATGCGCGATCCGATCGACGCCGACGCCGCGCCGCGCTGGCTGGTGCATCCCAAGGACGCGAACGGGGTGATGGTGGAGTCGATCGCGGGGCCGCTGAAGGAGGTGCTGCCGGGGTGAAGTCCTCAAATCGGCCGTGATCAGAACAAAGTCATCGACTGAGAGTCAAGCGGCAGAAGACCCGGAGCGGCGCGCCCGTCGGTCCTTTCGCCACCAGGCAATCAAAACAATCGAGATGTAGAGAAGGACAAATGATGACTGTTCGAGGAGATTTGCGATCACCCCGTAGATGGTGATGTATCCATCTCGAAAGAGGTAAACGCCGTCGCGCTTCAAGGTATGGAAATTGAAGAACAAGCTCGTCAGGCACATAAACACCAACAGATAGAGGCCGGTAGATATCCTTAGATACGAAATTCTGCTTTTCGCGTAGATGCCCGGAATGGTGAAGCAAAGGACAGCGAGGATCGAATAAAGCAACCCCGAGATCGCGCCTCTCAGATTTCCCGAGATGACCATGCCCACCAGAAAGGCGCCCGGGAAAAACAGCAGAATGGCGGTCGGCGTGAAGCTCGTGCGCTGGTTGACGATTCGTACTTTGCCGCCCTGCGAGTCCATGGTCCCTCGCCTTCGGTCCGATGCACCCCGGATCAAGTCCGTGGTGACAATGGGGTTGGGTTTTAAGGTATTGAGATCATGCCCTAATTCGCCACGCGTTTCTTGAAGCGGCGCTCGATGGCGTCCCAGATGTCGGCCTCGATGTGCGTGCCCGACAGGCGGTTGATCTCCTGGATGCCGGTGGGCGAGGTTACGTTGATCTCGGTCAGGTAGTCGCCGATCACGTCGATGCCGACGAAGATGAGCCCGCGCTTCCTGAGCGCCGGGCCGATGGCCTCGCAGATCTCGCGCTCGCGCGGCGTGAGCTCGGCGGCGTGCGCGACGCCGCCGGCGTGGAAGTTGGCGCGCGCCTCGCCCGCCTGGGGCATGCGCGAGACCGCCCCCGCCGCCACCCCGTCGACCAGGATGATGCGCTTGTCGCCGGCGCGGATCTCCGGCAGGTAGCGCTGGGCGATCACCGGCTCGCGGTAGAGCTCGGTGAACATCTCCAGCATGGTCGAGAAGTTCTCGTCGCCCGGCATCACGTGGAAGACGCCGGCGCCGCCGTTGCCGAAGAGCGGCTTCAGGATGATGTCCTTGTGCTCGGCGCGGAATTCGGCGATGGCGGCCCGGTCGGAGGTGATGAGCGTCGGCGGCAGCAGGCCTTCGAAATGGGTGACGAAGAGCTTCTCCGGGGCGTTGCGGACATGCTCGGGGTCATTGACGACGAGCGTCGCCGGGTGGATGTGCTCCAGCAGGTGCGTCGCGGTGATGTAGGCCATGTCGAAGGGCGGGTCCTGGCGCATCAGCACCACGTCCATGGCCGCGAGGTCGATGGTCTCGAGAGCGCCGACGGTGGCGTGGCTGCCCTTCTGGCGGCGAACCTCGATCGGCCGCGCGCGCGCGGTCAGCGTGCCGTCGCGGAAGCTCAGCGCGTTGGGCAGGTAGTAGTGCAGCGAATGCCCGCGCGCCTGGGCCTCGAGCATGAGCACGAAGGTGCTGTCGGCGTCGATGTCGATCGCCTCGACCGGGTCCATCTGGATCGCGACCGCGAGGCTCATGGCGGGGTCCTTCGGTTCGTCGGCGGATAGGCGCGAGGCAGAAAATAGGCCGTCGCCCGGGGGAAATCACGCGCGGATGTGCGTCCTTCGAGACGCTCGCCTTCATCCTGAGGAGCCCGCCCTGGCGGGCGTCTCGAAGGACGCACCGTAGTCGCTCACTTCACGGCCGCCAGGCGTCGCGGAGGTGGCGGGGCCAGCGCCAGGGGGCGACGAGCATGGCGTCGAAGCGGGCGTCGAGCCGGGACAGCGCCGGATGGCTCGCCAGATAAGCGCCGGCGGCGCGCTCGACGCGGAGGCGCTGGCGGGCGGCGATCGACTCGGCGGCCAGCGCCAGCGTGGCGCGCGCCTTGACCTCCACGAAGGCGAGGGCCGAACCGCGCCGCGCCACGATGTCGAGCTCGCCCACCGGGGTGCGGAAGCGCCGCGCCAGGATGCGGTATCCGCGCAGACGCAGCGACAGCGCGCACAGTGTTTCGGCAAATCGGCCGGCGCGGTCGGCGCGGCGGCGCTTCGCCGAGGGCGCGCCGCGCGCGGCCACTAGGCGTTCCCGTCGCGGCGGCCGAGCAGCGCCAGCGCGCGCTCGTACAATTGCCGGCGCGGCAGGCCGAGCTCCTCGGCGACCTCGGCCGCGGCGTCGCGCACGCTCATGCGCATGAGCGCCGCGGTGAGGCGCTTGTCGACGACCTCGCCCGCGACCTCGACGGCTTCCGGCGGGCCGACCAGCACCACCACCTCGCCCTTGGGCGGGCCGGCCCCGGCGTAGCGCGCGGCGAGCGCCGCGAGATCGTCGCGCGCCACCTCCTCGTGGAGCTTGGTCAGCTCGCGCGCCACCGCCGCGGGCCGCGCGCCCAGCACCGCGGCCATGTCGGCGAGCGCCGCCGGCAGGCGGCGCGCGGCCTCGTAGAAGACCAGGGTCGCGGGGACGGCGGCGAGGTCGTCGAGCGCCTTGCGGCGGCCGGCGGACTTGGCCGGCAGGAAGCCCGCGAAGAGGAAGCGGTCGGTCGGCAGGCCGGCGACGGCGAGCCCCGCCAGCGCCGCCGAGGCGCCGGGGATGGCGGTGACGGCCAGCCCCGCCTCGGCGGCGGCGCGCGCGAGCTTCAAGCCCGGATCGGAGACCAGCGGCGTGCCGGCGTCGGAGACCAGCGCCACGGCCTCGCCCTCGGCCAGGCGCTTCAGGATCGCCGGGCGGGCGCGCGCCGCGTTGTGGTCGTGATAGGGGATGGTCGGGGTGGCGATCGCGTAGCGCGTAAGCAGGCGCGCCGTCACGCGCGTGTCCTCGCAGGCGATCACGTCGGCCGCCGCCAGCACGTCGAGCGCGCGCAAGGTGATGTCGCGGAGATTGCCGATCGGCGTCGCGACCAGGTAGAGGCCGGCCGCGAGCGCCGTCTCGCGCGCCGCGCCGGGCGGCCTCGGGGCGCGGCGGGTTTGTTTACTTCGCCCGACCGGCGATCTAGTCTCTTTCGCCCGGTTTCGCGTCATCTGAGGGCGCGGCCGGCCGGGTCACAATCAAGTCGCATAGTCGGGCCATAGTGAAAGATCATGATGGGCTGGAAGATCATGGTGGGCCACGCGATCGCTCAAAATCTCAGGATGTCTGTCCGGCACGTCCGGCTCGCGCTCGCCGCGCTCCTCGCGGCGGCGCTGCTGGCGTCGTGCGGCAGCGTATCGAAGGATACCCCGCCGCCGCAAGGCAGGCCGATCGAATCCGGCAAGTCGCCCGACGGCCGCACGGTGCCGGCGGGCGAGACGCCCAAGGTGGCGCTGCTGCTGCCGATGTCGGGGCCGTTCGAGAAGATCGGCACGGCGATGCGCCAGGCCGCCGAGCTGGCGCTCTTCGAGATTGCCGACAAGGGCTTCGAGCTCACCCCGATCGACACCGGCGGCACCCCGGAGGGCGCCAAGCGGGCGGCCCAGCAGGCGCGCGCGGCGGGCGCGCACCTGATCCTGGGGCCGCTGCTCTCGGGCTCGGTGCAGGCGGTCAAGGAAGAGGTGGCCGACGACGACATCAACATCATCGCCTTCTCCACCGACGCCGGGGTGGCCGGCGACAACGTCTTTCTCATGGGCTTCCTGGTGGCGCCGCAGATCGAGCGCATCGTCGACTACGCCGCCAAGCAGAGCCTGAGGCGGATCGCGGTGGTGGCGCCCGAGGGCGCCTACGGCGAGGCGGTGGTCGCCGCCTTCAAGGCGGCGGCAGCGAAGTACCAGGTCGAAGACGCGGGGACGCTGCTCTATCCGACCGAGACGGCGGACATGACCAAGGTCTTCCGCGCCTTCACGAATTACGACGTGCGCGCGGCCAAGCTCATGCGCGCCATCGCCAAGACCAAGGGCAAGACCGACGCCGCCTCGCGCCGGGCCCGCGCCAAGGCCAAGCGCGACATCAAGGTCGAGGTGCCGCAATGGGACGCGGTGATCATCGCCGACGGCGGGGCGCGCCTGCTGCTCGCCGCCTCGATGCTGGCCTTCCACGACGTCAATCCCGACAAGGTGCAGTACCTCGGCACCGGGCAATGGGACGACCCCACGGTGGCGCGCGAGCCCAACCTGAAGGGCGGCTGGTTCGCCGCGCCGCCGCCGGAGGCGCGCGCGCGCTTCGAGGCCAAGTTCAAGGAGCAGTTCAAGGCCGACCCGCCGCGCATCGCCACGCTCGCCTATGACGCGGTGGCGCTGGCGGCGGTGCTGGCGCGCAGCGAGGGCGGCGCGAACTTCGGGCCCCAGGCGATCGCCTCGGCGAACGGCTTCATCGGCATCGACGGCATCTTCCGCTTCCTGCCGAGCGGGCTCTCGCAGCGCGGCCTGGCCGTGCTCGAGGTCGCCCAGGACGAGATCCGCATGATCGGCAACGCCCCCAAGACCTTCGAGGTCGCGACCGAGTAGCGGGGTCGGCGCGGCCCCCCTCATGATCCGCCCCTCGTCCTTCGACAGGCTCAGGATGAGGGGCGGATCATGAGGAGAATCGTTATCTGCCCCTATTAGACCGTCACCCATTCGGCCAATACACGGACCTCATCCTGAGCTTGTCGAAGGTCGGGGGTCCTGCTTGGGCGGCCGCCGGGCCCTCAGGCCAGCAGATCGGCCAATACGGCGTCGAGGCGGAGACGGCCGCGCCGCGTTGCGCGCAACCGCTCGCCATCGAGCGTGAGAAAGCCGCCGTCGATCAGGCGGGCCAGCCGCGCGCCGTCAAGCTGCCCGGCGAGGCCGGCGCCGGTCTCTTCCGCGACCGCGGCGAGCGCCACGCCCTCGGCGAGGCGGAGACCCATCATCAGCATCTCCTCCAGGCGCTCGCGGGGGTCGAGGGCGGTGCGCTCCTCGGTCGCGTGGCCCGCCGCCTCGACCGCCTTCAGCCAGGCCTCGGGCAGGCGGCGCTGGCGGGTCGCGTGCTTCGCGCCGCCGGCCAGTCTCACGCGGCCGTGGGCGCCGGGGCCGACGCCGAGGTACTCGCCGTAGCGCCAGTAGGTGAGGTTGTGGCGCGAGGCCTCGCCCGGCCGGGCGTGGTTGGAGATCTCGTAGGCCGGCAGGCCGGCGGCCTCGAGCACCTCGTTGGCGACCTCGTAGAGCCGCGCGGCGGCGTCCTCGCCGGGCGTCTCAAGCTGGCCCAGCCTGTGCGCGGTGTGGAAGGCGGTGCCCGGCTCGATGGTGAGCTGGTAGAGCGAGAGATGCGCGCCGGCGAGCGCGACGGCCTCGGTGAGCTCGGCGCGCAACGCCGCCTCGTCCTGGCCGGGGCGGGCGTAGATGAGGTCGAAGGTGAAGCGCGGGAAGAGGGCGGCAGCGCGCTCGACCGCGGCGACCGCCTCCGCGCGGCCGTGGATGCGGCCGAGGAACCTGAGCGCTTCGTCGTTAAGCGCCTGCACGCCGATCGAGACGCGGTTGACCCCGGCCGCGGCGAAGCCGGCGAGGCGCGCGGTCTCGGCCGCGCCGGGGTTCGCCTCGAGCGTGATCTCGACGTCCTCGGCGGCGGGCCAGCGCGCGCGCACGCGGCCGATCAGCGCCGCGACCGTGTCGGGCGACATCAGCGATGGCGTGCCGCCGCCGAAGAAGATCGAGGTGACGGTGCGCCCGGCATCCGCCGGGTCAGCGGCGGTCTCGTCCGCCCAGTGGTCGATCTCGGCGAGCAGGGCGGCGCGCCAGCGGTCCTCGGCGACCGCCTCGCGGACGTGGCTGTTGAAGTCGCAGTAGGGGCACTTGGCGAGGCAGAACGGCCAATGGATATAGATCCCGAAGCCCCGTCCGGACGGCGCCCGGGACGCCGGAAAATCGCCGTCCCGGGTCATGGCGTCATGCTGGGTCATGCGAAAAACATACGACAGATCAGATAGTTATATTTGTTAACCCGAATTAACGACGGGTGACGGCCGTCACTGCGGGATTTCGCTCCGGCGCCTAAGCTCCGCCTCAACATCGAGGAACCGAGTCCAGGGAGATCTCGTCATGTCGAACCGCATCCTTGCCGCCGCCGCCGGCCTCGCCGCCATCGTCGCGGCCTCGCTGCCGGGCAGCGCCGCGGCCGGCGCCTACAAGCGCTGCTACGACCCGCAGGGCCGCCCCGTCGTCGTGCTCGCCACCGCCAAGGTCAAGATGAGCAATGTCGCGGTCGCCGGCCGCACCAAGGACGGCCGCCCCTTCATCGCCTACAACCCCGAGGCGCTCAAGCGCTTCCATGCCGTCACGCGCATCTACATCTACTACCACGAATGCGCCCATCACCGGCTCGGACATTCCAGCGGCTACCGCCCGCAGAACCGCGAGAACGCCGCCGACTGCTTCGCCATCCGCTACATGACCCGCCAGGGCATGCTGAACGCGGCGCGCATGCGCATCATCATGAACGACGTGCGGCGGGTCGGCGCCGGCGACCACGTGCACCTGGCGGGCGCCGAACGGGCGCGGCTGCTGGCCAAGTGCTACCGCTACGCGCTGACCCGGATGGCGCGGATCGAGCGGCGCAACGAGGAGCGCCTGCCCGACGCGCCCCAGGCCTACGCGGCGCCGCTGCGCCGGGGCTTCGCCGGATAAGCGTCTCACCCAGTTTTCCGGACCGCCCCTAACGGGCGGGGATCGGCCGCCGGCCTCCGGAACCGGCGGCCGATTTATTACTTGTGAAGTACACCAGCCTGCTCACAAGTAGATTGCAATTTTTTTTTGAGTGATATACTTTATGTACAGAGAACATAGACAGAAACCTACAATATGTAGTGGTTGAGTTTGAAGTAGACACAATTCGTTCGGGGAGCGTCTAAATGCGTGTGAAAATCAACAAACTGATGGACGGTCCTGGGCCTAAGGAAGTCCTCGTAGCGATTCGAACTGTCGACGGTCGAATGGAACAAGTCATCGTTGACAGCAGAGCTATCGAAAATGATGAAATCGATATTGGAAGTCCAATTGATAAATCAGACGATCGAACTTTAGTTGAACTACCAAGAGAATCGATGTCAGGTATATGGCGGGTTTGGGTTCCAGTATCGGAAACATCGCCCTAATGATACTAACTGATCGAGAAATAAAAATTGCCATTGATCGAGAATTAATTAATATTGATCCAACCCCTGCTCCGGCGGCGTTTAGTTCTACTAGTGTTGATTTTACGCTAGATCCACAAGTTCGAGTGTTTCATGCTGCTGTTGGTTCTGGACTCCAGATAGATCCTGGATCTCCTGAGTATAATTACCATGAAATCGCCGATATGATTACAGTTAAGACTGATATTGATGAGAAATATACACTACCTGGGAAAGAATTATTGTTGGCTTGGACAAAAGAAACATTGTCACTTCCGACCAAGGCTAGGATGGCGGCCCGCGTCGAGGGAAAGAGTTCGTTAGCTCGCCTCGGTATTGGTATACATATAACGGCCCCAACAATTCACGCTGGTTTTTCTGGGCAAATACAGCTTGAGATAATAAACCACGGACCTGCTCCTGTAATATTGCGTCCTGGTATGCGTATATGCCAAATAATATTTGAATCTACACTCGGAACACCTGAGAAAGGATATTCAGGTTTATTCACGGATCAATCATCACATTGATTTCAATATTGGACCCTACATTTCACTGACCAAACTACATTAACTATCGAAGCACGCCGCGACGAGCTTGGCGAAGGCGTCGGCGCGGTGGCTGAGCGTGTGCTTCTTCGCCGGATCCATCTCGCCGAAGGTGACGTCGTACCCGTCGGCGGCGAAGATCGGATCGTAGCCGAAGCCCTTGTCGCCGCGCGGCGGCCAGACGAGGGCGCCGTCGACCCGGCCCTCGAAGCTCTCCAGGTGGCCGTCGGGCCAGGCGAGCGCGAGGACGCAGGCGAAATGGGCGCGGCGGTCGGTCTGGCCGGCGAGCTTCGCCTCGACCGCCGCCATCGCGGCGGCGAAGTCCTTCTCCGGTCCCGCCCAGCGCGCCGAATGGATGCCGGGCGCGCCGCCGAGCGCCTCGACCGCGAGGCCGCTGTCGTCGGCGAGCGCGGGCAGGCCCGAGGCGCGGGCGGCGGCGCGGGCCTTGATCGCGGCGTTGGCGGCGAAGCTGTCGCCGTCCTCGACCGGCTCGGGCAGGTCGAGCGCCGCGGCGGAGACCACCTCGACGCCGAAGGGCGCCAGGAGATCGGCGATCTCGCGCACCTTGCCGGGATTGTGGCTGGCGATGACCAGCGTGTCGGCGTCGAACGCGCGGGCCATCGTGCGGCGGCCGGGCGTCGGGCGTCGTCAGGCCTTCTCCACCGCCCCGCCGGCCGCGACCCAGTCCTTGAAGGCGCCGAGGTTGCGGACGTTCGCATAGCCGAGGTCGAGGAGCGCCTTGCCCGCGAGCGCCGAACGCCCGCCCGAGGCGCAGTAGAGGACGACCGTCTTGTCCGTGGAGAAGGCCTCGTTGTGATAGGGCGTGGCGGCGTCGGCGCGGAACTCGAGCATGCCGCGCGAGACGTGGAGCGCGCCCGCGACCTTGCCGCCATCGGCCAGTTCCGGGGCATCGCGCACGTCGACGATGAGCACGTCGTCGCGGCCCTGCATCGCCTTCACCTCGTCGGGGCTGATGGACGGGACCATGGCTTTGGCCTCCGCGACGGCTTCCATGATCGATCTCGCCATGATCGTCTCCTCTCATTGCGGTGCTGTCGGCGCCGGATCGCGCCGTACCTTGGACGCAAGACCCACTTAGCGCACTTGCCGCAGGTCGGGAAGTCTTGCCTAGAGCATTTTCCGCTCACGCGGAATATGCTCCAGTGCGCAATTCGATCAATTTGATGCGTCATTTCGACCGAGGGAGCGAGAGCGACCGAGCGGAGAAATCTGGCCGGAGGCCGCGCACGGCTTCAACCTAGATTTCTCCGCTCGCTAACGCTCGGTCGAAATGACGATTCAACTCGTTCGGATATCGCTCTAGCCGAGCGCCGCGTCCTGGAGGGCGACCAGCTCGCCGACGCCTTTCTTCGCCAGGCCGAGGAGCGCCTGCATCTCCGCCTCGTCGAAGGGTGCGCTCTCGGCCGTCATCTGGACCTCGATCATGCGGCCGTCGCCGGTCAGCACGAAGTTGGCGTCGGTGTCGGCGGCGCTGTCCTCGTCGTAGTCGAGGTCGAGCACGGGCACGCCCTTGTATATGCCGCAGGAGACCGCGGCGACCAGCGTGCCGATCGGGCTCGCGTCGATCTCGCCCTTCTCGATGAGCGTGCGGAAGGCGAGCTCGAGCGCCACGTAGGCGCCGGTGATCGCCGCCGTCCTGGTGCCGCCGTCGGCCTGGAGGACGTCGCAGTCGATGCGGACCTGGCGCTCGCCGAAGGCCTGCATGTCGGTGACGGCGCGCAGCGAGCGGCCGATCAGGCGCTGGATCTCCAGGGTGCGGCCCGACTGCTTGCCGCGCGCGGCCTCGCGGTCGGTGCGCGTATGGGTCGAGCGCGGCAGCATGCCGTATTCGGCGGTCACCCAGCCGCGCCCGGTGTTGCGCAGGAAGGGCGGCACGCGCTCCTCGACCGAGGCGGTGCAGAGCACCCGCGTCGAGCCGAAATCGACCAGGCACGAGCCCTCGGCGTGCCTGGCCCAGCCGGGCTCCAACGTGACCGCGCGGAGCGCGTCGGCGGCGCGGCCCGAGGGGCGCGCCCAGCTCTCGGTCGGATCGGTCATGGAGGCTCCCCCTGGCTCGGTTCGGCCGGCAAGCTAGAGTACCTTCCGGACAATTGGAAACGCCATTTCGACCGGGGGTCCTTCGAGACGCCGCCCGCATGTTTCGAAGGTGGGGGCGGCTCCTCGGGATGGGCAGCGACCGACCTGCCTGCGCGAAGCCGGAGCGGCTTGGCTTCGGCGGCGGCAGGGCGGAGAAACCTGCTCGATCGCCGTGCAGGCGGCGCCCGGATTTCTCCGCTCGCTGGCGCTCGGTCGAAATGACACAGAACATCAAAGGTTTAAGCGTTGTCGCGTGAACGCGAAGGGGGCGCGCGGCCCGCTTCGTTGACGCGTCTCCCACCCCTCACTACATTTCGATCAGCCTGGGCGAATGTGCCCGAAGGCCGCTTCCGCAAAGGTCGACCGTCGCATGACCGAGATGACGCAATCGCCGATCGCCGAGCTCAACGAGCGCTCGCGCGAGATCTTCAAGCGCATCGTCGAGTCCTATTTCGAGACCGGCGAGCCGGTCGGCTCGCGCACCTTGAGCCGGGTCGCGGGGGTGAGCCTGTCGCCGGCCACCATCCGCAACGTGATGGCCGACCTGGTCGACGCGGGCCTCATCTTCGCCCCGCATACCTCGGCCGGGCGGCTGCCGACCGAGGTGGGCCTGCGCCTCTTCGTCCACGGAATACTCGAGATCGGCGACCTCGCCGAGCACGAGCGCAGCGACATCGAGGCGCAATGCGCCGGCGCCGGCAAGAGCCTCGATCAGGTGCTCGACCAGGCCTCGCGGACGCTCTCGGGGCTGACCGGCTGCGCCGGCGTGGTCTCCTCGCCCAAGCTCGACAACCGCCTGCGGCACCTGGAGTTCGTCAACCTCGGCCCGGGCCGCGCGCTGGTGGTGATGGTGATGGAGAACGGCCTGGTCGAGAACCGGGTGGTCTCGGTGCCGCTCGGCATGCCGGGCTCGGCGCTGACCGAGGCGACGAACTACCTCGCCTCACGGCTCGCCGGGCGCACGCTGAGCGAGGCGCGGGCCGAGATCGCCGCGGAGATCGAGCAGCACAAGACCCAGCTCGACACGCTGACCGAGCAGATCGTCGAGGCGGGCCTGGGGATCTGGTCGGGCGACAGCGAATCGGGCACGCTTGTATTGCGCGGCCACGCCCACCTGCTCGACGACGTCACCGCGCTCGACGACATCGAGCGGGTGCGCGCGCTCTTCGACATGCTGGAGCGCGAGGAGGGGTATCTCCGCCTCATCGAGGCGGCGCAGCACGGCGAGGGGGTGCAGGTCTTCATCGGCGCCGAGAACGAGCTCTTCAACCACGCCGGCTGCTCGATGATCGTCGCCCCCTACCGCGACCGCGCCGAGCGCATCATCGGCGCCATCGGCGTGATCGGGCCGACCCGCATCAACTACGCGCGCATCGTGCCGATGGTCGACCACACGGCGAAGGTCGTCGGCAAGCTGCTCGGCTGAGCGCCAAGGCGCGCCGACGCGCGCGATCCACTGTCCAGGCAATGAAACCATCAGAGACGGCATGACCGATAAGAAGACATCGAAACCGGCGAACGACCGCGCGGCCAACGACGAACGCCCCGAGGAGGAGGCTGCTCCCGAAGCGGCCGAGGCGGGCGCGCAAGAGCCCGTGAGCGAGGCGGACCTCGGCGGCAACGGCGGGGCGGCGGGCGGGCATACCGCGGTCCAGGCGAGCGAGGCCGGCGCGGCGGAGGCGCCGGAAGCGCCGGAAGCGCGCGTGGATCCGATGGCGCAGCTCGAGGCGGACCTCGCCCAGTTCCGCGACAAGCACCTGCGCGCGCTGGCGGAGATCGAGAACGTGCGCCGGCGCGGCGAGAAGGAGAAGGCCGACGCGCTCAAATACGCCGCCACCAGCTTCGCCAAGGACATCCTCGGCGTCGCCGACAACCTGCGCCGCGCCATCGAGGCGGTGCCCGACGAAGCGGTCGAAGAGGGCGGCCCGATCAAGACGCTGATCGAGGGGGTGGAGCTGACCGAGAAGGAGCTGCTCTCGATCTTCGAGCGCCACGGCATCAAGCCGATCGCGGCCGAGGGCGAGAGGTTCGACCACAACCTGCACCAGGCGATGATGGAAGTGCCCGACACGGGCAAGCCGTCGGGCACGGTGGTGCGGGTGCTGCAGGGCGGCTACACGATCCACGACCGCCTGCTGCGCCCCGCCATGGTCGGCGTCGCCAAGGGGCCAAGCGACGGGGGCGGCAACAAGAATGGCGATGGAAACGGCGGGGATAAGGGCTCGAAGATCGATACGAGTGCCTAGGCCTCGCTCTTGAAAAGATCGCGCTGCGCCACGGGCTTTTGGTTGCGCGGTCGTTCTCCCAACATTGGGCTATCCGGATCGTGCGCCTTGAAGCGGGCCTGCGCGCGCGGGCGGTTCTGCACGGCATAGCAATAGACGCAGCCATGGGGGCAGGTGTCGTAGGCGCCGATGTCGCGCGACTCCGCGCACGCGCAGCCGGGGCGGTTGCCCTTCTGCTTGGCCGCGATCGGGCGGCCGGCGACGTCGGAAAGGCGCGCGGCGTCGACGCAGCGCGCGGGGAGGATCGGCGGGCGGAGCTTGTCGTCGCGGGCAGCCCCTTCACCCTCCCATCGCTTCGCGATGGGCCCCTGAAACGCCGAAGGCGTTTCAGCCCCCGAGGGGTGAGGGGGCTTTTCGGTGGGCAGGAGATGCGGCTGCGAGCACAGGGTGAGCTGCATGCCGTGGTCCGCCGCGATCGCCGCGAGATCGGCGAGCAGCACGCGCTTGTCGGCGTCGGGCGGGTCGGACCAGTCGAAGCCGTGGGCGCGGGCGGCGGCGATCAGGTTGCGTTCGGTCTTGCGGTAGACCGTCGCCCAGGAGACGACGACCTCGTCGACCGCGCCGGCGAGCTGGCCGGCCAGCGCGGCGAAGGTCTCGCGGTGCCAGGCCGGCGGGGTGAGTGTGGTCGCGACGATCGGATCGTAGCGCCAGACCGCCGCGCGGGGCCCGTAGGTCCCGGCGACCGCGCGGAGCTGGGCGACGGCGCGGGCGGCCTCGATCACCGAGCTCTCCAGCGCGCGCGGGTAGCCGGTGATCGTCATCTGCACCGTGAAGGGAAGGCCCCGGCCGGCGACCGCGGCCAGCGCCGCCTCGAAGGGGGCGGGGTTGCGGGTCCAGAAAATGTAGCCGTCCACCGCCTCCGGCCGGAGGTCGACGCGGAAATCCGCCCCGCCGTAGGGGTTGCGGACGAGGGCGAAGCCGGCGGCGAGGCGGGCCAGGAACCAGCCAGCGTAGAAGGCCGGGATGTCGGTGCGGTAGGAGGCGGAGACGATCATAACCGCGCCAGTCTCGGCCCGGCCGGGCGGGCGGGTCCATCCGGATCGCGCGGCTCGGCCGGCAGGCCGGCGCCTCGCGGACGCCTTCGGGGGCTATGGCCCGCCGCATCCCTCGCCAAGCGAATGTCGGGCATAATCTTGCGGGTCAAATCCATACTCCCCATATCTCACCCGGAGAGAGTAGCGCCCGGCAACGGGCGGATCGACGCTCTTTGTAGCTTTCATGAGTGGGGGCCCTTGAGGGTGCCGGAGCCGGGCCCATGAGGGTCTGCCGGAACGGAGTGAGGGAAAAATGAGCAAGGTAATCGGTATCGACCTGGGCACGACGAACTCGTGCGTCGCCGTCATGGAGGGCGGCAAGGGCAAGGTCATCGAGAATTCGGAAGGCGCGCGGACGACGCCCTCGATGGTCGCCTTCACCGACGACGGGGAACGCCTCGTGGGCCAGTCCGCCAAGCGCCAGGCGGTCACCAATCCCGAGAACACGCTCTTCGCCATCAAGCGCCTGATCGGACGGCGCTTCACCGACGCCGAGGTCAAGAAGGACATCGACCTCGTCCCCTACAAGATCATCAAGGGCGAGAACGGCGACGCCTGGGTCGAGGCCCAGGGCAAGAAATACGCGCCCTCGCAGATGGCGGGCTTCGTCCTGCAGAAGATGAAGGAAACCGCCGAGGCCTATCTGGGCGAGACCGTCACCGAGGCGGTCATCACCGTCCCCGCCTACTTCAACGACCAGCAGCGCCAGGCGACCAAGGACGCCGGCAAGATCGCCGGCCTCACCGTCAAGCGCATCATCAACGAGCCGACCGCCGCGGCGCTGGCCTACGGGCTGGAGAAGAAGGGCGCCGGCACGATCGCGGTCTACGACCTCGGCGGCGGCACCTTCGACGTCTCGGTGCTGGAGATCGGCGACGGCGTCTTCGAGGTCAAGTCGACCAACGGCGACACCTTCCTGGGCGGCGAGGACTTCGACAAGCGCATCATCGACTACCTCGCCGAGGAGTTCAAAAAGGAGCAGTCGATCGACCTGCGCGAGGACAAGCTGGCGCTGCAACGCCTCAAGGAGCAGGCCGAGAAGGCCAAGATCGAGCTCTCGTCCTCGACCCAGACCGAGATCAACCTGCCCTTCATCACCGCCGACGCCGCGGGGCCCAAGCACCTCAACATCAAATTGAGCCGCGCCAAGCTCGAGGCGCTGGTCGGCGACCTGATCGAGAAGACCGAGAAGCCCTGCAAGGACGCGCTCAAGGACGCGGGGCTCAAGGCCTCGGACATCGACGAGGTGATCCTGGTCGGCGGCATGACGCGCATGCCCAAGGTCTTCGAGACGGTGAAGGCGCTGTTCGGCCGCGAGCCGCACCGCGGCGTCAACCCCGACGAGGTCGTCGCCATCGGCGCCGCGATCCAGGCGGGCGTGCTGCAGGGCGACGTGAAGGACGTGGTGCTGCTCGACGTGACCCCGCTGTCGCTCGGCATCGAGACGCTGGGCGGCGTGTTCACGCGGCTCATCGACCGCAACACGACGATCCCGACCAAGAAGTCGCAGACCTTCTCGACCGCCGAGGACAACCAGAACGCGGTCACCATCCGCGTCTCCCAGGGCGAGCGCGAGATGGCGGCGGACAACAAGCTGCTCGGCCAGTTCGACCTGGTCGGCATCCCGCCGGCGCCGCGCGGCATGCCGCAGATCGAGGTCACCTTCGACATCGACGCCAACGGCATCGTCAACGTCTCGGCCAAGGACACCGCCACCGGCAAGGAGCAGCAGATCCGTATCCAGGCCTCCGGCGGCCTTTCGGACGCCGACATCGACAAGATGGTGAAGGACGCCGAGGCGCATGCCGACGAGGACAAGGACAAGCGCGAGACCATCGAGGCCCGCAACCGGGCCGAGGCGCTGGCCCACGACACGGAGAAGAACCTCAAGGAGCATGGCGACAAGCTCGGCGCCGACGACAAGGCGGCGGTCGAGGCCGATCTCCAGAAGCTGAAGGACGCGCTCGAGGGCGAGGACAAGGGCAATATCGAGGCGGCCACCCAGACCCTCGTCCAGTCGGCGCAGAAGATCGGCGAGGCCATCTACAAGGCCAGCCAGGAAGCCGCCGCCGCCGAAAACGCCGGCGACGGAAAGGACGACGGCGCGGCGAGCGCAAAATCGTCCTCCGGCAACGGCAAGGACGACGACCAGGTGGTCGACGCCGACTTCGAGGAGGTCGACGACGACAAGAAGAAATCGGCGTAACGCAACCGCGGCCATGATCGGAACAGGCCGTTCGCGCCCACGGGAGTTCGGGGTAGGCGCGGACGGCCCCGGTCACGGCAGGGGATCAGCGGCGGGAGCGTCCTGAATGGCCAAGCGCGACTATTACGAAACCCTCGGCGTCGAGCGCGGCGCCTCGGAGGCGGAGCTCAAGAGGGCCTACCGCAAGCTCGCCATGGAGATGCACCCGGATCGCAACCCGGGCGACGGCAACGCCGAGGCCAAGTTCAAGGACGTCAACGAAGCCTACGACGTCCTGAAGGACGGCGAGAAGCGGGCGGCCTACGACCGCTTCGGCCACGCCGCCTTCGAGGGCGGCGGACCCTTCGGCGCGGGCGGCGCGCCGGGCGGCGGGGGCGCGGCGGGCTTCGAGTTCGGCTCCGGCTTCGCCGATATCTTCGACGAGATGTTCGGCGACTTCATGGGCGGCGGCGGCCGGCGGACCCAGGAGCGCGCGACGCGCGGCAACGATCTCCGCTACAACCTGGAAATAAGCCTGGAAGACGCCTTCAACGGCAAGAAGACCACCGTGCGCGTGCCCGCCTCGGTGTCGTGCGACGGCTGCGGCGGCTCGGGCGCGGCGGGGGGATCGAAGCCCGTCAACTGCCAGTCCTGCCAAGGCCGCGGCCGGGTGCGGGCGACCCAGGGCTTCTTCACCATCGAGCGCACCTGCCCCACCTGCAACGGCGCGGGCCAGGTGATCCAGGACCCCTGCCGGGCCTGCCACGGCACCGGGCGCACGCATAAGGAACGAACGCTCTCGGTCACAATTCCCGCGGGCGTCGACGACGGCACGCGGATCCGCCTGGCCGGCGAGGGCGAGGCCGGCATGCGCGGCGCGCCGCAGGGCGACCTCTACATCTTCATCACGGTGGCGCCGCACGCCTTCTTCCAGCGCGACGGGGCGAACGTCTATTGCCGGGTGCCGATCCCGATGGCCACGGCGGCGCTCGGCGGCTCGATCGAGGTGCCGACGGTGGAGGGCACGCGCGCCCGGGTGAACGTGCCGGCGGGCACCCAGTCGGGCGCCCAGTTCCGCCTGCGCGGCAAGGGCATGTCGGTGCTGCGCTCCAAGTCGCGGGGCGACATGTATATCGAGGTCGCCACCGAGACGCCGCGCAACCTCTCCAAGCGCCAGCAGGAGCTGCTGCGCGAGTTCGAGGCCGCCGGCGGCAAGAACACCAGCCCCGAATCCGAAGGCTTCTTCTCCAAGGTGAAGGAGCTGTGGGAGGACTTGAAGGACTGATCCTGCGAAGCAGGATCAGCGCGAAACGAGATCAGCCGCGAAGCGAGCGGAGAAACCTGGGTGCAGCGCGCACTGCGTCAACCCAGATTTCTCCGCTCGCCCGCTTGCGCTCGCTCGGTCGAAATGACGGCGCGGGGTCTATAGACTGGCCGCATGAAGCTCGGGCTCGATCGGTTCCTTGAAGACAAATCCCTGCGCGCGCCGCTTGCCGGCAAGCGGGTGGCGGTGCTGGGGCATCCGGCGTCGCTGACATCCGCTGGCGTGCACGCGCTCGATGCGCTGGCGGCGTGCGACGACATCGACCTCGCCGCGGCCTTCGGGCCGCAGCACGGGATGCGCGGCGACAAGCAGGACAACATGATCGAGACCGAGGACTACAAGGATCCCCGGCTCGGCATTCCCGTGTTCAGCCTCTACGGCGAGGTGCGCCGGCCGACCGACGCCATGATGGCGTCCTTCGATGCGCTGGTGGTGGACCTGCAGGACATCGGCACGCGCATCTACACCTATGTGACGACGCTCTTCTATCTGCTCGAGGCCTGCGCGGCGGCGGGCAAGGCCGTCACCGTGCTCGACCGGCCGAACCCCGCCGGGCGGCCGATCGAGGGCACGATCCTCGAGCCGGGCTGGGAGAGCTTCGTGGGTGCTGCGCCGCTCATCATGCGCCACGGGCTCACCTTCGCCGAGCTCGCCGGATGGTACGCGGCGGAGGCCAGGCTCGATCTCGCGCTCGACGTGGTGGCGATGACCGGCTACGACCCCGAGGCCGGGCCCGGCTACGGCTGGCCGCTGGCCGCGTTGTCCTGGGTCAACCCCTCGCCCAACGCCTCGAGCCTCAACATGGCGCGCTGCTTTCCGGGCACCGTGCTGTTCGAGGGCACCACGCTGTCGGAAGGCCGGGGGACGACGACCGCGCTCGAGGTGATCGGCGCGCCCGATATCGACTTCGTGCGCGTGCTCGGCCGGATGGCTTCATTGCAGCGTCAATGGTTGGCTGGCTGCCTGGTGCGGCCCTGCTACTTCGAGCCGACCTTCCATAAGCATGCCGCGACATTGTGTTCGGGGCTGCAGATCCACGCCGACGGCTCGCAGTACGATCATCATGCGTTCCGCCCCTATCGGCTCGCCGCACTGCTGCTGAAGGCGGTGCGGGCGGCACACCCGGACTACCCGATTTGGCGCGATTTCCCTTACGAATACGAGACCGAGCGGCTGGCGATCGACCTTTTGAGCGGCGGCACGTTCCTGCGCGAATGGGTCGACGACGCGGCCGCCGGGCCGGGCGACCTCGAGGCCCGGCTGGCGCCCGACGAGGCGGCCTGGGCCGAACGCCGCGCGCCGCACCTGATCTACTGACCCATATCTACTGACCCATATCTACTGACCCATATCTACTGACCCATATCTACTGACCCATATCTACTGACCCATATCTACTGACCTATGGGCCGGCTTCCGGCCCGCCCCGGTTGCGCCGGCGCCTTGCACGCCGGCCCCTGGCAATTGCCAAGCTATGTTGGGTGCCGTAGGCTGTTTCCCAGGACTTCACGGGAAATGGGGGCTTAGTGATGTTCAGCAAGCTACGGACCGAATATCCGCAGGCGTTTTGGGCGCTTTTGGTGCTGGTCGCGGTCGTCGTCATCGGCGGCATCTGGAGCCAGTCGGCGCTCAGCGGCGCCAAGGCCGAGCGCCAGGCGGCCATCGCCGGCAAGGCCGGCGTCGAGGCGGCGCTGAAGAAGGCGGAAGCCGAGAAGGCCGCCGCGGTGACGGCCAAGACCAAGGCCGAGACCGCCGCGCGCAAGGCGGAAGCCGAGAAGAACGCCGCCCAGGCGGCGGCGGCCAAGGCCCAGGCCGAGCTCAAGAAGGCCGCCGCGACGAGCGAGGGAGCCGCCGAGGCCAAGGCCAAGGCCGAGGCCGCCATGCAGAAGAGCGTGACGGAAAAGCAGCAGGCCGTCGCCGCGCGGAAGAGCGCCGAGGAGTTGATCCGCAAGACCGCGCTGGAGAAGGAAGCGGCGATCGCCGCCCGCGAGAAGGCCGAGGGCGCGCGCAAGGCGCTCGAGGAGCAGCTTCAGAAGGCGGTCACCGAGCGGGCCAGCATCGAGGAGGCGCTGCAGAAGGCCACCGCGCAGCAGCGCCAGGCCGAGGCGGCGCTGCAGAAGGCGCTCGCCAAGGCGAAGGTGCCGGCCGCGGCGGCGAAGCCGGCAGCGAGGATGCCCGCGGCCGCCAAGCCCGCGGCGGCGAAGCCGGAGATCCCGAAGGTCGCCGTGCCCAAGCCGCCCGCGGAATAGCCGCGCCGTTGCAGGCCCTCCCGGCGCGCCGGGGCACCGCGCGCCGCCGCGTGTGCGTGCGATTTCGGGACGGCGGCGGCGCCGGAGCCGTCCGTCGGGCCTGACGGGCGCCCACCGCCCCTGCCGCAAGGATCACCAAAGGACGAGGACCATGGCCAGGAAAACCGCCGTGCCGAACCCGGCGGCGCCCGACTTCGGCTCGCTGTTCAACTGGGGCCTGAAGATCACCGATTTCAGCGAGCTCTTCCTGATCGCCGGCCACATGGCGCATGACGAGACCGGCGCCACCCCGCATCCCGGCGACGCGGTCGCCCAGACCAAGTACGTCCTCGACCGCATGCCGGCCTATCTGGAGAGCGCCGGTTATTCGAAGCACGACATCATCCGCACCGAGTTCACCTTGACCAAGGCGGTGCCGCAGGAGGCCTACGACGAGATCTTCGGGCTCTTCGCCGCGTTCTTCGACGAGATCGAGGTGAAGCCCACGGCCGGGACGCTGCGCGTGATCGAGGCGCTGGCGATCCCCGACATGCTGGTCGAGTACGAGTTCTGGTGCGCGAAGTAGGGGGCCGCGCTGGGTGAGCTTGCGCTGGGTGAGCTTGCGCTGGGTGAGCTTGCGCTGGGTGAGCTTGCGGCCATCCTTCGAGGCTCGCTCCGCTCGCACCTCAGGATGAGCTTCGAGGCTCGCTCCGCTCGCACCTCAGGATGAGCTTCGAGGCTCGCTCCGCTCGCACCTCAGGATGAGCTCTTGAGCCAGGCCAAAACCAACCGCTCATCCTGAGGTGCCGCGAAGCGGCCTCGAAGGATGGCCGCCGCGCGAAACGCCTGACGCATCACACGGACCGGACGCCAGCCCATGGACGACGACACCAAGGCCGCGCTGGAGCGGGCGCGGGCGCATGCGGAGGCCTTCCTCGACGGGCTCGGCGAACGGCGGGTCGGACCGGCGGCGGATTTCGCGGCCGTGCTGGCGGCGCTCGACGGGCCGCTGCCGGCGGCGGGCGAGGACCCGGCGGCGGTGATCGACGCGCTGGCGGCGGGGGCCGAGCCGGGGCTCGTCGCCTCGACCGGCCCGCGCTACTTCGGCTTCGTCACCGGCGGCAGCCTGCCGGCGGCGCTGGGCGCGAACTGGCTGCTCGACGCCTGGGACCAGAACGGCGCGCTCAATGTAATGTCGCCGGGCACGGCGGCGGTGGAGGCGGTCGCCGCGCGCTGGTTCAAGGAGGCGGTGGGGCTGCCCGAAACGGCCTCGGTCGGCTTCACGACGGGCTGCACCATGGCGAACGCGAGCGGCATCGCCGCCGGCCGCCACGCGCTGCTCGCCCGCGCCGGCTGGGACGTCGAGGCCGACGGGCTCTACGGCGCCCCCGAGATCGACGTGGCGGTCGGCGCGGAGGTGCACAGCTCGGTCGCCGGCGCGCTGCAGCTCCTGGGGCTCGGCCGCGAGCGCGTCGTCCGCGTCCCCGCCGACGGCCAGGGACGCATGCAGGCCGAGGGATTGCGGGCCGTGCTGGGGAGCGCGAAGAACCCGGTGCTGGTCTGCGCCCAGGTCGGCAACGTCAACACCGGGGCCTGCGATCCGATGGCGGCGATCGCCGAGGCCTGCGCGGGCGCGGCGGTGGATACCTGGCTCCACGTCGACGGCGCCTTCGGGCTCTGGGCGGCGGCGGCGCCGGGGCTCAAGCATCGCGTCGCCGGCGTGGAGCGCGCCGACAGCTGGGCGACCGACGCGCACAAGTGGCTCAACGTGACCTATGACGGCGGCATCGTCGCGGTGCGCGAGGAGGCGGCGCACCGCGCGCCGATGTCGCAGAGCGGCGCCTATCTGATCCGCGCCGGCGCCGCGCCCGACGGGATGGAGACCGTGCCCGAAGCCTCGCGCCGGGCGCGCGGGGTGGCGGTCTACGCGGCGCTGCGCTCGCTGGGGGCCGGGGGGCTGGCGGCGCTGATCGAGGGAACCTGCACCCGCGCCCGCCAGTTCGCGGCGCGCATGGCGGCGGAGGACGGCATCGCGGTGCTGAACGAGGTGGCGCTCAACCAGGTGCTGGTGCGCTTCGGGCCCGGGGACGGCGACGACGACGTGACGAACCGGGTGATCGCCGCGGTGCAGGCCGAGGGCACCGCCTGGTTCGGCGGCACGGCCTGGCAGGGCAAGGCGGCGATGCGGGTCTCGGTCTCGAACTGGCGCACCACCGAGGCCGATATCGACCGCGCGGCGGAGGCGGTGATCGGGTGTTACGGGGCGGTGGGGTGATGACAAATCTCCCTCCCCCCGCCGGGCACGGCTGTCCGGGGAAAATTTCCGCGCAACGCAGGCGAGTCTCTTGGTGGTGCGTTGCAACCCCAGATGGCTTCCTTCCGTGTTCCTCCGGGTATCCGGCTCCTGC
>Ga0302046_10001138_pt1 | contig 25012 bp, 21 predicted proteins | sample RVTome_11_FD_200261 | JGI IMG/M metagenome (GOLD analysis project Ga0302046, IMG submission 200261) | Soil microbial communities from uranium-contaminated site in the Upper Colorado River Basin, Wyoming, United States - RVT147D111 (version 2) ... | reverse complement strand
GTCGGGGAAGGGGAAGAAGGCGTCCGAGGCGAGGATCGACCCGGCCAGGTCGTGTCCGGCCTCCCCGGCCTTGTGCACGGCGAGGAACACGGCGTCGACGCGGCTCATCTGGCCCGCCCCGATGCCGATCGCCTGCTCGTTCGCGGTGAGGATGATGGCGTTGGACTTGATGCTGGCGACCGCGGCCCACGCGAACCGCAGGTCGCGCCACTCGCGCTCGGTGGGCGCCCGCTCGGTCGTGACCCGCCAGTACGGCTCGTCGCTCGCATACGTGAATCGGTCCTGCACGAGCATCCCGCCGCGCACCCGCTTGTAGTCGAGCGCCGGCTTGTGGTCGGGCATGGGGTGCTCGACGACGCGGAGGTTCTTCTTCTTGCGGAAGATCTCCAGCGCGTCGTCGTGAAACCGCGGCGCCACGACTACCTCGACGAAGAGGTCGCGCATGGCCTGCGCGGTCTCGGCGTCGACCACCGTGTTGAACGCCACCACCGATCCGAACGCCGACTGTGGATCGGTGCTCAGCGCCCTGCAGTACGCCTCTTCCGGCGTGGTCCCCAGGGCGATGCCGCACGGAGTCGTATGCTTGATGATCGCGCACGCGATGCGGTCCGGCCAGGCGGAGACCGCCTGCGTGGCGCTCTCGATGTCCAACAGGTTGTTGAACGACAGCTCCTTCCCGCCCAGTTGCAGGAGCGACTCGATGCCGCGCCCCTCCCGCGTGGAGTAGAGCGCCGCCCGCTGGTAGGGGTTCTCGCCGTAGCGCAGTGTCTGGACCCGCTCGAGCACGAGCGTCATCACCGGCGGGAGCGTGTCGTCACTGTGGATCAGGTACTGCGCCACCGTGGCGTCGTACGCCGCGGTGTGCGTGAACACCTTGGCGGCGAGTTGGCGCCGGAGCTCGTCGGTGACCGCTCCGTCCCGCAGGGCGGCGAGCACGCGCCGGTAATCCGCGGGATCCACAACCGCGATGACCGCCATGTGGTTCTTCGCCGCCGAGCGGAGCATCGTGGGGCCGCCGACGTCGATCTGCTCGATGGCGTCTGCGAACGTGACGCGCGGCTTCTGGATCGTCTCGCGGAACGGGTACAGGTTCACCGCCACCAGGTCGATGGGGCAGAACCCGTGCTGCGCCAGCGCTTCCATATGGCTCGGCTTGTCGCGCCGCGCGAGCAGGGCGCCGTGGATGGCCGGATGCAACGACTTGACCCGCCCGTCCATGACCTCCGGAAACCCGGTGATCTCTTCGATCCGCTTGACCGCGAGTCCCCGCTGCTCGAGGGAATCGGCGGTCCCACCGGTGGAAATCACGTCCCAGCCCATGCCGATGAGGCCGCGGGCCAATTCGACGACGCCGCGCTTGTCGGATACGGATATGAGAGCTCGAGGCAATGTTGGCGTGTGGGTTATAGCGTATGGGTGATCGAGAGCAACGTACAACGTACAACGTACGACATGCAGCGCTGCTGCCTCATAGCGAACCACTCACCGCAAGCGGCGAGGACCCTTCCGTCTTCCCGATCTCGAACGCGCCGCCGCTTGGCAACAGGCGCACGACGGCGCCGGCGCGCGCAGCGGCCAGCACGACCGCGGGAAGGAGTTTGTGCTCGATCGCGTGGACTCGCGCCGCCAGCGTATCCGGCGTGTCGTCCGGCGCCACGGGCACGGGCCATTGCGCCACGATCGGTCCGCGATCGTACTCCGCGCTCACCAGGTGTACTGTGGCGCCGCTCACCGTGGCGCCGGATGCGAGCACGGCCTCGTGCACCCGCTTGCCGTACATCCCGGCTCCACCGAACGCCGGCAGCAGTGCCGGATGCAGGTTCAGCATCCGCCCCCACAGGGCCTGCACCACCGCGTCCGGCACCAGCTTGAGGTAGCCGGCGAGCACGACCAGCGAAACGTCGTGCGTCCGCAACAGGTCGAGTAGGGCGCCGGCATCGGACGGGTCCGCCAGGACGTGCGTCGCTACCCCGGCGGCACGAGCCCGCTCGAGCGCCCGATTACCGGGGCGATCGCTGGCGACGAGTGCCACGTGCGCCGCGGGCTCCTCGCGGCACGCGTCCAGCAGGGCCTGGAGGTTGGTCCCGCCGCCCGAGGCGAGCACCGCGATGTTCACGCCACGCCGCCGGCGGGAGCGTCGCGGAAGGGAGGGCCGTCGTCGGGCCGGCCAATATGGCCTCGCCGGGCCGTGCCGCACAACCCGCTCGTCACGGCGCCGCGCTGCCCGCGCGGACGGCGCTGGCCACGATGTCGAATTCGTCATCCGCGATGGTGCGGACGTCGAGCACGACCCGGCCGTCCTGCGCGCGGGCGATCACCGGAGGGACGTGCGCGCGGAGGCGCGCGAGCAGCGTGTCGCACGCGGCCGCGGTCACGGTCACGAGCGTCGTCGGCAGCTCCGCCCCGGGGAAGGAGCCGCCACCGACGGCCGAACGCCCCGGCGCGGTGCCGGCGCCCGGAATCCGCCGCGCGAGGCGGGCGGCTCGGCGCTTCAACGTCGTGGGGCTCGCCGTCAGCATCGCGAGCACCGGGATGTCGCGCACGGCGATCTCCGGGTCGCGGTACAGGCCGAGCGTGGCCTCGAGCGATGCGAACGTCGTCTTGTCGGGGCGGAGCGCGCGCGCCAAGGGGCTCGACGACAGCGCGCCGAGAATGTCCGCGGGACCGGCCACGATTCCCGCCTGCGGTCCGCCCAGCAGCTTGTCACCCGAAAAGATCACCGTGGCACCGGCGCGGATGCTGTCGGGCACGAGCGGTTCCCCCTCGAGGCCCCACGCCGCGAGGGACAGCAACAGGCCGCTGCCCACGTCGTGCACGACGGGGATGCCGCGCTCCCGGCCGAGGGCGACCAGCTCCTCGAGGCCGGCCTCCGCCACGAAGCCGCGCAGCTCGAAGTTGGACCGGTGGACCTTGAGGATGAGGCGCGTGCGCGGGCTCACCGCGAGGGCGTAGTCGCGGAGCCGCGTGCGGTTGGTCGTCCCCACCTCGACCAGCACGCTGCCGCTCCTCGCGAGGATGTCGGGGATCCTGAACGCCCCGCCGATCTCCACCAGCTCTCCCCGCGAGACGATCGTCTCACCGCCGTCGGCCAGCGCGGCGAGCGTGAGCAGCAGCGCGGAAGCGGCGTTGTTGACGACGATCGCGTCCTCGGCGCCGGTGAGCCGCTGGAGCAGCGCGCGCGTGTGCGCCTGCCGCGACCCGCGCGCGCCGGCTTCGCGGTCGAGCTCCAGCGTGCTGTAGCCGAGGGCCTCGGCGACCTGCCGCCGCGCGGCGGGTGCGAGGGGGGCGCGGCCGAGGTTGGTATGCAGCACGACCCCGGTGGCGTTCACCACGCGGACCAACGACGGCGTGACGGCGTTGGCCACCCGGTGCCGGACGCGCTCGAGCCACCCGTCGTCGGGCAGCGCGTCGCCGCTCCGCCGTGCGTCGGCCAGCACGTCGCGGACGGCGTCCACCACGACGGCCCGCGGGGCGCGCGCCGTGAGGCCCGCCCGCTCGGCGTCCTCCACGAGGGCGTTCACCGCGGGCAGGCGCCGCCGCCGGTCGGTCACGGGGACGACGCGCCCGGGATCACGAGCACCGAGCGTGATTCCGCGAACGCATCCAGGAGGTTGAAGGCGCGCGTCGACACGAGGAGCCTGGCGCCCGGTGCCAGCTCGATACCGAGGCGGACGAAGAGGACCGAGCTGAGCGACGGCCGTTGGGCGAGCAGGGTGTCCGTGGGTAAAGGTTCCTGCGGCTCGGCCTCGGGTGGTACGGCCGGGGTACGGGGCGGTAGGAGGGGGGCGGCCGGGGCCGAGTCGGGCACGGCACCGGCGGTGTCCGCGGCGGCGGCGGCGCTGTCGGCCGCCGCGCGGGCGCGCTCCAGCTCGAGGGCGCGGACCGAGTCGTAGGTCGCCGGACGCCACACCGCCGCCACGGGTACGGGCACGCTGTCGGGGAGGGCCAACACCGTTATCGCGGCGCTGTCCACCGGCCCCGGCGCCAGCGCCTGATTGAACTCGACCCGGACGGTAAAGCTGTCCGCGCGGGCCACGCCCCGGATCACGGGGCCGGCGGTGTCGTGGCGGAAGGCCCAGAACACGTGCTGCAGCGTCGAGTCGAGCGTCACGGCCACGGAGTCGAACGCCTCGCCGAGGTCCCGCGTGCCGTTGCTGTTGCCGTCGACCGTGCCGTACACCACGTACTGTCCGGTGGGAAGCGCGCCCAGCGTGAAGCTCCCCAACGAGTCGGTGCGGCCGGCGTACACGAGCGAGTCGGGCTGGAGCACGGCTTCCACCAACGCGCGGCGCGCCGCCTGTCCGCTTTCCCAGTCGAGCACGACCCCAGTCATGACCGTGTTGGGGATGGGAAGCCCGACCGAAAAGACGACGTTCCGGCCGGTTTCCAGGCGGTTGCTCCGGAGATCGGTCACGCCGGGGAGGATCGTCACATGATACACGACGCCGCGCCGCCATCCGCCCTCCGGTTTCACGGCGATGGCGGAGCGCTTCCAGCTCACGTCCAGCACGCTCGGCCGCGGCGACACCTCGACGAATTGGTGGAGTTGTCCGCCACCCTCGCCGATGACCTCGCTGAACTGGATCACGACCTCGTCGGGCGGCCGCTCCAGGACCGCACCGGAGTCCGGTTGCACGCTGACCACGACGGGTGGGGTGTAATCCGGCGGCCCTCCCGGAGGGTCCTGCACGGAGGCGCAGGAAGTGAGGAGGGTAAGGACGGCGACAGTGAGGAATCTGCCGCTGCTGCCGCTTCTGCCGCTCCTGCCGCTCCTGCGTGATGGGGAATAGCGGCAGCGGCGCCAGAAGCGGCAGCGGCGGCAGGAGCGGCAGGATGTCACCGACATCCCAGCGACAACAGTTTCTCCGCCAATCCATCCCGTTGCTCGCGCCAGGACCGCTGCTTCTCCCGCTCGCGCTCCACCACGTCGGCCGGCGCCCGCTCGACGAACTGCCGGTTCGCGAGCTTGTGCGCCACACCGCGGAGCAGCTCGTCGAGGCGCTCGCGCTCGCGTCGCAGGCGCCCGCATTCCTGGGCGACGTCGATGGCGTCGCCCAGCGGCACGAAGATCGACGTGCCGTCCGGGAGCACGTCGTGCGCGCCGACGTCTTCGGGCCGCCCGTCCCGGCGCAGCCGCCCGATCTTGGCCAGCCGCACGATGGTGCGTTGCTCCGCGTTGAGCGCCTCCACCGTTTCCGGCGAGGCCGGCTGCACGTGCGCGTGCACGGTCGCCGACGGCGGAACGCCGTACTCCGCGCGAATCGTGCGCACGGTGGTGATCAACGCCTGCACGCGGCCAAAGCGGTCTTCCGCCTCGTCGTCCACCAGCGCCGACTGCACGACCGGCCACGCGGCGGTGGCCAGGAGCGGCTCGCGCTCGCCGGGGATGTGGCCCCACAGCTCCTCGGTGATGAACGGCATGACGGGGTGCAGCAGCCGCAGCGTCGTCTCGAGCACCCGACACAGGATCCCGCGCGCCACGTGGCCGCCCTGCGCCTCGCCGTAGAGGCGCGGCTTCACCTGCTCGAGATACCAGTCGGCCAGCTCGTCCCAGAGAAAATGGTAGACGCGATTGGCGGCGTCGTTCAGGCGGAACCGCTCGAGCGCCTCCGTCGTGTCCGCCACCGCCCGCTGGCAGCGCGACAGAATCCAGCGGTCGGCCAGCTCGAACTGCGCCGAGTCGAGCGCCAGCGGAGGGCATTCGCCGTCGAAGTGCGACAGGATGAGCCGCCCCACGTTCCACAGTTTGTTGGCGAAGTTACGGCCCGGGGCGAAGCTCGTCTCCAGGTCGTCGGGGTCGAGGATGACGTCGGTGCCGAGCGGGGCGCCGGCGATCACGGTGAAGCGGAGCGCGTCGGCGCCGTACCGTTCCACCACCGCGAGCGGATCGATCCCGTTCCCCAGCGACTTCGACATCTTGCGGTGCAGCGTGTCCCGCACGGTGCCGTGGATGAACACGGTCTCGAACGGCCGCTCGCCCAGGAAGTGGTATCCGGCCATCACCATGCGGGCCACCCAGAAGAAGATGATCTCGGCGGCGGTGCTGAGCGTGTGTCCCGGATAGTAGCGCGCGAGGTCGGGCGTGCGCTCGGGCCACCCCAGCGTGGCGAACGGCCACAGCCACGAGGAGAACCACGTGTCGAGCACGTCCTCGTCCTGCCGCACCGCCCCGCCGCACGCGGCGCAGGCGGCGGGATCGTCCATGGCGACGGTGATGTGGCTGCACCGCTCGCAGTAGAACGCCGGCACGCGGTGACCCCACCACAGCTGCCGCGAGATGTTCCAGTCGCGGATGTTCTCGAGCCAGTTCCGGTAGATCTTGCCCCAGCGCTCGGGCAGGATCTGCAGCCGCCCCTGGCCGTACGCCGTCAGGGCCGGGGCCGCCAGGGGCTCCATCCGCACGAACCACTGCTCCGAGAGGCGCGGCTCGATCACCGTGTTGCAGCGATAACACTGCCTGACCGCGTGACGGTGCGGCTCGGTGCGCTCGAGCAGCCCGGCGTCCCGCAGCCGCTCCACGATCGCCGTGCGCGCCGCCTCGCGGTCGAGGCCGCGGAACGCCTCGGGCACACGCGGGTCGTCCGCCATGCGGGCGTCTTCGGTCAGCACCACGGGACGCTCCGAGTCGGGATCGAGCGTCCCCGCGATGTCGAAGTCGTTGGGGTCGTGCGCCGGCGTCACCTTGAGCATCCCGGTCCCGAACTCCCGCTCTACCGCCGTGCTTCGCCGGATGGGTATGGGCACGTTTGACAGGGGGATGCAAACCCGGCGGCTCTCGAAGCCCGCGTACCGCGCATCGTCCGGGTGGTACACCAGCGCGATGTCGCCGAACATCGTCTCAGGACGGGTGGTGGCGACCGTCACCCACCCCAACCCCTCCCCGTCCGCGCGGGGCGCGGGGCGCGGGGCAGATGGTAGGGCGGCCTCCCCTGCCGCTCTGCCGCTCTGCCGCTCTGCCCCCACCTCCACCGGATACCGGATATAAAACATCTCCCCATCCCGCTCGTGGAACTCCGCCTCCTCATCGGACAGGGCGGTGAGGCACCGCGGGCACCAATGGATGACACGGTGGCCGCGGTAGATGAGCCCTTCGTGGAACAGGTCCACGAACACCTTGCGGACCGCCACGGAGTAGGCCTCGTCCAGCGTGTACCGCGTGCGCGACCAGTCGCACGAGGCGCCGATCGCCTCCAGCTGCTTGAGGATCGTGCCACCGGTGGCCTCGACGTAGGAACGCACGCGCGCCACGAAGGCCTCGCGCCCCAGGTCGTGTCGGGTCGTTCCCTCTTTCGCGAGCAGGCGCTCGACGACGTTCTGCGTGGCGATGCCCGCGTGATCGGTGCCCGGCAGCCACAGTGTCTCGCGGCCGCGCATCCGCTCGAAGCGGATCAACACGTCTTGCAGCGTGTTGTTCAGCCCGTGCCCCATGTGCAGCCGGTCGGTCACGTTGGGGGGCGGGATGACGATGACGTACGGCCGCCCGCCGGGCGTAGGCGAGAACACGCCGGCATCCATCCAGCGGCGGTAGATATCGCTCTCGATCGCCGAGGGATCGTACCTCGGAGCGAGCTGCGTCGTCGTCATGCGGCGGCTGCTGAGGTGAACGGAGGCGTCAGCGGGTGTCCGGCGCGGACTGCCGGACGGGGGCCTCGCTACCCTCCACGAGGATACGGTTGACGACGATGTCGGCGCCGGGCACGGCCCGGGCGGCCTCGCCGGCGGCGCGCCGGCTCACGGGATCGGGCGCGGTACCGGTCAGCTCCACCAACCCCTCGCCCAGGGCGTGGACTCGGGCCACCACCCCGCGCGCGCCGGGGGTCTCGCGGATCGTGTCCGAGACGGCGAGCTCCAGCTCGCGCTCATCCGCCGGGTGCCGTGGCGTCGACGCGCGGAAACGCCGCACCGCGTGCCGCAGCCGGTCGGGGGCGTTGCCGAGCACGCTGCCGCCCACCATGCCGGCCAGCAAGCCGAACCCGAGGCCCAGCGCGGCTGCGAGCGTCACGCCCAGCCAATCGTCGTCGCGTTGCCGCCTGATGCGCGTCAGCGTTCCTCCCCGTGGCCCCGGTGCCGGTGTGATGGTAGAATTATAGATAATAGTAGGCAACGCAACGCAGGATGGGTATGGGAACGACGAGTCACGTGCCACAAGCAACCTCACGCCGGGTATACCTCGTGTCCAGCGTGATCGCGACCGTGATCCTGATCGGGATCGTGCTGTACTTCATCTTCGGCGGCGTGGCGGACCCCCTCCTGGAACCCCTGACGCGCTTCCGTCCCGCGACCACATGAGCGACACCATTCGGCTGACGCTGCCCGACGGGTCCACACGCGAGTTGCCCGCCGGCACGACGCCACGCGCGGTTGCCGAGGACATCGGCCCGCGCCTCGCCCGGGCCGCCGTGGCCGCCCGCGTGAACGGTGCGGTGTGGGACCTCGACCGGCCGCTCACCGACAGCACGTCGATCGCCATCCTGACCGAAGCGGACGACGACGCGGTGGCGGTATTGCGCCACTCCGCGGCCCACGTGCTCGCGACGGCCGTCCGGCAGCTGTTCCCGGAGGCCCGGATCGGGTTCGGGCCGCCGATCCAGGACGGGTTCTACTACGACTTCGAGGTCCCCCGGCCGTTCACGCCCGACGATTTGCAGGCGATCGAGCGGCGCATGCACGAAGTCGTCAAGGCCGACTATCCATTCGTCCGCGAGGAGGTGGACCGTGCCGAGGCGCGGCGCCGCTTCAAGGACGATCCGCTGAAGCTCGAGCGCCTGGAGGAGCTGGGCGACGACGAGACCATCTCCGTCTACACCGACGGCCCGTTCGTCGACCTCTGCCGCGGTCCCCACGTTCCCACCACGGGCCGCGTCAAACACTTCAAGCTGCTCCACGCCGCGGGGGCGTACTGGCGCGGCGATTCGCGCCGGCAGATGCTGCAGCGCATCTACGGCACGGCGTGGTTCAAGAAGGCCGATCTCGACGCGTACCTCACTCGCCTGGAAGAGGCCGCCAAGCGCGACCACCGGGTGATCGGCAAGCAGCTCGATCTGTTCAGCATCCAGGAGGACGTGGGACCGGGGCTCATCCTCTGGCACCCCCGCGGCGCGATCGTGCAGTTCTCGCTGCGCCGGTTCATCGAGGACGAGGTCCTGAAGCGCGGCTACGAGCTGGTCTATACGCCGCACGTCACGCGCGAGGCCTTGTTCCACCGCTCCGGGCACCTCCCGCTGTACGGCGACAACCAGTTTCCGCCGATGGCCGCCGGGGAGGGCGAGTCGGATGAGGTGCGCTATCGGGTGAAGCCGATGAACTGCCCGATGCACATCCTCATCTACGCCGCGCGGCAACGCTCGTATCGCGACCTTCCGATTCGCCTCGCCGAGGTCGCGAACGTGTACCGCAACGAGCTGTCCGGGACGCTGCACGGGCTGCTGCGGGTCCGCATGTTGAGCATGGACGACGCGCACATCTTCTGCCGCGAGGACCAGATCGAGAACGAGATCTTCGACATGCTCGACCTCACGGACCACGTGATGCGGACGTTCGGGTTCTCCTACCGTCTGGACCTGGCCACCCGGCCGGAGAAGAAGATCGGCTCCGACGAGCAGTGGGAGCTGGCCGAGCGCGCGCTGCGGGGCGCGCTCGAGCGCCGCGATCTCACGTACGGCGTCGACGAGGGCGGCGGCGCGTTCTACGGTCCCAAGATCGACGTCAAGCTGAAGGACGCGATCGGCCGGGAGTGGCAGGGCACCACCATTCAGCTCGACTACCAGCTGCCGGAGCGGTTCGCGCTGGAGTACACCGGATCGGACAACCGGCCGCACCGGCCGGTGATGGTGCACCGGGCCATCTACGGGACCCTCGAGCGCTTCGTGGGATGTCTCATCGAGCATTTTGCGGGCGCCTTCCCGGTGTGGCTCGCGCCGGAGCAGGTGCGGATCGTCCCCATCACCGACGATCAGGCCGAGGCGGCGCGCGCGCTCGAGCGGCGGTTCCGGGCGGCCGGCATCCGGGTCCACCTCGACGACCGTAACGAGACGCTGAACTACCGGATCCGCGACGGCGAGCTGATGAAGGTCCCGTACATGGCCGTCGTGGGCGCGCGCGAGGTCGAGCACGGAACCGTCGCCGTGCGGATCCGCGGGGCCGGGAAAAAGCAGGAGATCGTGTCCGCGGAGGAGTTTCTGGGACGCGTGCAGGAGAAGATCGCGAGTCGCTCCTTGACGCTTTGACCAGCGGTTGAGGGGGACCTCACGGTGAAGTAGCTTGATGGGCGGTGTGGCGCGGCGTATGGCATATGGCGGATGGCGTTCAGGTTACGGCCCGCAGATGACCGCCCGTTCGAAGCATGTGCCACGAGCCACCCCCATTCGCCATATGCCATCTGCCATATGCCATAAGCCATAAGCTTTCTCACCAAAAGGTGCCCAAGTGTCCAAAGAGCGTACTCCCGTCATTGCGTCCGCCACTCGAACGCCCGTCGGCCGGTTTCTGGGCGGACTGAGCGGCCTCCGGGGCCCGGAGCTGGGGGCGGTGGCCGTCCGGGAGGCCGTGCGGCGCGCGGGGATCGATCCCGGCGCGGTGGACGAGGTGATCATGGGAATGGTCATCCAGGGCGGTGCGGGGCAGGCGCCCGCTCGCCAGGCGGCGATCGGTGCGGGTCTACCCGGGGAAATCCCCGCGCTCACCGTCAACAAGGTGTGCGGCTCGGGCCTCAAGGCGGTGATGCTCGCGGCCCAGTCGATCCGCGCCGGCGACGGCCGCTGCATCGTCGCGGGCGGCATGGAGTCGATGTCGAATGCCCCGCATTACCTCCACGGCTTGCGGAGCGGCGTGAAGTACGGCAACCAGCAGCTGGTGGACGGCGTCCAGTTCGACGGCCTGTGGTGCTCGTTCGGGGACTGCGTGATGGGGAGCTACGCCGAGTACACCGCCGAGAAGGCGGGCGTCTCGCGGGAGGAACAGGACCGCTTCGCGCTGGAGAGCCATCGGAAAGCGGTAGCCGCACAGGAGGCGTGCCGGTTCTCGGCGGAGATCGTGGCGGTGGACGTGCCGGGCCGGAAGGGGACCACCGTAGTGGACAAAGACGAGGGGCCGCGTAAGGATACGTCCGCAGAAGCGCTCGCCGCGCTGCGCCCGGCGTTCCAGCAGAACGGGACGGTGACCGCCGGCAACGCGCCGGGGCTCAACGACGGAGCGAGCGCGCTAGTGGTGACGTCGCAGGCGTTCGCCGAGGCCCACGGGCTCGAGGTCGTCGCCCGCATCACGGGGTACGCCACGGGGGGTGGCGAGCCCAGGGATCTGTTCTTCGCGCCCATCAACGCCGTGAATAACCTCATGACCAAGACGAAGACGACGATCGGTGACTATGACCTCATCGAGGTCAACGAAGCCTTCGCGGTGCAGACGCTCGCGAACGGTCGCGCCCTGGGCTGGGACTGGGACCGGGTGAACGTGAACGGCGGCGCCATCGCGCTCGGGCACCCCATCGGCGCCAGCGGGGCGCGGGTGCTCACCACGCTGCTCTACGCCATGCGCGCCCGCGACGCCGCCAGCGGTCTGGCGGCTCTATGCCTCGGGGGCGGCAACGCCGTGGCAATGGGCGTGGAGCGTGCCGCATGAGCGACGTCCGCGCCGCCTCGTTCGCCCGCCCCGCGGCCATCGTCGTGGGCCGCCGCGCCGTCCTGGTCCTGGCCGGGGCGCTGCTCGTGGCGCTGGGGGCCCAGCTCGCCGTCCTGCCGCCGGGGACACCGGTGCCCATCACGTTCCAGGTGCCGGCGGTCTTGATCGTCGGTGGTCTGCTCGGCCCGCGCTGGGGAGCCGCCAGCCTGGCGTTGTACCTGCTGATGGGCGTGGCGCACCTCCCCGTGTTCGCCCCGATCGCCCCGTCCAGCGCGGCCCGGCTCATCGGTCCCACCGGCGGCTACCTGCTGGCCTATCCGCTCGCGGCCGCGGCCGTGGGGGTGGTGGCCGGCGACACGCGCGCGTGGGCGCGCGTGCTTCCCGCCATGGTGGTCGGGACCCTCGTCATCCACCTCGGCGGCGTGGCGCAGCTCGCGATCCTGGGCGGCGACGTGGGTACCGCCGTTCGGCTGGGCTCGGTTCCGTTCCTGATCGGCGACCTCGTCAAGGTGCTGCTCGCCGGACTGGTCGTTCGGCGGCTCGGCGGCACGACGCGCGCGCTCCTCTGAGCGCGCGCGTGGCGTTTGGGGGGGCGGCGCGCGAGCTGGGCCGGGCGGTCCTGGCGCTCGCGGCGTTCTACGCGGCCGTCGGGCTCGGCGTGCTCCCGATGTACGCCGCCGTCGCCCAGGGGCTCATCGGCCGCTCCGCGGCGAGCGTGGCGTTTCCCGCGTGGGTCGCCGCCGTGGTCCTGTTCGTGAATGGCCAGCTGGTGCGCCGCCGGCTCACCACCTGGGGCGATCTCGGGTGGCGGGGCCCGCGTCCCGATGCGAGCGCCTTCGGTTCGGGGGCGGCGATCGGCGCGGCCATGGCCGCCGGCGCGGTCGTGCTCGCCGTGGTGCTCGGCAGCGCCGCGATCGTGACGACCGGCGAGCCGCTGACCGCGCTGGCCGGGGTGGCGCTGCGGCTTGTCGTCTTCCTGGGCCTCGCCGCGCTCGTGGAGGAGCTGCTGTTCCGGGGGTATCCGCTGGCGCGGCTCGCCCGCGCGCTCGGACGGGCGCCCGCGAGCCTCGCGTTCGCGATCGTGTTCGCGGCGGTGCACCTGGGAAACCCGGCGGTGAGCGCGTTCGGGCTGGTGAACATCGGGTTGGCCTCGCTCGTGCTCAGCGCCGCGTTCTTCGCGCCGGGCGGCCTGCCGCTGGCATGGGGCGTGCACTTCGGGTGGAACGCTGGACTCGCGATCGCCGATGCCCCGGTCAGCGGCCTGAGCTTCGATCTGCCGGGACTCGACTTCGTGACCGGCGCCCCGGCGTGGGTCACGGGCGGCGCGTTCGGACCGGAGGGCGGGGTGGTGGCGAGCGTCGTGATGCTGATCGCCCTGGCGGTCCTGGTGCGGAGCCGCGTGGGGGACCCTCGAGAGGAGATGACGCCGGCGTGACGCAAGTGGCGGTGGTGGGCGCGGGGACCATGGGCAACGGTATCGCGCACGTGTTTGCGCAACACGGCTGGTCCGTGGCGCTGATCGACGTGGACGCGGCCGCGCTCGATCGTGCGGTGGCGACGATCGGTCGCAACCTCGAGCGCCAGGTCAAGCAGGGGGCTCTCGCCGACGCCGACCGCGAGGCGGCCCTCGGTCGCATCGCGACCGCAACCGACCTCGGCGCCGCCGCGGGTGCCGCGCTGGTCGTCGAGGCCGCCACCGAGCGGCCGGAGGTGAAGTTCGAGCTGTTCCGCCGGCTGGATGGCGCGGTCCCGCACGAGACCATCCTGGCCACGAACACCTCGTCGATCTCGATCACGGAAATCGCGGCCCAAACGCGCCGCGCCGAGCGCGTCATCGGCATGCACTTCATGAACCCCGTCCCCGTGATGCCGCTCGTCGAGGTGATCCGCGGGCTCGGGACGTCGGACGAGACGACGGCGAGCGTGACGGGGACGGCGCGGGCGCTTGGCAAGACGCCGGTGGAGGTCAACGACTACCCGGGTTTCGTCTCGAACCGCGTCCTCATGCCGATGATCAACGAGGCGGTGTACTGCGTCATGGAGGGCGTGGCGACGCCCGACGCGATCGACACGGTCATGAAGCTTGGCATGAACCATCCGATGGGACCGCTCGCCCTCGCCGACCTGATCGGCGTGGACGTCTGCCTGTCGATCATGGAAGTGCTGCACCGCGGTCTCGGCGACGACAAATACCGGCCGTGCCCCCTGCTGCGCCGGATGGTGGCCGGCGGCCGGCTGGGGCGGAAAACCGGGCGGGGGTTCCACGACTATGACGTCTGAGCTGATGTCCCAGGTCGACGAGGATCGCCGCGAGCTGGTGGCCCTGGCGCGCGAGTTCGCCCAGCAGGAGATCGCCCCGCGCGCCGCGGAATGGGACCGCACCAGGACGTTCCCGCGCGACGTGATGGCGAAGCTCGGCGAGCTGGGGTTCTTCGGCATGCTGATTCCCGAGGAGTATGATGGCCTCGGGCTCGACCTGCTGACCTACATGATGGTCTTGGAGGAGATCGCGGCGGCCGACGCATCGGTGTGTATCTCGCTGTCCGTCCACAACTCGCTGCCGGCGTCTATGCTGTTGCTGTGCGGCACCAACGAGCAGAAGGACCGCTGGCTGCGGCCCATGGCGCGGGGCACGTGCCTGGCGGCGTTCTCCCTCTCCGAGGCGGACTCCGGCTCGGACGCGGGGGCGCTGCGGGCGCAGGCGGTGCGCGACCGAGACGGCTGGGTGTTGAACGGCGCCAAGGCGTGGGTGACGAACGGCGATACCGCCGATCTCATCGTCGCGTTCTTGCGCAGCGACACACCCAAGGCTCGCAAGGGCACCCGCGGGATCACGGCGTTTCTCGTACCGGGCGACGCGCCGGGGCTGGAGGCGGGGAAGCCCGAAGACAAGTTGGGGCTGCGCGCCTCGCGGACCACGACGCTGTCCTTCCGGGACGTGCGCCTCGGCGCCGAGCATGTGCTCGGGGAGCCGGGGGAGGGGTTCGTCTACGCCATGGCGGCGCTGGATCACGGGCGGATGGGGGTGGGGGCCCAGGCCATCGGCATCGGCCGGTCGGCGTTGGAGCACGCGGTACGATACGCCGCCGTGCGCCGGCAGTTCGAGAAGCCGCTGAAGGAATTCCAGGCCGTCCAGTTCAAGCTGGCGGACATGGCGACGCGTCTCGCCGCCGCACGGGCCCTCCTCCACGAGGCCGCGCGTGTGAAGGACACCGGCGGCGAAGTGCACCGCGTCAAGGAATTCGCCAGCATGTCGAAGCTGTTCGCGTCGGAGACCGCCATGTGGGTGACGACCCAGGCGGTGCAGATCTTCGGCGGGTACGGCTATATGTGCGACTACCCCGTTGAGCGTCTCATGCGCGACGCGAAAGTGACCGAGATCTATGAAGGCACCAGTGAAATCCAGCGAATCGTCATTGCACGGGGGCTCCACCCCGAGCAAGGCTGAGATCCCGCCCTCGCTGGACGAGGGGCTGTTCGATCTCATCGCGGAACACGGGCATGAGCAGGTGAGCTTCGCGACCGACCCGGAGTCGGGGTATCGGGGGATCATCGCCATTCACAACACGACGCTGGGGCCGGCGCTCGGCGGCACGCGCTTCTGGAGTTACGACAACGACGCCGAGGCGCTGACCGACGTGCTCCGGTTGTCCCGCGGCATGACGTACAAGGCGGCCGTCGCGGGCCTCAACCTGGGCGGCGGCAAGAGCGTCATCGTGGGCGACAACCGCACCGACCGGCGCGAGGCCATCTTCCGCGCGCACGGGCGGCACGTGCAGATGCTCGGCGGGCGCTACATCACCGCCGAGGACGTCGGCACCAGCACGCACGACATGGAATTCATTCGCACGGAGACCGAGCACGTCGTGGGGCTCGCCGACGGCTCCGGCGACCCGTCCCCGGTCACCGCCTTCGGGGTGTACCGCGGCATGAAGGCCTGCGCCAAGTTCGTGTTCGGTCACGACGGGCTCTCGGGGAAGACGGTCTCCGTGCAGGGGTGCGGGCACGTGGGTTACCATCTCTGCAAGCACCTCCACGAGGAGGGCGCCAGGCTGGTGGTCACCGACATCGACGAACGCAAGGTGCGGCGTGTGGTGGAGGACTTCGGCGCCACCGCGGTCGGCAGTGAGGCGATCTACGGCGTCGACGCCGACATCTTCGCCCCGTGCGCGCTCGGCGCGGTGATCAACGACCGCACCATCGAAAAGCTCAAGGTGACGATCGTAGCCGGGGCGGCGAACAACCAGCTCGACGAGGAGCGCCACGGCGACATGCTCGACGAGCGCGGTGTCGTCTACGCGCCGGACTACGTCATCAACAGCGGCGGGCTCATCAACGTGAACGCGGAAGTCGAGGGGTGGGACCTGGAGCGGTCGCGGCGGAAGGCCTCCGAGATCTACGATACCATCCTGCACATCCTGCAGATCGCGCGCGACGAGGGGATCCCCTCCTACCTCGCGGCCGACCGGCTCGCCGAGCGCCGCATCGCGGAGGCGACCGCCAGGAAGCGCGCCGCGAAATGAGCGATCTGACGCGCCCGCTCGAGGAGGTCGATCCAGCCGTGCACGCGCTCATCCGGCGCGAGGCGGCACGGCAGGAGGACGGACTCGAGCTGATCGCCAGCGAGAACTTCACGTCTCGCGCCGTCATGGAGGCCACCGGCTCGGAGCTGACGAACAAGTACGCCGAGGGATATCCCGGGAAGCGGTACTACGGCGGCTGTGAGGTGGTGGACGAGGTCGAGCGCCTCGCCATCGCGCGCGCCGTCGAGCTGTTCGACGCCGATCACGCCAACGTGCAGCCCCATAGCGGCGCCCAGGCGAACCTCGCCGCGTATCTGGCCGTGCTGGAGCCCGGCGACACCATCCTCGGGCTCAAGCTGTCCCACGGCGGGCACCTCACGCACGGCGCCCCGGTGAGCGCCAGCGGCCGGCTGTTTCACGCCGTGCAGTACGAGGTGAACGAGTCTACGGGGCTGATCGAGCTCGAGGCCGTGTGGGCGACCGCCCGGAAGGAGCGGCCCAAGCTGATCATCGCGGGGGGCAGCGCCTACCCGCGGACCATCGACTTCCGCGGCTTCGCCGAGGTGGCGCGCGACGTGGGCGCGCTGTTGCTGGTGGACATGGCCCACATCGCCGGCCTCGTGGCGGGCAAGGTGCATCCGTCGCCCGTGCCGCACGCGGACATCGTCACCAGCACGACGCACAAGACCCTGCGCGGCCCGCGCGGCGGTTTCATCCTATGCCGCCAGGACCTCGCCAAAGCCGTCGACAAACAAGTCTTCCCGGGCAACCAGGGCGGCCCCCTCGAGCACGTGATCGCCGCAAAAGCGGTCGGGTTCGGCGAGAACCTGCTGCCCCCATTCCGGGCCTACGCGGCCCAGGTGGTGCGGAACGCCCAGGTGCTCGGCGAGGCCTTGATGGAGCGCGGCTACGACCTGGTGTCGGGCGGCACCGACACGCACCTCCTGCTGGTGGATCTGCGCAACCGCGGGCTCACCGGAAAGGTCGCCGAGCAGGCGCTCGACCAGGTGGGCATCCACACCAACAAGAACACCGTACCGGGCGACCCGCAGTCGCCGTTCGTGACCAGCGGGCTCCGCCTCGGCACCCCCGCCCTGACCACCCGGGGGATGGGAGAAGAGGAGATGCGGCGGGTGGCCGGCCTCATCGACGCGGTGCTGCAAGACCCCGAGAGCGAGCCCTCCCGGCGGGTGATCGCCCAGGTGCGGGACCTGGCGGCCGGCTTCCCCCTGTACGCCACGGCGCCGGCCGGGCGCTGACGGTCCCCTTGCTCGTTCGGACCACGGCCTCCACCTTTTGAGCGATGCTGGACTTGCGACTGGCTGACGAGATCCTCGAGCGCATTCGCGCGCGGGACGGCCGCTACCACGAGCGGGGGTACCTGTTCGTGTTGTCGGCGCTGGAGTATTGCCAGCGCCGCCGTGCCGTCCGCGGCCACATCTCGGGCCGCGAGCTGGCATGCGCGGCCCGCGACTTCGCGCTGGAACAATTCGGCCTGACGGCCCGGACCGTCCTCGCGCATTGGGGGATCGAGTCCACCGAAGACATCGGTCGCATCGTCTTCACGCTGATCGACGTCGGCCTCCTCATCCGGAACGACGCCGACCGGCCCCAGGACTTCCACGCGGTATTCGATTTCTTCGAGGCCTTCGAGGGAGACTATCCGTGGGCCGGGGTCGGTCGGGCAGGTGGGGTCGCGTAGTCACGTCGCCCTCCGGCTAGGAGGCCCCTCCGCTTAGGGAGACCTTCGCTCCGGAGGCCTCCGCCGGGACAGCCCGGCATCGTAACGTGCTCTGCTCAGGGGAAAGGGAGGCGTAGTATGGAGCAAACGGGGGTTTATCCTGCCTGTCTGAAATGCGGCTCGGCCGTGCTCGTGCCGCTGTCGGACTACGGGCGGGACGGAGCGCCGATCCGGTACAAGGCGTGGGCGTGCACCAATCCCGAGTGTGGCTTCAACCTCCGCATCGACAACGGCGAGATCTCGCTGGGTAGGGCGATCGGGCAGAGTTTCAAGTAGACGGACGGTGACAGGTGACCGGTGACCGGTGACCGCTGCTCGAGGGTCAGGTCCGGGGCTGATGGTGAGTCGACAGAGCCGCAGGACGTTCAAAGCCGGGCAATCCGACCTTCATCCGAGATCATCGACCCCGGTCACCGGTCACCGGTCACCGGTCCCCGCTCGCCCGGCGTTCAGCCCCCCATGCGTCGATCCCCATTCAGATGCCCACCAGCACTCCGATGACTCGCCTCCCCGTCCTCAACGCCGCCCAGGCCGCCGAGTGGGACGAGCGGGCGCGGACCGAGGCGCGGATGCCGAGCCGCGTGCTCATGGAGGCCGCGGGCCGCGCCGTGGCGCAGGTGGCCGCCGCGCGGTTTCCGGAGGCCGTCCGGCGCGGAGTCCTCGTCGCCGCGGGCCATGGGAACAACGGCGGAGACGGGTGGGTGGCGGCACGGGCGCTGCGCGCGGTGGGGGTGCGGGTGTGGGTCGCGGAGGTGGACAAGGCGCGGAGCCCCGACTGCGACGCCAACCGCACGCTCGCGCTGAAGGACGGCGTCGAGCTGCTCCCCCCGGACACCGCGTGGCCGCTGCCGGGAGTGACGCTGGACGCGTTGCTCGGCACCGGTGCATCGGGGGCGCCGCGCGGGCCCATCGGCGAGCTGGCCAAACGCCTGGCCGCGCTGCCGGCGCCGCTCGTCGCGGTGGACGGCCCTACCGGTCTGGATCTGTCCACCGGCGCGGCCCACGGCCCCGTCCGCGCCACGCTCACCGTCACCTTCGGCGGCGCGCGGCGGGGACACCTCCTGGCCCGTGAGTGGAGCGGCACCATCGTCGTCGCCGACATCGGCTTCCCGCCGCCCGATCCGGCGTGGCCCGTCCTGTTCGACGACCGGGCGGCGGCCGCGCGCCTGCCGCCGATCGAACCCGCCATGCACAAGGGCGACCGCGGCCGCGTCCTCGTGATCGGCGGGGCCGACGGCATGGCCGGTGCCGCGCTGCACGCCGCGTCCGCCGCGCTCGCCGCCGGGGCCGGACTGGTGCGCCTCGCGGCGAGCGAGCCCACCGTGCGCGCGGTCCAGGCCTCGCTGCCCGACGCGCTCACCACGCGCACCGCCCTGGGGCCCGACGTCGAGCAGGAGCTGCAAGAGATGCTCGCCTGGGCGGACGCCGTCGTGCTCGGTCCCGGGTTGGGGCGGGGCGAGCTGCGCACCCGCTTCGCCTGCGCGGTGCTCGCCGGGTGCCGCGTGCCGGCGGTCGTGGACGCGGACGCCCTCCACACGGGTGACGCGTTTTCCGCGGGCCGCGCGCCCCGCGTGCTCACGCCGCACCCTGGCGAGTTCCGGAGCGCGTTTCCCGACCTGGCCGACCGTCTCACGGCCGACCGGTTTGCGGCCACCCAGGAAGCCGCCGAGCGATCCCGCGCCACGGTGCTGCTCAAGGGCGTTCCCACGGTGATCGCGTCGGCGGATGCGCCCAGCGCGGTGGTGGCGGCCGGCAATCCGGGCCTCGCCACGGGGGGGAGCGGCGATCTCCTGGCCGGTTTCATCGGGGCGTTTCTCGCCCGCGGGCTGGCGCCGCCGGACGCCGCCGCCCTCGGCGCCCTGACCCTCGGGCGCGCGGCCGATCTCGCCGCGCCGCGCACGGGTGTACGATCCATGCGGCCGGCGGACGTGATCCGGGCGCTCCCCGAGGTGTGGCGCGCACTGGCCGCCCCGCCGGCTCCGGCGCCGCCCGTGCTCCTGACGCTCGACCCTCCGTGGTCGGCGTGATGCTACGCGCCGCGCTGTGTCTCGCCGCCCTGCTCGGTCCCGCGCCGCTCGCCGCGCAGGGATCGCGTCACTGGCGGCCGGAAGAACGCGTGATCATCGAGGATTTCAGCTGGGTGCAGGCGATCGCGGCATCGGACGAGATCGTGTACGCCGCCACGCGCGGAGGCTTGGGCGTGTACGACCGCCGCTTCCGGCGGTGGGAGCCTCCCGTGACGCGGCTGGACGGCTATCCCGCCGAGCGCGTGCTGGCGGCGCTCGTGGATCCGTCGGACCGGTCGTTGTGGCTCGGCACCGAGCAGGGCCTTGTGCACTACCAGCCCACGTTGAGGTTGTTCGAGCGCATCATCGTGCCGGGCGGCGTCGACGCCATGATGTTCGACCGCGACGATCCGTTCCGCGGGCTCTTCATCGCGGCGGGCCGCGGCTGGCAATTCCTGCCGCGGGGGTCGCCGATTCCCACGCCCGCCCAGGGGCTGCCGGGGCCGGGGCGCCGGATCGCGTCCACCACGGCGGAGGAGGTGCTCGCGCGCTTTCCGTTCGTGTCGGCACTGCGGCCGCTCACGCTCACCGACGAGCGCCTGCGGCAGTATCGCTACACGGCGGGCTCCGAGGTCGAATCGGTCGAAGAGGCGTACCTCGGCACCAACGGATACGGGGTCGTGCGGGTGGATGCGTTGACGGCGAGTCTCGAGCCGATGCCGTTCGGCCTGTTGAGCCCCGTCGCGGGCGCCGTGACGCCGGCCGGCGACGGCGTGTGGGTCGGCAGCGGTCCGACACGACGGGTGGGGTTCACGCACGTCAGCCGTGACGCGCAGGAGTATCGTTATGAGGAGGGTCCGGCCGCCGGCTTCCGGTTCCGGGACGTCCGGGACCTGGTGGCGCTGGACGGCGACCTCTGGGCGGCCACGGACGCCGGCGTGATCCACGTCGGGGGCGGCAGGGAGGAGCCGCTCACGACGTCCACCGGGCTCCCCACCGACAACGCGTTCGCCGTGGCGGCCGCCGCCGCGGGCGTGTGGATCGGCACCGCGCGCGGCCTCGCCTTCGCGTCGGACGAAGGCGTGGTGGAGCGGGTAGACGCCCGCGTTTCCGACGCGGTCCTGGCCCTCGCCCCACTGGGAGACACCGTGTGGGTCGGGACCGCGCGCGGCCTCGCCGTGACGTGGCGCGGCCGTGGCGAGATCCTGATTCCGCCCGACGTGCGCCGTGTGCCGCAGCTCGCCGATCCGATCAGGGCGTTGGCCTTGACGGGCGACACCGTCGTGGCGGCCACGTTCGAGCGCATCCTGTGGCGCGCGCCGGGGGCAGAGTGGGTGGTCGAGCGGATCTTCCGCGACCTGGGTGACGTCGTCGCGCTTGCCGGCGACCCGGGCGGCGTGTGGATCGCCGGGCAGCGGGGCGTGGCGTTCTACGGTTTCGGCACGCGCGCGTACGCGATCTTCAACGCGCCGGACGATCTTCCGGCGCCGGTGCGGGACATGGCCGTGACCGAGCAGTACGTGTGGCTCGCCACGGAGGCGGGACTGGTACGGTTTGAAAAGCAGGCCCTCCTGCCGTGACGCGCAGCAGGAAGTCAGAAATGAGCAGTCATAAACAAAAGTTAGGAGTAAGGAGTAAGGAGTAACCGACCTGATCGTCGCTTGATGCGACAGTCAGCCGAGCCGCGGCTTTAGCCGCGATCACGCGATCACGCGTCGCGCGCCACGCACCGTGCCTGGACCACGTGTTGCATCTTGGACGCTGCACCGTGCAGGCTGCACGCTGCACACTGTACGATACACGCTGGACGCAATCAGCCATACGCCAACATGCCCTCAGCCCACACCTCGCAGCTTGGCCCCGGAACGGAATTCGACCGCATCCGCCGCTTCTGGCGGGTGCTGGGAGAGCGCGCCGCGCCGTCGGGGGACGACTGCGCGGTGCTCGAGGTGGGTGGCGAGCGGATCGCGATCACCACGGACATGTCCGTGGAGGACGTGCACTTTCGGATCGGGTGGCTGCGGCCGCACGAGGTGGGGCGGCGGGCGGCGGCGTCGGCGCTGTCGGATCTCGCGGCGATGGCCGCCGCGCCGCTCGGCGTGCTGGTGAGCCTGGGGGTCTCGCCCGAGTGGCCCGACGATTTCGTGGCCGACGTCATGGCCGGCGTCGGCGACGCGGCCGGTGCGGTGGGCGCCACGGTGCTCGGCGGCGACCTGGTGCGGAGCGAGCGGCTGGTGCTCGACGTCACCGCATTGGGACGCGCGCCGTCCCCCGTGTGGCGCAGCGGCGCCCGGGTGGGTGACGGCCTCTGGGTGACGGGGCGCCTCGGCGGCCCCGCGGCCGCGATCGAGGCGTGGCAGGCCGGACGGGAGCCGGAGGCCTCCGCCCGCGAGCGGTTTGCCTTTCCCACGCCGCGCATCGCCGAGGCCATGTGGCTGCGCGACCGCGGCGCCCGCGCCATGATCGACGTGAGCGACGGCCTCGCCGCCGACGCCGGCCACATCGCCGCCGCCTCCGCCGTGCGCTGCGCCGTCGAAGCCGAGCGCGTCCCCGTGCACGCCGCCGCCGCGGCCGGCCGCGACGTGCTGGCCTTGATCGGCGGTGAAGAGTACGAGCTCCTGGTCGCCATGCCGAGCGACTCGCCGCCCGAGCTCTCCCTGGAGTTCGAGCAACGCTTCGATCTTCTTCTCACGCGGATCGGGCGCATCGAAGAAGGGCAGGGCGTCAGCGTGACGAGCGAAGGTCAGAGCATCGATCTGCCAACTGGATTCCGCCACTTCTAGGAGCTCCAGATGAGCCTCCCTGCCGCTCTGCCGCTCTGCCGCTCTGCCGCCCCTGCCGCTCCTGCCGCTCCTGCCGCTCCTGCCGCTCCTGCCGCCGCCCCTGCCGCTCCTGCCGCCCCTGCCGCCCTCCCGCTGCCATGACCCTCCGCCCTATCATCTATCTAATCGCCCTCGTCCTAGGCACCATCTGGTTCGGCGGCCAGTCGATCGTCGCGGGGCTGCTGGGTATCACACGGAGCGGGCCGTACGACCGGGTGCAGCGCGGTTGGGGGCGCACGCTCCTCAAGGCGGCCGGGGTGGACGTGGAGACCGTGGGCCTCGAGCAGGTTCCCACCGACCGTCCGGTCGTGTTCATCTCGAACCACCAGTCGTGGTTCGACATCCTGGCGCTGGTGGCCACGCTCCCCGGCGTGCGTTTCGTGGCGAAGAAGGAGCTGACCAAGGTCCCGGTGTTCGGCCGCGCGATGGTCAGCGCGGGCCACGTGGTGATCGACCGGCAGAACCGGCCGGCGGCGTTCGACGCGTACGAGCGGGCGGCGGAGCGCATCAAGGCGGGCGCCAACGCGCTCGTGTTCGCCGAGGGAACGCGCAGCCGCACGGGAGCGTTGTTGCCGTTCAAGAAGGGACCCTTCGTGCTCGCGATCGCCGCCGGCGCGCCCATCGTTCCCGTCTATTGCGCCCATACGTTCGGCGTGCTGCCCAAAGGCTCGATCTGGGTCCGTCCGCGGCCCATCGCGCTGTACTTCGGCGATCCGATCTCCACGGAGGGCCTCGATTACGAGGACCGGGAACGCTTGCGCGATGAGGCGTACGCTGTTGTCCGGGCGTTTCGCGAGCAATCCGGCGACGGCCACGTGGCGTGAGGAGACATGAGCCGCGGCCTTCCGCCTCCGCGCGCTCCGCGAGCCCACCCGCTCCCCAAGTCCGGTCGCGCCACGGATAGGGATGATGTGATGTCGGTCACCGAAGTACCTCCGGCCGATGCGGTATACCATGCGCCGTTCTCCGCGCGCCGAGCACCGGCGCGCCGAGCCACTAGCCATTCGCCATTTGAGCCACCATGCCATCCGCCAAACGCCACACGCCGTTGCTCCTCATCGCCCTCACGCTTGCCTGCGGCGGTGGGGAGCCCATGGGACCAAACGGCAACGGGAACGGGAATGGTGACGACATGCCGGACCTGGTGGTGGAGCCGGACAAGGACAACACCCTGTTCGAGGACCCGAACGGCGCGCTGAGCGGTGGCCTTGGGGAGTTCCTGTTCGCCGGCGTGACCGACCAGGACGTTTTGCGCCGCGCGCTGATTCGTTTCAACGTGGCGGCGGCGGGGATTCCAGCGGGGGCCACGCTCGACAGCGTGAAGCTGCGGCTGGTCATGAGCCGCACCATCGTGGGTGCGTTCACCGTGCGGCTGCACCGGGTGCTGGCGGACTGGGGCGAGGGCTCGTCGAACCCCGGGGCGCAAGAGGGCACGGGCGCGCCGTCGGAGCCGGGCGACGCCACGTGGATCCACACGTTCTTCGATACCGCGCTCTGGGCCACCCCCGGCGGGGACTTCGACGCCCAGGCGAGCGCGAGCCGTACCGTCGGTGAGAACGGCACATACACCTGGGGCTCCACCGCGCAGATGGTGGCCGACGTACAAAGCTGGATCGACGACCCCGCCAACAACTTCGGATGGATCGTCATCGGCGACGAGACGGCCAGCCGCACGGCCAAGCGGTTCGACTCGCGGCAGCGGCCGGCGGCGACCCGGCCGAAGCTCCTGTTGTTCTATACGGAGCCGTAGGTTGTTGGTGGACGGAGCGTGCAGCGTATAGCGTATGGCGTATAGCGTATGGTCTCGTAGCGCGACCGTCGGTGAGTGACCATAGGCGGGCATACCATCGGCCATTCGCCATAAGCCATTCGCCATAAGCCCTCATTGACGGAGTCCACCCCCGCCACGTAGCTTCCCCCGCCCATGAGCACAATCATCGAGATAACGGGTAGGGAGATCCTCGATTCCCGCGGCAATCCCACGGTCGAGGTGGACGTCGTATTGTCGAGCGGGGTCACGGGGCGCGCGGCGGTGCCGAGCGGGGCGTCGACGGGCGAGCACGAGGCCGTGGAGCTGCGGGACGGCGACGCCGAGCGATATGGCGGGAAGGGCGTGCTCGAGGCCGTGCGCAACGTCAACGAGATCATCGGGCCGCGTCTCGAGGGGTTCGATGCGCTCGACCAGATCTCGGTGGATGCCGAGATGCTGGACGGCGACGGGACGCCCAACAAGGGCAACCTGGGCGCCAACGCCATCCTGGCGGTCTCGCTGGCGGTGGCGCGCGCGGCGGCCGCGCACGTGGG
>Ga0302046_10001137_pt1 | contig 25093 bp, 15 predicted proteins | sample RVTome_11_FD_200261 | JGI IMG/M metagenome (GOLD analysis project Ga0302046, IMG submission 200261) | Soil microbial communities from uranium-contaminated site in the Upper Colorado River Basin, Wyoming, United States - RVT147D111 (version 2) ... | reverse complement strand
GGAGTACGTAGCGTGCATCGGACTTCAGTACGCGACATGGGGCGAGGGATACCGTGAGGCGGTCCCGGTGTCGGTCCTGAAGGTGACGCAGAAGGTAGGGGGCATAGCAGCGGGCGCGTTCCATGCGTCGGGGCGGATGGTCGGGTTCGTGTACGGTCTGACGGGCTACGAGGGAGGCGTGGGTGTGCACTGGTCGCACATGCTTGCGGTTGATCCATCGGCGCGCGACCGGGGTGTGGGACGGCTGCTGAAACGGTATCAGCGGGAGCGGTTGCGCGCGGCGGGAGTAGGGCGAGTGCGGTGGTCGTTCGATCCATTGTTCGCGCGCAACGCCCACCTGAACGTAAACGTGCTGGGAGCGCGGTTGGTGGACTACGTTGTGGACATGTATCCGGACACGGGCAGCGCACTGCATACGTTCGGCACGGACCGGTTCGTGGCGGAGTGGGGCCTCGAGGATGGAGCGGGCGAGGCGGGCGCAGAGACGCGGTCAGCCGGAGATGCTGTGACAGACGGCGAGTCGAATCGCGGGGTGGTCGGAGCGGAGTTGGAGGCCGGCGCGATCGATGAGGAGCGGGTGGAGATACCGGTGGATGCGGAGTCAATGCGGGGCACGGCACTGATGGAGTTGCGGGCGTGGCGCGAGTCGACGCGTGCGGCGCTGACGGGACTGCTGTCGAGCGGCTACACGGTGACGGGTTTCAGGCGTGCGGTCGGGCGCTGCCACTACGTGCTGACGGCACGGCAGGTCTGACGGGGACGTGCTGCGTATCGAACGGGTGCGGCTGCGCGAGATCCGGCTGCGGCTGCGCGAGCCGTTCCGGATTTCATCGGGTGAGGTGAAGGAGCGGCGGATCCTGCTGCTCGAGCTGGAGGACGGTGACGGCCACGTCGCGTGGTCGGAATGCGTTGCAGGCGAATACCCCAACTACAGTCCGGAGACGATCGACACGGCGTGGCATGCGCTGCGTACGTGGCTACTGCCACGCGTCATTGGCAAGGCACTGGACGGACCGCAGTCGGTGCACGCGCTGCTGGAGCAGGACCTGCGCGGCCACCGAATGGCGAAGGCGGCCGTGGAGATGGGGAGCTGGGGCCTGCAAGCGGAGCGTTCGGGCATGGCACTGGCGGAGCTGCTGGGCGGCGTCAAGGAGGTGGTGCTGGTCGGCATCTCGCTCGGCATCCAGTCGACACCGGCGGCGCTCGTGGAACGGGCGTCGGCGGCGCTGGCGGCGGGCTATCAGAAGATCAAGCTGAAGATCGGTCCGGGCCACGACATCGAGTACGTGGGCGCAGTGCGCGAAGCGCTGGGCGAGCGGGCGCCGCTGATGGCGGATGCGAACAACGCATACGAGCTGAGCGACGCAGCGCACCTGGCGCGGCTGGACGCGTTCAACCTGATGATGATCGAGCAGCCACTCGATCATGAAGACCTCGCGCGCCACGCAGAGCTGCAGCGGACACTGCGAACGCCGATCTGTCTCGACGAATCGATCACATCCGTCCGGCGCGCGGAAGACATGCTGCGCCTGGGCAGCGGTCGTATCATCAACATCAAGCCGGGACGGGTCGGCGGATTCACGGAATCGCGGGCCATCCACGATCTGTGCGCCGCGCACGGCATGCCGGTCTGGTGCGGCGGCATGCTGGAGAGCGGGATCGGGCGGGCGTACAACGTCGCACTCGCATCACTTCCGAACTTCAGGCTGCCGGGCGATCTCTCGCCTTCCTCGCGGTACTGGGAGCGGGATATCGTGGTTCCGGAATGGACCATGGCTTCGAACGGAACGATGCGGGTGCCTTTTCGGGACGGCGGGATCGGAGTCGCGGTCGACGTCGACGCCATCGAGGACAGGACTGTTCGGACGGAGTGAGTTGCCGGGGGTCGGACTTCGGGGCGGGTCCACCACGCGGACCGCGATTCAGCACACGGTAATTATTTGGCGTGAGTGCCTGGGGTCGGACTTCTGGGCGGGTCCACCACTCGGACCGCGATTCAGCACACGGTAATTATTTGGCGTCAGTGCCCGGGGGTCGGACGTCGGGGCGGGTCCACGGACGTCCGCGCGGGGGCTGGTTTACGGGAGGAGGCGGGTTTACGGGGGGACATCGGGGGACTGGATTCCGGTGGACGCGATCGGCATCGTGGCGTCGGGTTCGAATCGAAACGAGTGACGCTCTTCTCAATCGCGCGGCGGTGGTGTAATGGGCGGACGATGCGGATGCGCAATGGCTGGAGACGGCGCGTCAGCAGTGAGCGTCCGCGTTGTGATCGGGTTTGTGCACGGTGTTCAGGGTCTCGAGGGGGAGGGTCACATGGTGCGGATCTGGAAGAGGCGGTTGGGGTTCGTGACGGCGGGTGTGCTCGCTTTCGGTGCGTGGGGGTGCAGCCCGATCGAGTCGGGCGGAGCGGGAGCGGTGGAGGCGGCGCAGGTCCGGTTTGCGATCTCGTTCGACGCATCGCGGAGTGATTCGGCGATCGACGGGCGGTTGCTGCTGATCATTTCCTCGGATACTTCGGGAGAGCCGCGGTTCCAGGTTTCGGATGGTGTGGATACGCAGCTCCTGTTCGGGATCGATGTCGACCGTCTGGCGCCGGGTGCGGAGGCGATCATCGATGGTGGCGTGGCGGGGTGGCCACTCGAGTCGATCGGTGCGATTCCGGCAGGGCGGTACCGGGTGCAGGCACTGCTCAACCGATACGAGACGTTCCGGCTTTCGACAGGACATACGGTGCAGCTGCCGCCGGACAAGGGCGAGGGGCAGGTGTGGAACCGGAAGCCGGGGAACCTCTACAGTGTTCCGGTCGAAGTTTCGATCGATCCGCAGCGCGATGATGTCATCCGCATTGCGCTGGATCAGGAGATTGCGCCGATCGTGGATGCGCCGGAGACGGAGTACGTGAAGCACGTCCGCATCCAGAGCGAGCGGCTGACGGAGTTCTATGGCCGGCCGATGCATCTCGGAGCGCACGTGCTGCTGCCGGAAGGGTTCGACACGCATCCGGATGCGCGCTATCCGCTGGTCATCAATCACGGCCATTTCCCGTACGACTTCGGCGGGTGGCGGACGGAACCGCCGGACACGACCGTCGCGTGCGAGTACAGTGCACGGTTCGGGGTGGACTGCTACAACCGGATCCAGCAGGAGCACGCGTACCAGTTCTACCGCGACTGGACGGGACCGGACTTCCCGCGTGTGCTGCTGATCGAAGTGCAGCATGCGACGCCGTACTACGACGATTCGTACGCGGTGAACTCGGCGAGCCAGGGGCCGTGGGGCGACGCGATCATGTACGAGCTGGTGCCGGAAATCGAACGTCGGTTCCGTGGCATCGGCGAGGGATGGGCACGCTTCACGTACGGCGGCTCGACCGGTGGCTGGGAGGCGATGGCGGTGCAGATGTTCTATCCGGACGAGTTCAATGGCGCGTGGGTCGCATGTCCTGACCCGATCGATTTCCGGGCGTACACGGTGGTCAACATCTACGAGGACGCGAACGCGTACTGGCTGGACAGCCGGTGGAAGCGGACGCCGCGACCCGGGCGCCGCGACTGGCTGGGGCACGTCAATGCGACATTGCAAGAGATGAACCGCTACGAGCTGGTGCTGGGCACGAAGAGCCGGTCGGGCCAGCAGTGGGACATCTGGGAGGCAACGTACTCGCCGCAGGGCGACGATGGCTATCCGAAACCGATCTGGGACAAACGGACCGGCGTCATCGACCACAGTGTCGCGGCATACTGGCGCGAGAATTACGACCTCTCGTGGATCCTGCGGCGCGACTGGAACAACGGGCTGGGCGCGAAGCTCGCGGGCAAGCTGTTCATCTACGTCGGCGACATGGACAACTACTACCTCAACAACGCGGTGTACCTGGTCGAGGAGTTCCTCGCGGGTACGACCTCACCGCCGTATGGGGGTGAGGTCGATTACGGAGACCGGGCGGAGCACTGCTGGAACGGAGATCATTCGCGGGCGAATGCGTATTCGCGGTTGCGTTACCATCAGATGTTCATTCCGCGGATCATGGGGCAGATCAGGAAGCGGCATCCGGCGGGGGTGGATACGGTGAGCTGGCGGTATTGAGACGGCTGGGCTACGGCTACGGCCAGAGGGCTACGGCCGGGGCTGCGGAAGGGCAACGGCTCCGGCGCCACGGCTATGGCTGCGTTGGCCACTGGGCGCGATTGTGGAGCATTGTTCACGAAACGGTGGATCTTGGGCCTCTGTTCTTACCGTGACAGCGTGGAGGCGGCGGGGAGTGCGCCGGGCATGGTGCGGAGGCGGTGGGTGAGCTGCTCCCGCAGGCTGCGCTGGGTGTCCCAGAAGAGGACGGGGATGTCGACCATGTCGAAGGGGAGTGCGGTGCCGGTCTTCGCGGTGAGGATGACCTGCTTGCCGAGACCCTGCGCGAATCCGATCTCGTAGAAGACGTTGGGTCTGACATCGGACACGTCTGCAACGACGAAGGCGGCTCTTCGGATGCCATCGAGGATGCGCGGGATGATGCGCTCGGTGGTCGACTCTTCATCGGTGCCACGGAGCTCGAAGCCGGCTTCCTTGCAGCTCGACTCGAAGCTGTCCTTCACATCTTCATACGGCGTCGCGAACGACAGGATCGGGAATACCGTACGCGGCAGGACAATGCGTTCGGCGAGTGCGACGACATCGGCAGCCAGCTTCGTGATGTTCGCCGTGTCCTGATTCAGGACGGCGAACTCGTCGAGTGTGATCGAGCGACGGAACTTCACTTCGATCTGGGCCTTCTCGTAAGCGTACAGTTCGCGGCCGGCTCCGCCGAACTGTGCGACGCCGAGCACGGGCACGCCGGCAATGCGGGCCCAGTTCGCGGCAATGAAAGTGCCCTGGCCGCCGGCCACGAAGATCGCGGCATCGGCTTCGCCGAACTGTTCGGGTGGCATCAGCTGGGGATGGGTGAGGTCCCAGTCGGTGCGCTCGGAAATGCGAACGGTGCCCAGTCGATGAACAGGCTCGGCATCCTGGAGGCGGTATCCGAGCAGCTGTGATTCGGCACTCCTGCCCAGCGTCTTGAGCCAGGCATGGGCGGCCTCGGCAGTGGCCTTGTCGAGGGAACCGCGACAGCCGTTCAGCAGCGTGTGCCCGCGCTCGACGATCTGCTCGGCGAGCTTCGCCACGAAGGACGCACAGAGGTCGGGTTGTCCGGGCACGTCGCGCAGCGAGCCGACGACCAGCAGCTTCATGACCTACCTCCGACAGGACTGGGCAGACGCCGCGACGGCAGCGGCGCGGACGCGAGCGTCGAACCTTCGATTTCACGCCACAGCCTGTCAAGGCGGGCGTCACAGTCTGTCGAGGCGGACCTCGCAGCCGTCATGCCTGCAGCCGGTTCGAGCGTGAAACGGGTCAGGCCGAACCGGGCATCGGGTGCGCTCCGCAGCCGACGTGCGGTGCCAGATCCCATAACGCGTGCGTCGGACGTCGACACATGCAACGAGCAGGAGCAACCCGTCGCGGCGAGCAGCACGCACAGTCGTCATCACGTCCTGTACCATGCCGGCAACCCTCCTGCGCCTGCGCACGCGTCGCTCCATCCTCAGATCACTCGCCGAACACACAGCGCGCGTCTCCAGCACACTGCCGAACCTGCGCAACGCCTCCGCCTGCGCTCGCGCGTGCGAACAGCCCGCTCGCTCCAGCTCCCGCACCCGCACCTCGATCGGGCGAGACGGCCCGGGCGGTCGGGTGCCGGAGCCGGTTGGCGGTCGGTGTCTACCGCGCGGGCGACCCGGGCAGCGGTGCCTGACGCATGGCGGCGTGCCATGCGAAGACGGCGAGGACGATGGCGGACTGCTTCAGGTCCTGTTCGCTGACCCGCTCGAAGAAGTCGGTGTTGGTGTGGTGGGTGCGGACGTCGTAGTCGACGTAGTCCTTGATGGCGTTATAGCCGTGGAGACCGAGCCGAGTGAAGCGGAGGTGGTCAGTGCTGCCGATGGCGTCGATGACGTTCTTCTTGACACCGAGGTCGCGGAGCGGTTCGAGCCAGGCATCGAAGATGGGCTTGATGGCTGCGTTGTCCTGGAGGTACCAGCCGTACGTGGCGCCGGTGCCGGGATCATCATTGAAGTAGACGTAGAAGTTGTCGCGGTTGGCGGCATTGGCGTCGCCGGCGAGATGCTGTTGGGCGTATGCGCCGGCACCGAGCAGGCCCTGCTCTTCACCGCCCCAGAGCGCGAAGCGGATGGTGCGGCGCGGCCGGGCGCCGACGGCCATCAGGATGCGGGCGGCCTCCATGACTTCAGCGGAGCCGTCGGCGTTGTCGGTGGCGCCATTGGATGAGTGCCATGAATCGAGGTGCGCGCCGACGAGCACGACCTGGTCGCGGAGTGCCGGATCGGTACCCGGAATCTCGGCAATGACGTTGTAGCCGTTGGCATCCTGCTCGTGGTACTGCGCGCGGACGTGTACGCGAAGCCGAGGCGACACGCCGCTCTGCAGCATGCGCACGAGCATGTTGTAATGTTCGGTCGCAAGGATGACGACGGGCGAGGCGTCATCCGTGGTGTTGCGGTTGCCGAGCACGAAGATGGTGCCATGCTCGCCCTGGTTGGGGCGCAGGATGACGCCGGCGCCCAGTTCGCGGAGCAGGGGCATCAGCTCGCGTGTTTCGACGACGGCACGGTTTCGGCCGGCGAGATTGGGCGGCGCACCGATGCGCACCTGCTCGTCGGTGTCCGCAGGTTGCGTGCGGTCGTCCTTGATGAACTCCGTCTGGGGCGGCAGCGGCAGCACGATGGCGCCGCGAATGCGATCAGCCATGGCGCGGATCTGGTCGGCAGTGCGGTCACCGACGTAAAGGGGCACACCGTCGAGCGTGCCGTCGGTGGATGGCGTCCATGCTTCGGGATAGCCGATGAGCGGGAAGTAGCGTGGCGTGGTCATCTCGAGCGCAAGACCTTCGAGTGTCCAACCGCGACCGAAGTCGAAGGTCTCGAGGTGCGCGTTGGCGAGGCCGAACGTCGCGAACTGCGCGCGCGTCCAGTCGGCCGCCTGCCGGTAGGCGGGCGATCCGGTCAGGCGCGGACCGATGACATCGGTGAGGTGGCCGTAGAGCTGGAGGACGCGCGAGCGGTCGAGACCTTCGGCGCGGATGCGTGCGATCATGTCGCGGTCGACGGGCTCCTGTGCGAATGCGGCCGGCGCGAATGCGAGTGCGGCGAGGGTCAGAGCGAATGCAGTCTTCATGGTGTGCCGTCCGTCTCTCGTGAGGATCCCGTGAATCGTCATCGGCCGAAGGGCGTGTTGCCGATACGATAGTTGCGCCAGCCGTCGAAGTCGAAGTGCCACCATTCCCATTCATAGACGGTGAAGCCCTCGCGTTCCATCGCATTGCGGAGCAGCTCGCGGTGCCAGCGCTGGAGCGAGGTGCCGCCGGGATAGTCGGGGAACGCGCGCGGTGAGAACTCGTCGTATCCGCTGACCATGTCGGCGGTGCGGCCGGTGGCGAGGTGGTAGAGCGTGAGGTCGACGGCGGCGCCGCGGTTGTGGCGCGAGCCGCTGGCGGGGTTCGCGACGAACTGCTTCATGTCCTGCGGCGTCGCGTCCCAGAACATCTTCGTGACGAACCATGGGCGGTAGGCGTCGTGGATGAGGAGGCCGTAGCCGTTGGCGCGGAGCGTCTGGTGCGCGCGCCGGGTCGCTTCTGCGGCCGGCCGCTGCAGCAGTGCGCGTGGTTCCGTATAGAACACTTCGCCCATGAAATTGTCGGTCGACGCGTAGCGGATGTCGTAGCGGATGCCGGAACCGGGCGACTGCAGCTCGACGAGGTCGCTGGCGCGGAATTCGCCGGTTTCAGCGGGCGGTGATGCGGCCATCGCTTCGGTGCGCAGCTCGGCGACGGGTCGTACGGGCGTGATGCGGAAGGTCGTGCCGGCCTCCGTGCCGACATCACGACGCGGGAACGTCACACCGGCTGCCTCGACACTGGTTGCGCGGCCATCGGGACCGCGCGAGAAGACGAGATCCTCGGCATCGTAGAGGCCGCGAGCGGGGAAGCGGAAGACATCGGTGCCGACCTCGTCGAGCGGATACTGGAAGAACCACTCGATGAGTGCGTGCAGGCGGCCGTCCTTCTCCAGGATGTAGAGTGTGTTGTGATCCCAGCCGTACTCGCCGATGACTCCGTTCCAGCGCTCGGGCGGCGGTGCAGGCCTGGCGGCAGGCACGCGGAGCAGCGTATCGCGGCCGATGACGATGCGCAGTGAATCGAGTGGCAGTACGCGCCCGCCGAAAGCGCGGCGGTCGTCAACAATGAGCGTGTCGCCGCGGGCGCGCAGCGCGTACTTCCCGTCATCCAGCAGGAACAGCTGGCCATGGCGGTCGATGAGGTCGAGATAGCGCATTCCTTCATCGCCGCGGACGCCGGTCCGTGAGACGCGCGCCGCATCGGCTGCGGGCACGCGTGCGTAGCGGCCGGCGAGCCGTCTGGCGCGCGCGGTGTCGACCGGATCGGTGATGATGGGCGCAGGCAGGGGCCGGCCCTGGCGGGCAGCGAGCATCATGCGCAGGGCAGCCGCGGAAATGCGCTCGGCGACGGGATTCGCGATGTCGAGAGTGAGAATGACGACGACACCGAGCTTGTCATCGGGAAGAGCTGCGAGGTCAGTGGCGAAGCCGTAGATGGCGCCGCCGTGCCCGATGCGACGGTGTCCGTCCAGCTCGGAGAGTGCGAAGCCGATGCCGAAGCCGGTGGTGGCGCCGGGCTCTGCGAACTGCGGTGTCAGCATGCTGTCGAGCGTGCCGGGCCGGAGCAGAGGTCGGCCATTGTCGAAGAGGACGGTGATGAAGCGGCCGAGATCGAGCGCCGTCGAGTACATGCTGCCGGCGGGTGTCATGCCCAACTCGAACGTGGGAGCGGGGAATACGCGGCCGTCCTGCGTCCACATGGAGGCGCGGGCGAGCCGGTCGACGAGGTCCGGTCGTGGCGAGAAGGAGCTGGACCGCATGCCGAGGCGTTCGAGTACGGCCTGTTCGAGAAAGACGTCGAAGGGCCGGCCCTGTGTGCGCTGCACGATGTAGCCGGCGAGGCCGATGCCGGCATTGGAGTACTTCGTGCGTGTACCGGGCGTATACAGGAGGTCGCGATGGTTCAGACTCTCGACCATGGCGGCGAGCGTGGAGCCGTCGGGATCGAAGTAGTTGCCGACGGGCGGCTCGCGCATGAGTCCTGCACGATGGGCCATCAGGTGTCGCAGGGTAATGGTCCGGGCGCCTTCGCCGAGCGGGCGGAACGCGGGGATGTAGCGGGTGACAGGCGCATCGAGATCGAGCTGGCCTCGCTCGACGAGCTGCATGATCGTGAAGTCCGTGAACAGCTTGGACACGGAGCCGACGCGGTGCACGGTGGCGGCAGTCGCGGGCACACTGTCATCGGGATCGGCGAATCCGAAGCCGCGAGCCCAGACGATGTCCTGGTCATCGACGAGCGCAATGGACGCAGCCGGAATCCGCTTGTCACGCAGCTCGTGGTCAATGAACCTTTCGAGAGCCGCAGCGACATCGCCGTACGGTTCAGTGGGCGCGACATCGGTTTCGGGAGCGGTACGGTTACAGGCAAGCAGCAGAGCGAAGCAAGCGATGAGCGTGCGGGTCATGCACCGTTCCCGTCGTGATCGGTGGCACCGATCTGGAAGAAGAAAGTCGCGCCCGCGTCCGGCTCGGACTCCGCCCATACACGGCCGCCATGACGCTGAAGGATACGGTTGACGAGTGCGAGTCCGACACCGGTACCGGAGACCGGGTCGGAAGCGTGGAGTCGCTGGAACGGGGCGGCCGGGCTGGCGGTGAAGCGGGCAGCCATGGACATGCCGTTGTCGCGAACGAAGAACGTGGGCCGTGAGCCGAAACGGTTGCAGCCGACTTCAATGCGAGCGACCTCGCGGTTGCGGGTCGAGCGGAGCGCATTGTCGAGCAGATTGGCGAAGACCAGCTCGAGCAGGTCGGGATCGGCGAAACAGGCGGGCAGATCGCCAACGACGATGTCGACGCGGCGGTCCTGGTTCAGGCCGGGGAGTCTGGCAATGACGGTCTGCACGATGGCGCCGGTCTCGACGCGTCGTCGCTGGATGGTGGAGCGGCCGAGGCGGGAGAATGCGACGAGGTCATCGACGAGCTGGCGCATTTCGAGTGCGTGAGCGCGTGCGCTCTCGATCAGGCGCACGGCCTCGGGCGGCATGGCTGCGGCATGGTGGTCGAGCAGCGCGCGGACGTCTGCCTCGATGGCGGCGAGCGGCGGGTCGAGATCGCGCGACACGGAACCGGACAGCGCTTCCATTTCGAGCGTGGCCGCGTCCAGCGCCTCGGTGCGCTCACCGACGCGCCGCTCGAGCTCCTCTTCAATGACCTTGCGATTCGTGATGTCGACGCAGGATCCGATGTAGCCGAGGAACTCGCCGGCCGGCGTGAAGCGCGGAATACCCTGATCGACGATCCAGCGATAGACGCCGTCGTGACGGAGCAGGCGGTACTCGATCTCGAAGTCGACACGGGCATCGAAGGCCGCGCCGTAGTGGTCGCGACAGCGATTCGCATCCTCCGGATGGACGCCGCCCAGCCAGGCGTTGCCCATCTCCTGGTCCATGGTGTGGCCGCGGAACTCGAGCCACACCTTGTTGACGAACGTGCGCAGCCGGTCGGTACCCGCGATCCAGATCATGACGGGCGCGGTGTCGGCGACATTGCGGAACCGCTGTTCGCTCTCGCGCAGTACCTCTTCCGCCTGTTTGCGCGCGGTAATGTCACGGACGTGAGCGGTGAACACGGGCTGGCCGCGGAACCCGGTGGCGGTGAGTCCGATCTCGACGGGGAACTCCGAGCCGTCCTTGCGCGCTGCGACCATCTCGATGCGGCGGCCAATGATCTGCGGGCGGCGGGTCGACAGGTAGCGGTTGAATCCGGAGTCGTGAGCCTCGCGCAGATGTGGTGGAATGATGGTGTCGACGAGCGAGCGGCCGATGATCTCCGGGCGCGCCCAGCCGAACGTGCGTTCGGCGGCCGGATTGAACTCGGTGATGCGGCCTTCGTGATCGGCCGTGATGATGCAGTCGATTGCACTCTCGATGATGGCGCCCTTGCGCGCTTCACTCTCGTCCTGTGCGGCACGCGAGCGAAGGGCTGCGGCGCCGGCGTGTTCAGCGGCGAGGCGGGCGGCTGACTCGCGGTGGGTCAGCGCGAAGAGCAGCAGGGCGACCATTGTGCCACCGAGTGCGACAGCCCCGGTCAGGCGGCCGGCCGGCTGGGTGTCGAAGCCCGGCCGGGCCGCGACGGCGATGGTCCAGGTGCGGCCGGCAAGGTCGATCCGGCGGCTGGTCGCGAGCCGGGCGCTGCCGTCCGGCGAAGCCTGGTCGGTGCGCGCGGATCGATAGAGCAATCCCTCGGGCGCCGCCGCAATGCCATCGTGGATGTCGACGTCGACGGCAGGCCGGGCGATCCCGAAGACCGCATCGAACAGGTCATAGGCACGGAAGGGGCTGTAGACGAAGCCGAGCAGCCGCGCGCGGCGGTCGTCGAGGGTGGTGGGCAAGTCGTCGCCCCGATAGACAGGGACGTAGATGAGGAATCCCGGCTGCCGATTCGCGGGATCGATTTCCTGGACCAGACGGACAGGCCCCGACAGAGCGGCCGTTCCGCCGTCGCGCGCGCGCACCATGGCATCGCGGCGGATTTCCTCGGTGAACATGTCGTAGCCAATGGCCGCGCGGTTCCGTTCGTCCAGCGGTTGGAGGTGGATGATCGCGTGCATCTCGGGCCGTGGCCCGGGCGGATGAATGCGGAAGTCGGTGAAGCCGCTTCTCTGCATCTGCAGCTCGAGGTCAGCGCGGGCCGCCGAGTCGATGCGCACGCTGTACCCGACGCCCTGTACTCCGCCATACAGCTCGGCGAGACGGAGGCGCTCGACCCAGGTGCGAAACTCGAGGTGGTCCACATCCTCACTGGCAGCGAAGAAAGCGGCGCCGCCGCGCAGCAGCGCGAGGTAGGCTTCGACGCGGCTCGTGATGCGGCGCTGCAGCTCGTCCGTCGTCGCCTCGAAGCGCCGTCTGACGTCGGCGTCATGGGTGCGGGCAACAGACCAGGTGAGGAGGGCAGTCAGACCGAGGGCAGCGCCCAGAACGAGGAAGGGTAGCCAGGTGCCCGAACGGCCACGGCGGGCGGGTGCGGATTCGTGCGGCTGCTCCAATCAACCCTCTCGCCTGCGGGTTGCGGAGGCGCGTCCAGGCCGGGCGCGCGCGCTGGGGCGTGATTCGTGATGATGACCGGCCGCAGGAAGGCGCGCAAGACAGGATCACATCCGAAGTGCCGGTCGGGACTGCCGGCGCGAGCGTGGCCTATCGCGAAGCGGCCCTTTCGCGGGCTGGCCAGCAGCTGTCTTACCAGGCGCCGCGCTCACCCAGGTGGGTGATCACGCGAGCCAACCGGTGTGCCGCGTTCTGCCAGTTGCTGCGGACCGCCACCTGTGCCGCGTCGGGTTGGCCCGCCTCGATGGCGCGGATCGTCACGTCGTGCTCACCGACGGACGTGCCGATCTCATCCACCAGGGCGCTGATATACAAGCGGATGTAGCGCTCCGCCTGCGGCTTGATCGCGTCATAGAGAGCGATGATGCGGGGACCGCCGCCGCCCTCGACACACGCGCGATGGAACGTCTGGTCGAGGTCGAAGATCTTGCGTCCGTCCGGATTCGCGGAGGCGGCTTCCGCGTTCAGTGTGTCATTGATGGAATCGAGCCGGCGCACGAGCGGCGTGCGGGTGGCGGCAGCGTGCTGGGCGGCGCGCCAGGTCGCGAGGCCCTCGACTTCACCGACGATCTGGAACAGCTCGCGTGCGTCTTCCTGGGTGAGCGGCGCCACCGTGAGCCGGGACTGCGCGCCCGAGCCGGACGGCACGACGTACCCCTCCTGCTGCAGCCTCTGCAGTGCTGCGCGCACGGGCGTCCGGCTCACGCCGAGCCGGGTCGCGACATCCGCTTCGATGATGCGGGTACCAGGCGCAATACGGCCCCAGATGATCAGCTCACGCAGCTGCTCGAAGACGCGCGTGCTGCGATCGGTACCCGGCGCCCGTGGCGCCGGCCGGCGACCCGCTGTAGAGGCCATTCTCCCTCAGCTTCGAATGCGTACCTCGATGACCCCGCCCGTATGGCCCGTGCCATAGCGCGTGGTGGCGTCCGCTGCGCTGATGTATCGGATCTCGTGTACATCGCTCGCGGTGATGCTGTGCAACGCGTCCAGCCGGCCGGCCCTCACGCCATTGACGTAAACGACCGGAAACTGCGCATCGGGCTGCTCGATGGAAACCCGGCCGCGGCCGCGCAGGAACTCGGGCCTGAGCCGCTCGACGACTTCCAAGGCGTTCGAGACATTGAGCCGCTCGATCTCATCGCGTGTGATGATGTCGCGCGGGACAGCCCCGGTGCGCCCGGCGGAAGCGCACGCCGAAACGACGAGAGTGATCGCGAATGCCGTTGCCGCTGGAAACCGCATGGCCACCTCCCGGCGGGCGGTGCGCGACGGTTCACCAGATGCCGCGCTCGCCCAGCCTTTCGATCAGGTGCGCGAGGCGACTCAGCGCACTGTGCCAGTGATCGAGCACGGCGTCCTTGACACGCTGAGCTTCACCCGCCTCGATCGCCGCCGCGATGGTCTCGTGATCACGCAGCGATTCGTTGAAATTGTCGATCAGCGCTGTCACATAGAGCCGGACGTAGCGTTCGGCCTGCGGCTTGACCGACCCGTGCAGCGCGCGCAGGCGTGGACCTGCGCCCGCCTCGAAGAACGCACCATGGAACGTCCGATCCATGTCGAACACGAGGTGCGTGTCCGGGTCCGGTTGCTGGACGAGCCGCAGGAGATCCGCATTGATCTCGCGCAGCCGGGTGGCCAGCTCGGCCCGCGTCGACTCCGAAAGTTCTTCCGCCGCGAACCTTGCCGCCAGCCCTTCGACCTCCGAACTGATCATGAAAAGTTCGCGCGCATCCCGCAACGTCAACGGCGACACCGACAACTTCGCCTGCTGCCCGTTGTCCGCCCCGACAATGAAACCTTCCTGCTGCAGCCGCTGCAATGCGGCGCGCACCGGAGTCCGGCTCACGCCCAGTCGCGTCGCAATGTCCGTCTCTATGATCCGTGTGCCGGGCGCCAGCCTGCCCCACACGATCAACTCCCTCAACTGATCGTACGCTGCACCGACCCGCTCGCCGCGGCGCGTTTCCGCCGCACCGCCGGCCACCGTTCCCGGCCGGCTACGCCGTCTCCGACGAACCATGTACGCCCCCTCATCGCGTGACAACCATGATTGCACCCGCGCGATGCCCCGTGCCGAACTGCGTCGTCGCTTCGCGGGAATCCAGGTACTGGATCTCCCGCAGCGTCTGCTTGCGAATCCGCCGCAACGCCTCGGGACCACCTTGCCGGACTCCGTCCAGATAGACCACCGCTTCCACTGGCGCCGCACTCGTCACAGACGCCGGTCCGCGGGTCCGCAGAAACTCGGGACGCAGCTGCTGGACGACCTCGAACGCCGTCGCGACCTGCAGTGTCTCGATTTCCGCGAACGTGATCCGATCCGCATCACGGGCGGCCGGTCGCCGGTTCCCACCGCTGGCGCAGGCGATGAGCATCGCTCCGAGCACACCGATGATTACTAAACGCATACGAGGTCCCTTCCGTTGGGGGATGGCCAATCGAGCCGCGGCCGGCAACTACCTGCATCGTAGCGCAAGACGGCCGACGCGACCACTCTGGCTGCGAGCTGAGCCGACCGGGGTGAGTCGACCAGCCGGCACGATGCGCAAAGACCCCCTTCAGGGGAACGGCCGAGAGTCGGGCGACATGACGTTCGGCCGGCCGGGCGGGCGGGGGCAAGAGCATCAGAACGCAGAGGAACACCGCGGATGCCTGGAGGGCGGCGGCGGCGACGCGTGCGACAGGCTTGTCCAGAAGCGGGCGGGTGGTGGGAGGCCGCCGCGTCTCGATCCTGGTCTCTTAACGGTAGTGAAGCGGACGGCATCAAGAGGGAACAGCGGGTTGCGGGGCGCGAATCGGAGGCGAGTAGAGATCGTGATGCGTAGATCGAAATCGGGTCGGGTCGTCGTGTGGGCGGCGCTGTTGGGAGTGGCGTCGGCAGCTGCGACGGTAGCCGTATCGCCGGCCGGGGCGGTGCCGGCGGGTGCCCGGCTCGGGGTGGCAGCTGCGGCGTCGACCGGGCGGGCCGGGGTCCTGCGGAAAATCAGGATGGCGTCGCCGGCGGTGCAGAAGCGGGAGACGGAGCAGCCGCGGGCTGGTGGTGCGTCGCTGACGGATACGGCGGCGGTGGTGCACCTGCTGCGGCGGGCGACGTTCGGTGTGCGGCCCGAGGATGTGACGGCGGTGCTGAGGATGGGTGCCGCGAACTGGTTGGACGTGCAGCTGCATCCGGAGCGGATCGACGACGGCGGATTGTCGTTGCGGCTGGGTGCATACCCGGCTGCGCAGGCGAGCGTCGCGGAGCTGGTTCGTGACTACACGCCGCCGCGGCCGCAGCGGTCGGATTCGATGGCGGCGCGTGAGATGACGCCTGCGGCGCGGCGCGCGGCGCAGCAGCAGAACCCGCAGCGCATCCTGCTGGATCTGGTGGGTGGGAAGCTGGTGCGGTCGGTGTGGACGGAGCGCCAGCTGGAAGAAGTGATGACGGACTTCTGGTACAACCACTTCAATGTGTTCTTCGGGAAGGGGCTGGACCGGTACCTGGTGTCGGACTACGAGCGGACGGCGATCCGGCCGCACGTGTTCGGCCGGTTCGAGGACATGCTGCGGGCGACGGCGCAGCATCCGGCCATGCTCTTCTATCTCGACAACTGGACGAGTGCGGTGCCCGATTCGCTGAATCCGGATGCGCAACGTCGCCGTCAGCTGGCGGCGGACCGTCTGCGCCGGCTCGTCGCCCTGAGCGAAACGCAGCGCGAGCAGCTCGTCCGATCCGGGCGGATGGCGCCGGAGGAGAAGGCGAGGCTGGATGAGCTGGCGCAGCTTGGAGCGGCGGAGCGCGAAGCGGCGTTGTCGCAGCGCAGGCGAGGCGGCAATCGCGGCATCAACGAGAATTACGCGCGCGAGCTGATGGAGCTGCACACCCTCGGAGTGGACGGCGGCTACACACAGCAGGACGTGATCGAGGTGGCGCGTGCGTTGACCGGCTGGACCTTCGTGCGGCCCGGCCAGCGTGGAGCGCGGGCGGCTGGGTCGATCGGGGCTTCGCGTGGACAGCCGGGTCGTGCAGGTCGGTCGGGCCCGCCGGGCCAGCGGGTGGGGCCGCAGCCGGCGCAGGACGGCACACCGCGATTCGTATTCAACCCGGACATGCACGACGGCGGCGAGAAGGTCGTGCTGGGCAGACGATTGCCAGCGGGCCGCGGTGTTGAAGACGGCCTGGATGTGATCCAGCTGCTGGCCACGCACCCGTCAACAGCGAAGTTCCTGTCGACGAAGCTGATCGAGCGCTTCGTCGGGGACCGCCCCGATGCGACATTCGTCGACGAACTCGCGGGCGTCTTCACGCGTACGGGCGGCGACCTGCGTGAGGTCACGCGCGCGCTTTTCTCATCGCCGCGCTTCCATGCGATCGCGAACGTGGGCAGCAAGGTGAAGACGCCGTTCGAGCTGGTCGCCAGCGCACTGCGGGTGACGGGCGCGGAGATCGTGCAGCCGCGCGCGACCATGGAAGTGCTGCGCGGATTGGGTCAGCTGCCCTACAGCGAGACGGCACCGACCGGGTTCCCGGCGTCATCGGCTGAGTGGGTGAACAGCGGTGCGATGCTCGCGCGGATGAACTTCGGGCTGAACCTCGCGAGTGGCCGGGTCGCGGGTGTGCGGCCGGATGGTGCCCGGATCGCAGGCTCGCGGCGAGGTGCGCGCGGGAGCGATGCAGGTGCGGTCGGCGATGGCGGGCCGGGCCGCGCGATCGAGGATGTGCTGGACCGTCTGCTGCCGGGTGTGGAAACGGCGAGGCTGCAGGCTGCGATCATCGAGGACGTGGAGGAACAGGCGTCGAGCGGCGATACGAATGCGCGTGCGCTCGGCATGCGAGCGGTCGGCCTGGCGCTCGGCTCGCCCGAGTTCCAGCGACGGTGAAGAAAGAGGCAGAAGCGATGAACGACATCACACGGCGCGTCTTCTTCCGGCGAGGCTCGCTGGCGCTCGTCGCGCTCGGGCTGCCGCCGCAGTTCCTGACCGAATCGCTGCGTGCGGCGACGCGGGCAGCGGCGAGGAAGAAGACGCTGATCTGCATTTTCCAGCGTGGCGCAGTGGATGGGCTGAACATGGTCGTGCCGCACGGCGAGAAGGCGTATTACGTGCGGCGCCGCTCCATCGCCGTGCCCGCGCCGGGCGGCAACCGGAACGGTGCGATCGAGCTGGACGGATTCTTCGGGTTCCACCCATCGCTGCGGCCGCTGCACGAGCTGTACGCGCGGCGCGAGCTGGCCGTCGTGCACGCGGTCGGCTCGCCGCACCCGACGCGGTCGCATTTCGATGCGCAGGATTTCATGGAGACGGCGACGCCGGGCGTGAAGACCACGCGCGACGGGTGGCTGAACCGCGCGCTCACGCACACGAGCTGCGACTGCGACGGGCGTACGCTCGCGGACGCGCGCGCGCACGCAGCAGATCATACCGCCGGCCAGGTCGGAATGGCCGGGACGACAGGCGCGAATGCGACGTTGCGCGGCATTGCCATGGGCTCGGCCCTGCCCGTCTCGCTGCGCGGCGCGCACCCTGCCCTCGCCATCGATGATCTCGCGCGGTTCGGCGTCGCTGACGGGCGCGATTCGTCACTCGAGAGCACCTTCGAGCGGCAGTACGGTGCGGGCAACGATCTCGTCTCGAGCGCCGCCGACGAAGCATTCGAGGCCATTCGCATCCTGAAGGCCGCGAATCCGCTGCAGTACGCGCCGTCGAGCGGAGTGCGGTATCCGGCGGGCAATTTCGGTCGATCCCTGCGCCAGATTGCGCAATTGATCAAGTCGGGTGTGGGCGTCGAGGTCGCATTCGCTGATCTTGGTGGCTGGGACACGCACCAGTCACAGGGCGGCGCGGAAGGACAGCTGGCGCGTCGGTTCGATGAGCTGGCACGCGGCGTGCGAGCGCTCTACGACGATCTGGGCGACCGGATGAATGACGTCGTCATACTCACCATGTCCGAGTTCGGTCGCACGGTGGCCGAGAACGGATCGGGTGGAACCGATCACGGTCACGCGAACTGCATGCTGGTGATGGGCGGGCCGATCGCGGGCGGACGCGTCCTCGGCGATTGGCCCGGACTCGAGCGCGAACAGCTCTACGAAGGACGCGACCTCGCGCTGACCACGGATTTCAGGGACGTGTTCGGCGAGATCGTCGCGGGTCACCTCGGCACGACCGAACTGGGCGCGGTGTTTCCTGCGTACGACGCGCAGCCGAGCCGGTTTCGGGGAGTGCTGAAGCTCTGAGCGGAACGAACACGGGACAGAAACGGGGACAGGCTTTGAACAGCGGGCCAGAGACGCCGTTGCCGTAATCGAGCGGTCACGCGCCGGGGAACAGAGATGCACCGAACCGCAGGACGACCCCGGGCGTGGCCGCTATCTGTTGTGGGCGGCCGGTGGTGGTCCTTCGTTTTTGAACGGATTGAACGGCGGGCCGGGCAACAGCGGGGGCGGGCACGGGCTGGCGCGGAGCGCGATGCCTGGCGGGAGCACTACGGGCGGGCATCGAGGGGAACTGATCGTGAGGCGGGCCCGGGCCAACGGGGCCTGGGGTGTTGGTGGCCTGGACCGGTGCCGGCTGGTCGGGACTCCGAGGATGGGTTGGTGGGGCTTTGACGGTGCGGCTTTGCCGCGGTAGGGGTGGTAGCGGTGCCGTTTGCCAGGCAGGTGCTCCGACGAGACGGCCTGTGCCACCGGGCCGAGGCGGACGATCGGCGGGATGTCGGCACCATCGTCGAGGCTTCTGCCGCCAGTCATCTGAATTGCCACGTGCTTTTCACCACCACCCCTGGCCCCGCGGCCCGGGCGCGCATCACAATCAGTTCCCCTCGATGCCTGCCTGTAGTGCTCCCGCCGTACACCGCGCTTGCGCGAGCCCGAGCCTGCCCCCGCCGTTGCCCGGCCCGCCGTTCAAGCGAGTGCCGAGGCGAATTATGGGTGGGTGCTCGGTTCCGTCTGGATGCGGTAGCGGGTGAGTCGCTGGACGCCGAGGTCATCGCGGTGGATCGCCCAGATGGTGTCGCCGCGAATCACGGGACTGGGGTTCATGCTGAATCCGGTTGGCGCCCGGACACGGCCGATGTAGTGGCCGTCGGGTTCGAAGACGTCGAATACGGTCGGCTCGCGCCAGCGACGTACGGCGCGGAGCGAGCCATCGGGACCGGGGCGGGGCTCGTCGAGCTCATCGTCGGGAATACGCTCACCGGGCTGGGGCACGGTCACCCAGACGCGGCCCTCTTCGCTGACCAACAGAGTGTTGAACGGTGGCTTGGTGTCTGGAATACCGGGACCGTTCCACCTCCAGTCCGGCTGCGTGCTGCGCATGTTGTCAGTGGACATTTCCTCCGCATTCGTTTTTTCGGCGGGGTCCACACTGACGGGTTCGGCAGCGCGTTCGATGCGGAGCAGACCCTCCGGACGGTGCAGCAGGATCGCGTAGCGTGTAGAAACGCCGCTGACGAAGTAGCCGAGCGGACTGAAGGTCCACTGCTCGGTCGGACTGAACGGCACGCTGTTGATCGAGCGACTGGTGTTGCCGTTGCGGGAGAACTCGGCACGGATCTGCGGCGGCTGGTAGTCGGTCGTGGGTGCGGGGATCGTGTCGTGTGCAACGCCAGTGGCGTCGTAGCGGGCGAGTGAGGTCTTCCAGGGAGGCGGTGCGCCGAAGTCGATCATGGGGGTGTACGTGAAGCCGGCCGTATCGACGAACATCGGTGTGGAGGTGGAGAACCCGCTGATGTAGCGCCATTCCGCGGCGGGGGAGCCGTCGGTGTGCCACAGCTGCATCCGCGCATTGCCCTGGTCGCGCAGCACGATGCGGCCATCCGGGAGGATGGCGAGGCCGCCATCGGAACTGCGGTATTCGCCGGGGCCGCCGCCTTCGCGGCCGAAGTTCATGACGAAGCGACCGTGGCGGTCATATTTGCGCAGTGCCGGCACCTGCGCATCATAGGCGAAGATCGCGGCCTCGTGGTCGACGGCGAGGCCGCGGACGTTGCCGAGCAGGTATTCGTCCTCGCCTTCCAGCTCGCCGATCTGCAGCTCGGTCACCAGCGTGGCCTCGGATCCCCAGACGCCGCCGGAAATCGTACGCACCACGATCGTGTCACCGACCGTATCGATCTCGGCGACCCAGCGCGAAGCCGCACCGGCATCCGAGCCGCAGGCGGCCGCGGTCACGATGATGAGCGGGCTCAGAAGCACGAAGACACGTCGCATGGGATTCATCGGTTCGCGAGTCATGGGTTGGTTACGTGAATTGGATCATTGGGTGAGGCGGAGGGTTGCGTTCACCGCAGATCGACATAACCCCGATAAACCAGATCCCCATACGAGATGTAGGCGCCGGCTCGGGCCTCGTCGACGAAGGTGCCGATGCGCTGGAGCAGCTGCGTGCTGTTGTAGCCGGCCACGGCCTGGGGATGTTCGTAGATGCGGCCGAAGAGGCTGCGGATGATGACGCCATCGGGGCTGGCGGGCAGTGCGGCGACGTTGTCAGCGAAGCGATCGAAGGTGCGGTCCTGCATCAGATAGAACTCGACGTTGGACGCGTAGAACGTAGTGACGCGCTCGCCACGCTCGCGGAGGTAGGCAGCGATTTCGCGGAGCGCGTGGGTGCCGGCGAAGTCACCCGTGACGGGCACGACGAGGTTGCGCAGCTGCAGTTCGCGCAGGAACGCGTAGGCGTCTTCGGTCACGAGGTAGCTGGCCTTGCGGCCGGCCCGGTCGCTCTCGAGCAGGAGCTGCCGGTACGTCGGGTAGCCCGGCCGCGGCGCCCGGCCGTGACTCGTATAGCGGAGGTCCATGCCGGCGCGCGCGAACGTCGCATGGATGCGCTGGATTCGCGCGAGGTCGTCGTCGGACACCGGCATGGCGAGACGCGCGACCTTCGCCATCACGGAATCACGGGCGGCGGCGAATGCCACCGCGTCGTAGTCGGAGCGGTCGATGTACTCGATCAGATCGGTGATCGAACGATTGCGCCACTCGTCCGGCTGCGGCGGCGGTAGACGACCGAACATGCGGCAGAGAAACTCGATGCGCGTGGGCGACAGCTCGAACAGCGATTTGAACCAGATGTGCTGGAGCAGATTGTCGCGCCGGATGTCCAGGATGAACGCGAGTCGGGGCTGGACGGCGGCAATGTAGGAGAAGTTCTGGTCGGGCCCGACGCCGAGGTAGGCACCACCCTGGATGGCGAGATCACGGATGCGGCCGATCACGTGCAGATACGATGACTCGTTCGAGATCAGGTTGTCGGTGTCGAAATAGCCGCCGGGCTCGGAGATCCGCTCGATCAGATGGAGGAATGTGCTGTCGCTCAGCCTCGCCGGCAGCGGCTGCTGCGCAATCGTGATGGCCGGCGCCGGCGGCTGCTGGCCGGTCTCGCTGCGCGGGAAGACGACCGCTGCGAGGATGAAACCGGCAGCCGCGAGGGCGAGAACGATCCGGCGCGTCATGGGCTGGTCCCTCTGTTCCCCTGCTCGTCCGAGTCGTGTGCCGCGAGGTCGCTGCACGGCGCGTATGCATGATACCGGGTGAGAGGTAACGCGCACTGGCCGCGGTTCGCAACGCGCGAGGAGATCCGCCGAGGGCATCGTTAATGATCGCGACGATCACCCCGAGTCAGTGTATACGTGGCTACGGATCGGCGGTCCGTACGCTTTTTCGTCATGACCCGGACCGGAGCGACGCGCGGGCGACGCGCGGCTCGCCGGGAACGGGCCGGCGGTCGCGTATGGCGAGCCGAACTGAACCGCGGATTGTAGCGGTCGCGACACGGGTGGTGCGGCGCGGGGCCCCTGACGGCGGCAGCGTCACGGCCGTCGCGCGACGGGAACGACTGCGCACGAACCTTGCGGCATGTTTGCAGTTTGCGCCGCGGCGGCTTCACTGCCGTACCTGGACGGCGCGCCTTCACCCGACATCAGGAGAGGCCCATGCGGATCGCACGGATGTGCTGCGGCATCATGGTGGTCATGGCCGTCTTGCTGAGCGCCTGTGAGAACGACCCTCAGGTGTTCAGTCATGAAACCGACCATTCGGCGGCGTTCACTCGCCTGGGCGCGGGCCATCTGGACGGGCTGGCGAAGGAGGTCCGTCAAGCGACGTCGCGCTTCAGCTCGACAATGCAGGCCACCATGGCCGGGTATGCGGAAGCGTCGCCGTGCGTTGCGGTCCCGGGGCTCGGCGGAATGGGGTTCCACTGGGTGAACAACGCGGCCGTGGATCCGTCGTTCGATCCGCTCCAGCCTGAGGCTGTCCTGTACGCACCTCGCAAGAACGGCCAACTGGAGCTGGTCGCGGTGGAGTACATCGTGATCGATGTCGGCCAGCCGGCGCCGACGTTCGATGGCCACCCGTTCGATGTCGGCGGGACTCCCGTGCCGGTGCCGCACTGGTCGCTGCACATCTGGGCGCACCGAGAGAATCCGAATGGCTTGTTCACGCCGTTCAACCCGACGGTGACCTGCCCGTAACCGCGCCACGCCGCGGGAGCGACCCCCCATCCGGCCGCGCGGCCGGGTGGGGGTTTGCACGTGGGCGCGCCAGCCGTACGTGATGCGTCCGTTTCCTGCCACTGTCCATCGACCGCTCGCGATCGATCCCACGTCAGTTTGTCACCGGCACTGCATTCCGTATACTTGCGATCGATCCCGCCGCCGTCGCCGAGGCAGCGGCACCATGAACTGCCACACGGGATGACTCACCATGTTCGCCAGACGCCTGTCCAGAGCAGCACACCGTCATGTCGCGTTCGGCTTGCTGTTCGCGATGCCCGCAGTGCTGTCCGCGCAGGAGCAGGCGGACACGACGAAGAAGTCCGGCAAGCCGGACCTCGGCCCGATGCGGACGATCGAGTTCACGGTCGAGGTGGGCACGTGGACGAGCCTGGACGTCGCGCCGGATGGGCGCACGCTCGTGTTCGATCTGCTGGGCGATCTCTACACGCTGCCGATCGAGGGAGGCGAGGCGAAGGTGCTGGCGGGCGGCCGCGACTGGGACCAGATGCCGCGGTTCTCGCCGGATGGGAAGAAGGTCGCGTTCATCAGCGATCGCGATGGCACCATGAACCTGTGGGTGATGAACGCGGACGGCAGCGAGCCGAAGGTGCTGTCGAAAGAACGAACCAACCAGATGCGCTCGCCAGCGTGGACGCCTGATGGCCGCTTCGTCGTCGCCTACAAGAGCGTGTCGGGGAGCGGCAGTGGCCAGTACCAGTATCACATCGATGGCGGCTCCGGGTTCAAGGTCGATTCGGCGAACGGGACGGGCGCCGCGTTTTCTCCTGATGGCCGGTTCCTGTTCTTTTCGCAGGGCGGGATCCGGCGGCTGGATCGCCGGACGGGCGAATCGGTGCGGCTGACGCACGGCATGGGCGGCGGCGTGCGACCGGTCGTCTCGGCGGACGGCCGCTGGCTGGCGTACGGCCGCCTGCACGATCACGAGACAGCGCTGCACGTCCGCGATCTGCGCACGGGTGCGGACCACATGCTGGTACGTCCGATCACGCCGCGCGCGAGTGGCCACCAGGATGAGCTGCCCGGCTACGCGTTCACGCCGGACGGCCGGAGCATCGTGTTGACGGTCGGCGGTCGGATCCAGCGCGTCGATGTCGAGACCGGCAATGTCGTGCCCATCCCGTTCCGCGCGAACGTGTCGCAACAGGTGGCCGGCCTGCTGCGCGTGGACCGCCGCATCGACGATGGCCCGTTGACGGCGCGGGTGATGCGCTGGCCATCGCTCGCGCCCGACCGCTCGAAGCTCGTCTTCTCGGCGCTCGGCAAGTTGTATATCACAGAGATCCCGGCGACCGCGGTGTCGGCTGATGGTGACGGGAACGGCGAGGCGCCAATCGCGAATGCACGACGGATGACGCAGAGCGAGGAGCGGGAGTACACGCCGGTCTGGTCGCCCGACGGCCGCTGGATCGCGTATACGACGTGGTCCGATTCCGCGCTCGGCCATCTGCGGCTCATCTCTGCGGACGGCCGGCGCACGCGCACGCTGTCGGCGATCCCCGGTCGCTACACGAACCCGGTGTGGTCGCCGGACGGCACGAGGATCGCCTTCGTGCGTGGCAGTGGTGTCGAGATGCGTGGCGGGCTCTCGGACGATGACCCGTACGTCGAGATCGTGTGGCTGCCCGTCGCGGAGGGTGGCGAGCCGCGCTACGTGACCGCTGCGCCGTACAACGCCGGCTTTGCGCTGCGCTACTATCCCGTACTGTCGTTCAGCCCGGATGGCGAGCGGCTCTACTTCACCGAGCGCAGCAGCGGTGGCGGGCCGGGCAGCGGTCAGCGCACCACGCTGCAGTCGATCCGGCTGGATGGCACGGACAAGAAGGGGCACCTGCGCTTCGTACCGGTCGACGAGGTCATCCCTTCACCTGCGGGCACGCACGTCGCATTCGCGCGCAAGGAGAACATCGTCGTGGCCGAGATCCCCACGTACACGACCGGACCCATCGATCTTTCGTTCGATGGCGGCGCACTGCCGGTGAAGAAGCTGACGCGCGAGGGCGGTGTGTTCGTGCAGTGGCTGGGCGAGCGGACGCTCGGCTGGAGCTTCACGGACGCGTACTACACGCAGGACATCGATGCCGACAGCGCCCGTTCGATCGCACGCGTGAGCATTACGGTCCCGCGCGCTGCGCCGAGCGGCACGATCGCATTCACGAATGCGCGCATTGTCACGATGAGCGGCGATGACGTGATCGAGCGCGGCACGATCATCGTGGAAGGCAACCGGATCGTCGCGGTCGGTCCGGCGTCCAGTGTACAGACGCCGTCGGGCGCCACAGTCGTCGATGCGGCGGGCAAGACGATCGTGCCCGGCCTG
>Ga0302046_10001136_pt1 | contig 25115 bp, 16 predicted proteins | sample RVTome_11_FD_200261 | JGI IMG/M metagenome (GOLD analysis project Ga0302046, IMG submission 200261) | Soil microbial communities from uranium-contaminated site in the Upper Colorado River Basin, Wyoming, United States - RVT147D111 (version 2) ... | reverse complement strand
AGTTCGATTGTAACTCCAACGGCGTGCCGGATGACTGCGACGTGGACCCGGCCGACCCGGACGGCGACGAGTTCGTCAGCGCCGACTGCAACACGAACGGGTTGCCCGATGAATGTGATATCGCCCTGCCGCCGGGCTTCGGGAGTTTGGACTGCAACACGAACGGGATTCCCGACGAGTGCGACATCGCGTCGTGCGAAAGCGATCCGTCGTGCGACGACTGCAACGCCAACGGCATCCCCGACGGCTGCGACATTGCCGCGCAAATCAGCGAGGACGCCAACAGCAACGGCATCCCCGACGAGTGCGAGAGCCAGCAGGCCCAGGGCAGCGGCGGCGGGGGTGAGTCATCGGCGATGAGCGGCAGTGAGGGAACGACCGGCGAGTCGCCGGCGCCACAGGAATCCACCGGCGGCGGCGATGAGACGACCGGCGGGACGCCGATGCTCCCCGACGACGACGCGGCGTGGGATGCGTTCTGGGAGTGGAGTTGCGATATCACTCAGGGCGCGAATCCGTCACTGCCCGCCGATCAAAAGTTCGCCGCGATGGTGGCCAAGCTCCAGGAACTCGGCTTGCCGCTGATCAACCCGGCGATGGCGGTCGTGTCGCCGTAGGCAAGATGGTCCAATAGCCGCCGCTGCGAGACCGGGTTCTGGCACAAGTGGAACCAAGCATCGCACCGGCTGGAAGCCGATGCTCCCCCCGTCGAACGCTGCCGATACCTGAAAGGCCGATCTGCTACGTCCACTTGTGGGCTTCAATGGCGGCGACGATGTCGGTGGCCAGGCGCACGGCGCCGACGCCATCCTCGGCGCTGACGGCCGGGGGTGAGCCGGTGCGGACGCTTTCGAGAAACGATTCGAGCTCGGCGCGGAGCGGCTCGACGTCGTCGACGACGAGCGGCTCGACCTTGACGAGTTGCCCGAAATCGACGTCGGCGAGCTGGGCGATGTCGTCGGCATTCTTGTCCCTGGCGATCGCCAGGACGTCGAGATTGGCGTCGCGCGTCACGACGATGCCGCTCTTGCGCTGATAATCGAGCGACAGATACGCCGTCTCGCTGAACACGCGCAGGCGGCGGTCGGTCTTCAACGCCAGCCGCGATGCGACGAGGTTGGCGACGGCCCCGTTCTTGAAGACGACGCGGGCGTTGGCGACGTCCTCGTGTTTGGCGAGGACCGCGACGCCGACGGCATCGACGCGCTCGACCGGCGCCCCAACGAGGTGCAGGACGATGTCGATGTCGTGGATCATCATGTCCGCGACGACACCGACGTCGGCCGACCGAAAGCGAAACGGGCTGATCCGCTGCGATTCGACGTACTTGGGCCGGATGCTCAGCCGCTGGATCGCCCGCACGACGGGATTGAATCGCTCGGTGTGCCCGACGGTCAGGAGCGTTCCTGTCTGGCGGGCGCAGGCCAGCAGGCGTTCCGCCTCGGCCACCGTGGCGGCGATCGGCTTCTCAACGAGAACGGCGATGCCCCGGCGAAGCAATGCCTCGGCGATTTCGACGTGCCGGCTGGTGGGCACGGCGACCGTGACGGCCTCGATGTCGTCGGGAAGGTCGTCGATCGACGCCAGGGCCTTCGTCCCGTATGGCGCGGCGATTTCTTCGGCCCGGGCGCGGTTGGTGTCGACGACCGCCGCGAGGAGGCACTGGGGCAATTCGTGGTAGAGCCGGGCGTGGTGGCGACCCATGTGCCCGACACCCACGACGGCCGTGCGGGTGGGCGATAGGGTCACCGGCCGTTTCCTCCGCCCTCGGAGTAAAAGGTGGGGCGATGGCCGTTGGTGTCCTGGCGGAGCGATTCGCGATAGCGGCCGTATACCCCGCTGTGGATCGAGCGTTTGAGGAACTCGATGAGGTAACGGCCGTGATCCGTGAGGGCGTCGGCCGATTCGATCTCGTGAATCCGGCGGGCCAGGGAGACGGCCCCGTTTCGACCGTCCTTGCGGTTGGGAAGGAGCCCGTAGAGCGTGCGCAGGGAGTAGTGATTGACGGCCTGCGACTTGCGGGGAAAGAGCTTCTTGAACAGGTCGCGCAGCTCCTGAATCGCGGGCTCCTCGAAGCCCCAGCGGCCCAGCCCTTTGACGTTGACGCCCTGAATGGTCCCCTCAAAGCCGTAGATCATGTAAGGCGGCGCGTCGTTGGTGCATCGCGCCATGCCGGTAATGAACGAATACTGGCCGATGGTGACGAATTGTTGGATGCCGACGAGGCCGCTGATGGTCACGTGGCTCTCGATGCGGACGTGGCCGGCGATCTGGACCTGATTCGACAGGATGCAATGGTCCCCGACTTCGACGTCGTGGGCGATATGCGTGCCGACCTGAAACTGGTTGTGATGGCCGACGCGGGTGACGCCGCCGGCGACCTCGGTCCCGGTGTGCGCCGTGACGCCCTCGCGAAAGACGTTGTGGTCGCCGATGATCAGGCGGGTGTCGGATCCGCGGTACTTGAGGTCCTGCGGCGGGGCGCCGATGACGGTCTGTGGATAAAAGGTGTTGCCCTCGCCGATCTGCGTATGGCCCAGGATCGTGACGTTGGGCATCAGGCGCGTGCCGGCGCCGATGGTGACGTCGGGGCCGATGTAACATCCGGGCCCGATGTCGATGTCGCGGGCCAACTCGGCCCTGGCATCTATCGTCGCACTCGGCACGATCTGAGGCATTCCATTCTTCCCAACGCTCGCGGCGACCGGCGCCCCATGGCCCGATGCCGTTCGGGAGAAGCAGGTGCGGCTCGGCCGTCAGGACGGCTCGGCGTCCACCATCATGAACTTGATCTCGGCCTGGGCCACGAGGGAATCCCCGACCCGGGCCTGGCACCGGACATGGCCGGTTCGCGCTTTGACTCTAATCGTTTCCGCCTCGAGCACCAACTGATCTCCCGGCGCCACGGGGCGGCGGAACTTGACGTTGTCCATGGACAGTAAAACGGCCACTTTTCCCGTGTGCTCCAGTTTTTGCGACAGCAAAACGCCGGAAAGCTGGGCCATGGCCTCGATGATCAACACCCCGGGCATGATCGGCTGGGACGGATAGTGCCCCTGGAAGAACGGCTCGTTGATCGAGACGTTCTTGATGCCGACGGCCCGCCGGTCGCCATCGATCTCCAGGACGCGATCCAGCAGCAGGAACGGGAACCGGTGCGGCAGGACTCTCCGAAGCGCCAGGGCGTCGAAGGCCGCCGGTCCGGTGAGGCGGTCGGCGCGCCGGCTGCGCTCGAGGGTCTCCAGAAGCTGGCGGACGAGTTCGTGGTTCAGGGCGTGTCCGCTCTTGCGGGCGATGATCTTGCCGTGAATGGCCCGGCCGGCGAGGTACAGGTCGCCGATGAGGTCCAGGATCTTGTGGCGCACGCACTCGTCGGGAAACCGAAACTCGTTTCCCAAGACGCCGCCGGGCCCGATGACGACCACGTCGCCGTATGTCAGATGCTGGCCGAGGCCGGCGGCCTGAAACTGCCGCGCCTCTTCCTCGAAAAGAAAGGTCCGCGCCGGGGCGATGTCGCGGCAGAACGTGTCACTGCTGACGCGGACGGCGAGAATCTGGCGCGGCAAGCGGCCGTCGGGGCCATAGTCCAGATCGTAGAGGATGTTGAGGTCGCCGGTATCGGTCGGGACGGCGATCAATTCGGCGTCGCCTTCCGCGACGCGGACCGTTTCGCGAATCACCAGTGGCCGGCGAGGCGCTTCCTGCTCGATGATGCCGGCCGACTTGATGGCGTCGACAAACGCCTGGCTGCTCCCGTCGCAGCCGGGCAATTCGCCGCCGGAGAGCTCGACTTCGGCGTTGTCGACGCCGAGTCCGTGCAGGGCGGCCAGACAGTGTTCGACCGTTTCGATCGCCAGGGTGCCGTTGCGAATCGAGGTGCGCCGCGCCCGCTTGGTGACGGTCGATACGTGGGCCCTGAGGCGAACCGGCGTCGTGCTGTCGGTGCGGACAAAGGTGATCCCGCTGTCCGCCGGGGCCGGCTTGAAGCGGACGGTGACGGACTCGCCGGTGAACAGCCCGCGGCCCTGGAGCTCAGCGGTTCCGGAGATGGTCTGTTGCGGATTCAAGCTGCGCTACTCGCTTGGACAGCTCGGCGACCTGTTCGAACAATTCATTCAACCTGCGAAGGCGCGCGGTGTCGCGCATGAAACGCTTCGCATTATACGCGGGGAAACCGAGGACGGTTTCGCCTGCCGCGAGATCTGAAATCACCACGGACGTGGCGCCGAGGCGGGCGCCAGGTCCAATGGAGACATTGTCGACGGCGCCGGAATGACCGCCAAACGCCGCCCCCCGGCCGATCTTGACGCTGCCGGCCAAGCCGGTTTGCGCCGCCAACACACATATTTCCCCAATGTTCACATTATGGGCCACCTGGACCAGGTTATCAATCTTGCTCCCGCGGCCGACCCGCGTGATCCCTACCTTCGCCCGATCCACGCAGGAATTGGCGCCGATCTCCACGTCGTCTTCGATGACCACGGTGCCGATATGCGGATTTCGCAGGTGCCGACCATCGCGGAACCTGAACCCGAAACCGTCAGCGCCGATGACGGCGCCGGCATGGACGATCACCCGATCGCCCAGTCGGCAGCGGTCGTACACCACGGCCGAGGGGTGAAGCACGCAATCCCGGCCGATCAAAACGCCGCGGCCGATGCTGACGCCCTCAAAGATGACTGATCCGGAGCCGATTTGCACGTCGCCACGAATCACCGCGTGCGCCCCGACACGGACGCCCGCCGCGAGTTTCGCGGCAGGATCGACCACGGCGGCGGGGTGGATGCCCGCGGCCGGGGGTTCGATCGGCACATGAAACAGTTCAAGAATGCTCGCGATCGCCGACTCGGGATCGTCGCAGACGATGGCCGACGCATGTTCGGCGACCAGCGCCGCCGGACCGGCCACGACGCCGGCCCGAGTCGTCACCAGGGCCGCGGCGTGCTGGTTGCTGACGATCCACGACGCGTCCTGCGGCCCGGCGTCCAGGAGCGTCGCGACACCGGTCATCGCAGCGGCCGACCTGCGGGGGTCGCCGGTGAATCGGCCGCCGCACGCCCGGGCCAAATCGGCGATGCTAAATGATCGAGCCGTGGTCATCGACCCCTTCTCCGGCGAGGGGGCGGCAAATCCGCTTCGCCGCCCGGCCGCGCTTCCTACGGTGGCGTGGACTCGACCGGCGCCAGCGGCCCGATCTTCTTCTTGCCGCCGCCGGTCTCGTAATCGGCGTCCATTCGGCGTATCACGACGTCGGTGATGTCGATGTCGGGCTCATGGTACACGACCGTGCGGCTTTGCAGCAGCCGCCTCAGCGCCGCCACGTCGAGATCGATCTCGTCGGGCTTGAATTCGTTTCGTTGCAGGACGATGTCGTATCCCTGCTCGCGGGCGACGTCGCCCGAAACCTTGACCGCCTGCTCGTAGATGATCCGGGTCCAGTCGAACTTTTCCTGCTCCATCTGCTGCTCGGTGACCTTGAGCCAGACGTTGGCCTCGATGTTGAGCCGGACGAGTTCCTTGCGGTAGCGATCGTGATCGGCTGAGCCGGGGCGAAAGGCCGTCAGCGCCGTTTGCTTGTCCTCGATGACCTGCCGCCGCTGCGCCGCCTCCTTGGCGAAGTCCTCGGACTGCTGCTTCATCATCTCGTTGAGGTCCCTGATCTGCGCGCACTCATTGTAGATCTTCACGAGGTCGAGCACCGCGACGCGTCCCCCGGCAGCGCCGCCGCCGGCGGCCGGTTGTCCGTCGGCGCCGGCCGGACTGTCGGCTCCGATCAGCGTGACTGAGGCGAACGATAGCAGGCCGAACAGGGCGATGGCGGCGCGGTTCATGGCGGGACCTCTTCGGGATGCGGGGCGACGGTCCATGTTTTTTCCGTCAGGGCATTGTTGAGGCGCGGCGGGGCAGACGCAAGCGGCTCGGCATCGACGCCGGTCGACATGCCGGACGACGCCCGGGCGGCGGCGTCATGGGGTTGCCTGCCGGCTGCCGGCCAGGCGGCGTTGCGCCGCCAGCAGGAACGGAAGCGTAATGGCCGCGCAGAGAATCTCGGTCCACCCGGCCGCCAGGAGCGTGATCCGGTAGGCCCAGTCGCGAGGACCGTCTTCGGCCAGCGCGCTGAAAAGCAGGCCGGCGCTCAACGGGCCGAGGATGAACCCCAGTGAGCCGGCGACGTTAAATCCGGTGAAGGCGGCGCCGCGCTGGTCGCTGGGAGCGAAGTCCGCACAGAGCGCGAGATTCGGGGCGAACATGATCGCGCTGGCGACGCCGGAGAGCACCATGATCGCCGTCAATCGGTCCTGAGGGACGACGCCGTACGACGCCAGGAGCAATCCAAATGCCGCCGAGCCCAGCGCCATCGGCCAGATGCGCCCCCAGCGGTCCGTCAGCCGTCCGGCCGGATAAACAAGCAGGGCGAAGGGCGCCAGGAACATCAGCAGGAGCCGGCTCCGCTCGTCAGGCCCCAGCCCGTGAACATCCGCAAGAAAGAGGACGAACGTGGAGATGATCACGCCCACGCAGAATCGATCGATGAAGGCGTAGGCAAAGGGAACCAACAGTCGCGGGTGCCTGCGGACCAGCAGCGCGGCGTCGGAGATGCGCGTCCGTGTGCGCGTCGAGGTCGGGGCGTCGCACAACAGGAGCATAACCCCGACCGCGGCCGTCGCGCTGACGATGGCCGCGACGAAAAACGTCCAGTCCGGCACGCGCGACCAGACGACGCCGCCCAGTCGCGTGCCGCAGGCGGTGCCGAGCATCAAGGACGCACCGACAACGCCCATCGTCCGGCCCCGTCGCGCCGTCGGACTCCAATCGGCGGCCAGCGCCATCAGCGTGCTGATCGCCAATATGTGGGCCGCGCCCTCCAGGAACCGCAGGGCCAGTGTCCAGGTCAACGTCGGCGCAAAGCCCATGCCCGCCAAAAGACAGGCGTCCAGGGCCAGGGCGATGGCGGCGATTTCCCTGCGGCGCGCCGCCCGGTCCGAAACGAAGCCGATAAGCGGCGCGGCGACCACGGCGCCGATCATGTTGACCGACATGAAACTGTGGGTCCAAAACGATCCCGCCGCGAATCGGTCGCCGATCAGTTCCTTCAGCGGCGCGACCAGCATCGCCACGGGAATCATCGAAATGAAGATCAACGCGCCGATGCGCGGAACGGCCCGACTCGATGCATTCGCCGCGGCGCGCACGCCCACCCTCCGGTCATTGCATGACGTCGACGTCGGGGGCGATGCGCGTGACATGGTCGTTTCCGGTCGGCGATCGTTCTCCTCGCCGGCCCGACTTCCTGCTCACGGTGGCACTGATACCTCGGCCAATCTCGCGGCCATCTTGTGGGTCGCCGGTTCCGACCGGCCCGGCGCCGGGCCGACGGCCGCAGCGCAGGATCTGCCGCACTGACCGAGACTCTATCAAATCCGAGGGACATTGTGCAAAGCCGTCGGGGCCGGGGCCGGGTTGGTCGGCCCACGACACGGCCAAACGGCGCCACGCTCGGTTCCTCGGTCACTCATCGTCGGCGCAGTCGCCGCGGGCGCTTCGATCGCCCTTCAACCGCTACCCGGGCAGGGCGCTGAAATAGACGGCGCTCCATGCCGTCGCGGCAAGCGTCCACGGCAGCGCGCGGCGCGTGACGAGATGCGGGGCGATGACGGCCAGCCAGACGGGAACGAAATCCAGCGCGTAACGATAGTATCCGGCGTCGTTCGAACCGCTGGTGTGATAAAGCAGCAGCCCCGCGATGACGGGCAGGGTGCCGAGCATCAGCGCGCGGCGCGCCGGGTCGCGCCACCATCTCGGCAGCGTGATCGCCACTCCGAGCAGCAGCGGATTCGTGAGCCAAATGCTCGCGCCGTTGACGCCGGCGGCGTCGATGTACAATTCGCCGCGCCGCAGGTCCGGCACGGGCAGGGCCGTATTCATGGCCCGCGCGTTGGACGGCGCGTATCGCGGCGAGAACAGGGCGCCTCCGCCGCGGGCGCCGATCGGATCGGTTCGGCCCTCGTAGAGGCGGGCGTAGCCGGTGTCCAGCGGGCTGCCGAATTTTGCGGCGTTCAGGGCCATCGGAACGGCAGCGAGCACCGCCGTCCCGACCAGGCAGATGCGCAGGGCGCGGCCGACGCGCGGGCGGGCCCTGGCAGTCGATCGATCGTCTGACCACGCGATCCAGAGCCAGGGCAGGACATACAGCGCCGTCATCTGCCTGGACCACGCCGCCAGGAGTAGGCCGCAGACCGCGGGCCAGTATCGGCGGGGACCGAGCAGGTCGGCGGCGAAGATCAAAAGGCCGGTGACCGCCAGGACGTGGTTGATGAAGTAGATGCTGCCGCCGTGGGCGGCGCCGCAGACCGTCAGAATCGGCAACAGGCCCGTGGCGGCGAGCAAATAGCCGGCCAAAAGGGCGCCCCAACGCGGATCGCCGACGACCCTGCGAAATGAATAGAACGCCGCGATCGGCAACGGCGCGAAGACGAGCAGGACGTAGTAAGGCGGGTGAAAAGTGCCTTCGGCCGCACCGCCGATGCCGGACAGTGACAGACCGATGACGCTCAACAGCGTGAACGCCAGGCCGACGACGTTGTAGCGCTGGCCGCCGTCGCGCGCGACTTCGTATTCGTTGGTTTCCAGCGCCAGCCGCCCGCGCGTCCATTGCACGGCCTCTTCCAGGGCCGCGTTGGTCTGGGGCTTGACCGTCCACTCCGCGAGGCGAATCCGATGTCCGATCACCAGGTGTAGCGCGACCAGCAACAGACCCAGCCACGCGTACGACAGGATGCGCGAGTCGCGCGGCGAATCGACGTGGCGATTGTCAGGCACTTGTGAATTATAAGCGCAATCGTCGAAAGGGCGGCCGGCTACTTCCTGGCGAGCGTGATCTTGATCCTGGCGTTTTGAATGGCCCTGCGTCGAACTTCGGCCGCCGCCTCGCCTTTGGCCGGCATTCTCTCCGCGGCGGCGAGTTCCGCCTGTGCGTCGGTTCGCGACAACTCGCCGACCGCCGCCGAATGCTCGGTCAGGATCGTGACGTGATTGTCATGAACGTGGGCGAATCCGCGATCAACGAAGAATTCGGACGAACTGCCCGACGGCTGCGTCACCCGAAGCACACCGGTGCCGAGTTCGCCGAGGAATGGCGCGCGATTCTTCAGCACGCCCATTTGCCCGTCGTGGGCGGTGAAGACGACGGAGGCGACCTTCGCCGACAGGACTTCGCGCTCGGGCGTGATGACGGAACATTCAATGGGGCCTTCGCTTGCCATGGGCGACATTTTCATCCGGGACGCGGGCGACCGTCAAGTCGCCGCCGGGGCGCAGGCGCCGGCAAGTTCAGTCGGGGGGCATCGACGTCGCGCCGTTGCGACCCGCAATTGGCACCGGCCTGGAGGCCCATGCTCCCCCATCGGGAATTCAAACTTGACCCATACCGGGCCGCAAATCCGCATGGGTATCGGCCAACGTGCAATCCTCTTTTTCACGGAAGCGTTATGATGGCGGCCCATGAGCCGGCCGAGCGCGTTCGTGGCCTTCGCCGCCATTCTGTCGATGACGGCGCCCTGTGAGGCGAAGAAGCGTCATTTCGAACAGTTAAGGGCCGTGCTCGTCCTGAAGGCGGCGCGGTGTACGAGCTGCCACGCGTCCGAGGACGGGGCCGGCCTCAATGCATACGGGCGAAGACTGGCGGATTTCCCCGAGAGCGAGCCCATTGCCGAGAGGGTTGCCGCGCTCGAGCCGCTGGCCGCGCCCCCGGAGGCGGCCGCCGAAGCGCCCCTCGATACGGATACCGACATCGACGGCGACGGCGTGGCGAATGGAGTCGAGATCCTCGCCGGCGCCAATCCCGCCGATAGGGAATCGACGCCGAACCGCTCGTCTCGGAATCGCGTCGAAACCGTGGTCAGTTGTCGCATCTGCCATACGGCGACCAACCTGCCCGGCGAGGGTTTGAAGGCCAATCCTCACAATGACCTGGGCCAACTGCTGAGCCGCACGTTCGCGCCGTCGCGGGACGCGCCGAAGCCCAAAGGCGACGCCGAGATTCGCGAGGCGGCCCAGCGAACGCCGATCATTCGGCGTCTGGCGCTGATCAGGAAGAATCGGCCGCGCGGCGCCGCGGCGACGTATTGGGAGTCGCTGCGCCTGTTGCATCCGCCGGCCGACACCGCCGATCAACCCTCGCGCGAAACGGTTCGCGCGTTTCGGAAGTCCGCCTTCGGCCGCCGCAAGGACCGAAAGCGGCCGGATTTCATGGGAAAAAAATGTCCGACCGAGCAGATCGACGGGTTGCTGAAAGACGCCGGACCTCTCGACTGAGCGCCAATATACAGTCATAAGCAATTGTATGATAAGCAGTTAGGTAATTGATGGCGAGCCGCCGACGGCCGGACATCGGTGGGCCAAAAGTTGGGGATGGCCCCGATTTTGTTCTGGCATACTGGAAAATATCGCTTATACTTACGGGTCTTTCCGTCACCGAGGCGTTAACTGGTCGGCCCCACGTGGGAATGGCCGACTCGCCGTTGAGATGGCCTCGGCGTCGGGCATTCCCCGAAAGCGAAAGGTTTTGGCCGGCCTTTGTGCCCGACGGATCGACGGTACCGTTGCGTCTCACCGCATCCGAAAAACTCATCCGGGTCACCTTTATCCGTTTGCGCGGCACATCTGCGCCGACGGCGGGTCATTCGGCGCGCCGGCATTTAAATCGGTCCATCAACCAGACAGCTATTGCGAGGTAGAGCATGGTCGCCAGGACGATGACATTGGGTGAGGTTCGCAATTTCGGCAAGCTCGGCGATGCGATGTCCATCCCCAACCTGATCGAGATTCAGGTCGGATCGTACAAGCGCTTTCTTCAGGAGCATGCGCCTCCGGATCAGCGCACCCCGACGGGCCTGGAAGGCCTCCTGCGGGAAGTGTTCCCGATCACGAGCTACGACGAGAACATCGTTCTGGAGTACCTCGACTACACGCTTGGAAAGCCGCGTTATACGCCGGATGAGTGTCGGCAGCTTCGACTGACCTACGGCATGCCGCTGCGCGTCCGGCTGCGCCTGCACCGCAAGGACAAGGACGAACTCTTCGAAGACCGCATTTACCTCGGCGACATTCCGGTGATGATCGGCGGCGGGGAGTTCATCATCAACGGCGCCGAGCGCGTCATCGTGTCGCAGTTGCACCGCTCGCCGGGCGTGGACTTCATCAAGGAGACGCTGGAGGCCGACCGCCCGCTGCACGCCTGCCGGATCATTCCCGAGCGCGGAAGCTGGGTCGAGATCAACATCACCCGCAAGGACGTCCTGGCGGTGCGCATCGATCAGTCCAGCAAGATTCCGGCGACGGTCTTCCTGCGGGCCATGGATCCCTGCTACGGCCGCGACGAGGACCTGATCCGCGCCTTTTATCCCACCAAGACGGTGCGCGTCGGCAGTCTCAAGGCCGACCTGTACGTCGTCTCCGAGGTGCCGGCGGACGCGGCGGGCGAAGGGACGGACGGCGAGCCGCTGGTGCGCGCCGGCTGCCAGATCGGCGACGCCCTGGCCAAGATTCAGGCCGGAAGCATCAAGCAGCTCGAAGTGATCGACAGGGTCGTCGATCCGCTGATCCTCAACACGCTTGCCGAGGACAACTGCCACTCTCACGAAGATGCCCTGATGCGAATCTACAAGAGCTTGCGTCCCGGCAACCCGGCGCAGCTCGACAAGGCGGTCAAGCTCTTTCACGAAAAGTTCTACGACTCGAATCGTTACCGCCTCGGTCGGGTCGGCCGCTTCCGGATCAATCGAAAATTCGGCCTCTCCCTGCCGACGACGCTCAACACGTTGACGACGGCGGACGTCGTCGCGTGTCTGCGCTACCTGCTCGACCTGCGAAGCCAGGAGCGGGTGGCCTTCTCGATTCCCCAGCGGATTCCGTTCGAGCTCTGCATCCTCCGCTGGACGCGCGAATTGTGCGAGCAGATCAGCGCCTACCAGACCAGGGGACAGGCGGTCAAGGGCGGAAAAGGCGGCTGCGTCCTCGGCTCGCTGGACGGCATCCGGGACGGCCGCAAAAAGCTCGCGCCACTTGACGTCGTTCGCGAGCTTCGCGAGCAGTTGCAGAGCGTGTCGGACGTGCCGACCGAGTGGGTGCAGACCGCGTCGCTCGATCTGGACGCCATGCGCCCCCTCCTGGGCCGATCCAAGTCCGACCGCGACGCCGACGTCACCAAGCAGGCGCGGGATTACGTCGTGAGCACGATTCGCACCCGCGCCGGACGCCTCCTGGAGGGAATCGACGCCTATCTGGCATCGCTCGGGCTCTCGGGGCCGGACCTCGCCCAGCTTGATTTCCTGAACTATTACCCCCGGCCCGGCGGGCTGTATTCGTTTGTCGAGGCCGAGGCGAAGAAGATGTCCACGCAGGCGATGGTGGCGATCGAGGCCGAGTGGCGCGAGCTGTTCGGCGCGTCCGCCCGGCACATCGCCTTCGACGAATACGAGAATCTCTCCAGGTCGATGGGCCAGAACCAGGCCCACGAACTGTTCTCCGCGGGCAGCATTCACGAATACGGCTGGCGGCAGACGCGGGTCGTTGTCCAGGAGGACGACATCGACCACCTCGGCAACCGGCGGCTGCGGACGATCGACGAACTCGCCTGCGACGAGATCCGCAAGGGATTTCTCAAGCTTCGGCGAACGGTCCAGGAGCGCATGAGCATGCGCGACCCAGACCAGCTCGGCAAGCTGCCGGAGTTGATCAACTCCAAGGCCATCTCCGGGGCGATCGAATTCTTCTTCGGGCGCGGCGAACTGTCCCAGGTCGTGGACCAGACCAATCCGTTGAGCCAGTTGACGCACGAGCGGCGGCTCTCGGCCCTGGGCCCCGGCGGCCTGAACCGCAAACGCGCCGGTTTCGAAGTTCGCGACGTGCACATCAGCCATTACGGGCGCATCTGTCCGATTGAAACGCCCGAAGGCACGAACATCGGCCTGATCGCCTCGCTGAGCATTTATTCGACCGTCGACGAATACGGCTTCTTGATCACGCCCTATCGACGCGTGGACGCCAATCGCCAGGTCAACGGCGACGTCGAGTTTCTCCGCGCCGACGAGGAGATGAAATCGATTCTCGCTCCGCCGGACGCCGTGAATCCTTCGACGAAGAAGGTCAGCGGCGATCACATCATGGCCCGCATTCGAGGCGATCTGGCCGTCGTCGAGCCGAAGGACATCGAGTACATCGACATCTCGCCGAAGCAAACCGTCGGCGTCTCGGCGTCGTTGATTCCGTTCCTCGAGCATGACGACGCCAACCGGGCCCTGATGGGTTCCAACATGCAGCGACAGGCCGTGCCCCTTTTGATCACCGAGCCGCCCATCGTGGCGACGGGGATGGAGCGCGTCGTGGCGGAGAACAGCGGCATGGTGGTCAAGGCGCGAAAGGACGGGGTCGTCACCGCAGTCGACGCCTCGTGCATCGTGATCGACAATACCGACGAGTATCCCCTGCGTAAATTCCAGGGGCTCAATGAGCGCACCTGCCTGAATCAGGTGCCGATCGTCCATTTGGGCGAAAAGGTCCGGGAAGGGCAGATCATCGCGGACGGCCCCGGCTGCACGCAGGGCGAACTGGCCCTGGGCAGGAACGTGATGGTCGCGTTCATGACTTACGACGGATACAACTTCGAGGACGCGATCCTGATCTCGGATCGACTCGTCCAGGTTGATACCTTCACCAGCATTCACATCGAGGAACACGACGTCGAGATTCGCGAGACCAAGCTCGGCAAGGAGGAATTCACCCGCGACATCCCCAACGTCTCCGAGCGGGCACTGATGAACCTCGACGAGAACGGCATCGTCCACGTCGGCACGGAAGTGAAGTCCGGCGACATCCTCGTCGGCAAGGTGTCGCCGAAGAGCAAGAGCGAGTTGAGCCCGGAGGAAAAGCTTCTGCACGCGATCTTCGGCCGCGCCGGCGAAGACGTGAAGAACGACTCCCTGGAGGTGCCCAGCGGCGCCAGCGGCATCGTCATCGATACCAAGCGCTTCAGCCGCAAGACGCACCTGTCGGACGACCAGAAGCGAATCCTGCAAAAGCGCATCAAGGAATACCGAAGCGGTTGTAATCTCAAGACCATCAGCATCTTCCGCCAGATGATCGAGGAGATGGAGGGCATCGCCGGCCAGCCGATCGTCGATCCGAACACCAAGCAGGTCGTCGGCCGCAGCGAGATCGAAGACGTGGTCATGGAGCAGATCGGCGAGCCCGGCAGTTGGGCGTTCGAGCTGAAGTGGGTCAAGCCGTCCGCCAAACGCGCCGATTGCCAGTCCGTCTACGACCATTACTGGCCGGTCATCGTCGAACAAACGGAGGAGCGCGACCGCAAGGTCGCCCAGATGAAGCGCGGCGACGAGTTGCCGTCGGGCGTCCTCGAGATGGTCAAGGTCTACGTCGCGACGAAACGGCAGCTATCCGTGGGCGACAAGATGGCCGGCCGCCACGGCAACAAGGGCGTCATCGCCAAGATTCTGCCGCAGGAGGACATGCCCTTCCTCGAGGACGGCACGCCGATCGACATCATGCTCAACCCGCTCGGCGTCCCCTCGCGCATGAACGTCGGTCAGATTCTCGAAACGCATCTGGGCTGGGCCGCCAGGATCCTCGGCTTCCAGGCGGTGACCCCGGTCTTTGACGGCTGCAAGGAGCATGAATTACACGAGGCGGTCGCTGAGGCCAATCGGCGCGTCGACGTCCTCGCCGTCGATCAGGACGTGATCCGCCGCGCGGCCGACGAGCAACTGCTGCTGTGCAAGATGCCGTTCGGCGGAAAGATCCCGCTCTATGACGGCCGCACCGGAGAAAAACTCGATCAGCCCGTCACCATTGGGTACATCTACATGATGAAGCTGCACCACCTCGTGGACGACAAGATCCACGCACGCGCCACCGGTCCCTATTCGCTCATCACCCAGCAGCCGCTGGGCGGCAAGGCCCGGACCGGCGGACAGCGCTTCGGCGAGATGGAAGTCTGGGGACTGGAGGCCTACGGCGCCGCCTACATCCTACAGGAGTTGCTCACCGTCAAGAGCGACGACGTCGAAGGCCGCACAAAAATCTACGAGTCGATGGTCAAGGGCGAAAACTCGCTGGAGGCCGGCACGCCGGTTTCCTTCGACGTCTTGTGCAACGAAATACGCGGCCTGGGAATGAACATCCAACTGGAAAAGGGCAAGCTGATCTAGCGACCGAGTCCTGAGGCGGAGCGAGCGGCGGCGCGGCGTATGCCATGATGGCGCGGCGCCGCGTCAATTGGGAGATCCGGAGATGGATGCCATCCGATGCGAAGTCGTTGAGAAAATTGACGTGGCCGAGCTGAAGGACTTTTACGCCGCCCAGGGATCGGTCCTGCCCCAATCCGTCGACAAGCTGTCGCGCATGGTGGACAACTCGGTGTGCTTCGTCACCGCGAGAGACCCCGACGGCCGCCTGGTCGGCATTGCTCGTGGCGTCGCCGACGGATTGAGAGGATATCTGACGGAGTGCAAGCTCGACCCGGCGCGGCAGGGACCGGGGGCGGTCACGCACATCGATGGCCGGATCGAGCACGACCAGTTCGGCATTGCCCGGCAAATGGCGGGGCTGGTCATCGACGCGCTGGCCAGGCAGGGCTGCGAGCGCATCGACGCGGCGGCATATGGAACGGAAGTGGATTTTTGCGAGGAGCTCGGGTTCAAGAGGGCGGCCGGTGTCGTACCCATGTCGCTCAGCGTCTCGGGCGGGGCAGCGGGGGCCGATTCGGCGTCCCGATCGTCAGCGCCGGCTCATTGATGATCCGAAGGGGTCCGGGGCCCCATGGCGTAGCGAGGCGGTCGAGCCGTCGCGGTCGAATGTGAAACCAGACCGGCGTCCGCGGGACGCCCGCTAAAGAAAAAGGTATAGGGAACATGGCAGAAAGCATTTACGATCGCGTCAATGACTACGGGGCCGTGCGGATTTCCCTTGCGTCGCCGAATGACATCCGCTCCTGGTCCTACGGCGAGGTGCGCAAGCCCGAAACGATTAATTACCGCACCTACCGCGCCGAGAAGGACGGCCTGTTCTGCGAGCGCATCTTTGGTCCCGAGCGGGACTGGGAATGCTTCTGCGGTAAGTACAAGGGGACCAAGCACAAGGGGATGATATGCGATCGCTGCGGCGTCAAGGTGACGCACAGCCGCGTGCGGCGCAAGCGGATGGGCCATATCAACCTGGCGGCCCCCATCGTGCACATCTGGTTCTTCAAGGCGATGCCCTCGCGCCTGGGCGCGCTGTTGAACTTGAAGACTTCCGACCTGGAAAAGGTGATCTACTTCCAGGACTACATCGTCGTCGAGCCCAAGGACACCCCGCTGAAACGCGGTCAGGCCCTCTCCGAGGAGGAGTTTCGCAGCGCGCTGGACAAATACGGCGACAACTTCGACGCCCTCATCGGCGCCGAGGCGGTCAAGTATCTGTTGTCCAGACTCAATCTGAACACCCTGAGCATCGAACTCCGCGAGGCCATCGGCAATACCAACAGCAAGCAGAAGATCAAGGACCTCTCCAAGCGCCTGAAAATCGTCGAGAGTCTCCGACAGAGCACCAATGATCCGACGTGGCTGATCATGGACGTCATTCCGGTCATCCCGCCGGACCTGAGGCCCCTCGTCCTGCTGGACAGCGGCAACTTCGCGACCAGCGATCTGAACGATCTCTATCGCCGCATCATCAACCGTAACAACCGCCTGAAGAAGCTCATCGACCTCAATGCCCCCGAGGTCATCATTCGCAATGAAAAGCGGATGCTACAGCAGGCGGTCGACGCCCTGTTCGACAACGGCCGGTGCCGCAGGCCGGTCCTGGGTTCGTCCAATCGCCCCCTGAAGTCTCTGACCGACATGATCAAGGGCAAGCAGGGGCGGTTCCGGGAAAACCTGCTGGGCAAGCGCGTGGACTACTCGGCGCGGAGCGTAATCGTCGTCGGCCCCGAGCTGAAACTGCACCAGTGCGGCCTCCCCAAGAAGATCGCCCTCGAGCTCTACCAGCCATTCATCATCCGCAAGCTCAAGGAACGCGGAATGGCCGACACGATCAAGAGCGCCAAGAAAATGCTGGAACGCCGCGATCAGGAGATCTGGGACATTCTCGAAGAGGTGATTTACCAGCATCCCGTCCTGCTGAACCGCGCCCCGACGCTCCACCGCATGGGCATTCAGGCCTTCGAGCCGGTCCTCGTCGAAGGCAACGCCATCCGCATCCACCCGCTCGTTTGCCGCGGGTTCAATGCCGACTTCGACGGGGACCAGATGGCCGTGCACCTGCCGCTGTCGATCGAGGCCCAAGTCGAGGCGCACGTCCTGATGATGGCCACGAACAACATCTTCAGTCCGGCCAGCGGCGCGCCCATCATGTCGCCGAGCCAGGACATCGTCATGGGGATCTTCTACCTGACCTGTGATCATGCCACCGGCGGCCCGCAGGAGCCGAAGCGCAGCTTTGCCTCGGTGACCGAGGCCCTGCTCGCTTACGAATTGGGCCACCTGGGGCTGCACGAGTTCATCCGCGTGCGCATCGATCGCGAAGAGACCGTCGATGGACAGAAGAAACAGCCCGTGCCGGCGCCGAAGAACCGCCTGGTCGCCACGACCGTCGGTCGGCTGATCTTCAACGACATCCTGTCCCCGCGGATGCCGTTTTACAACTATCCGCTCAGCCAGAAGGGCGCGGCGCGAGTGATCGCCGATTGCTATCGCCAGCTTGGCCGCGCCGAGACGATTGAGCTGCTCGACCGCATCAAGGAGCTGGGCTTCAAGCGCAGCACCCTGGCCGGCCTGTCCTTCGGTCTTTACGACATGCGGATCCCCGCCAGGAAAAAGGCGATCATTGACGAGGCGCAAAAAAAGGTCGATCGCATCACGCGGGCGTTTCAGCAGGGGGCCATCACGCAGATGGAGCGCTACAACGCCATGATCGACATCTGGGTCCACGTCCGCGAGGAAGTGACCGAGGCGATGATGGTCGATCTCAAGAACGACTATCGCGACGAAAACCAGGGATATCGTCAGCCCGGCGACGAAGGCGCGCGGCGCTATCTCAATCCCATCTATTTGATGACCGACTCCGGCGCCCGCGGTAGCGTCGATCAAATTCGCCAGTTGGCCGGCATGCGGGCCCTGATGGCCAAACCGTCCGGCGAGATCATCGAAACGCCGATCAAGGCGAATTTCCGGGAGGGCCTGAGCGTTCTCGAGTATTTCTCATCGACCCACGGCGCGCGAAAGGGCCTGGCCGACACGGCGCTGAAGACCGCCGACAGCGGTTACCTGACGCGCAAGCTCGCCGACGTGGCCCAGAACGTCATCATCAACATGAGAGACTGCGGAACCATCGCCGGCGTCACCAAGGGCGTCCAGTACAAGGGCGAGGAGGTCGATATCTCGCTCGCCGAGAGCATCACCGGCCGGATCGCGCGCGACACGATTCGACATCCGGTCACCGACGAAATCATCGTCAAGGAAAACGACATCATCACCGGCGACATCGCCCGCCGCATCGAAAGCAGCCCGGCCGAAGGCGGTCTCGGCCTGGAGAACATCCGCGTTCGCAGCCCGCTGACCTGCGAGAGCCCGGTGGGCATCTGCGCGAACTGCTACGGCGTGGACCTCTCGACCGGCGTGCGCGTCGAGGCCGGCATGGCCGTCGGGATCATCGCGGCGCAGTCCATCGGCGAGCCGGGCACGCAGTTGACCATGCGGACGTTTCACACCGGCGGCGTCGCCAGCCGGGCCGTGATCGAAAGCGACTACAAGTGCGTCAACGGCGGCACGATCAAGTTCCACGAACTCAACGCCGTGGAACTCGAGGACCCCGAAACGAAGCTAACGTCCATGATCGTGCTCAAGCGCAATGGTGAATTGATCATCAATGATGATAAGGGGCGGGAACTCGAGCGGTTCAAGGTCCCCTATGGTTCGCGCATCCTCGTGAAAGAAGGCGAGATCGTCAAGCCGCGAACGGTGATCTGCATTTGGGACCCGCACCTGACGCCGATTCTCGCCGAGGCCTCCGGCCGCATCCGCTTTCAGGATGTCATTGAGGGCGAAACCGTCCGTCAGGAGCAGACCGAAGGGCATGCCTCGAAGTACGTCGTCATCGAGCACCGTGGAGACAAGAATCCGCAGGTCGTCATTGAGGACGCCCAGGGCAAGATCCTCGAATACCACTACCTTCCGGCCAAGGCCCGCATCGAGGTCGCCGAGGGCGATTCGGTCAAGGCCGGGTTTCTGCTGGCGCGGCGCCCGCGCGAGCTGGCGGGCACCCAGGACATCACCGGCGGCTTGCCGCGCGTGACCGAGATTTTCGAGGCGCGAAAGCCCAAGGAGCCGGCGGTCATGGCCGAGGTCTCCGGCACCGTGGAAATCCGCAGCGACCGCCGCCGCGGAAAAATGACCATCGTCGTCCACCCGGACAGCAAGGACCTCGAGCCCCGCGAACACCACGTTCCGCAGGACAAGCACCTGCTGGTTCACGCCGCCGACCGCGTCGAGGCCGGCGATCGATTGTGCGACGGGCCGCTGGTTCCCCACGACATTCTCGACATCAAGGGCGAAGAGGCATTGCAGACCTATCTGCTGCATGAAGTGCAGCAGGTCTATCGCTCGCAGAACGTCGGCATCAACGACAAGCACGTCGAAGTCATCCTGGCCCAGATGCTCCGCAAGGTGAAGGTCGAGCAACCGGGTGATTCCGTCATGCTTCCGGGCGAGGTCATAGATCGCCAGCGCTTCCGACTGGAGAACAGGCGGCTGGCTGGGAGCGTCAGGATCAGCGACCCCGGCGATTCCAAGTACACCGAAGGCCAGATCGTCCCCAAGGAGGACCTCAACGCGACGAACGACGAGCTCGAGGACGCCGGCAAGGCGCCGGCCAAGGGCCGCAAGCCCAAGCCGGCCACCGGTTCCACCGTCCTGCTGGGCATCACCAAAGCGGCCTTGCAGTGCGAATCGTTCCTGTCGGCGGCGAGCTTCCAGGAAACGACGAAGGTCCTGACCGAGGCCGCCCTGAGCAGCGCGCTGGATACGCTCGTGGGACTGAAAGAGAACGTCATCCTCGGCCACCTGATTCCCGCCGGCACGGCCTTCAGGGATCATTCCGACATGAGCGTCGAGCATCTCGGTGAGCCCATCGTCGTGGAGCCGGATGAGGTCCAGTTCACCGAGCCCATCGGTCAGCAAGGCCCCGGGGCGCTGGCTGAAACGCCGGAGGCGCTGGCTGTCGTCGGGGCGGAACTCGAGGCCGTCGGTGAGTCGGTCATGGGTCTGGAGGGGGAAGCCGGCGAACTGGCCTCGGCCGCCGGCAGCGAAGCGGACGCGGACGCAGCGGTCATGCCGTCGAATTGACGGCGCCCCGGCGGCGCCATTAGACTACCCGGCTCGCGATGTTCGCGGGCTGGAACCCAGGAAAGCGAATAGAGATGCCGACGATTAATCAACTTTGCTCCAGGCCCCGGCGCAGTGAGGCGCGCAAGTCCAAGTCCGCCGACCTCGACAATTGTCCGCAAAAGCGCGGCGTCTGCCTGATCGTCAAGACCATGACGCCGAAGAAGCCCAACTCCGCCCTGCGAAAAGTGGCGCGCATTCGGCTGTCCAACGGCCGCGAAGTGACCGCCTACATCCCGGGCATCGGCCACAATCTCCAGGAACACTCGATGGTCCTGGTCCGCGGCGGCCGCGTTCGCGACCTGCCCGGTATTCGGTATCACATTGTCCGCGGCGTGCTCGACTGCGCCGCGGTGGAGGATCAGGACAAGTTCGGCGTGCGAAGGAACATTTCGCGCAGCAAGTATGGAACCAAGCGCCGCAAGAGCTAGGCGCGCGCCGGTGCCCGGCGGCCGGGCAGCGGAGTATGGGGATCGGCACATCGATGTGCCGGCGTCGTGCGGGTCGGCCGATCCGCACCCCAGAAAGGAATGGACCATCGATGGCCTATAAGAAGTGGACCAAGTCCGCCGAGCAACTCCGGCCCGACCCCCGGCATGGCAGTCGGCTCGCCGCCAAATTCGTCAATTGCATGATGTGGTGCGGTAAAAAATCCGTCGCCCAGGGGATCCTTTACGATGCCCTGGACATCATTGAAAAACGCGTCAAGGACACGCCGCCGATCGAAGTCTTCGAGAAGGCCGTCGAAAACGTCCGCCCGAACATCCAGATTCGTTCCAAACGCGTCGGCGGCAGCAACTACCAGGTGCCGATGCCCGTCAATTCCAAACGCAGCCAGTCCCTGGCGATTCGCTGGATTCTGGACGCCTCGCGCGCCAAGAAGGGCAAGCCCATGGCCCATCGCCTCGCCACGGAACTGGTGGACGCCTTCAACCGCCAGGGCGCCGCGATGAGCACGCGCGAAAACGTCCACCGCATGGCCGACGCCAACAAGGCGTTTGCCCACTTTGCGTGGTAACGGCGCTCCCTGTTTCTGCTCCCGCCTGCGAATTCCATTTTGTGACGATTCCTCCGCTCCGCCGAGATCAAAGCGCGCGAATAGGCCGCGAATGCGCGCGAGATCGGATTATCGCCCGATCCGAGCCGCGCCCGATCCGATCCGCGCCCGTAAGGAAGCGGGTTCACCGCCCAACTCGACGAGGAGCAGGACTGGGTCGTCGATTCCGGCTACAACGGCACGTCGTGGTATCAGATGGACGACGTGGGCAATCGCAACAGCCACCGTTATCGTTACAACGCCGGCGGCGGCCCGACGGCCTACGACATGACCTACGACCAGGCCAACCGCATGACGGCCATCGACTCTCAGCCGCAGAGCTACGACGCGGCCGGCAATCAGCTCACCGGCCACTCGGTCAACCGCGACCTGGCCTACGTCTATCACTACGACTACCACAACCGCCTGACCGGCGTGTATGACAGCACCGATACGACGCGGAAGGCGGCCTTTACCCTTGACACGACCGGCGACCATGTCGCCGACCGCGGAGCGGTGCGAACCGGGCGTTCGCAGTCGCGTCAAGGGTTTACCTGGCATGCCCTGGGCCGTAGAATAGCTCATACCAACGACGCTCTGGGCATTACCACGCGCTACTTCTTCGACGGCGTCAACGAACTCGTGGAATACGCCGACAACGGCACCGGCAACGGCCTCCGTAGTCGGTACTATGTGCACGGGGTCAGCTACGTGGACGAGCGGCTGATGATCTACGACGACGACACCGATCGGCCGTACTACTACGTCACCGACCGGATGCACAACGTCCGCGTCCTCGTCGATCGCGCCGGGGCCATCCGTGAGCGCTACGCCTACGATCCCTACGGCCGGCCGCTGATCCGCGAGCTGTGCGGGCGGGGCGACATGAATGATGACACCCGCATGACGACGACGCCTGACGACGCCCGGTTCGCTGCCGCGAAGGACGGGTCGATCTGCGACCCGCGGGCGGACCTGGACGACGACGGCGACGTGGACGGCGACGATGAGACGGCGTATCACAACAAGAAGCCGACCTGGAGCAGCGTGATGTCCGCCCCGACGGTCTCGCAGGCCTTCAGCGACTTCGACAATCCCTACGCGTTCCAGGGCGTGCCGCACTTCGCCATCGACACCGCCGCCAACGCCACCTCGGAACAACTCAACCTCGCGCTGAATCATCACCGGGCACGGTTCGCCGATGCGCAGACAGGACGGTGGACGACGAGAGATCCGCTATGTTACAACTTATCAATTATCCAAATAGCAGCCAGCGGCACATCACTGTCGATTCCCAAACACATAGTAAGCATCGGCGACGGGCAGCAGATGACCTTGAGCCGTCCCAGCGTCCTCAAACTCGAAGGGCAATCACCTCCCAAATGGCGAATTCACCGATTCTCAACAGCGGTTCCACGGCTGCTCGATATAAGAACTTCCGGCCTAGCCACGTCGGGCATAGGCAATCACGTCGTCAACATCGTCCTTGACCTCAAATATCGAGACGCAGGTGATTCCAGTTCGTATGGCTCTTATAACAACCGCCCGAGTGTCGCCAGCGACCCAAGCGGGCTTAAACCCTGCGACCCAGATGTCTCGGGGAAGATTAATAGATGCCACGGTTTCAAAATCTGTGATGGGGAAGAGGTGACATGGGAGTGGATCTGTGGTTGCTGCAAGACCGTTGATTGCAAATGCAGAGAGATACGATGCGCAACTGCGTTCGAAGGCGCACCAGATTACGATTGCGCGACGGGAGAGGTCACTGAGGGGACGGGATGTATTACAATTACATTTGGCGAGTGTAATCTTGGTGGGCCTGGTTGCGAGGAGCCCGATTAATGCAGCGCCTATTAACGACACTCCGCCTCAGCTTGCGCTCCTTGCACCGCGCGCATTCAATAATCTGGATACTAGCGCTATCAGCTAGCCTTGCGTATGCATCGGAAAACGAAGATCGCGAGGCATCGCCCCGGGCGAAGATAGAAGCATTTTATATCACCCAACAACTACTTCCCGAGAGTCAAACGATCGGTGATCCTATTCGAATTACGTTGAGTTTGCCGCTTGTAGTGGGGGCAGAGGACAGGAGTGTCCGTGGAATAGGCGCCGCTCTGGACTCATACAAATCGCACCCCGCGTCACTTTATTCCGGATTGGCGAGACTAGTGAGTATCGAAGATGCATGTTATCCATTAGAGGCATACTTTGAATTTGAGTTTTTCTTCGATCACGGAAGAATCAAAGATCGATTCTCCGATCAGGTTGAGATTGATCGGCCATTATTCAGTTTTCTGTTGCGTAGCTCGAGCGGGAAAGGTCTCGTCCTAATCCGATGGGAGCATACTTCGCAAGAAGGGCCTGTGGTAGAGAAACCGACATCTAAAGAGGATCTGACGCTAATTAGCGCTACATGCTTCTACCTGGGAGATGAGGCGAATAGAGGTAATATGTTTGTAAAGACTATTTGCGATGGGGCTCCCGCCGTGATGAGGCAATTATTTGCGGTCACGGCCGAATGGGAGGAGGACAAGCCGTTTTCAATCAGCCGCAAGTTCACTTCGAGCGACGGAGCACCTCCGGGTGCCCCGGACCCCAAGAAATGCGACGCTTTCTTTTCGGCGGTTTGCCGGAAACGCACAATGCCGATGAAGTATGAGATCGCCCTGAAGATAAGCGGTGCCGGTTGCGACGATGTCTACATTAGAGAGATTGTTGAGCTCAATCGACTTCCCTCATTTGCGGTCGTCAAAAGGCAGGAGTCAGATTATCTTCTAGTCCTGTATTTTCGGAAGGTAATGGCGACGCAATGACGGTGTGGAGGAATCGAGCCCGGCTAGTTGTGAACAAGAAAGGGGATAAGAACGGAAAAGGGGAGGCGGAAGCGTGCATGGGTCCAATTTCGCGCTAATCACGCGCGACCGACGTCTATGACAGCAGCGACACGACGCGGAAGGCGGCCTTTACCTGGGACGCCCTGGGCCGTAGAATAGCCCATACCAACGACGCCCTGGGCATCACCACGCGCTACTTCTTCGACGGCGTCAACGAACTCGTGGAATACGCCGACAACGGCAGCGGCAACGGCCTCCGCAGTCGGTACTACGTGCACGGGGTCAGCTACGTGGACGAGCGGCTCATGATGTACGACGACGACACCGATCGGCCGTACTACTACGTCACCGACCGGATGCACAACGTCCGCGTCCTCGTCGATCGGGCCGGGGCCATCCGCGAGCGCTACGCCTACGACCCCTACGGCCGGCCGCTGATCCGCGAGCTGTGCGGGCGGGGCGACATGAACGATGACACCCGCATGACGACCACGCCTGACGATTCGCGGTTCGCCGCCGCCAAGGACGGGTCGATCTGGGACCCGCGGGCGGACCTGGACGACGACGGCGACGTGGACGGCGCCGACGAGACGGCCTATCACAACAAGAAGCCGACCTGGAGCAGCGTCATGTCCGCGCCGACGGTCTCGCAGGCCTTCAGCGACTTCGACAATCCCTACGCGTTCCAGGGCGTCCCCCACTTCGCCCTCGACACGAGCGCCAACGCCACCTCGGAACAGCTCAACCTCGCCCTCAACCATCACCGGGCACGATTCGTTGACGTGCAGGTCGGACGGTGGACCACCA
>Ga0302046_10001135_pt1 | contig 25136 bp, 22 predicted proteins | sample RVTome_11_FD_200261 | JGI IMG/M metagenome (GOLD analysis project Ga0302046, IMG submission 200261) | Soil microbial communities from uranium-contaminated site in the Upper Colorado River Basin, Wyoming, United States - RVT147D111 (version 2) ... | reverse complement strand
CTTCCCGCCAGGCCTTCAGCCTGGGAAGGAGAAAAGGCAGCAGCGCCGAGAACACCGAGAGTCCCACGAGGACCAGGCAGATCGTGCTGCCGACCAGGATGGCCGGATTTCCGCCCGAGATGGTCATCGCCTGCCGGAAGGACTGCTCCATCATATCCCCGAGCACCAGGGCCAGCACGAGCGGAGCCACCGGGATGTCGATCTTGCGGAACACATAGCCCATGATACCGAAAAGCAGCAGCATGTAGAGTTCCACCGGGTTGCCGTTGAGCGCGTAGATGCCGATCGTCGCGATCGCAAGGATAAGAGGCATCAGGATGCCCCCCGGAATGTAGAGCAGCCGGACGAAAAGCCCGATGAGCGGCAGGTTGAGGATGAGCAGCATGATGTTGCCGATGTACATGCTGTCCACCAGCCCCCAGACGAGATCCGGGCGGTTCTGAAAGAGCAGCGGCCCCGGCTGGATGCCGTACATGATGAATGCACCCAGCATGACGGCGGTCGCGCCGCCGCCCGGAATGCCCAAGGTGAGAAGCGGCACCAGCGCGCCCGCGGTATCCGAGTTGTTCGCCGCTTCGGGTCCGGCCACGCCTTCGATCGCGCCCTGTCCGAACTGCTCCGGGTGCTTCGACAGGCGCTTCTCCCACACGTAGGTCATGATGCTCGCGATCGTGCCGCCCGCGCCGGGCAGCACACCGACAACGAAGCCGATCACGCCGCCGCGCATGATGGGCATGACCGAGCGGTTCCATTCCTCGCGGGTGAACCAGAGCCTGCCGCGCAGCTTGATCATCTGCGGCCGGATGCCTTTGATCATTTCCTCCATCGAGCTGAACACCTCGGCCAGCGCGAAGAGCCCGACGACCGCGACCACGAATCCCACCCCGTCCTGCAGCTCGGGTATCTCCGCCGTGTATCGTGGCTGCCCGCTCTGCAGGTCGATTCCGATCGTCGAAATCATCAGCCCGAGTATCGTCGCGATCGCCGCCTTGGCCGGGGACTTGCCGGCGAGCGAGGATACGGCTGTCATCGCAAAAAGCATCAGCGCGAAATACTCCGCCGGTCCGAATTTCAGCGCCATGCTCGTGAGCGGCACGGCGAAGAGCGTGAGGCCCACAACGCCGAGCGTGCCCGCGATGAACGAGCCTACCGCCGAGATGGCGAGCGCGGCGCCGGCGCGGCCCTTGCGCGCCATCTGGTAGCCGTCGATGGCCGTCATCACGGAGGCGGCCTCGCCCGGCGTGTTGATGAGAATCGCGGTGGTGGATCCGCCGTACTTCGCGCCGTAGTAGATGCCGGCCAGCATGATGAGCGCGGAGGTCGGATCCATCCCGTAGGTGATCGGGATCAGGAGCGCGATGGTGGCCGAGGGCCCGATGCCGGGCAGCACGCCGACGATCGTGCCGAAAAACACCCCGATGAAGGTGTACATCAGGTTGACCGGCTGCAGGCAGACGGCGAATCCGTTGATGATGTGCTGCAGGGTTTCCATCACGCGGTCCGCTCAGAGAGGCAGGATCCCCTGCGGCAGCCTCACATCGAGCCAGGCGAACATGACGTAGCTGCCCACGCTGAACAGCACCGCTGACAGCGTATTCGCCAGCCACTTGCCGCGATTGAACCACGCCATCAACGCGAGGAGGAAAACCGACGTCGCAACGACGTAGCCCAGCGTCTCGAAAAAGGCAAAATAGACGCTGATCCAGACCACCACTACGCCAAGGACCGGCAGGTGCCGCCGGTCAGGCTTCTCCGTCCGCCTCGCCGGTACCGCCGCCGCTGATTTCGTGTCCTTCCAATGCTCGACGACGAGAAGCCCCGTCGCGCCCAGCAGCGCGAGCCCGAGGAGATACGGGAAGGTCTTCGGGCCGAGCGGGTCGCCGATCTCGAGCGACGGGATCTGGGACGTGCCGTAGAAGTACACCACCGCCAGCGCGAAACAGCAGGCAATGATGACCCGGTCAGCCATCGCACTCCCCTCCTTCCAGCAAGCTTCAGCCGTGCGGGATACCGGCTGTTATCGTCGGCCCGAGCCCGGCGCCGGAGGCTTCGTCCGGCGCGCGGCACGCGGGCGATTCTACCCAATTATGCGCGCAGCGTGTTGGCGCGGCGGCCGCCTCGAGACTGGAGCTGCCGCTACATCTGCCGGCGATACTCGGCCGGATCGATGCGCGCCTCGATCAGCGTGAATCGCGGCGATTTGAGCGCCGCCCGGGCCGCCCTGGCGAGCTCGGGGACGCTGCGAACGCTATGGCCGTGCCCGCCGTAGGCCCGCGCCAGCGCGGCGTAATCCGGGCTGCCGGTCACGACACCGCTTTCGGGCAGCTTCATGCGCTCCTGCTTCAACTTGATGAGCGAGAGCGTATCGTCGCGGAACACGACGATGGTGATGGGGAGCTTGTGATAGGCGAGGAGCGCAAGCTCGCCGATCACCATGTCGAGGCCCGCTTCTCCCATCATGGCCAGCACCGGTCGCCGTGGAAAGATGAGCTTCGCGGCGATCGCCGCGGGCAGCCCGTAGCCCATCGAGCCCAGGCCGTTCGATTGCAGCATCGAGCGCGGCTCGTACGCTTCCCAGACGTGGTTGATGAGAATGCGGTGCGATCCGGTGTCAACCGTGGCGAGCGTGTTGCGCGGAAGAATTTCCCGCAGCGTCGACACCACCTGGAACGGACCGAGCCGCCGGCCGGGCCGCGGCGTGATCGCCTTGCGCACGGCATCGCGATGAGCCGCGAGCTGCGCGTCCGGCCAGCGCGACGGAGCCCTCCTGGGCGCCGCCGCGGCGAGCCCGCGCAGCGCCTCCGCGATGCTGCCGATCACCTCGATCGAGCACTGGTAGACGTGGTGCGTGTTGGCGACGAGGTCGATATTGACGCTGTGCTTGGCGGCGTCCCACGGTGCGATCCAGTCGGCGCGGAGCTCCACGGGATCGAATCCGATCGTCAGGATGAGATCGGCCTCGCGCACCCGCTCCATGTGAATGCGATCGACCACCGGGGAGAGCCCGGTGCCGCCCAACGCCAGACGATGGTCCTCGGGAATGACGCCCTTTGCCTTGTACGTGGTGATGAGCGGCACGCGCCACCGCTCGAGAAAGCGCCGGAGGTGAGTGGCGCCATCGTCGAGCTGGACACCAACGCCCACCAGCGCGAGCGGGGATCGGGCGCGTTCGAGCCAATTGCGCACCTTGCCCCAATTCGCAGGGGCCGGGGCCGCGCGCAGTTCCATTGGCGCGAAACGCCTGCCCGTCGCCGCCTGCTGCGCTGACGCCACGTCGGTCGGCAAATTGAGGTGTACCGGGCCCGGCATCGCCGCTTGTGCAATGGCGATGCCCTTCTCGACCTGCGCCGCGGCGCCGGCGGCGGCGACCATGGTCGACCACTTGACGATCGGTCGCAGCACCTCGCACTGGTCGATGATCTGGTGCGTGAAGATGGGCTTCAACGCGGTGGCGATCTCGCCCGTGATGACAATCAGCGCCGAACGGTCGAGCAGCGCCTGCGCGACGGGCGTGACCGCGTTGGTGAAGCCCGGTCCGAGCGTCGCCACGAGGACGCCGGGTTTGCCGGTCAGCTGAAAGCTCGCCTCGGCCATGAAGCCCGCGCCGAGTTCCTGCTTGGTGAGCACGAAGCGGATGCCCGCCTCGCGGAAGGCTTCGAGGACATCGAGGACCTCGCCGCCCGGAATACCGAAGGCGTACCGGGCGCCCGACGCCTTCAGCGCGCGAGCGATGATGTCGGCCGTGTTTGGCAGGGGAATTCTCCGTGGAGCGCCGCGAGTCACGCACACGCTGCGGGCGGCGGCGCGTCGCGATGGTAGCACACCTCAACGCTGTCTCCGCCGCGCTGGAACTCTGCGCGGTGTTCAGCCGTCACACGTGTATGCCGCGTAGCCGCGGCCCCCAGGAGAAACCATGGCACAGAATCCCTTCAACTCCCTGCAGGAATTCCAGTACGCCGGCAAGACCGGCAAATACTATTCCCTTCGGGCGCTCGAGAAAGCCGGCCTCGGAAAGATCTCGCGCCTGCCGGTCAGCCTTCGCATCGTCCTCGAGTCCGCGTTGCGCAACTGCGACGGCAAGAAGATTTCCGAAGAGCATGTGCGCACGCTGGCCACATGGAAGCCCAAATCCGAGCGCACCAGGGAAGTTCCGATCGTGGTCGCGCGCGTGCTGCTGCAGGATATGACCGGCGTGCCGCTCGTCGTCGATTTCGCCGCGATGCGCGAGGCGGCAAAGGCGCAGGGCGAGGACCCGGACATCATCGAGCCGATCGTGCCCGGCCATCTCATCATGGACCACTCGGTGCAGGTCGACACCTACGGCACCCCCGATGCGCTCCGAAGGAACATGGAAATCGAGTTCTCGCGCAACCGCGAGCGCTACCAGTTCCTGAAGTGGAGCGCGCAGGCGTTCAAGACCTTCCAGATCATCCCGCCGGGCAACGGCATCTGCCACCAGGTGAACCTCGAATACGTGTCACGCGTGGTGTGGCAGAAGGACGGCATGTTCTACCCCGACAGCCTGGTCGGCATCGACTCGCACACGACGATGGTGAACGGCCTCGGCGTGCTCGGCTGGGGCGTGGGCGGCATCGAGGCCGAGGCCGCCATGCTCGGCCAGCCGATGTATTTCCTCGAGCCCGATGTCGTCGGCGTGCATCTCACCGGGAAGCTCTCGGACGGCGTCACGGCCACTGACCTCGTGCTCACGATCGTGAAGCTCCTGCGCGAGCGCAAGGTCGTCGGCAAGTTCGTCGAGTTCTTCGGCGAGGGCGCGGCATCGCTCTCCGTGCCCGATCGCGCCACGATCGGCAACATGTCGCCCGAATACGGCGCGACCTGCGGCTTCTTCCCGGTCGACGACCGGTCGTGCGACTTCCTGCAGATGACCGGGCGCGGAGACGTCGTGCCCGCGGTGAAGGCCTACTACCAGGCGCAGGGCCTGTACGGCATGCCGAGGAAAGGCGACATCGACTACTCGGAAGTCGTCGAGCTCGATCTCGCCACCGTCAAGCCCGCCGTATCGGGGCCGCGGCGCCCGCACGACCGGCTCGATCTCGGGGCGCTCAAGAGCAAGTTCACCGAGCTGATGGGCAAGCCGGTTGCCGAGGACGGCTACGGCAAGAGCGCGGAGGCCATCGGCCGGCGCGTCGAAGTCAAGCTCGGCAGCGTACGCGGCCCGGCATCGGGCGGCGGCGCGCAGGAAAGCCCGGCGCCGGGCGCGGAGAGAAACGCCGTCGAGATGGTGGGCAACCGCCCCACTCCCCATGTCGTCACCGCAGGATCGGCAGCGACCGGGACCAGCGACGTGGGTCACGGCGACGTGCTCATCTCTGCCATCACCTCATGCACCAATACCTCGAACCCCGGGGTGCTCCTCGGTGCGGGACTGCTCGCGAAGAAGGCGGTCGAAAAGGGCTTGAAGCCGCCCGTGCGCGTGAAGACTTCTCTCGCCCCGGGCTCGCGCGCCGTCACGGAATATCTCAAGAACGCGGGGCTCCTGACCTACCTCGAGCAGCTCGGCTATTACCTTGCGGGCTACGGCTGCACGACCTGCATCGGCAATTCCGGCCCGCTCGATCCCGCGCTCGACGAAGCGGTCGCCAGGAATGACCTCGTGGCCGCGGCCGTGCTATCCGGCAACCGCAATTTTGAAGCGCGCATTCACCAGAACATCAAGGCGAACTTCCTGATGAGCCCGCCGCTCGTCGTCGCCTTTGGACTCGCCGGCACGGTCAACATCGATCTCACGAAGGAGCCGCTCGGCACCGGCAAGGACGGCAAGCCGGTCTACCTGAAGGACATCTGGCCGAGCCAGAAGGAGATCGCGGACGTGATGAAGTTCGCGATCGATCCCGAGATGTACAGGAAGGTTTTCTCGGCGTTTCAGGAAGGCAACCCGATGTGGGACGAGATCCCGGCGGCGGTGGGATCGACTTACCAGTGGGACGGGAAGTCCACCTATGTGCGCCTCCCGCCCTATTTCGAGGGCTTCAGCATGAAGCCCGGAAAGGTGTCGGACATCAAGGGCGCAAGAGTCATCGGCATATTCGGCGACTCCATCACGACCGACCATATCAGCCCCGCCGGCGGCATCCGCCCGAGCTCGCCGGCGGGCCAGTACCTGCAGGAGCACGGTGTTTCGGTCGCGGACTTCAACACCTACGGCGCTCGCCGCGGCAACCACGAGGTCATGGTGCGGGGCACCTTTGCCAACGTGCGCATCAAGAACCTGATGGTGCCGGGAACGGAGGGAGGCGTCACGATCCATCATCCCTCGGGCGAGAAGACCTCGATCTACGAGGCCGCGATGCGCTACATCAAGGAGGGCGTGCCCTCGGTGGTGTTCGGCGGCGACGAATACGGGCAGGGTTCCTCGCGCGACTGGGCCGCGAAAGGCCCGCAGCTCCTGGGAACGAAGGCGGTCATCGTGCGCAACTTCGAGCGGATTCACCGCGCGAATCTCGTTTTCATGGGCGTCCTGCCCCTGGAGTTCAAGGACGGCGCGAGCGTCCAGTCGCTCAGGATCGACGGCTCCGAGACGATCGACCTTCTCGGCATCGAGAAAGGCATCACCCCGATGCAGGACGTGACCATGGTCGTGCATCGCAAGGGCGGCCAGGCGGACCAGGTGCCGCTCCGGCTTCGCATCGACACCCCGATCGAGGTTGACTACTACCAGCACGGCGGCATCCTGCCCTACGTCTTGCGCGAGCTCCTGGCTGCCGCATAGAATTGGAAACCGCCAGCGCCTTACCGGGCGCCGGCGTCCATGCAGGCCGGCGTCCAAAAGACGCCGGCCTGTTTTCTTCGGGCGGCCGTTTATAATGTCGCGAGCAGGCAGGCCATGCCCAAATCCATTCGCTCGACGACCGCACGCGCAGCCGCCCCGCTCGATCGCATCCGCCAAGTGGTAGGCGCCCAGGGCATCATCACGGATGCAGCCGATCTCGAGCCCTACATCGTCGACTGGCGCGGGTTCTACCGCGGGGCAACGCCCGCCGTCGTGCGGCCCTCCTCCACCAGGGAAGTCGCGCAGGTCGTAAAGATCTGCGCCGAGACGCGCACGCCGATCGTGCCCCAGGGCGGCAACACCGGCATGTGCGGCGGCGCCACGCCGTCTGCAAACGGCGACGAGATCGTCCTATCGCTCGGACGCATGAACCGCATCCGCGAGGTCGACGCGCTCAACAACACGGTTACCGCGGAAGCCGGCTGCATCCTCGCCAACGTCCAGCAGGCGGCGCTCGAGGCGGACCGCCTCTTTCCACTGAGCCTCGGCGCCGAGGGCAGCTGCCAGATCGGCGGAAATCTTGCCACCAACGCCGGCGGCGTCAACGTCCTGCGATATGGCAATGCACGCGAGCTCGTGCTCGGGCTCGAGGTCGTGCTGCCCGATGGCCGCGTAATGGAGGGGCTGCGCGGGCTGCGCAAGGACAATACCGGCTACGACCTCAAGGATATTTTCGTGGGGTCGGAAGGCACGCTGGGCGTCATCACCGCCGCGGTGCTGAAACTCTATCCGAAACCGCGCACGTTCGTGACCGCATTCGCAGCCGTCCCTGATCCGGCCGCGGCGGTGTCGCTCCTTGGCCTCCTGCGCGGCGAATGCGGCGAATCCATCAGCGCATTCGAGCTGATATCGCGCCTGTGCGTCGAGATCGTGCTGAAGCACATTCCGGGAACTCGCGATCCGTTTCCCGCTGCCCACCGCTGGTACGTTCTGGTGGAGCTCTCCGATGCCAGCGGGGAAGGAGCCCTGCACGCGGTCTTCGAGCGCGCGATGGCGCGCGCGGTCGAGCGCGAGCTCGTCCTCGATGCGGTCGTTGCAGGCTCCGAGTCGCAACGCCAGTCGCTGTGGCGCATCCGCGAGTCGATTCCGGAGGCCTCCCGCGATGAAGGCATTCTTTACCGGCACGATATTTCCGTGTCCGTGAGCCGCATTCCCGATTTCATCCCCACCGCTGCCGCCGCGCTCGAGAAGAGCTTCCCGGGCGTGCGAATCATCTGCTTCGGTCACCTGGGCGACGGCAATCTTCATTACAATGCGTTTGTCGCCGGCCGGCGCCGGGACAATCCCGATGATCGCGCCGCGACCGATGTGAACCGCGTGGTGCACGACGTTGTGCAGCGCTTTGGGGGCAGTTTCAGCGCCGAGCACGGGATCGGCCAGTCAAAGCGGGGCGAGCTCGCGCACTACAAGAGCGCGGTGGAAATCGAGCTGATGCGTGCGCTCAAGCACGCGCTGGATCCGCACGGGATCATGAATCCAGGGAAAGTGCTTCCCAGCTCGATGCAAGAATAATGGCTGTCGCAGGCACTTTCCCTTAGAAAAAGGATCAAAGCGTGAGCGATAAATCTGACCAAAAGTCGAGCCCCGGGACGCCCAACAAAGTGGTAAAGACCGACGCGGAATGGCGTAAGGCGCTCACGCCTGAGCAGTTTCACGTGGCACGGAAGAAGGGCACGGAGCGCCCCTTCAGCGGTGCGCACTGGGACAATCACGAGCAGGGCGTCTACCGCTGCGTGTGCTGCGACGCCGAGCTATTCCACTCCGATCACAAGTTCGACTCGGGCACCGGGTGGCCGAGCTTCTGGCAGCCTGCCGAGGAGCAGAACGTCGCGACCGAGGAGGATTACAGCTTCCTGATGCGCCGCACCGAGGTGTTGTGCAGCCGCTGCGACGCTCATCTGGGCCATGTCTTCGACGATGGCCCGGAGCCAACCGGCCAGCGCTATTGCATCAATTCGGCCTCCCTCAAGTTCGACAAGAAGTGAATCCCGTTCCCCGCTGCCTGGAACTTATCTAAAAAACCCTCTCCCCTGTGGGGGAGAGGGAGTGTTTTTGAGACCGCTTCTATTCACTAATCACCGGGGAAGCGGGATAATAGCCGCCCATGAAATTTCTGTTCGACATCTTCCCGGTCATCCTGTTCTTCGCGGCGTTCAAGCTCTACGACATCTACGTCGCGACCGCGGTCGCGATGGTCGCCACCACCGTGCAGATCGGCTGGGTGTGGATGCGCCACCGCAAGGTGGACAACATGCTGTGGGTGAGCCTGGCGGTGATCCTCGTCTTTGGCGGCGCAACGCTGCTCCTGCAGGACGAGACCTTCATCAAGTGGAAGCCGACCGTGCTCTACTGGCTTTTCGCGGGCGCGCTCCTGGTTGCCGCAGCCGCATTCAAGAAGAACCTCATCCGGGCCATGCTCGAGCAGCAGGTCTCGGTGCCGGATTTCGTCTGGAACAAGCTGCTGGCCAGCTGGATCCTGTTTTTTGCCGCGATGGGCGTCATCAACATCGTCGTGGCCTACAACTTTTCGACCGATGCCTGGGTCAACTTCAAGCTCTTCGGCGGCATCGGGCTCATGATCGTGTTCGTTGTGCTGCAGGCGCTGCTCCTCGCCCGCCACATCGAGGAAAAGAAGGCCGAGTGACACGACCTGACGAGGCAGGCGCGCTGATGCGCCCCGTGAGCGTTGTCGAGAAAATCCGGCAGCATCTCGCCGCGCTGCAGCCCGAGGCGCTCGAGATTACCGATGAGTCCGGCAAGCACGCTGGACATGAAGGAGCCAGGGGCGGCGGCGGACACTACCAGCTCGTCATCGTATCGCCCCAGTTCACCGGCAAGTCGATACAGCAGCGGCATCGCATGATTTACGAGGCGCTCGGGCAAATGATGCGCGCAGACATCCACGCGCTCGCCATCCGGGCTTATACACCGGACGAAATCTGAACTTGATCTGATACAGGAAGGAAATCCGATGACACGTTTATTCTCGACCTTGGCGCTGACGCTGGCTTTATCGCTTCTCGCAACGCCAGCCCTTGCACAGAGCAAGCCCGCTGCCAAGGTAAACGGAGTGGCCATACCGCAGTATCGTCTCGACCACGCCACGCAATCGCGCACGACGCAGGGACAACCGGATACGCCGCAACTTCGGCAGAGCGTGCGCGATACCCTGATCAATCTGGAGCTCGCCTCGCAGGCGGCGGTTAAGGAGGGGCTCGACAAGAAGCCCGACGTGGCTGCCCGCCTCGAGCTTGATCGCGCAAGCGTCCTCACCCAGGCCTACTGGCAGGAGTACCTGCGCACTCATCCCATCACGGATGAGGAGCTGCGCAAGGAGTACGACCGGATGAAGCCGGAGCTCGCGACCAAGGAATACCGGGCGCGCCACATCCTCGTCAACTCCGAGGACGAAGCCAAGGACATCATCAAGCAGATCAAGGGAGGCGGCAACTTCGAGAAGCTCGCCGCCGCTAAATCCAAGGACCCCGGCAGCAAGGGCCGCGGCGGCGACCTCGACTGGAGCCCTGCGTCACGCTACGTCAAGCCGTTCGGCGACGCGCTTGTGACCCTGAAGAAAGGACAGATAACCGATGCACCGGTCAAGACAGACTTCGGCTGGCACGTGATCCGTCTCGACGACGAGCGCGTTGCCCGCCTGCCGACGTTTGAGGAAGCGAAACCCACGCTCGAGCGCAATGTGCAGATCCAGATGAGTCAGAAGATGATCGAGGCCCTGCGCGCGAAAGCCAAGATCGAATAACCCCGCGGTACTCCCCCTCCTTTTCAAGGAGGGGATTCACTTCGCTAGACGTTCTCAGAAGACGTTTTCGACACGGGTCACCGCCTGGAAACGGCTCCGGATCAGCCGCTCCACCACGTGCTTGAGGTCGAGCGCCGAGCGCGGGCACCCCGCGCAGTTTCCTTTCATGCGCACGCGGACAATGGTTCCGCTGATCTCGACGAGCTCGACGTCTCCGCCATCGCGCAGCAGCACTTTGCGAACTTCCTCCAGAACGGATTTCATCTCCTCCACACCCGGCAACGGCGCATTCGCGTCGCCCTGGCGCGCGCGATCGACCCACTGCTGCAGCTGATACTGCTCGCGCGAGATGCGCAGCGCAGCGACCGGATCGCGCTCGTAGAGCGCGTCGAGCTCCTCCTCGGTATAAAACGGCGCGTCGGTCTTCAACGGCTCAACGGATTTTCCTTCCGCCTTCATCCTTCATCCTTCTGCCTTCTGACTTCTGACTTTGGGTCATCCGACCCAGCGGCGCGCGTTGCGGAAGATGCGCAGCCACGGCCCCTCCTCGCCCCAGCCGGAGGGATGCCATGAATGCTGCACGGTCCGGAAAAGCCGCTCCGGATGCGGCATCAGGATCGTGAAGCGCCCGTCCGGCGTCGTGAGCCCGGTAATGCCCCCGGGAGAGCCGTTGGGATTGTACGGATAGGTCTCCGTCGCCCGGCCGCGGTTGTCGATAAAGCGCAACGCCACCAGCGGCTCCCCTTCGGCGCTTCCGGCACGGCCGGAAAATTCCGCGTAACCCTCCCCGTGTGCGACCACGATCGGCAGGCGGCTGCCGGCCATTCCCTCGAAGAAGAGCGAGGGCGAGCGCTCTATCGCGAGCATCACCATCCGCGCCTCGAACTGCTCGGAGCGATTGCGCACGAAATGAGGCCACGCGCCCGCACCCGGGATGAGCTCACGCAGGTTGCTCATCATCTGGCAGCCGTTGCACACGCCCAGCGCGAAGGTGTCGCCTCTCCTGAAGAAGGCTTCGAACTCGTCGCGCGCCCGCGCGTTGAAGAGAATGGACTTCGCCCACCCCTCGCCCGCGCCCAGCACGTCGCCGTACGAGAAGCCCCCGCAGGCCGCAATGCCCCGGAACTGCGAGAGGCTCGTCCGCCCCGAGATGATGTCGCTCATATGCACATCCAGTGCCCGGAAGCCCGCACGGTCAAAGGCTGCCGCCATCTCGACCTGGCCGTTCACGCCCTGCTCGCGCAGGATGGCGATCATCGGCCGGGCACCGCGACTGATGAACGGCGCGGCCACGTCCTCGCCCGGATCGAAGCGGAGCGCCGCGTGCAACCCCGGATCATCGGCGTCCCCGATCCGGCCGTACTCCTCACTTGCGCAGTCCGGGTGGTCCCGCAGCCGTTGCAGGTGATAGCTCGTCTCCGACCAGGCGCGCCGAAGCTCGATGCGAGTCTCGCGCAGGATCTCACGGCCCCCGCAAACGATGCTGAGCGCGTCTTCCTGATTCAGCGCCCCGATCACATGCACGCAGTCGCGCAGGCCCCCTTCCGACAATGCCTTCTGCACGCGCGGCGTGTCGGCGCTACGGATCTGGAGCACGGCGCCCAGTTCCTCGTTGAAGAGGAACTCAATGGGCGATTTTCCTCCGGGCACATCGTCGAGGCGAAGCGTGACACCGGCTCGACCGGCAAACATCATTTCGCATGTCGTGGCGAAGAGCCCGCCGTCGGAGCGGTCGTGATACGCGAGCAATCTGCCGTCACGATTCAACCGCTGGATGACCTCGAAGAATGCCTTGAGCAGAACGGCGTCGACATCGGGCGCGGCGTCCCCCAGCTGCCCGTGGACCTGCGCGAGCGCCGACCCGCCCAGGCGGCAGCGCCCCGCACCGAGATCGACGAGCAGGAGAGCCGTCTCGCCGCAGTCCGTCTTCAATTCCGGCGTGAGCGTTCTGCGGACGTCCGGCACCGGCGCAAATGCCGAGACGATCAGGGAAAGGGGCGCGGTCACTTCCTTGCGCGCGCCATTGTCGTCCCAGGCCGTCTTCATCGACAGGCTGTCCTTTCCGACCGGGATACTCACGCCGAGCGCCGGGCACAGCTCCATGGCGATCGCGCGGACGGTGTCGAACAACGCGGCATCCTCGCCCGGGTGTCCGGCGGCGGCCATCCAGTTTGCGGAGAGCTTGATCCGCCCGAGCTCGGCGATCGATGCGGCAGCAATATTGGTGATGGCTTCCCCGACCGCCATGCGTCCCGAGGCCTCGGGGCTGATCAGCGCCAGCGGCGTGCGCTCGCCCATGGCAAAGGCCTCGCCGCAATAGGTGTCGAATCCGAGCAGCGTCACCGCCACGTCGGAAACCGGCACCTGCCACGGGCCCACCATCTGGTCGCGCGCGGTCAAGCCGCCCACCGTGCGATCGCCGATCGTGATGAGAAAGGTCTTGTCCGCAACAGCCGGCAGCCGCAGCACGCGATAGGCGGCCTCGCGCAGTCCGATCCCCGCGCTCTCGAAGGGCGGAAGCTCGCGCGGCTCGTGCGACACGTTGCGCGTCATCTTTGGCGGTTTTCCGAGCACGACGCCGAGATCCATGTCGACCGCGTGGTTGCCGAAGACCGGGTCGGACACAAGGAGCCGGCCATTGCCCGTCGCGCTGCCCAGCACGGCAAATGGGCAGCGCTCGCGCTCGCAGATCGCCTGGAATCGCCCGAGATCGCGCGAAGCGATCGCGAGCACGTAGCGCTCCTGCGCCTCGTTGCACCAGATCTGGAGCGGCGACATGCCCGGCTCCTCGCTCGGAATGCGACGCAGGTCAAGCGTGGCGCCCCGCCCTGCCGCGTACACGAGCTCCGGGATGGCATTGGAGAGCCCCCCCGCGCCGACGTCATGGATCGAGAGAATCGGGTTCGCGGCGCCGAACGCAGAGCAGCGGTCGATGACCTCTTGCGCGCGGCGCTCGATCTCGGCGTTGCCGCGCTGGACTGAATCAAAGTCGAGGTCTTCCAGGTTGGCGCCGGTATCCATGCTGGAGGCCGCTCCACCGCCCAGGCCGATCAGCATGCCAGGCCCGCCGAGCTGGACCAGCAGAGCACCCGCGGGCAGCGGCTGCTTCATCGTCTGCTCCGCCGCCAGGTTACCGATGCCGCCGGCGATCATGATCGGCTTGTGATAGCCGCGGACCGCCCCCGCGACCGGCTGCTCGAACGTCCTGAAGTAGCCGGAGAGATTCGGGCGGCCGAACTCGTTGTTGAACGATGCGCCCCCGATGGGCCCTTCGACCATGATCTGCAGCGCCGAGGCGATGCGTCCCGGCCGCCCGATGCCCTCCCGTTCCCACGGCTGGATGAAGTCCGGAATGCAGAGATTGGACACGCTGAAACCGGTCAGGCCCGCCTTGGGCCTGGCTCCCCGGCCGGTGGCTCCCTCATCGCGGATCTCGCCGCCCGCTCCTGTCGCGGCGCCGGGAAAAGGAGAGATCGCCGTCGGATGATTGTGGGTCTCGACCTTCATCACCGTGTGCGTGAGCTCCTCCGCGTAGCGGTACGCGCCGTCCTCGCCCGGATAGAAGCGCGCGATGCGGGCGCCTTCCATCACTGCCGCGTTGTCGGAGTAAGCCACGACCGTGCCACGCGGATGCTTTTCATGCGTCGTGCGGATCATGCCGAAGAGCGAGTGCTCCTGCTGACGATCGTCGATCACCCACGCGGCGTTGAATATCTTGTGGCGGCAATGCTCGGAATTGGCCTGCGCGAACATCATCAGCTCGACGTCCGTGGGATTGCGACCCATGCGGCGGAACTCGTTGCCGAGGTAGGCAATCTCGTCCTCCGAGAGCGCGAGCCCCATGTCCCGGTTCGCGCGCTCGAGGGCGGAGATGCCGCCTTTCATGATGTCCACCGTCGCAAGCGGGGTCGGCTCGAAATGCTCGAACAATCGGGCGGCATCCTCAATGGAGCCGAGAACCGTCTCCGTCATGCGGTCATGAAGCAGGGGCGCCAATGCCGCCCGATCACTTGCAGAAGGGGCGAGGCCATCCCGCATCGAGATGAAGTACGCCACGCCGCGCTCGATACGCTGCACGGCCGCGAGACTGCAGTGCTGCGCGATATCGGAAGCCTTCGAGGACCACGGCGAGATCGTGCCAATGCGCGGCACGACCAGCATCAGCTCGCCGCTCCCATCCTTGCTCGCTCCCGCGGGACCGTAGCTCAGAATTCGCTCGAGGCGCGCCGCCTCGTCCGATGAAAGCTCGCGGGCCACCTGCACGAAATGCCAGAACTCGGCGTGGATGGCGGAGAGGCCCGGAACGGCGGTAGTGCAGGAGGTGATGAGCTTGCGAAGACGGAAGGTCGAGAGAGCATTCCGCCCTCTCAGCCTTAGGATTTGCGACATGTCGCGGGCTCAGGCTTGCTAAGGCGCAATGGTACATCAAATCGCCCCGCGCCGCAGCGGCCGCGGGGTGAATCACGTTACACTACCGGGACTTATGAAGAGCTACGTCAAGCACGGCGCGCCCGTCTACGCGACGCACGACGTGCGCATGATCGAATCGACTGCGGCTGCGGCGCTCACTCCACCGCCGCTCATGGAGCGTGCGGGCCTTGCTGCCGCCCACCTTGCGCGTGAGCTTGCCGGCGGAAATGGCAAGCCCGTGCTCGTCGTGGCGGGTCCCGGAAACAACGGGGGCGATGCCTTCGTCGTCGCGCGACATCTCAAGAAGTGGTGGTTCAATGTTCAAGTCGTCTTCGCGGGTGATGAGGGCAGGCTGTCGAGCGACGCAGCCGAGGCTTTGCGCGCCTGGCGTGCGGCCGGCGGCGAAATTCGCCCGGAACCCCCTGCGACGGGCGGCTGGGGGCTCGTTGTGGACGGGATTTTCGGCATTGGCCTCGAACGCGAGGTCGGCGGCCGCTATGCAGAGTGGATCTCTCATATCAACGCCCTCCCTGCTCCCGTGCTGGCGCTCGACGTACCCAGTGGACTGCATTCGGATACCGGGCGCGTGCTCGGCACCGCGGTCGTTGCAGACCATACTGCGACCTTCATCGCCCTCAAGCCCGGGTTGCTGACACTCGACGGCCCTGATCATTGCGGTGAGCTTCACCTTTGCACGCTCGATCTCGATGCGCGCTCCCTGAAACCGTCAAGTGGGTTTTTGATCGGCCACGATGTTCTCAAGACCGTTCTCAAGCCGCGCCGGCGCAACTCGCACAAGGGTGACTACGGCAGCATCGCGGTGATCGGCGGCGATCACGGCATGGTCGGAGCGGCGCTGCTTGCCGGCCGTGCGGCCCTCAGGCTCGGCTCGGGGCGTGTATATCTGGGATTGATTGTCCGCGATGCGCCCCTCGTCGATCCCGACCAGCCGGAGCTGATGCTGCGCTCGGCGGATGCCGCGCTGAAGCTCGGCCATCTCAGCGCCCTCGCGGTCGGGCCCGGTCTCGGGCAGACCCCGGATGCCGCGTTTTACCTCGGAATCGCGCTGGAATCAGGCCTTCCGCTGGTGCTGGACGCCGATGCGCTCAATCTCATTGCCTCGGATCCACAGCTCGCGCGCAAGGCGGAAGCCCGCAAGGCCGCAACGCTGATGACGCCCCATCCGGCCGAAGCGGGCCGTTTGCTGGGCATCACGACCCGCGAGGTGCAGGACGACCGGGTTGCAGCTGCACTGGCCCTTGCGACTCGCTTCAAGGCCCATGTCGTCCTCAAGGGCGCCGGGAGCGTCTGCGCCTTGCCTGACGCAAGCTGGCACATCAATACCTCCGGCAATCCGGGCATGGCGAGCGCCGGCATGGGTGACGTCCTGACCGGCATCATCGCCGCCCTGCTCGGCCAGGGTGTGGAGGCCAGGTCCGCATTGCTGGCGGGCGTCTACTTGCATGGAGCGGCGGCCGACGAGCTGCTTGCCCGCGGCACCGGTCTCATCGGGCTGACTGCGGGCGAGACGATCGACGCCGCGCGGACGCTGATCAACCGGAGCTGACGTCGATCGTATCCGGCACCGAAGAAGCCTCGAGAGCCTTGCCGTCCGGACGGCGACCGCGAACGCGCCTCCCGGACTACTGAACCCTGGGGGCGCTCAACGCACCACCAGAACCGGCTGTCGCGCATACTGCACCACCGTCTTCGAGACAGAGCCCAGCAGCAGCCGCGAAAATTTCGAGCGGCCCCGGTCGCCAACAACAATGAGGTCCACCTGGTGGTGGTCGGCGTGGAACATGATCTGCTCAGCGGGATGGCCGACTGCAACCTCGAAGTGGCCCTTGATTCCTGCAGCAGTTACCGTCCGCTGCAGGGGCGCAAGCAGGTTGCGGTGGTGTTCGCGCGAGTTCTCGATCACCGCCTCGGTTTCAACGTCGTCGCCGATCTCGGGAGGACGCGCGACCGTGAGCACATAAAGTGCTGCGCCATGGCTCTTTGCGTGATTGAGGGCGGTCTCGAACGCCTTCTTGCCCGCCTCGGACCCGTCGTAGCCCACAAGGATTCTGCGGTACATCGTCAGCGCCCCTTGTCCGGCCACGGTCGGGCCACGGCAACCGTTTCGCCGCCCGCAACGGCTTCCTCCTTGGGAAGCAGGTGCCGTGGCATGAACCAGGCGTTGGCAATGAGTGTCGGGATCACGGCGCTCGCGATCACCGCGGCGACGAGCGCCGAGTACTGCGCCTGGTCGACGATGCCTTTCGACAGCCCGAAGAGCGACGAGATCGTGCCGAAAGTGAGGCCGGTGGACATCAGCAGCGTCGTGTACATGCCCTCCTGTCGCGGCGAGCGGAATGCCTGCGTCACCGGGTACACGCCAGCAATTTTGGTCGCGACCTTGACGAGCAGCAGCAGGAGGAAAGCGGTTGGCGCGGCGATGAGCGCGGGCAGCGACACAAACGAGCCGGCTCGGATGAAGTAGAAAGGTGTGAGCAGCCCGAACGTGAGCGTGCGCAGCCTGCGGACCAGTGCATGGTCCCGGCCGACTGTCCCGGCCAGCATCATGCCGAGGACGTACGCCGGGAGCACCGCTTCGCTGTCAGCCCAGGCCGCGAGGGCGCCGAGCCCGAACAGGAGGACCAACAGGTATTTGGCCTCGAGCTCCGATGCCCGTGCGCCGTAGCGCCTGAAAAAGCGCGGGGTGAGCCACGGAACGGCCAAAGCAACGAGAACGAGCGCCCCGACAAACAGCGCCGTCTTCAAGCTGAACGGCGCGAACAGCAGCCCGAGCGCCACCACCGTGCCGAGGTCGGTGATGAAACACGCCGCCAGGACGGTCTTCCCGTAATCGGTTCTGTTGAATCCGAACTCGATCATGACGGCATAGACCACGGCAACGGAAGTCGTCGACATGGCGACGCCTGCGAGCCAGCTCGCTTCAAGGCCCCAGTCGAGCAGCCAATGAGCCGCGGCCGCGCATCCGAGGAAGGGCGCGAAGAAGCTGATCAGCCCGACGGCGGTCGCTTCCTTCCATTTGCGCCGGAACACGTCGGGATCGAGCTCGGCCCCGGCGAGGAAGGTCAGGATGATTGCGCCGGTCCCGGCGAGGAACTTGATCCACGCGTGATCGACGCCCAGCATCACCGTGCCGAGCGCGGCGCCCGCGAGGATGCCCACCACGATCTCGGAGAGCGCGGTCGCAACACGCAGCCAGATTGACGCCAGGCCGGCGAAGAGCGCCAACCCCAGCCACAGAGCCGCCAGGCCCCAGGTTTCGGTCATCAAGACGCCTCCGATAGTTGTTGTTATCTTCGATGGCCTCGGAGGCGGAAACGGTTACGTAACCGCACCTTGGCGCGTCACGTAGGCATCATCAGCCTTGCGGCGGTTCTTATTGGGGAGGAATGCCATCTCCCGAGGAATTTACCGGGTTATCACACGGCAAACTCCTTAGATCAGTCCTTCGGAATGTCCGCCCTAATCAGGAGTCCGATGCCGATGGGCTGCGTCGGCCTGATTCTACCCCAATGAGCCTAGCCTTTCAGCCGCCAACGCTCAGCCGCGATCTCGTCGTCGGTGCGCGCCTCGACCCAGCGCGCGCCTTTTTCTGTGCTCTCTTTCTTCCAGAATGGGGCGCGCGTCTTGAGGTAGTCCATGATGAATTCGCACGTTGCAAACGCATCGCCCCGGTGCCCGCTCGCCACCACCACGAGCACGATCTGGTCCTGTGGCTTCAAGGCGCCCACCCGGTGTATGACGAGCGCGTCGATCACGCTCCAACGGGCGCGCGCCTGCTCGACGATTTCCTCGATGGCCTTCTCCGTCATGCCCGGGTAGTGCTCGAGCGTCAGCCCTGCAATGGCATCGCCCTCGTTCACGTCGCGCACGATCCCGACGAAACTCGCCACCGCGCCGATCTTGGGATTGCCACGGCGCAACGCCGCGGTCTCCGCGCTTACATCGAAATCAGCCGTCTGAATCCTAACGGTCATCGTTAAGGAATTTCGTGGTTCGTGATTGGTCGATCGTGTCCATCATCCCTCCGTGCTCATCCCTCATCCCTGGTTTTCCTACCCGCCGGTGACGGGGGGAAAAAACGCCACCTCGTCTCCGTCGGAAACAGGCACGTCACCGGTGGCCATCGCCTGGTTGACCGCGGCGCGCACCGGTTTGCTCGGCGCGAGGGCCTCCTCCCACGCGCCGCCCCGCGCGACCAGCAATGCACGCAAGCCCTCGAGGTCGCGTACTTCCGGGGGCAAGGCGATGCGCTCTGAGCCGGTGCCCAGGGTCTCGCGCAGCCTGGCGAAATAAAGCACTGTAATCATTGCGTTAATTATCCTACTTCACCCGCAGAAAACCAAGTTTATAAAGCTTCGGCCACAGAGAACACAGAGCACACAGAGTGTCGGGAACCCCGAAAGGCAGTCGACGTAATTCCGCGATTCTCTGTGCGCTCTGTGTTCTCTGTGGCTAGGGGCTCTTTCCGGCCAATCCGACGTGATCGAGCACGAATGCAGCGATGGCCGGAGCGTCGTTCAGGTCAAATTGCGGCAGCTTCGTCTCGAGGCGCTCATCGCTTGCAATCGCGACGATGCTTGGATCCTGAGCATACAGCAGGGCTTCCCCGACCGAGGCCCGGTAGATCTCGAGCTTGGGCACCTTTTCGCGCTTGAATCCCTCGATCAGCAGCAGGTCGCAGGGGGAGACGCGCTCGATCAGCTCCGCAAAGCCCGGCTCCGGCGCGCCGCGCAGCTCGTGCACCAGCGCCCAGCGCCGCGACGAGGTTACGAGCACCTCCTGGCACCCCGCATGGCGGTGGCGATACGAGTCCTTTCCCGGCTGATCGACGTCGAACGTGTGGTGCGCGTGCTTGATGAGCGACACCTTGAGGCCGCGCGCGACGAAGAGCGGGATCAGCTTTTCGATCAGCGTCGTCTTGCCGCTGCCCGACCAGCCCGCAAAGCCGAATATTCTCATGGCGCCTGGGCCGCCATGATAGCGGAACCTCGTTATTCCCGTCTAGATATAGCGGTGGCGGTCATGCTATCGTCGCGCGATGGAATGGCAGGACGCCGTCATCCTGGCAGCGCTTTTTTTCGTGGTAGCGACGTTCTACACCACCGTCGGCCACGCGGGGGCTTCAGGCTATCTCGCCATGATGGCGCTCCTCGGGCTTACTCCCGAAGTGATGCGGCCCACGGCGCTCGTGCTCAACATCCTGGTCGCGGCGTTGACGGTCTACCGCTTCCGCCGCAAGCGCTTCTTCTCCTGGTCCGGCCTCTGGCCCTTTCTCCTCGGCTCCGTTCCGTTCGCCGCCGCCGGCGGCATCCAGAGCCTCACGCGCGGCACGTACTACGTAGCCATGGGAGCGGTGCTGATCATTGCGGCGGCCTACCTCGCCTGGCGGGCGCTCGGCTCGCGCGTCGCGATGCAGGAAGGCGTCGTGCGCATCCGGATCGTCCCCGCGGCGCTGATGGGCTGCGCGATCGGCTTCGTCTCGGGTCTGATTGGAGTGGGCGGCGGGATTTTCCTGAGCCCGGTGCTGCTGGTGCTCCACTGGGCCGGCCCCAAGACCACAGCGGGCATTTCGGCGCCGTTCATCCTCGTCAACTCGGCAGTGGCGCTGACGGCGGGCTCCCTCACCGTGCAATCCCTCCCGGCGGAGCTGCCGCTGTTCGCCGCCGCCGCGCTCGCCGGCGCCTTCGTGGGCACGTGGCTGGGGCTCGAACGTCTGAAGCAGACAGGCCTGCTCCTGATGCTTGCGCTGGTGATGACGCTTGCGGGATTCAAGTTGTTCCTGACCGCCTAGCCGCGCCTTCGTTTCCGCTGGTCAGTCTGGAGGGCGCCCGGAGGGCGGTTTCTTCCTGAGAGCGCGCGTGATCTCCTGCAGGTCCTTCGCAATCGCGGCTGACGCCTTTTTCTCCATGGCGCGATACCGCCGCACGAGAGCGCGGCCGAACGGGGTCACCAGCGCCCCGCCTCCCCGCCGCCCGCCCACTTCCGTTGTGACGACCGGATGGACAAAACTTGCATTGAGCGCCTCGACCAGCTGCCACGCCCGCCGGTAGGACATGCCCATGGCGCGCGCTGCGGCCGAGATCGACCCGGTCTTGTCGATACGCGCGATGAGCTCCGCCTTGCCCGGCCCCAGGGCGCGATGATCTCTCGCCAGCACCCGCAGCATCAGTCCGGGATAGCGTGCCATTGACCGCCTCGCGTGCCCATGCCGCGATTCTATCCGGCAACGGCTGCGACCGGGCGGCCGCAGAATCTCCTTCCGCTCGGCCGCCGCTTCGCTACAGCCGCAGCCAGCCCCGGCGCACGATCCAGAGGACGGCCATGCCGAACAGGAACGCGACGCCCACGTTCCACACCGATAGCGCAGCCGTGCCGAGCGTAACGAACCGTTCGCCCTTGTCAGGTGCGAGGTCGCACGAACCCAGCGCGAGCTGCAACCCGGCCACAAACAGCATCACGCCCAGGGCGGCATGCGGGAAGAGCCGCAGGAACGCGCCGACCGACTCGCTGAAGAAGAGGCCCGCGACTGCCAGCAGAACGCCGATGATGATCGGTGCGCCGCCGCTGCGAGCGCCGAAGCTCACCTGCGCCGCCATGCCGCCCGCTCCGTGGCACATCGGAACGCCGCCGATCAGGCTTCCAAGCGCGTTTATCACGCCGGTCGAGAACGCGAGCTTGCGAGCGTTCACCTGACGGTCGGGAAAGGCGCGGTTATTGAACTCGACGGGCGCGATGATCGCGTTGCCGAGCGTCAACGGCACTTGCGGCAGCGCCAGCAGCACGACGCCCACCAGAACCGCCTCCGCCCCGAGATCCCGGAACGGCCAGGCAGGCAGCGTGAACCCGGGCTTCACCTGTGCGAGGGCTGCACCTACAGCCGGATCGCCGAGAACCGCCCATGCTGCACCCGCCGCCAGGATCAGCAGCATTGCCAGCAACGCGCGGTTGGAGAGCAACAGGACTGTGACGGCGAGCAGCGGCGCCGCGAGCCAAACGTTGCTCGCCATCATCCGCGTGCCATCGAGCATGAAGGCGAAGCCCAGGCCCAACGTGATGCCGAGGACCACCGGCCGGCCAACCCAGCCCACCACGCGTTCGGCGGCGCCGGTGACCGCCACGCCGAGCCAGATGACTCCGCTCGCGAGCGCGGCCACTGCCACTGCCTCCGGCGTGACCGTTGCCGTCTGCGCGGCGCCGGTGATGGCAACCGCGCCGATCGCCTTCATCGGCTGCACCGGGAACGGCGTGCGGAAGACGACACCGGCCGCGACGAACGCGATGCCGAAGGCGAGGAGCATGCCCGCGGGCTCAACGCCGACGATCGTGATGTACGCGAGCAGAAACGGCACGAGCGTGCCGAGATCGCCGAACGCGCCGGACCACTCGCGCAGGTCAAAGCGCAAGCTGGCGTCGCCCGGAGCCGGCCTCGCATCGGGCATGCCTGGTGGCACGCTGGCGTTCATGCAAAAACCGCCTGGCGCGGCCTCCGTCCGCACGCAATCATCATGCGTCGTTGTCGCCGGCGTTGGGGAAGAACAGCCGCTCGCCGCCGATCCTGTAACCAGCGATGGCCTTCTGCCCCTCCGGAGAGACGAGCCAGTCGATGAACGCCTGCCCCATCTCCTTCTTCACGTGTCGGTGCTTCGCCGGATTCACCAGGATCACGCCGTACTGGTTGAAGAGCCTCCTGTCGCCTTCCACGAGTATCGCGAGATCGCCGCGGTTCCTGAACGAGATCCACGTGCCGCGGTCGGCCAGAACATAGGCATGCATCGAGGACGCCGTATTGAGCGCGGGTCCCATGCCCTGCCCGGTGTCGCGGTACCAGGGGCCCTTCGCCTTCCCAATATCGATTCCGGCCGCCTTCCACAGCGCGAGCTCCGCCATGTGCGTGCCGCTGCGGTCACCGCGGGATACGAACGCCGCCGCCGCCGCGCTGATTCTGCGCAGCGCGGCGAGACTATCTTTGCCGCCTGCAATCTTCGCCGGGTCGGACCTGGGCCCGATCAGCACGAAGTCGTTATACATCACCGGCAACCGCTTCACGCCGTAGCCCTCGGCGATGAACTTCTCTTCGGCGGCCCTGGCATGCACGAAGACGACGTCGGCGTCGCCGCGCCTTCCCATGTCGAGCGATTGCCCCGTGCCGAGCGCGATGACGCGCACCTCGATGCCGGTCTTCGCCTGGAAGATCGGCAGGATGTGCCTGAACAGACCCGACTGCTCGGTCGAGGTGGTCGACGCCACGGTGATGAATTTCTGCGCCGATGATTCCGGCGCCAGACAAAGTGACAGAAACATCAGCACGGCCAGACAGCCACCTCTTGTTCTCAGGTCCATGGCAGTTCTCCTCTTATGAACGCGGCGGCCTCGGCCGACGCGGGTTGCCGGAAGAATTGCTCCACCGGCGAGCGCTCGACCAGGCGCCCGTGGCTCAGGAAAAGAATCTCGTCGCCCAGGCGCCGTGCCTGTCCCAGGTTGTGCGTCGTCATGACGATCTTGGTGCCGCCGGCACGGATCTGGCTGATGATCGTCTCCACGTCCCGTGTCGCGTTGGGATCCAGATTCGCCGTCGGCTCGTCGAGGAAAAGAACCTCCGGGTTGAGCGCCCAGGCGCGCGCAAGCGCAAGACGCTGCTGCTCCCCGCCGGAGAGCACGCGGGCGGGCCGTGTCGCGACTTCAGACAATCCCACGGCATCCAGCACGTCCCCCGCACGAAGTTCACGCTCGGCCCGGGAGACGCCGACCAGCTTCAGGCCGTAGAGAACGTTTGAGAACGCGGACCGGCGCAACATGACCGGGCGCTGGAAAACCATGGCCTGCCGGCCGCGGCCTTCATTCGGCCCGCGCCACGCGATGCGGCCTGCGCTCGGCCGGAGCAACCCGTGACAGAGCCGCATGAGCACGCTCTTGCCCGCGCCGTTGGGGCCCAGGATGACCGTGCGCGGCCCGGATCCGATCTCGACCGAAATGCGGTCGACGATGATCTTGCCGTTGACTGCAAAAGAAACCTGGTCGAGCAAAAGGGGCAGCATGAGCGCGCCTACCCGTAGCGCCTTTGCGCCGCTTCCTTAACCCAGTACGCAGCGGCGTTCAGGGCGAGCACCAGCGACAGGAGAACGATCCCGAGGCCCAGCGCCAGCGGAAGGTCGCCTTTGCTGGTCTCCAGCGCGATCGCCGTGGTCATCACGCGCGTCACACCGTCGATGTTTCCCCCCACGATCATGACTGCCCCGACTTCGGCCGCCGCGCGGCCGAACCCCGCCAGGACGATCGTCACCAATGAGAAGCGCGTGTCCCATAGCAACGTCAGGGCGGCGGTAAGAGGTCCTGCGCCAAGAGAACGCAGCTGCTCCCGGTACTCCTCCCACGCATCCTCGATGACCTGCCGCGAGAGCGCCGCCAGGATCGGGGTGATCAGTATCGTTTGCGCGATGACCATGGCGGCCGGAGTGAAGAGGATTCCAAGCTCACCAAGCGGACCGGCGCGGGAGAGCATCAGGTAGACGAAAAGGCCGACGACGACGGGAGGCAGGCCCATCAAGGCATTGAGCACGACGATGACGCCCCGCCGGCCGCGGAATCGCTGGACGGCGAGCGCGGCGCCCAACGGAAGCCCGAGGACAGAGGCGGCCGCCACCGCCGTGAGGCTGACTTCGAGGCTCAACGTCACGATTTCGCGCAACTCCGCCTCGAGATGCCCGATCAGATTGAACGCTTCCTTGAATGCGAGCGCGAGGTCGTTCATATCAGCAAGGCTCGCGTCGAGAGCAATCTTCCGGTTCGCGCCGTCTCCGGGGCAGCGCCGCGATCCGTTATCAGTTGCCCCGGCGGCGTTTGGTGGCCGGACGGGCCCGGTCCACCCAATTCAGCGCCGCATCGAGGGGTTCGCGCATGCCGGCCTTCGCGGCGTTGTAGCCGGGCAGGCGCGCGACGCGCTGCCTGAACTCCGGCGACCGCAGCGCCTCGAGCAGAATGCGAACAGGCGCAGCGCGCACCGCCGAGCGCGAGCAGGCCAGGAAATAGCGTTCGACGGCGAGCGGCACGAAATCCAGATCGAAGCGCACCGCGTCGGGACGCAGGCCGAATCCCGCATCGGCGCGCCCCTGCGCGACGGCCGCGGCGACTGACCAGTCCTGCTCCCCGCGCGAA
>Ga0302046_10001134_pt1 | contig 25141 bp, 28 predicted proteins | sample RVTome_11_FD_200261 | JGI IMG/M metagenome (GOLD analysis project Ga0302046, IMG submission 200261) | Soil microbial communities from uranium-contaminated site in the Upper Colorado River Basin, Wyoming, United States - RVT147D111 (version 2) ... | reverse complement strand
TCGTGGTCTGGGGCACCATCGTGACCTCGGCCGAGACGACCTTCAGGCCCGCGCCCTCGAGGGCGCCCTTGACCTCTTCGAGGCGCTCGGGCGGGGTGGTGATCTCGAAGACCTCGTCGCCGTCGGCAATGTCCTCGGCGCCGGCCTCGAGCGCGACCTCGAAGACCTTGTCCTCGCCCGCGTCGCCGCGCTCGACCGTGATCATCCCCTTCTTCGAGAACATCCAGGCGACGCAGTTGGCCTCTCCGAGGTTGCCGCCGTTCTTCCCGAAAAGGTTACGGATCTCCGCGACCGTGCGATTCTTGTTGTCGGTGAGCACCGACACCATGATGGCCACGCCGGCCGGGCCGTAGCCCTCGTAGGTGGTCTCCTCGTAGGAGACGCCCTCGAGCTCGCCGGTGCCCTTCTTGATGGCCCGGTCGATGTTGTCCGAGGGCATGCTCTGGGCCTTGGCGTTGGCGACCGCCGTCCGCAGGCGCGGGTTGGCGTTGATGTCCCCCCCGCCCATACGGGCCGCGACGGTGATCTCCTTGATGAACTTGGTGAAGATCTTCCCGCGCTTGGCGTCCTTCGCGGCCTTCTTGTGCTTGATGGTGCTCCACTTGGAATGACCCGACATACTGCCGTTTTTGTTAGCACGGGGCCCTCCTCGAAGTAAACGGCGCGCGCGGCGGGGACCGGCGGCGCCGCCCGCCGAGCGGGCGCCAAAGCTTGTGCCCGTGCGCTCGCCCGGCTACAGTCCCGCCCCATGTCGCCGCGGAGCTGGGGGGTGGAGGGGCGGACGGGGTGGGCGCGCATCGCGGTCGTGCTCGCGCTCACCACACTCACCACCACCGCCTGCACGCGCGCCCTCGTCATGACCGAGCCCGGCTCGCCGCGCGGCGGGATCGCGCCCGGGAAGCCCGAGACCGGCGTCGCCTCCTGGTACGGCCCCGGCTTCCACGGCCGGCGCACCAGCAACGGCGAGGTCTACGACCAGCATCGCATGACCGCCGCCCACCGGACGCTGCCCTTCGACACCCGCGTCATGGTGACCAACCTCGACAACAACCGCTCGGTCGAGGTCCGCATCAACGACCGCGGCCCCTTCGCCAGGCGCCGGGTCATCGATCTCTCGCGGAGCGCCGCGGCCGCCGTCGGCATGATCGGCCCGGGCACCGCGCCGGTGCGCCTCGACGTCGTCGCCCGGCCGGAGGGCGGCTACTCGCGGGTGGTGCACTGCGTGCAGGTCGGGGCGTTCCGCCGCCGCGAGCGCGCCGAGGCTTTGCGCGCCGAGCTCGCCGGGCGCTACGGCGACGTCTATCTGATCTCGGTCAACCGGGAGGGCGATCCCGCCCCCATCTACCGGGTTCGCATCGGCCCCTTCCTCGAGCGGCGATCCGCCGAGTCCAGGGCCGTCGAGCTCGCCAGCTCGGGCTTTCCGGCCGTCATCGCCGAAGAGCCGCGTCCGTGAACCGCGCGGCAGCGCTGCTGCTGCTATCGCTCTCGGTCGCGGTCAGCGCCTGCGCCGGCTATCGGCTCGTCGAGGACGGCCGCGTGCGCGCCGGCGCGGTCGACGCCCTGAAGACGCGCCTGGCACGGGTTCGCGAGCTGCCGTTCGAGGTTCCCGTGCCGGTGGTGACGATGTCCGCCGCCGAGGCGCGCGCGATGCTCGAGCGGGAGCTGGCGGAGGACTACGCGCCCGGCGAGCTCGAACGCCTGTCGCGCGTCTACCGCGCGCTCGGCCTCCTGCCGGAGGGCGTCGAGCTCGAGGACGCGGTGCTCGAGCTCTACGCCGGGCAGCTCGCCGGGTTCTACGACCCGGTGCGGCGGCACATGGTGATCGTCGAGCAGGCGGTCGCGGGCGGTCCGACGACGCGCATCCTCGAGGCCGTGCTGCGGCGCGACCTGGCCGGCGAGATGCTCCTCGCGCACGAGATGGCGCACGCGCTCCAGGATCAGCACTTCGGGATCGAGAGCGGTCGCGGCGACCTCGGCGAGGACGACGCCCAGCTCGCCCGGCGCGCGGTCTACGAGGGCGACGCGACCCTCGCTGGCTTCGCGGCCGTCTCCGGACGGCTCGGCCGCCGAAAGGCGGTCCGCGTCGCCGGCCGCCTGCAGAGCGCGCCCGCCGAGCTCGCGCGCGCCTACCCCGACGTCCCCGCGCTGGTGCGCGAGACCGCTCTCTTCCAGTACGTCGCCGGCTCCAACTTCGTCTCCTGGGCCTACCGGAAGGCCGGATGGGAGGGCGTGAACGCGCTCCTCGCGCTGCCGCCGCGCTCGACCGAGCAGGTCCTGCACCCCGAGAAGTACTTCGTCACGCCGGAATACCCGCTCACGATCCGGATCGGCGGCCTCGCGCCCTACGAGCGCGGCGACTGGCCGATCGTCGAGGAGACGACGCTCGGCGAGCTCGTCATCCGCATCCTGGCGGAGCGCTTCTTCGACCGCGACGAGGCCGCCCGCGTCGCCGCCGGCTGGGACGGCGATCGGCTGATCGCCCTCGCCCGCGCCGAGGAGATGGCGCTGGTGTGGCTGACGGCCTGGGACAGCGAGGACGACGCGCGCGAGTTCTTCGCGGCCTACGCCGAGATCCTCGCCCGCAAGCGCGACCGGCCGCCGGTCGCGGTCGAGGACGACCGGGTGGTGGCGTCGGACGGCGCCGTCCCCTACCGCCTCGAGCGCCAGGGCTCGAAGATCCTCGCCATCGAGGGCGCGCTCGAGGCCGACCTCGACGAGCTCGCCGCCCGCATCTGGCGCCGGAGCCGCTACGACGCGACCCTGCCCTGGATGCCGCTCGACCTGGCGCGGACCGGCGCGCACTGAGCGGTCCAGGTTCCAGCACCCGCGGCGCCGGGGCGGCCCCGCGCCCGGCCGGCCCGCCTCGCCTACGACCGGGTCCTCCGGGTCCTCCCGGTGCTCCGGCGCGGCGCGCGGCGCGCCGGCACTGTCTCCGCGTCCACCCACGCGAGATAGGGGCGCGACCCCGCGACGACGGGAAGCGCGACCACCTCCGGCACGTCGTAGCCGTGGAGGTCGCGAACGCGCGCGGCGAGCCGCGCCACCAGCGCGCGGCGGGTCTTGCCGATCATCAGCACCTCGCCGGCACGCTCGACGCGGCCCTGCCAGCGGTAGATCGACCGGATCGGCGCCACCAGGTTGACGCACGCCGCCAGGCGCTCCTCGACCAGGGCGGTCGCGATGCGCTCGGCCTCGGCGCGCGTTGCCGCGGTCATCAGCACCACCACCGCCTGGCCCCGTCTCATGCGACCTCCTCGCCCCCCGGACGGCCGCCGCCGGCGAGCCAGGCGTCGACCAGGCGCGGGTAGTCGATCACGGCGGCGCGGTCGTGCCCGTCCTCGGCGCCCGGCACCCGCCGTCCCGAGCGCACGCGCCGCCAGAGCAGCGCGGCGCGTCCCGGCCGCCCGGGCGCGTCGGGTAGCACCGCGGCGGCCGCGAGCTGCTGGCCGAGGAGCACGGCACCGCGCGGACCGATGAAGCCCCGGCGGCGGAGATCGTCGAGCGAGTTCCGGAGCTGGTCGCGCGTGTACGCGGAGCGCTCGATCAGGGAGCGCCCGACCGCGGCGACGTCCGCGAGCGTCAGCCGGCCCTCGAGGTGCAGCACGACGGCGGTCTGGAAGTAGTTGAAGGCCGGCACCAGGCGCGCGCCGAAGAAGCGAAAGCGCCCGGGCGGCGTCCGGCGCTGGAGATTGATGAAGATCCGCCGCACGCAGTCGTCGTGGGTCAGGCGCTCGGCGAGCGCCTTCACCTCGACCAGGCGCGCCGGGTCGATGCGCAGGCGCACCAGGATCTCGGCGAGCGCCTCGCGGTCGAGGCGGCCGCCGACCAGGTCGGCGTAGAGCGAGTAGATCAGGGGATCGGACTCCCAGTCGTCGCCGAACAGGTACTCCGTCGCGCCCGCGGGCGCCGCCAGCCGCGCCTTCAGCAGCTCGGCGAGCTTATAGCCGATCTGCTCGCGCAGGTAGCGGAAGCGGCCGCGCACCAGGTGGTGGAGCTGGTTCTTGAAGACGATGCCGTCGGCGTCGATGCCGTCGAGGTCGAGCTTCTTGCGGATGGCGCGCCCGATCTGCGGCGGGCTCGCCGAGATGAAGTACACGAACGCCTGGCCGTCGGCGTCGCGCGCGCTGCGCTTCAGAGCCTGGATCAGGGCCACGACGCCGGGCTCGTCGATCTTGTCCTCGGCGCGCTCGAACGGCACGCGCACGATCTTGCGCAGGCTCTCGAAGTCGCTCCGGAGGTAGGTCTTGTCGAGATCCCAGCGGTAGATCACGGGCGCCGGCCCGCGCCGGCCGCGCAGCCGCCGGTACCAGCGCCTGAGGGCCGCCCGCACCCGGATGCGCACCGCCCGCAGCCATACGCGCACCGCCCGCCACCGGACGGCGGCCCTCATCGGATGGCCCGGATGCCCGCCGCGATCTCCTGCGGCACACCGTCGCGCACCGCCTTGGCGGCGACCTTCACGGCGTTCTCGATCGCGCGGGCGGACGAGCGCCCGTGGGCCTTGATGAAGACGTTCTCGAAGCCGAGGAGCGGCGCCCCGCCGTACTTCGCGTAGTCGGTGAGGCGGGCGATCGCGCGGATGTCGCGCGACAGCAGGCGCATGCCGACCTGCCAGATGCGCTTCTGCTTCACGGCGTTGCTGGCGATCCCCGTCACGACCTCCGCGATGCCCTCGACGAGCTTCAGGACGACGTTCCCGAGCAGCCCCTCGCAGACGATGACGTCGGCGCGCCCCTTGGCGACGTCGTCGCCCTCGATGTTGCCGACGAAGTCGATCGTCGGCAACTCGCGCAGCCGGCGGTAGGTCTCGGCCAGCACCTCCCCGCCCTTGAACGGCTCGACCCCCATGTTGAGGAGCCCGACCCGCGGCCGCGAGACCTTGGACACGCGGCTCGCGTAGGCGCTCCCCATGACCGCGAACTGCACCAGGTCGAGCGCGTCGCAGCGCACCGTCGCCCCGACGTCGAGAAGGAGCGCGAGCTGGTCCTGGCCCGGGTACTCGGTCTGGCGCGGGAACACGCTCGCGAGCGCGGTCTTGCGGACGCCCTCGAGCATGCGGAACTCGCGCGCGCACGCGAGGATGCACGCCCCGGTGTTGCCGGCGCTCACCAGCGCCTGCGCGCGGCCGCGCGCCACCAGCCCGGCGCCGACCGCGATCGAGGCGTCGCGCTTGGCGCGCAGCGCCTCCTTCGGGGACTCGCCCATGCCGATGGTCTCGGAGGCGTGGTGGATGGCGATGTGGGCGGGGTCGTAGGAGACGGTGTCGAGGAGGGCCTGGATGCGGGCCTCGTTGCCCACCAGCACGCACTCGATCGTCGTCGAGAGCGACGCCTGCGCGACGCCCTTGACCACCGCCTCGGGGGCGAAGTCCCCACCCATCGCATCCACGGCTACCACTGGCACTCGCGCTCACCCCCCGCGCCGTCGGTGCGGCGCGTCGCCGGATTATAAGCGTGTCGGCGCCGGCTGGTCACGCGCCGAGCCGGCGGCGGAGCGCGCGCGCGTCGGTGCGGTACTTGAACGCCTTGCGCCCGTCGATGGTGAGCACCGGCACCTCGTCGCCGTAGCGCGCGGCGAGCGCGGGATCGCCGTCGACGTCCACCACCGCGAGCGCGAACGGCACCGCGCGCCGGACCTCCTCGACGACCGCCTTCATCTCCTCGCAGAGATGGCAGTCGGCCCGACCGTAGAGGACGATCCGCGTCACGCCCGCCCCCGGCGCGCCCGGGTGACGGCCGCGAGCGCGCGCGCCGTGCGCGGGCTCGGGCGCGCGCCGCAGGCGGCGAGGACCGCCAGGTGGCGGCCGAGGAGGGCGGCGTCGGCGCCGGTGTCGACGTCGTACCAGCACGGCAGCAGGGCCGGGGTGACGCCGGCGCGCCGCAGGCGCGCGAGGGTACGCGCCAGCACCCGGTCGCCGCCCCAGGGCATGCGCGTGAAGACGTCGGGCACGGGCGCGCGCAGGCCGAGGAGGTAGTAGCCGCCGTCCAGGCTCGGGCCGAGGACGACCGGCGCGCGCGCGAGCGCGCGGAAGGCGGCGGCGACCAGCTCGGCGGGCAAGGTCGGAGCGTCGCTCCCGATCAGCACGACGCGACGCGCGTCGCGGAGCCCGGCGGCCGCGAGCCGGCGCATGCGGGCGCCGAGGTCGCCCGTCCCCTGGGCGATCAGGGCGAGCCCGTGGCGCCGCGCCAGGTGGCGGAAGTACGGCCGCTCGGGCGACGGCGCGCACGCCAGCGTGAGCGCGAAGCGCGGCGCCAGGGCGGCGCACAGGTCCGCGGTGAAGGCGCGATAGAGGCGCGCCGCGCCCGCCGCCCCGAGCGCGGGCGCGAGGCGGGTCTTCACCGCGCCCGGCCGGGGCTCGCGCGCCAGCATGACGAGCGCGCCCGCGGGGCGCGCCGCGTGCCGCCGCACGCTAGCGTGCCGGCATCGCTCGCGATCGGGACACTAGGGGGCGCCTCGCGCCGCGTCGACGCTGAGCGGCCCCGATCCCTTGGCGGCGATGAAGAGGAAGAGCCAGCAGTACAGGACGGCGAGCTCGCCGTGGTTTTGGATCGGCAGCAGGCCCTGCGGCTGGTGGGCCATGAAGTAGGCGCAGGCCATGAGGCCGCTCGACACGAACGCGGCCGGGCCGGTGAACAGGCCGGTGGCGATCAGGAGCCCGCCGACGAGCTCGATCGGGCCCGCGACCCAGATCACGAACGCGGGCGCGTCGGGGGGCGTGCCCCCGAACATCCCGAGGACCTTCTGCGCGCCGTGGCCCGCGAACATGAAGCCGGCCAGGATGCGCGTCACCGCGTAGATGTGGTCCTTGTACGGCGCCAGGATCTGCATGGTCCCTCCCCCGTTCGTCGCGCCCGAGCCGGGCCTGGGCGTGAGTTGACAGTCCCCGGCCTCTCGCGTACCTATCCGGGTTTGCCGATGAACTACGCCGTGATCCGCAGTGGAGGCAAGCAGTACCGGGTGAGCCCGGGCGACACCGTGCGCCTGGAGAAGCTGCCCGGGGAGCCGGGGTCCGCCTGGGCCTGCGCCGACGTGCTGCTCACCGCCGCCGACGGCACCCTGACCGTCGGCAAGCCGCTCCTCGACGGCACGCGCGTCGTCGGCGAGATCCTCCGCCACGAGAAGGCGAAGAAGATCCTGGTCTTCAAGAAGAAGCGCCGCAAGAAGTATCGCCGGCGCCAGGGCCACCGCCAGCAGCTCACCATCGTCCGGGTCACCGGCATCGAGACGGGCGCGGCGGGCGGCGGCGAGGACGCGTAGCGATGGCGCACAAGAAGGGCCAGGGCAGCAGCCGCAACGGTCGCGACAGCAACGGGCAGCGGCGCGGCGTCAAGGTCTACGGCGGCGAGACCGCCAAGGCCGGCAACATCCTCGTGCGCCAGGTCGGGACCCGCATCCATCCCGGCCAGAACGTCGGCTGCGGGCGCGACTACACGCTCTTCGCGAGGATCGACGGCGTGGTGCGCTACGAGCGCGTCGGCAAGGACCGCCGGCGCGTCAGCGTCTATCCAGCGGCGCCCTGACGCCGCCCCCTTCGCTTCTCCCCTCACCCCAGCATCCTCCTTTCGACGGCGCCCGCGCCCCGGAGGCCAGGTTGTTGCTCCGCGCGGTGGTGCGGTACAGTTTTGGACGGCGTATGCCGGTAGCATGGCCGGCGTGAGCGATCGATTGAGTTGATGGACCGACGATGAAGTTCGTGGACGAGGTCGAGATCTCCGTGAAGGCAGGCGACGGCGGCCGCGGCTGCATCGCCTTCCTGCGCGAGAAGTACCGCCCGCACGGCGGCCCGAGCGGCGGCGACGGCGGCCGCGGCGGCGACGTGGCGCTCCACAGCGACCCCGGCCTCGGCACCCTCCTCGACTTCCGCTACCAGCGTCACATCGAGGCCGCGCGCGGCGAGCACGGCCGCGGGAAGCAGCAGCACGGGGCGGGGGGCGCCCCCCGCATCCTGCGCGTCCCGCTCGGCACCCGCGTTACCGACCTCGACACCGGCGCGGTCGCCGCCGACCTCGACGCCCCGGGCATGGAGGTCGTGGTGGCGCGCGGCGGGCGCGGCGGGCGCGGCAATGCGCGCTTCGCCACCTCGACCAACCAGGCGCCGCGCCACGCCCAGCCCGGCGAGGAGGGCGAGGCGCGGCGGCTCCGCCTCGAGCTCCGCCTGCTCGCCGACGTCGGCCTGGTCGGCTATCCGAACGCCGGCAAGTCGACCCTGATCGCGGCGGTCTCGGCGGCGCGCCCGCGGATCGCCGACTACCCCTTCACGACCCTGGTCCCGAACCTCGGCGTGGCCCGGGTCGGCGACGAGAGCCTGGTCCTTGCCGACGTCCCCGGGCTGATCGAGGGCGCGCACGAGGGGCACGGCCTCGGCATCCGCTTCCTGCGCCATCTCGCGCGGACGGCCGTGCTGGTGCACCTGATCGACCTCGCCGATCCGCGCGACCCGCTGGCGTCGTACGACGCCGTGAACCGCGAGCTCGCCTGCTTCGACGCGGAGCTCGCCGCCAAGACCCAGATCGTCGTCGCCACCAAGCTCGACGTCACCGAGGCGCGCGCCCGTCTCGACGAGGCCACGCGCGCCTTCGCGGCGCGCGGCGCGACCCTGCACGCGATCTCGGCGGTGAGCGGGAGCGGTGTCCCGGCGCTGCTCGCGCGCGTCGCCGCGGCGGTCCGCGCCGCGCGCGCCACGGCGGGAGCCGAGGCCGCGCGGACCGCGGCCGACGCCGCGGCGGCGGAGCCCCGATGACGCCGCCCGTGGAGGAGCGGCGCTTCGTCGCCGACGCCCGCCGGATCGTCGTCAAGATCGGCAGCGGCGTGCTCGCCGACGCCGCCGGCGGGCTCGACCGCGGGCGCATCGAGGCGCTGGTCGCCGACGTCGCGACGCTCCGCGCCGGCGGGCGCTCCGTCGTGGTGGTGACGTCGGGCGCCGTCGCCGCCGGCGTCGCGCGCCTCGGCCTCGCGCAGCGGCCGCGGATCATCCCGCACAAGCAGGCCGCGGCCGCGGTCGGACAGATCGGCGTGATGGCGGCCTACGAGGCGGCGTTCGGCGCGCGCGGCCTGCGGGTCGCCCAGATACTGCTGACGCGCGACGACCTCGCCAACCGCCGGCGCTACCTGAACGCCAAGCACGCCATGATGGCGCTCCTCGAGTGGGGGGTGGTGCCGGTCGTCAACGAGAACGACACCGTCGTCGTCGAGGAGATCAAGCTCGGCGACAACGACAACCTCTCCGCCCTGACCGCGACCCTCGTCGAGGCGGACCTGCTGGTGATCCTGAGCGACGTCGCCGGGCTCTACACCCGCGACCCGCGCCTCCACGCCGACGCCGTGCGGGTGCCGCTGGTGACCGCGGTCACCCCGGCGATCGAGGCCATGGCGGGCGAGTCGCGCGGGCACCTCGGGACCGGCGGGATGGCGACCAAGCTCGCCGCCGCCAAGCAGGCCTCGGCCTCCGGCATCCCGACGATCATCGCCGACGGCCGCGCGCCCGGCACGCTCGCCGCCGTGCTCGACCCGGCGCGCGCCGAGGGCACGCTGGTGCTGCCGGTCGCGGACCGGCTCGCCCGCCGCAAGCACTGGATCGCCTACACGCTCAAGCCCGGCGGCGCGCTGGTCGTCGACGAGGGCGCGCGGCGGGCGATCCTGGGCGCCGGCCGGAGCCTCCTGCCCTCGGGCCTCCGCGAGGTGCAGGGCAGCTTCGGCGTCGGCGCCTGCGTGCGCTGCCTCGGACCCGACGGGGTCGAGTTCGCGCGCGGCCTGGTGAGCTACAGCGCCGCCGAGCTCGACCGCATCAAGGGCCGGCACTCGCGCGACATCGAGGGCCTGCTCGGCTACAAGGTAAGCGACGAGATCGTGCACCGCGACGACCTCGCGCTCGACGTCCACCGCGACGCCGGGGCCGCGGCCGAGCCGGACACGGGGCCGGCGCGCGCGGTGGCGGCGCCGGCCGCCAAGATCGATCGGGAGGTATCATGAGCCTCGAGCAAGACGTCGTCGCCCTCTGCCGCGCCGCGCGCGCGGCCGCCCCGGCGCTCGCGGGCACCTCGACCGCCGACAAGAACGCCGCCCTCCGCGCCGGCGCCGCCGCGCTCCGCGCCCGCGCGGGCGAGATCCTCGCCGCCAACGCCGCCGACGTCGAGGCGGCGCGCGAGGAGGCGGCGGCCTTCGTCGACCGCCTGACGCTGACGCCGGCGCGCATCGACGCGATGGCCGTGGGGCTCGAGCAGATCGCCGACCTCCCCGATCCCGTGGGCGAGGTCATCACGCGCTGGACGCGCCCGAACGGGCTCGAGATCGCGCAGGTGCGGGTGCCGCTCGGCGTCATCGGCATCATCTACGAGTCGCGGCCGAACGTCACCGCCGACGCCGCCGGGCTCTGCCTCAAGTCGGGAAACGCCGTGGTGCTGCGGGGCGGCCGGGAGGCGTTCCGCACCAACTGCCTGATCGCCGACGTCCTCGCCGACGCCGCCGCCGCGACCGTGCCGCGCGACGCCCTGCAACTCGTGCGGACGACCGACCGCGAGGCGGTGCGGGTGCTGCTGCGCCAGAGCGACTCCGTCGACGTCATCATCCCGCGCGGCGGCGAGGAGCTGATTCGCGCCATCAGCGAGAGTTCGCGCATCCCGGTCATCCAGCACTTCAGCGGCGTCTGCCAGCTCTACGTCGACCGCGCCGCCGACCTCGCCCTCGCCGAGCGCCTGTGCCTGAACGCCAAGGCGCAGCGGCCCGGCGTCTGCAACGCGATCGAGAACCTGCTGGTGCACCGCGAGGTGGCGGCGCGCTTCCTGCCCGCGGTGGGCGCCGCCCTGCGGGCGGCGGGGGTCGAGATCCGCGGCTGTCCGGAGTCCCTCCGTCACCTCCCCGACGCGCGCCCGGCGACCGACGCCGACTGGGACACCGAGTACCTCGACCTCATCCTCTCGATCCGGGTGGTGGACTCGCTCGACGACGCGGTCGCGTTCATCCGCCGCCACGGCTCCGGGCTCGCGGACGCGATCGTCACCACCGACCGGGCGGCGGCCGACCGCTTCGTCGCCGCGGTCGACTCCGCGGCGCTGTTCGTGAACGCGTCGACGCGCTTCACCGACGGCTTCGAGTTCGGCTTCGGCGCCGAGATCGGCATCAGCACCAACCGCCTCCACGCGCGCGGCCCGATGGGGCTCCGCGAGCTCACCACCTACAAGTACGTGGTGCGCGGCACGGGACAGATCCGGGAGTAGCGGACCGGACGCCCGATGGCGCGCATCGGCCTGCTCGGCGGCACCTTCAACCCGGTCCACCTCGCGCACCTGCGGGCCAGCGAGGAGGTGCGCGAGCAGCGCGGGCTCGACCGCGTCGAGCTGGTGCTCTCGGCCACGCCCCCGCACAAGGACGACGCGGCGCTGGCGCCGGTCGCGGACCGGCGCGCCATGCTCGAGCTCGCGGTCGCGGACAACCCGGCGCTCGGCGTCAACACGCTCGAGGTCGATCGGCCGGGCCGCTCGTACTCGATCGACACCATCCGCCTCTACCGCGAGCGCGATCCCGACGACCACCTGACCTTCATCCTGGGCGCCGACGCGTTCGCGGAGATCACGAGCTGGAAGGACTTCGCGGACATTTTCGCGCTCTGTGACGTCTGCGTCATGTCGCGGCCGGGGAGCGCCGCCGACGCCCCGCCGATTGCCGTGGCGGAGGCCTTTTGTTACGATCCCGACCGTGGCGTGTACGCCCACCGCTCCGGCTACTCCCTGGCGTTCGTTCCGGTCACCGCGCTCATGATCTCCGCCTCCGACATCCGGGACCGCTGCGCCGCGGGGCGCTCGATCCGCTACCTGGTGCCGCCCGCCGTCGAGGCCTACGTGCGCGAGCACCGGCTGTACGCGCGGAGGAGCGCGGCCCGTTGACGGCGGCCGACGGCTTGCAGAAGGCGCTCGTCTGCACGCAGGCGGCGCTCGACAGGAAGGCCACCGACATCGTCGTCCTCGACGTCGGCAGCTTCACCACGATCGCCGAGTATCTCGTCCTCTGCACCGGCCGCTCCGACCGCCAGGTGCAGAGCATCGCGCAGAGCGTCGAGGAGCGCCTGCGGGCGGAGCGCGCGCGGCCGCTCGCGATCGAGGGCCTGGCGCGCGGCCAGTGGGTGCTGATCGACTGCGGGAACGTCGTCGTGCACGTCTTCCAGGCGGCGACGCGGACGTTCTACGACCTCGAGCGGCTCTGGCAGCACGCGCCGCGGATCGAGCTGCCCGAGCCGTTGCGCTCGCAAGCGGCCGAGTCCGAAGCGCGCCGCGCCGGCGGCTGACGCGCGATGCTCCGCCTGACGCTCATCCTGGCCTCGATCGTGGCCACCCTGGTGGGCCTCGGCTACCTGCTGCACCTGAACCCCGACGAGGTCACCATCCGTCTCTCGAGCACCACGTCGTGGCGCGCGCCGCTGCCGGTGATGATGCTGGCCGCGCTCGTCGGCGGCGCCGCCCTGATGTTCGGCATCTCGCTGATCCGCGCCGGCCGGAGCGCGTTCGTCGGCTGGCGGAGCGAGCGCGTCACGCGCCGGACGCGCCGGCACCAGGCGCGGAAAGATCAGGGGCTCGGCTTCGCCTGGCTCGGCGAGCTCGACCGCGCCCGGGTGACGCTCGCCAAGGCGCTCCGTGACCGCCCCGACGACCTCGCCGCGTTCCTGCTCTTCGCCCACACCCACCTCGAGGAGGGCGACTACCGGCGCGCGCTCGAGGTGCTGCAGGAGGGGCTCGACAAGCGCGGGCACGACCCGAAGCTCCTGCTCTTCCTCGCCGAGGCGCAGCGCGGCCTCGGACAGACCGCCGCCGCCATCGAGACCCTCGAGCAGGCCCGGCGCGCCGACCCCGCGAGCCCGGCCATCGTCGGGGCGCTCCGCGACGCCTACGTCGCGAGCGCGCGCTGGCCCGAGGCCGGCCGCGCCCAGGAAGAGCTGCTCGGCCTGCTGCGCGAGCCCGAGGCGCGCACCGAGGCGGAGCACTGGCTGGTCGGCATGCGCTACCAGAGCACGCTCGCGATCGCCGATCCGCCCGCCCGGGTGACGGCGCTGCGCGCGCTCGCGCGCGCCCACCCCGACTTCGAGCCCGCGGCGGTGACGCTCGGCGACCTCCTGCTCGAGGCCGGCCAGCCCCGCCAGGCCGAGCGCGTCTGGCGGCGCGCGCTCGCGCGCGGCGCGTGCGCCGGCGTCCTCGAGCGCCTCGAGCTGCTCCTGACCGGCGGCCCGCGCGAGCGCCGCCTCGATGCCTTGACGCGTCGCCTGGTGCGCAAGCGGCCGGACGACGGCACCGCGCGCCTGTTCCGCGTGCGGCGGCTGCTGCGGGCGAACGCTCTCGAGGACGCCGCCGCCGAGCTCGCCAAGGTGGACGCGCCCTGGACCGGCCTGCCCGCCTACCACGCGCTGGTCGCCGAGCTGCACGTCAAGCGCGGCGCCCCGGACGACGCGGTCACGGCCTTCCGGCAGGCGCTCGCCGCCGGCGCCGTCGAGGCCTTCCGGTGCAGCGTGTGCGGCGCGGAGCGCGAGGAGTGGGCGGCGTTCTGCGAAGGCTGCCGGAGCTGGGGCAGCTATCGCTCGAGCCTCGAGCTCACCGGCGACGCCGCCGCCGGGAGCGCGGCGCATCCGCTCGTTGCCGCCGCCCCGCCGCCGCGCGCGCCGCGCGCTTCGTAGCGCGCGCGGCGCGGGTGTCGCGCCCCGCGGGCGCGCCGGCGAAGAGGTAGGCGTGCATGCGGGTGAGCCCGGCCAGGTCGTGCAGGTCGGACTCGAAGTTCGGCACCGCGAGGAACGGCACCCGGGGCGCGAGCCCTGCCCGGAACTGCTCCATGCGCAGGGCCTCGCCACGCGCCAGCGCCTGGTAGTCGAGGAAGTTCTGCACCAGCCAGTCGGCGTGCGGCCCCCCGACGCCGCTCGCCGCCAGCGCCGCCCCCACCGCGTCCGGGTCGTCGCGCGCCGCCGTCTCCGCGGGGCTCCCCGCGGCGGCCAGCTCCTCGTGGACCCGGTTGAAGACCACGCCCTTGAGCGGCATCTTCATGGCCCGCATCCGCCCGGAGAAGAACTCGGTCTCGGTCAGGACCTGCTCCTCGGGACCGGTGACCAGCACGAAGGCGGTCGACGCCGCGCGCAGGATGGCGTGCATCTCGTGGGTGCGCGCCGCGAACGCGTCGAACATGCCGCTCATCGCCGAGAAGAAGTCCGAGACCTCGGCGAGCGCGGCGACGCCGGTGGCCTCCTCGAGGCGGCGGAAGAGGAAGCCGACGGTGCGGTTCATCGCCTTGGCGGCGGTCCACCCCTGCGAGAGGTAGGGCACCAGGAACCAGCGCACGACGCGGCGGTCGAGGAACTCGCGGATGCGCTCGGGCGCCTCGAAGAAGTCCATGGCGCGCTTGGTGGGCGGGGTGTCGAGGACGACCAGGTCGTAGGCGCCGCTCTCGACGAGCAGGCAGAGCTGCTCGATCGCCATGTACTCGTACGAGCCCGCGAAGGTCCCGGAGAGGCTCAGGTAGAAGCGGTTCTTCAGAATGCGCTCGCGCACCTCGGCCGAGGGCGCGTGGCGCGCGACCAGGCGGTCCCACGCGCCCTTCTGGTCGAGCATCATCGCGGCCAGGCTGCCCCGTACCTCGATGCCGTGCGCCGCGAAGACCGCCGGGTCGACCGCGCGCGGCTGGTCGCCGAGCGCGCCGACGCCGAGCGAGTCCGCCAGGCGGCGCGCCGGGTCGATCGTCAGCACGACCACCTTCCGCCCCTGGCGCGCGCCCCAGAGCGCGATCGCCGCCGCGGTCGTGGTCTTGCCGACCCCGCCGCTGCCGACGCAGATGACCACCTTGTGGTGGCGGACGAGGCCGGTCAGCATGCGCCGCCGGCCTCGAGCTGGCGCTCGGCCGACGCCCTGAGCGCGCGCACCTCGCCGAGGCCGAACTCCTCCGCGAACAGGAACGGCAGCTCGACCGTCGGGATCCCGATCGCGTCCCGCAGGCGGCCGAGGTAGCGGGCGTTGATCGCCGCCCAGCCCGTCTCCTCCCGTGCCGCGTGCAGCACGTCGGCGACGAGGGCGGGCGCGTCCACCGGCACCGCGGGGACGTCGGCGGGCGCGAGCGGCGCGCGGTGCACGCGGTTCACGAACAGCACCCCGAGCGGCATCGCGAGCTCGTCGCGGAGGAGGCCGTACATCTCCACGGTCTCGCGCACCGGCATCTCCTCGGCGGTGGTGACCGGGCAGACGACGGTGCGGGCGGGATCGCGCAGGAGGTCCATGACGCGCTTCGCCTCGCGGCGCACTAGCCCCGTCCCGAAGGCCTCGGCGGCGGCCTTCGGCATGCGCAGGTACTGCAGGCCGTGGCCCGTCGCCGGGGCGTCGACGATGATCGCGTCCCACTTCGGGCCGTCCCCCGCCTGGAGCTGCTCCTCGTACCAGATCTTGCCGACGGTCATCAGCTCCTTCAGCCCCGGCGCGGCGGCGACGAAGTGGTGGTAGAGCTTGCTCTCGACGACCAGCCGGTGGACGCGCTTCACCGGCAGCACCAGGCCGAGGTACTCGCTGAGCGACGCTTCGCCCTCGATCGTCTGCAGCACGATGCCGGGCGCCGCCTGCGCGGGGCCGTCGTCGGCGAGCCCGAGCAGGCCGGGCAGGCGCCGGCCGTCCTCGATCTGCGCCAGCAGCACGCGGCGCCCGCGCTCGGCGAGCGCGACCGCGAGGAGCGCGGCGACCGTGCTCTTGCCGACGCCCCCCTTCCCCACCACGAAGAAGACCCGGCGCGCGTACAACTCGGGGTCAGCCATCGGCGCCGAGCATCCGGACGACGGTGTCGGCGAGCGCCGGCACCGCGGCGATCGCGGTGCCACCGTGGATCGTCGCCGCGCCCGTCCAGTCGCAGAAGACGCCGCCGGCCTCGGTGACGATCGGCGCCACCGCCGCCACGTCCCACGGGCTGACGACCGGATCGAGCATCACCTCGGCGCGGCCGCTCGCGACCAGCGCGTAGCCGTAGCAGTCGCCCCAACCGCGCTGCCGGCCGCACGCCGCGAGCAGGCGCTGGTAGGCCGGGTAGCGCGCGCCGAAGAAGTGGGGCGCGGCGTCGCCGTTCAGCACCGTCGCCGCGGCGAGCGCGGCGACCGACGACACCGCGATCGCCCGGCCGTCGCGAAACGCGCCCTGGCCGCGCGCCGCCCAGTAGGTCTCGCCGAGCGCCGGGAAGCCGATGACGCCGAGGACCGGCACGCCGTCCTCCTCGAGGCCGACCAGGACGCCCCAGAGCGGCACGCCGCGGATGAACGACTGCGTGCCGTCGATCGGATCGACGATCCAGCGCCGTCCGCTCCGTCCCGGCTGCTCGCCGTACTCCTCGCCGAGGAGCGCGTCGCCGGGAAAAGCGGCCCCGAGGTCGGCGCGCAGCCGCTCCTCGGCGCCGCGGTCGGCGACGGTCACGGGCGTGTCGTCGGGCTTCAGCTCGACGGCGCAGCCCGTCCGGAAGTGCTCGAGCGTGAAGACCCCGGCGCGCCCGACCGCCCCGATCGCGACCTCGAGCTCCCGCATGTAGCGCCCGGCCACGCCGTTTCCATAGCACGCCGCGCCCGGGCCGTCGTCGGGGGGGCGGCCGGTTGCACGAGCCCGACGGCTCGCCCACAGTGCTCGCGGAGGGTTCCATGGACGACGACGTGCGATCGGGTGGGCACGACCACGCGTACGCGGAGCTGCCGGCGGCGGAGCGCGACGCCATCGTCGAGCGCTTCAACGTGCACGTGCGCCCCTACTTCCCCGGCTACATGGGCTTCCGCCTGCTGGACGTCCGCCGGGGCTACGCCCGGCTCGGGGTCGAGAACCGCCGCGAGCTCGCCAACCCCTCGGGCATGATGCACGGCGGCGCCAGCTTCGGCCTCGCCGACAGCGCCGTCGCCTGCTCGCTGATGACGATCTACGGCCCCGGCAAGCTGCTCCTCACGATCGAGATGAAGATCAACTACCTCGAGCCGATCCCGCACGGCCCGGTCACGGCCGAGGCCCGCGTGCTGCGCTCGAGCCGGCGGAGCGCCTACGCCGAGGTCGACGTCTGGGCCGCGGGCAAGCTCGCCGCCCGCGCCACCACGACCTACATGATCCGCGAGCCCGCTACTCCTCCCAGCGCTTGAGGAGCAGGCAGGCGTTGGTGCCGCCGAAGCCGAAGGAGTTGGAGAGCGCGATGCGCGCCGCCGCCGGGCGCGCCGTGTTCGGCACGTAGTCGAGGTCGCAGGCGGGATCGGGCTCCTCGTAGTTGATCGTCGGCGGCAGGACGCCGCGCGCGAGCGCGAGCAGCGCGTACACCGCCTCGATCCCGCCGGCGGCGCCGAGGGTGTGACCGGTCATCGACTTCGTAGAGCTCACCGCCGGCACGCGCGCGCCGAAGACCGTCTTCAGCGCCTCGGTCTCCGCCGCGTCGTTGTACTGCGTCGAGGTGCCGTGGGCGTTCACGTAGTCGACGTCCGCGGGCGCGACCCCGGCGTCGGCGAGGGTCTGCTCGATGCAGCGCACGGCGCCGGCGCCGCCGGGCGCGGGGGAGGTGATGTGGTAGGCGTCGGCGGTGGCGCCATAGCCGATGATCTCCCCGAGAATGTGCGCGCCGCGCGCCCGGGCGTGCTCGAGCGCCTCGAGCATCATCAGGCCGGCGCCCTCGGCGACGACGAAGCCGTCGCGGCCGCGATCGAAGGGCCGGCTCGCACGCGCGGGCTCGTGGTTGCGCGTCGAGAGCGCGCGCATGGCGATGAAGCCGCCGACCCCGAGGCCGCAGAGCGGCGCCTCGGTGCCCCCGGCCAGCGCCGCGTCCTGATAGCCGTGGCGGATCTGCCGGAAGGCCTCGCCGATCGCGGTCGTGCCCGAGGCGCAGGCGCTCGAGGGCGCGAAGTTCACGCCGCGCAGGCCGTGGCGGATGGCGATCTGGCCCGGCGCCAGGTTGGGCAATACCTTGGCGATGAAGAACGGCGAGACCCGGCGCAGCCGGCTCTCGAGGTAGAGCATGTGGAACTGCTCGATGCTCAGGATGCCGCTCATGCCGACGCCGACGATCACGCCGATCCGGTCGGCGTTCTCCTCGGTGACCTCGAGCCCGGCCTGGCCGACGGCCATCTCGGCGGAGGCGATCGCATACTGGATGAAGGGATCGACCTTCTTGACGTCGCGGCGCTCGATGAAGTCCTCGGGCGTGAAGTCCCGCACCTCGCCGGCGATGCGCGAGGGGAAGTCGTGGCAGTCGAAGCGGGTGATGGGGCCGACCCCCGAGCGGCCGGCGACGAGCGCGCTCCAGTTCTTCTCGACACCGGTGCCGAGGGGCGTCACCAGGCCGAGGCCGGTCACCACGACGCGCCGGCGCCCGGCGCCCTGCATGCGCTCGTTCACGGGCGCGGATGCTAGGAACGGCCCGCGGGCGGTGTCAAGGTGAGGGCGGGACGGAGGCCACCAACATGAGCGACGGCGTCGAGGCGCGCGTGGCGGGAGCGCGCGTGACCCTGGTCGAGGGCGATCTGACGGAGGCGCGGGTGGACGCGATCGTCAACGCCGCCAACGCGAGCCTGCTCGGCGGCGGCGGGGTCGACGGCGCCATCCACCGCAAGGGCGGTCCCGCGATCCTGGCCGCCTGCCGGGCCATTCGCGAGAGCGCGTGGCCCGACGGCCTGCCGACCGGTCAGGCGGTGATCACCCCGGGCGGGCGACTCCCGGCCCGCTTCGTGATCCACACCGTCGGCCCGGTCTACGGCCGCAAGCCCGACGTCGCGGACCTGCTCGCGGACTGCCACGCCAACAGCCTGGCGCTCGCGGTCGAGCACGGGCTCCGCACGATCGCGTTCCCGGCAATCTCGACCGGCGTCTACCGCTACCCGCTCGACGAGGCCGCGCCGATCGCGCTCGGCGCGACGCGCGCCCACCTCGAGCGCCATCCCGGCGCCCACGACGAGGTCCGCTTCGTGCTGTTCGGCACCGCCGCGTTCGCGGCCTTCACGCACGCGCTGGCCGCCCGCGACCGCTGATACCGGGAGGTGGAAACCAGCTCGCGTGCGCCGCGGCTGGTCTGGTCGCCGTCCCGCTCGTCCCCGTTCCTCACGGGTCCGGAACCTTCTCGTCCCCGACCGCGTACGTGCGGCACGGATCGGCGATGCGCCGGTCCAGCCGCCGTTGCCGGCAGTGTTGCAAGGCCCCTTCGACGGCGAGCTCCCGCGTGGCGGAAAGCTGGGCGAAGCCCGACACGTACACGCCGTTCAAATCGCCGGCAACGGCCAGCGACTTGAACGGAGCGAGCCTCAGGTAGCCCTTCCACTCGGACTCGAACCGGGTCTGCTCGCGCAGCTTCACACCGACCGGCCGGGGCGAGCGGAAGCACCCGGCCAGCGAGAGCACGCAGAGCGCGAGCAGCAGGCAACGGCACCGCACGCTCAACGCGCGCCCTCCTCCGTCCGACGACTCTCGACGCGGAAGCGGGCATACAGCGCCGGATGATCGCTCAAGGCCCGGCGCCGGTTGACGAACTCCGTCGCCTCTCCGGCGCGCTCGACCTCAAGCGTCACGCCCGCGCCTCCCCGATAGAGGATGTAGTTGCGCTCGCGCCAGAAGGGCAGCTCGGGTCCGGCCCCGGAGTCCCGCAACCCGAGGCGGTCGCGGAACTCGGTGATCAGCTCCCGGTCGCCGGGCCGGTTGAAGCCGACGTTGAAGTCGCCGGCGACGATCACGGCACGCGCTTCGGAAAGCGTCTCCACCGCCGCGGCCAGCCGCTCGAGCTGCGCGCGGCGCACGGCGATGGACTCGTCGCTCGACCCCGCCTCCAGATGCGTGGTGTACACGTCGATCCGGGCATCGCCGGCCGCGCGCAGGCCGACGCGTAGGAACCCCTTGTTCGCCCAGCAGTCGCCGTTCGCGCCGAACCAGCCGTTGCAGACGTGGTAGGGCTCCCGGTTCACGTCGTCGGGAACGAGGAGGGGCGCTTTGACGAAGGCCGAGAGCCCGGCGCCGTACGGTGGCCCGAAGTGCGGCAGGAAGACGACAACCGGAGCGAGCAGCACCTTCGCCGCGACGCGCCGCGGGTCCCAGCCCATGCCGTTGCCCCGCGTGCCGATGCTGCCGCTCATCTGCGCGTCCAGGAGATCGGAGTACTCGAAGTCCTCCTGAAACAGGGCGACGTCGTACTTGTTGGCGAGCCAGCCGACGATGGGCATGCGGTCGCGAGGGTTGTCCTTGGCAATGAGCGGAAACAGTCCGTGCACGTTGTAGGAGAGGACCGAGATCGTGCGCGCACCGTCCTCGGCGGGCACGCGAGCGGGCACGAGCAGGGCAAGGAGCGTAACGCCCAGCAGCAAGCCCCGCACGATGAGAACCTTCGCCACCGTCGCCGTAACGATCTCCTCCTGCCGAAGAAACACGTGGGCGCGCTCAGGGCGGCGCGCAGGCCCCCTCCCACAACGCGGCGGTGAGGGCCGCCGCGGCGCCGAGCTGGCGCGCCAGGGGCTCCTCGAGGTCGACGCCGAGGCGGCGATAGTAGAGGGCCGAGCCGGTGCGCGTGCCGCGCCGGGCGGCGCGGTCGGCGGCGAGAATCGGCGCGACCAGCTCGTAGCCGCGCTCGAGGGCGGCGAAGACCGCGTCGCTCGCGGTCCCGGGCGCGATCGCCCGGCGGCGCCCGACCCGCCGCGCGTGCCGGACGTAGTCGGGAAGCCGGCCCTCGACGAGCTTGCGCTCGACCCGCACGTGCAGCCCGCGCTGCCCAGTGCGCTGCCCGTCGTGGTTGTTGGTCCCGTGGAGCGGCATGGTCGCGTCCGCCGCGTAGTGCGCCAGGTGGCCGGCGGTGACGCGCGCGCGCCGCCAGTCGCGGTCGCGGATCTCGCGGCGCAGGCGCTCGGCCAGCGTGCCGGCGTGCCACGGGAGGACGCCGCGCTCCTCGACCGTCCGCCGCCCGAAGCGGGCGACGGCGCGCGCCTGCTCACGCGGCAGCGCGGTGAAGGGCGGCGGGCCGTAGTCGTCGAGGTCGAGGTAGTGCCGGATCTTCTCCACCCGGCCGAGGCGGGACTTGAGCACCGTATCCGGCTCGACGGCCCGGCCCGCGAGCTCGCGCGCGTGCCCCTCGACGAGCGCCGCGCAGCGCGACCCGACCATCCCGGCGGCGCGCGTCGCCACCCAGCGGTGCGCCTTCAGCCCCCACGCCCCGGCCGCGCCCGGCACGAGCACGAGCGCGCAGGCCGCGAGCGCGCCGATCCCCCGCGTTCCCCTCACCGCGGCCCCAGGTCCCCGATGCCCTGCATCCAGAGCGCACCGTATCCGAGCGCGAGGGCGGCCGCGACGGCGACGAGCAGCGCGTCGGTCCGGTCGAAGCCGGGACGCGGCAAGGTCGTGCGGGGACGCCCCGAGCTGAAGCCGCGCACCTCGAGGGCGAAGGCCATCTGGTCGGAACGCCGGAGGCCGCCGACGAACACCGGGACGATCACCGGCACGTAGCGCGCGATCCGGGTCGCGAGGCCGCCGCGCGTGAAGTCGAGCCCGCGGCAGCGCTGCGCGTCGCGGACGGTGAGCGCCGCCTCGAGGAAGACCGGCACCAGGCGGAAGGCGAGCGTCAGGACGAAGCTCGCGCGGTACGGCGCCCCGAGACGGGTGAGGGCGTAGGAGAACTCCTCGACCGTCGTGGTCGCGAGGAAGAGCAGGCCGGTCAAGATGAAGGTCTCGAGCTTGACGGCCATGCCGAGCCCGAAGCGGAACGCCTCGGCGTGCGTCACGGCGCCGCTCGCCTGCGCCGGGTAGAAGATCGTCCACAGGCCGATCGTGAAGACGAAGACCGGCACGACGATCCAGCGCAGCCGCCAGACGTTGCCGAGGGCGCCGGCGGCGGCGGTCGCCGCCACGATCAGCGCCAGGAGCGGCGCGATCAGCGCCGGATCGTCGAGGAGGAAGGTCGCGACGAACAGCAGCACCATCGCCAGCACCTTCGCGACCGGATGGCGGCGGTGGAGCGCGGTCGCGCTGTCGACGTAGAGCGAGAGTGCCACCGTCAGGCCCCGCCGTCTCCGAGCAGGCGCGCGAGGTCGTCGATCCGCCGCGCCGGCAGGCCGAGGGCGCGGGCGACGCGCGCGAAGGGCGGCGCCTCGAAGGCCGCCGCGGCGAGCAGGGCGTCGTCGGCGAGGAGGCGCGCCAGGGGGCCGTCGAAGCAGAGCCGTCCCTCGCTCAGGAGGAGCGCGCGCTCGGCGTACTCGACGACGACCCAGGGGCTGTGGGTGATGACGACGATCGTCGTGCCCGCGGCGCGCAGGCGCGCCAGCAGGTCGAGCATGCGGCGCTGCTGCGGGTAGTCGAGGCCGGTCGTGGGCTCGTCGAGGATCAGCACGCGCGGCGCCAGAGCGAGCACGCTCGCGACCGCGAGCCGCTGGCGCTCGCCCTTGTTCAAGAGAAATGGATCCTGCTCGCGGAGCGGCAGCAGGTCGACGGCGACGAGCGCGTCGCGCACGCGCTGCTCGAGCTCGCCGCCGTCGAGGCCGAAGTTGCGCGGCCCGAAGGCGACCTCCTCGCCAACCGTGGCCGCGAAGAGCTGGTGATCGGGGTTCTGGAACACGTAGCCGACCTCGGGGGCGACGCGCTCGAGCGGCAGCGTCGTCAGGTCGACGCCGTCGAGCCGGACGGCGCCGCGCGGGGCGCGCAGCAGCCCGTTCAGGTGCTTGGCGAGGGTGGTCTTGCCGGAGCCGTTCTGCCCGATCAGGGCCACCAGCTCGCCGCGGCCGATCCGCAGGCTGACGTCGTCGAGCACGGGCGGCCCGTCGCCGTAGGCGCACGACAAGTGCGCGACCTCGAGGATCGGGCGCGCGCGCGACGCTCCGGACGACGGCTCGGCCGGCGGCGGGACGGGCGCCGGCCGGCCCGCGAGCCGGGGCCGCAGGCGCTCGACCGCGGCGGCGACGTCGAGGGGCAGGTCGAGGCCGAGCCGGTGGCCGAGGAGCGCCAGGTCGTGCGGCCGGACGCCGCAGGCGATGAAGCGATCGGGTTCGCGCGCCAGCTCGTCCGGCGCGCCGCTCGCGACCACCGTCCCGGCCCGCATGAGCACGATCCGGTCGGCGCCCATCACCGGATCGATCTCGTGCTCGACGGCGACCAGCGTCACCCGGCCGCCGCGCAGGCGCTGCAGCGTGGCGTAGAGCTCGTGGCGGCCGGCGGGATCGAGGTCGGTCGCGGCCTCGTCGAGGAGCACGACGTCGGGCTCCATGGCGAGGATGCTGGCGATCGCCAGGCGCTGCTTCTGGCCGCCCGAGAGCGTCGAGGGATCGCGCCCGACCAGCGGCTCGAGCTCGACCAGCGCCAGGTTGGCGGCGACGCGGCGCTCGATCTCGGCGCCCGGCACCCCGAGCTGCTCGGGGCCGAAAGCGATCTCCCGCCGCACGTTGGTCGAGAAGAGCTGGGCCTCGAAATCCTGGAAGACCATCGCCACCCGCCCCGCCAGGCGGCCGACCGACAGCCCGAGCACGGGCACGCCGTCGAGAAAGACCTGCCCGCTGCACTCGGCCGGAACCATCGACGGCACCAGGCCGTTCACGCACCGGAGCAGCGTCGACTTCCCCGCGCCGCTCTCGCCCATGACCGCCACCAGCTCGCCCGCCGCGACCGCGAGCGACACCCCGCGGAGCGCGGCGGCGGGCGGGTCGGCGAACCGGCAGCGGAGGTCGCGGACCACGAGCGCGGCGGGTGCGGCCCTCACAGGAGGAGGAGCCCGATCACCGCGAGCACGAGCGGCGGCACGACGACGACGACGAGCCGGCCCGCGACCGAGACGCCGGCGAGGAAGTCGGGCACGAGCCAGCCGCCGGAGACCAGGTTCCCGAGGACGAACGCGACCACGCTGCCGGCGACCGTGAGGATGACGCCGACCGCGCGGCGGGCGCGCGAGCGCGCCGGCACGCCGCCGAGGACGTCGGTGTAGAGGAGCCGGGCGCGCCGCACGCGCGGATGGAGGACGCCGAGCAGGAGCGGCGCCAGGACGGCGCTCGTCACCAGGTTGTTGGTGAGGAGCACATTGGCGAGGACGGCGAAGGGCACGAAGCCGAGGATCTCGAGCCCGAGGCCGATCGTCGCCGCGCACAGCAGGCAGGCGACCGCGACGATGCCTAAGAAGAGCACCCAGCCCGCGAGCGTCGCCGGCATCTCGCCGTCCGGCCGGCACGCCCGCCACAGCCGGTACGGCACCAGGCCGTAGAGGAAGTTGCCGATGAAGCCGAAGAGGTCCCCCGGCCCGACGCCAGCGAAGAAGTCACCGATCAGGTTGCCCATGCCGGCGCCCCAGGCGGCGGCGGGCCCGAAGAGGAAGGAGCACACCACCGGCAGCGCGTTCGCCGGCCGGAAGTGCGTCACCCCCGGGATCAGCGGCACGACCATGAACGGGATCAGCACCGCCGCATAGAGCGACGCGCACAGCGCCGTCAGGACGACCATCCGGGTGTTCCGCCACATGTCGATCAATTCGTGCACGTGCGGGCCGGCGCGATTATGCTAGGCTGCGGCGCAAGCGGCCAGAGCCCCTCGCGCCATGTTGAACTCCATCAGCCGGAGCGCCTTCCTTCGCCTCGAGTGGGCGCTCTCCCTCGCCCTGGTGGCGCTCGCTCTCGGCTGGGCCGAGGTCCGCGATCTTCCCCTCGGCCGGCCCTGGACGCTCGGCCCGCGCGAGCTCTCGGCGGGGGCGGCCGCGGGCGCGCTCCTCTGGCTCTGCATCCCGCTGCTGCGGCGCTCGCCGGCGATCCGGCGCCTCTGGGACGGCGTCCTGGTGCCGTTCGCCCGCGGCCTCCGCACCGGCGACATCGTCGCGATCGCGCTGCTCTCGGGGGTCTCCGAGGAGCTCCTGTTCCGCGGCGTGCTCTTGCCCGAGATCGGCATCGTCGCCTCGAGCGCGCTCTTCGGCGCCCTCCACGCCCTGACCCCGCTCTACGCCCTCTGGGCCGGCCTCACCGGCGCCGGCTTCGCGCTCCTCACGATCCACGGCTCGCTCACCACCGCGATCGTCGCGCACGCCGTCTACAACGCCGGGGCGCTCTTCGCCCTCCGCCACTGGCCGGTACGCGCGCCGGCCGCCCGGAGCGCGGCCGACGAGATCGGCGTGGGGGGGGGGGGGGGGGGGGGGGGGGGGGGGGGGGCGAGGCGCGCCACCCCCCCCCCCCCACCCCCCCCCCCCCCCCCCCGCGGGG
>Ga0302046_10001133_pt1 | contig 25180 bp, 23 predicted proteins | sample RVTome_11_FD_200261 | JGI IMG/M metagenome (GOLD analysis project Ga0302046, IMG submission 200261) | Soil microbial communities from uranium-contaminated site in the Upper Colorado River Basin, Wyoming, United States - RVT147D111 (version 2) ... | reverse complement strand
GTCCTACGATATCACGGGCCTAGCCCCAATGCCGTTTAGTTAACACGACGTCTCGTGCGCCGGGACCGCTTGAGCGGATAGTTACTCATCTTGATCTTCACCGCGCGTGGGAAGCGTCGCTGCGACCGACGCGGCGGCAAGAGGAGCAGGGCGAGTTCGTCGTGCAACGCCTCGAGGCGGCGGGGGAGGACGCCGGGCGGGGCGAGCCAGGCGGCGAGCCAGAAGTTGCGGATGAGCATGAGCGTGTGCCGGTAGCTGATCCGCTGCGGCGCGACCTCGGCCCGCGCGGCCACGTGCGCCATCTCGAGACGGACGAGGTTGTAGCCGATGACGAGGCCCCAGATCTCCTGACGGACGCGCTCGGGCGCGCGACTGCGAAGGGCCTCCTCGCGCTCGAGGGTGTGGGTCTTGACCTCGTCAAACCCCAGCTCCAGTTCCCACCGCTCGTGATAGAGCTCGACGATCTCGGCCGCCGGATAGGTCGCGGGGTCGAGCAGCGAGGTGAGCAGCGTTTGTGGGCGGAAGCCCCGCCGGTGATAACGAAGGGCGCGGGCGGTGAGGGTCTCGGGCAGCTCGGGGTGCGCGCGGCGGAGATTGCGATGGACGGGGAGGTCGACCAGGCGATCGTTGGGACCCAGGCGTTGGCGGACATGCCACTGGAGATTTTTCTTGGCGCGAGTGAGCCAGTGCCGATTCGGCCCTGCGGACTGGATTTGGTGGAAGAGGAGATAGGACAGGAAGCCGCGATCGACGATTGTCAGCGAATCGTCGGGGAGTTTCGGCCACAGGGACGCGGCCAGCGTCACCTCTCCCTCATTACAGGCCCCGACCGCCAGGCCGGCCAGCACGTGGCTGCGCAGGACCATAAGGGCTACGAGGCGCACCTGCGGGTAGCCGGCGCGGCCGCGGCCGCTCTTGGGGCGACCGAAGGTCTGGTCGTTCTCGCGGCTGTCCGGGATGCGGAGCCGGGAGCCATCCACGCCGTAGACGGCGAGGCCGCGCCAGCGGTGCTCGTTGGCCGAGGCGGTGGCCCAGTGAGCCGCCGTGGTAGTGAACAGGGTTTCGAGAGGTTGGTCGCCCAGGCGGTCCCGGGCCTGGACAATGGCGCCACCGGTGACGTTGGGGCGGCTGGTCGGAGGAGCGACGCCGGGTAAGACCAGATTGAGGTGGCGCACCACTTCCTCGATGGAGCGGTCCCGGAGCAACCCCATGCCGATCACGAGCCACACGACGTACTCGGCCGGTAGCTTGCGGCGCCGCACGCTGGCGGTGCCGGTGGCCTGCAACGCCGCGTCGATCCACTGCTGATCGAGGGTCTGAGCGAAGAGCGCAAAGCTCGCTGCGGCCCGCCCGGTTCCGACCTCGAGCAACGCCTCGGCCAGATCCATCCCCGTCCCCTCCTGTCGTGTGCACAGCGGTGGTTCACGAGGCGGACCTGCGACGCCGACGGCGGGGGCGCCCGCGGGCTGACTTCTCGGCAGACGCGCTGGGGATGATCCCGCGCCGACGCAGCAGCTCGCGGTTGATCGCCGAGACCGTTTCGATCGCCTTCCACCAAGCCTGGTAGTTCGCCACCCAGCGGCGCGCGGGAGCCACCAGCGCGGGCGGGAGCGAGACCTGCACGGTGCGGCCACCGGCGAAGCTCACGCCGAGGTACGTGGCGCGGTGCGGGGTGCCCCGAGCGCAGTGACACGTGGGCTTCCCACACCGCTGTTGGCGCGTGAACACACTGCCCCGCACGATCTCCTCGAACGGGGGGAGTCGGTCCTGCACCCGCTGACGGCGGGCGAGCAGCCGATCGATATCTGACATCTCTAGAGATGCAAGCTATCACGGCCGTGACGAGGCGTCATGCATGTTTTTCGCGCGAGCGGAGAGGGTCAGGCGGACGCCGAGGCCGGCGAGATTGATCTCTTGCATCTCTGAAGATGCAAGCTAAGCTAAGACCCTGTCGACGTTAACGAATCCGGTTAACTAAACGGCATTGGGGCTAGGCTGTGTTTCATGAAGCAAGCCGAGCGGCCGGGCCTGCGTCGCTGGACCCGCTACGAGTACGAGCGGTTGATCGACCACGGCTTTCTCGACGAGGACGATCCGATCGAGCTGCTCGACGGGTTGTTGCTCGTGAAGGAACCGCAGCACAGTCCCCACCGGACGGCAGTGCTCCTCGTGGCCAAGGCGCTGGAGCGGGCGTTCGGCGACGGCTGGTTCGTTCAGACGCAGAGCCCGATCGTCCTCGACGACCGGTCCGAACCGGAGCCGGACGTCTGCGTCGTTCGTGGCTCGCCGCCCGACTACGTCGATTCGCATCCGAGGCGTCCCGTCCTCATCGTCGAGGTCGCGCAGTCGGGCCTGCGTATCGCCCGAGGGCGGAAGGCCGCGGTCTATGCCCGCGCGCCGATCGCGGACTACTGGATCGTGAACCTGATCGATCGCGTGCTCGAAGTGCATCGCGAGCCGGCACGGCCGGGTCCGGCCCGGCGAGGCTGGGGCTACGCGGCGATCGAGACGCTCGGCCCCGCCGCCACGATCACGCCGCTGGCAGCGCCGTCCGCGAGCCTCCACGTCGCCGATCTCCTGCCGTAGGCGATCTTCCGTCGGCGGCCGCGAGTCAGCCCGAGGCGGCTCCACCCGGGACTGCCGCGCGCCCCGGCGCCCGCGCCCGCAGCCGGCGGAGCTGGAGCAGCGGGATCGCGTGAAAGACGAGCCACAGGGGCACGGCGAAGGTCGGCACCAGACTCAACGGCAGCAGGCCCAGCGCGCACCTCCCACACCACCCGGGTGTCTGAGCTTGCGAGGCGGCCGGGCGGGAAAAGGATTCGGGCGGAGGGCCGGCCTGCCGTATCGTTGCGCTCGTGCGCGTCCACCTGATCGACGGGACGTACGAGCTGTTCCGCTACTTCCTCTCGCCGGCGGCGGCGTTCGACCGGAGCGCCCCTGAGCCGCTGAGGGCGGTGCGGGGCGTCGTCGGGTCCGTGCTCGGGATGCTCGAAGGCGGCGTCACCCATCTCGGCGTGGCCACCGACCACGTCATCGAGTCGTTTCGCAACGCGCTCTGGCCGGGCTACAAGACGGGCGAGGGGCTCGATCCGCTGCTCTCCGCCCAGTTCCAGCCGCTGGAGGAGGCGCTGCGCGCGCTCGGCGTGGTCGTCTGGCCCATGGTCGAGTTCGAGGCGGACGACGCGCTGGCCGCGGCCGCGGTCATGGCCGCCGCCGATGCGCGCGTCGAGCAGGTCGTCGTCTGCACCCCCGACAAGGACCTGGCGCAGTGCGTCCGGGGCGACCGCATCGTGCAGCTCGACCGGCGCACGCGCGAGCTGCGCAACGAGCCGGCGGTGCACGGGAAGTTCGGCGTCCCGCCCGCCTCGATTCCCGACTGGCTGGCGCTCGTGGGCGACACTGCCGACGGCTATCCCGGCCTGCCCGGCTGGGGGGCCAGGTCGGCCGCGACGGTGCTCGCCCGCTACCGGGGCCTCGAGCACATCCCGAAGCTGGCCGCGGACTGGGATGTGTCCGTGCGCGGAGCGCTGCGGCTGGCCACGACGCTGGCCGAGCAGCGCGAGCGCGCGCTCCTGTTCCGGCAGCTGGCCACGCTGCGGGCGGATGCGCCCATCGGCGTCCAGGTGGACGGCCTGCGGTGGGCCGGACCCCACGCCGACTTCGCCGCGTGGTCAGACCGGCTCGGCTCGCCGTCGCTTCACGAGCGTGCGTCGATCCTGGGGGCGGCTCGTGCCGCCGTCCTGCGTTGACGGCCGGGGGGCCCGCGACTTTCGCTCAGGAGCGCCGGTCGTGCCGTCTCGCGCCCTCCGGTGCCGCGCATCGTCAATGCGCCGGTGTCGTGGACTCGGGCGCTCCGCGGTCAGCCCGACCGCCTGGCCTGTAACTGCCCCGCGCGGCTGACCCGATCGTTGTCTCGTCCGGCCCCTCGCCCGTCTGGTCAACCGTGGCGCGGTCCCTGCACGATGCCGCGCCGGATCATGGCAGGCGATCAGCCGCTCCTCGACCGCGTTGCCCGCGTCGCCCTGGCTCCCGCCGTCCCGCAGCCCGGGGAATCGCTGCCCGGCTCGACCCCGGCGCTGTCGGCCAGTCCCCTGACCGGCAGCGAGGCGCCGGCCGACCGGCCCTGGGCCCAGCTCCGACCGTCGCTCCGGGCCTCCCTCTTCGAGGGCGCCACCGCCGAGGTCTTCGCCGCCTGCGCCGGAGGTGGGGTCCTGACGGCGTGGGCGCTCCATCTGGGCGCCAGCCCTCTGGCGATCGGGTTGCTCGGGGCGCTTCCCGTCGCCTGCAACCTGCTCAACCTGCCGGCGGCCTGGCTCTCGCGCGTCGTCGGCCGCAAGCGGCTGGCGGTGGCCGCGGTCGGCGCCTCGCGGCTCGTGTACCTGCCGCTCGTCGCGTTTCCCTTCCTGCCCCTGGCCGACGCGACGCGCCTTCAGCTGTTCATCGCGCTCGTCGCGGTCGCGGCCGTCCTCGCCGTCATCGGCAACAACGCGTGGCTCGCGTGGATGGGCGATCTCGTGCCCGCCGCGGTGCGGGGCCGGTTCTTCGGTCGGCGAACGATGTTCCTGACGCTGGCCGGGGCCACCGCCTCTCTCGGAGCCGGGTTGCTGCTCGACGCGCTGAGTCCGCGCGGGTGGAAGGGCGAAGCGCTGGCGGGCCTCGCCGCGGCCGCCACGGTCGCGGGGCTGCTGAGTATCTGGCTGCTCCGGCGGCAGCACGAGCCGCCGCCGGTCGCTGCGCACACCCGGCACGGAGGCTGGGTGGCTCTGGCCGCCTGCCTGGGCGACCGGGCCGTACGACCGTTCCTCTGGTACCAGCTGGCGTGGCACGCCGCCGTGGCCTGCGTCGCCGGGTTCATCTCCTTCCACATGCTGGTGAACCTCCGGATGGGATTCGCGCTGGTGGCGGCTCACGGGGTGGCGGTCGCCGTGGTGCGAGTCGCAGCGGCGCCCCTGTGGGGCCGAGCCGTCGACCGGCTCGGCGCCCGCCCCGTGCTCGTGCTGTGCTCGTTCGGGGTCGCCGCGGTTCCGGCGATCTGGATGCTGCCCACCCCCGAGCGGCTGTGGCCGATCGCGCTGGAAGCGGTGGTCTCCGGCGTGCTGTGGGGCGGCCACGGCATCGCTTCCGTCGATCTGTCGGTCGCGCTGGCGCCACGGGGCGGCCGGCCGTTCTACCTGGCCGCCTTCGCCACCGCCGGGGGGCTCGGCTTCGCCGCCGCCTCCATCCTGGCCGGGCTGCTGGCCGCATTGCTGCCGGCCCAGTTTCCGCTGTTCGGGGTCGGCTGGACGGCGATCCACGTCCTGCTGCTGACCTCCGCGGTGGCCCGCGTGGCCGCCGCGATGCTGGCCGTGCGCATCGAGGAGCGCAACGCGCGCGGGGTCCCCGAGCTGCTCCGCACGCTGGCTCGCGAGCTGCCGAAGGCGGTGACGATGAGGCGGTTGCCGGTGCCGAAGCCGTGGGCGGTGTTCCAGCCGCCGGGCCGCCAGCCGGCGGCGCGCAGCCGCCGCCGGGCGCCGGGGTCCATTCCGGCGAGCCGGGGATAGCCCTCAGCCGCCGCAGGCCTCGGCGATGACGCGGGCCACCAGGAGGTTGGCCAGCAGCACCGGCACGCCGGTCAGCCCGCGCAGCTCGTCGCGCGTCTTGCGGCGGAAGCCCATGCAGTCCATCACCACCAGCCCCGCTCCGCCCGCGCGCATCGCGTCGGCGGCGCGGCGCAGGGCGGCCGGGTCCTCCTCCTCGTAGGGGGACAGCGGGGCCACGACGGGGTCGAAGCCGTCGCGCCGCCACCGCGCGTCCGTTTGCGGCACGTGCGGCACCGACGGCGTGAGGACGCCGAGCCGGCCGGGCCACGACAGGCCGCGCAGCGTGCCCAGGAGCACGGGGTGAGGCTGGATCAGCGCCCGGCCGGCGCGCAGGCGCGGGAAGGCGCCGGTGCACAGCAGGGCGGTCAGCGTCGCGCCCCGGCGCTCGAGCGCCGCGATGCGTTGCTCCACCAGGCCGACGATCTTCTCCTTGCCGAGGAAGACAGGCGCGCCGTCGCGCAGCCGCGTGACGAGGATCTCGTCGGTGCCGGTCGGCGTCAGCGCCTCGATCTCCCGAGGCCCGAGGCCGTCGAGCGCGCCGGCTTCGAGCACCTCGACGCCGGGGCCGATCACGGCGGCCATCTCGGGGACGACGTCCGGGCGCGGGGACTGCCCGATCGTGATGAGCCCGACGGTCGGACGCAGTGGAGGCGTCATGCGGTCTCCCTCCCTACAGCACGTGGAGCAAGGGGCGCGTGGTGAGGGCCTCGGCCTGCCAGAAACCGGTGTCGGCGAACCAGCCGCGCGCCTCGGCGGCGTCGGCGGTCTTCATCAGCGCCCATGTCCCCCCGTCCTCGAAGAAGCCGCCCAGGTGCAGGCGGCCGGCGCCGCGCAGCTCGATGAGCGCGAACTGGGCCATGTCGTGCTGGGCGACCGGGCCCTCGACGATCGTGACCGCGCGGGAGCCGTCGAGCACCACCGGCACCATCTCCCACGGCTCCACGAACTGGGTGAACGAGCGCGGCTCGTAGCGCGTCCAGGCCCCGCCCAGCCAGTAGGGGTCCTCCTCCATCGCGTGCTTGATCTGGTCGGGCTGCTGCAGGCGATAGACGAGATCGACCCCGGTGCCGTCGGGAGCCGGCCCGCCGGCCAGCAGGATGCCGGCGGCGCGCAGGCCCTGCAGCCGCTCGATGTGGGCGCGCCGGTGCGGCTCGCGCTTGGCGACGTAGTCGACCACCGGCGTGACGGCGATCTGGTAGACGATCATGGCCGATTCTACTCCGTTGTCGGCCGCGTGATACCGTGGGATGGATGGACGTGGTCGAGCGTTTCCGCGCCCGCTATCCCTTCCCGCTGGACGACTTCCAGGTGGAGGCGATCCGGGCGATCGCGGCGGAGCAATCGGTGATCGTGTCGGCGCCCACCGGCGCCGGCAAGACGCTGGTCGCCGAGTTCGCGATCCAGGCGGCGCTGGAGCGCGGCACCCGCCTGGCCTACACCACGCCGCTCAAGGCGCTGAGCAACCAGAAGTTCGGCGACTTCGTGCGCGCCTACGGCGAGGACAGGGTCGGCATCCTCACCGGCGACGTCAAGGTGAACCCGCACGCGCCGATCGTCGTCATGACGACCGAGATCCTCCGCAACGCGCTCTACGGCAGCGGCTTCGAGCACCTCGAGTACATCGTCCTCGACGAGTGCCACTACATGGGGGACGAAGGGCGGGGCACCGTCTGGGAGGAGATCATCGTGGCGGCGCCGCCCGCGGTGCGGCTGGTGGGGCTCTCGGCGACCGTCGCCAACGTCAAGGAGATCGCCGACTGGATCTCGCTCGTGCACCGGCCCATCGTGCCGATCTACCATCCCCAGCGCCCGGTGCCGCTGCACTACTCGGTGGCCGACCTCGCCGGCGACGTCCACGACTTCGGCGAGGTGCGGCGCGGGCGGGCCCAGGTCGTCGGTGCGGAGCCGCGCGGCCCCGACGACCGGACGCGCTGGTACACGCGGCGGGTGGTGGACCCGACCGTGATGATCGAGGCGCTGGAGCAGCGGCGCTGGCTGCCCGCCATCTACTTCATCTTCAGCCGGGCCGGCTGCGAGCGGGCGATGGAGGACGTGCTCTCGGACGGCAAGCCGCTCATCACCCGCGAGCAGCGCCGGGAGGTGGACGAGGCCATCGCCCAGGCGCTGGCCGACCAGCCGGCGCTGGGCGAGTCCACCCTGAGCCAGTCGGTGTTCCGGGGGTTGCGCATCGGGGTGGCGCTGCACCACGCCGGCATCCTGCCCGGGCTCAAGCGGCTGATCGAGTCGCTGTTCGAGCGCGGCCTCTGCAAGGTGGTCTTCGCCACCGAGACGATGTCGCTCGGCATCCACATGCCGGCGCGGGCGGTGGTGCTGCAAGGACTCACCAAGCGCACCGACCGCGGCTTCCGCTCGCTCACCCACAACGAGCTGACCCAGATGGCCGGCCGGGCGGGGCGGCGCGGCATCGACCCCGAGGGGCAGTGCATCATCGCCCTGGACGCGCGTGACGGGCTCGAGGACGTCGTCCGCGTGGTCGACGGCTCGCCGGAGCCGATCGAGAGCCGCTTCAAGCTGGGCTACGGCTCGGCCGCCGCGATGATCGGCACCGGCGCCGAGCCGGAGGTCATCCGCCGGCGCATCGAGTCCTCGTTCGGCCAGTACCAGAACCTCAAGCGCATCCGCGAGATGGAGACGGAGGTCCGGTCCCTGGAGCAGCATCTGGCCGAGGCCCGGCAGCACGCGGCGCCGTGCGGCGACTTCCCGCGCATCGGCCGCTACCGCCGCGCGCGGCAGGAGGTGGAGGCACGGCGGCAGGCGACCGGGCGCGGCGGACGGCGCGGCGAGCGTGCCGCCGTCGAGGCCGAGCCGGGCCGGCTGGCGCTCGTGCGCCGCAAGGGGGCGCCGAGCCTGGCGCTCATCCTGACGACCCACGCCATCCGCGGCCACCGCGTGCTGTTCGACGCGTTGCTCCCGCACGGCGCGGTCGTCCGGCTCAAGAGCGGGCTGGTGAAGCGCGTCTTCTGGGCGACGCCTCCGCTGCACGTGCCGCGCGACCTGCACCGCGACGGCCGCCACGACGGCCGCGGCATGCGCATCCTGGCCGAGCAGCTGAGCCGGCTCTCGGTGCCCGAGCTGATGGAGCGCGAGCGCACCCAGGGGCCGGAGGCCACGCTGGCGGCGGTCGAGTGCCACCGCTGCCCGTGGGGCGCCACGGCGAGCTGTGACCGCGCCTGGCGGGAGATCGAGCGCCTGGAGGAGCGGCTGCGCCAGCGCACGGAAGGGCTGGAGGCGTTCCGGGGCGCCTACTGGCAGGAGTTCCTGCGCGTGGTCGAGGTGCTCGAGCAGTTCGGCGCCGTGCGCGACCGGGCGCTGGAGCCCAAGGGCCGGCTCATCGCCAGCCTCCGCCACGACAACGAACTGCTGGTGGCGGAGGCCGTGTGGCGCCGGATCCTCGACGACACCACCCTGGCCGAGGCCGCCGCGCTCGTCTCGGCCCTGCTCGAGGAGTCGCGCTCGGGCGAGCCCATGATCGCCCGGACGTTCCTGCGCAAGCACGGCAAGCTCAAGCGCGAGGTCGACCAGCTCATCGCGATCGCCGACGCGGTCTTCCAGGCCCAGCGGGCCCGGCACCTGGCCATGCCGATCAGCGTGCAGCCGGGGTTCATGCCGGCCGTCTACCGCTGGGCCTCGGGCGACGACGACTGGTCGGGCGTCGTGCAGGGGGCGTTCGGGGGCCACGAGGGCGACCTCATCCGGGCGATGCGGCGGCTGATCGATCTCCTGCGGCAGCTGGCGGACAGTCCGGAGGTGCCGGCGGCCACCGCGCGGCTGCTCGCGCAGGCCGCCCGCACCATCGACCGCGGCATCGTGCTGGAGAGCGCGCTGATCTGAGCCGGTGACCCGGTCCGCCGCCTGTGACATGGCCCTCCATACCCTCAACGCTCGTCGCGCCCCGGCTGAGCGTGGCTGAGCGGGGGCACTCCTCGTTATCCCGACACGCTCCTAGACTAGGCACTGCTCGCGCGCGCTCGTGTCGGCCCCAAGCGGTTGTCTGTTATGCTGGCCCGCGTGGAGCGTCGCGGGCTCGTCGCCGCTGTCCTCGTCCTGGCGTTCGTTGCGTGCGCGACCCGGCAGTCCGTCGAGCAGCGGACGACGCAGGGGCCGACGGCGCAGCAGATGTTGAACCTGCGCGTGCTCGGGGAGACCGGGCGGGAGCCGACCTTCGAAGAGCGGCGGCAGTGGGACGAGCAGGTCGAGCAGCGCATCGGCGCCTACCTGCGCGCGCACCCCGAGAAGGCCAACGCGCTCGACGTCTCGACCTTCCGCTTCCTGCGCCAGGTGGCGGTCGGCATGGACAAGGAGCAGGTGCTGATCCTGCTCGGGGCCCCGGCGTCGATCAGCGACGACCAGGCCCAGATGGAGAAGATCGCCCGCCGCTACTGGCCACAGATCCAGGGCAACGCCACCGAGGTGTGGGTCTTTCCCCTCGGCTGGAACCTGTTCTTCGCCGGACAGCGCCTGATCGACATCACGCAGTTCGTACCGCCCAGCTGACCCCGGAGGGCCTCATGCTTCGCTCACGCCTCGTCGTCACCAAGCAGACGCCGCTCGCCCCGCACGGGATGGTCGCCGCCGAGCACCGGCGTGGCGCCGAGGTGGGCGCCGCCGTCCTGGCCCGCGGCGGCAACGCCGTCGACGCCGCCGTGGCCACCGCCTTCGCCATGACGGTCGTCGAACCGTTCATGTCCACCATCGCGGGCTCCGGCACGATGCTCGTGCACCTGGCCAGGCGGGGGGAGACGGTCTGTTTCAACTTCAACGGCGTGGCGCCGCTGGCGGCGCACGAGTCGATGTACCCCCTCGTCGCCGGCGTGTCTGAGGGGCTGTTCGCCTGGCCCCGCACGGAGAACGCCGCCAACGAGCACGGCCATCGCTCGGTCGCGGTGCCCGGCTCGGTGGCCGGCCTGGCACAGGCGCTGGAGCGCTACGGGACGATGGACTGGCGCGACGTGCTGGCGCCGGCGATCGGGCTGGCCCGTGACGGGTTCGAGACGGACTGGTACCTGGCCCTCAACCACGCGAAGTTCGAGCAGGAGCTGTCGGCGTTCCCGGCGACGGCCCAGGCGTACCTGCGCGACGGCCGCTGGAGCCCTCGGCCGGCCGGCATGCAGCCCGGCGACCGCTCGCTCTACCCCGACCTGGCCCGCAGCCTCGAGCTGATCGCCCGGGACGGCCCCGACGCCTTCTATCGCGGCGCCATCGGCCAGGCGCTCGTGGACGACATGGCGGCCAACGGCGGGCTGATCCGGCGCGAGGACCTCGAGGCCTACCGGGTGATCGTGGAGCCGGCCCTCCACGGCCGCTATCGTGACACCGACCTCGCGTTCTCGCCGGGGGCCACCGGCGGCCCGACGGCGCTCGAAATCCTCAACGTGCTCGGCGAGTTTCCCTCGGCGCGCGTGGGCTGGCAGACGGCCGAGGGCCTGCACCTGCGCGCCAGCGCCATCGCCCGGGGCTTCCGTGACCGCTTCGAGCACCTGGCCGATCCCGCGGTCGTCAAGGTCCCCTGGGAGCGGCTCGTGTCCAGGGAGCACGCGCGGGCCGCCGCGGCCGAGATCCGTCGCGGCGCGCCGGGCACGGGCCGCCGCCCGCGGCCGACCGACGAGTGCACGACGCACGTGAGCGTGATCGACAGCCACAAGAACATGGTGTCGCTCACGCACACGGCGGTCTCGCTGTGGGGCTCGCGGGTCGTGGTCCCCGGCACCGGTATCCTGCTCAACAACGGCATGATCTGGTTCGACCCCGAGCCCGGCAAGGCCAACTCGGTCGGTCCCGGCAAGCGGGGGCTGGTCAACATGGTGCCCGTGCTCGGCTTCAAGCGCGGCGCCCCGGCGTTCACGGCCGGCGCGCCGGGCGGGCGCGGGATCATCTCGGCCCTGCCGCAGGTCATCAGCAACCTGGTCGATCTCAAGGCCTCGCCCCAGGCGGCGGTGGAGGCCCCGCGGGTCCACGCCGAGGGCGGCGACGTGCTGGTCAGCACGCGCGTCGGCGAGAAGACGCTGGCCGGCCTGGCCCGGCGCGGGCACCGGGTCGCGCCCAAGGAGGAGTCGTACTCGACGCTCAATTTCGCGCGCCCGGTGGCGATCCGCGTGACGGCCAGGGGGCTGGAGGCCGGCCTGGAGCAGTACAGCGCGGCGGCCGCCGCCGGCCACTGAGAGGAACCCCGGATGGCGATCGGGACGTACGTGCTCGTTCACGGCGCCTGGCACGGCGGCTGGTGCTGGGCCAAGGTCGCGCGGCTGCTTCGGGACGCGGCCCACGAGGTCTACACCCCCACGCTCACCGGTCTCGGCGAGCGGGCGCACCTGGCGCGGCCGGACGTCGACCTGGAGACGCACATCGAGGACGTCGTGGCCGTACTGGAGCGCGAGGAGCTGCGCCAGGTCACGCTGGTGGGTCACTCCTACGGCGGCATGGTGATCACCGGCGTGGCGGCGCGCGCGGCCGCCCGCATCGGCCACCTCGTCTATCTCGACGCGTTCGTGCCGGAAGCCGGCAGGTCGTTGCTCGATTACGTCGGCGAGCGGGCGGCGGCGATGCGCGAGGCGGTCCAGGCCCACGGCGACGGCTGGAAGCTGCCGTCCTTCCCGCCCGAGCGCTTCGGCGTCACCAGCCAGCGCGACACCGAGTGGCTCAACAAGCACCTGGGGCCGCAGCCGTTCCGGACGTTCGAGCAGCCGCTGCCGGCCGCCGGCGGCGAGCGGCTCAAGCGCACCTACGTCTACTGCTCGAAGCCCGCGATGGGCGCCTTCGACCAGTTCGCCGAGCGCCTGCGCGAGGACCGCAAGTGGACGTTTCACGACGCGAAGATTGGCCACGACGCGATGGTGACCGCGCCGGGCGAGCTGGCGAAGATCCTCATGGGCAAGTAAGGGGGACGACGATGGCCGCGATGGAAGACAAGGTGATCGCGTCGTGGAAGTACAAGAAGGGGGCGCTCGATCCCAAAACCGCGTATCTCTGCTACCTGGCCGCCAACCTCGCCGTCGGCAACACCCACTGAGCGAAGCGGGACCTGGCAGGTGCCAGGGCCAGCGGCGCCAGCGAGGACGAGGTGCGCGAGGCCATCTCGTTCGCGATCCGCGCCAACGCCGCCCGGGCGCACGCGGACATCCTGAAGGTGTACACCGATGGCGGAAGTTAACCTGACGGCGGCGTTCTCCACCATTCCGGCCGGCGACGCCGAGGCCATCAAGCGGCTGCTGGTGGAAACGGTCGAGCAGATCGCGCGCGACGACGGCGGCTTCCAGAAGGCCAAGCTCGTGTTCACCGAGTCGAACGAGCGGTGCGGGCTCACCGCCGAGCTGGACGGTGTGAAGAAGGAGGGCGTGCCGCTGGCGATCGAGCTGGACACGCTGGAGGACGCCCAGACCGCGGCGGGGCCCCGCGCCCAGCTCAAGGAGGCGATCCGGCTCTACTTCCGGAAGGTGCAAGGGAAGTGACCGGCGCCGGCGTGCTGCTCTACCTCCACGGGGACTGCGTGTTCCGCGTGCCCGACGGGGTGCAGCCGCCCAAGGCCGGCTCGCTCCTCTTCTGCCGCCATCTGGCCGTGCGGCCGGGCGAGCGGATGCTCGAGATCGGCGCCGGCCTCGGGCTGGCCGCGGTGCTGGCCGCCCGCGGCGGCGCGCGCGTGGTGGCGACGGACGTCGTCCCCGCCGCGGTCGAGACCATCCGCGCCAATGCCGTGCTCAACGGCGTCACGATCGACGCGCGCCTCGGCGACTGCTATGCGCCGGTGACGGGCGAGCGCTTCGACCTCGTGTGCAGCAACCCGCCTCAGATGCCCACCCCGCCGGGGCGTGCGCGGCGGGACGCCGCCGCCGCCGCCGACAACGGCGGCATCGACGGCTGGGAGATGCTGGACCGCCTCATCGCCGGCGCCGCCGCGCACCTGGCGCCCGGCGGCCGGTTCGTGACCACGATCTTCGCCTTCCTCGGGCGCAAGGCCGCCTTCGCCAAGCTGGAGGCGGCCGGGCTCGCGCCACGCGTGATCGGCAGCGAGACGCAGGGCTTTCCGCGCATCGGCTACGAGCGGCTCGAGCACCTCCGCGCGCTCGACGCCGAGGGCACGCTGCCGCCGGGGATCCCGGAACGCGTGGAGCGCCTCGTGATCGAGGGGCGCCCGACGTGAGGGTGCTCATCGTGAACGCCGACGACTTCGGGCTCACGCGCGGTGTGAGCGCGGGCATCCTGGCCGCCCACCGCCACGGCATCGTCAGCAGCACCACCGTGCTGGTCACCGCCGACCTCGACCGCGAGCAGCTCGCCGCCGCGCGCGACTCGGCGCTGGGCCTGGGGCTGCACGTGAACCTCACGCTCGGCACGCCGCTCACGCGCGCGCGCTCGCTCGTGGACGGCCGCGGCCGCTTCGTGCGCGACCCGCGGCGTGCCGCCGCCGGCGCCCACGCGCGGGAGGTCCGGACGGAGGTCGAGGCGCAGGTCGCACGCTTCGAGAAGCTGGTTGGCCGCCCGCCGACGCACCTGGACACGCACCACCACGTGGGCCTCTACCCTCCGGTGCGCGAGGTCGTGCTCGACCTCGCCCGGCGGCACGGTCTGGCGGTGCGCAGCCAGGACGCCGCGGCCCGCACGCGCGCGCGCAGCGCCGGCCTGCGCACGCCCGATCACTTCTTCGGCGAGTCGGGACCCGACGCGTACTGGTCGCCCGCCCGCGCGCTCGGCCAGCTGCGCGCGCTGCCGCCCGGCGTGTCGGAGTTCATGTGCCATCCAGGCTGGTTCGACGCCGATCTCGCCTACAGCCGCTACGGCCGCCAGCGCGAGATCGAGATGGCCGGCCTCGGCACCGGGGCGGCCCGCGCGGCCGCCGGCGCCCTCGGGATCACGCTCCGCCACTTCGGTCAGCTCTGAGAGCCGCCGGAAGATGCCGCCCTCCCCGCTGCTGCTCGGGGTGGACGTCGGCGGCACCACCACGGCCGCCGGCGCCGTGACCTCCCAGGGCGAGGTCGTCGTCGAGGAGAGCGTTCCCACCCACCGCCACGGTCCCGGCCGCGCGCTCGACACGATCGAGCGACTGATCGCGACGGTGTGCGCGCGCGCCGGGCGCCTGGGCCACACGATCGGCGGCATCGGCCTCGGCATTCCGGGCCCGGTGGACGTCGCCGCCGGCCGGGTCGGCGAGCCCGTGCACCACATCCCCGACCTCGCCGGCCGGCCGCTGGCGGCCGAGCTGGCCGAGCGCTTCGCGCTGCCGGTCTTCGTCGACAACGACGTCAACGCGCTGGCGCTGGCCGAGTGGCGGTTCGGCCACGGGCGCGGCGCGCGATCGCTGGTGGCGCTCGCCGTCGGCACCGGCATCGGCGCCGGCATCGTCCTCGACGGCCGGCTCGTCCGCGGCGCCGCCGGGTTCGGCGGCGAGCTGGGGCACGTTCCGGTGGACTTCGACGGACCACCCTGCTGGTGCGGCGGGCGCGGGTGCCTGGTGGTCTTTACCAGCGGGCGCGGCATCGCCGAGGCCGCCCGGGCGCGGGCGACGGGGAGCGCGGGGACGGCGCTGCTCCGGGCTGCCGGAGGCGACCGCCACGCCATCACGGCGCCGATGGTCTTCGCCGCCGCCGCCGCGGGTGACACGGTGGCCGCGGGTGTGGTAGACGAGGCCTGCCGGGCGCTGGCGGCGATGATCGGCACGGTGGTCAACGGACTGAACCCCGAGGTCGTCGTCGTCACCGGCGGCGTGGCGACCGCGCTGGCGCCGCTGGAGGCGCGCATCATGAAGGCGGCCGGCGAGTACGCGTTCGCCCAGGCGCTGGCGGCGACGCGGGTGGCGATCGTGCCGGGCGACAAGCGGGTGACCATGCGGGGCGCCGCCGCCCTGGTGCTCTACGAGCTGGAGGGCAGGGAGGAGGCACGATGAAGGCGATCACGTTCCATGGCGTGAGCGACGTGCGGGCCACCGACGTGGCCGATCCCAAGCTGGTGGATGCGACCGACGTGCTGCTGCGCATCACCACGAGCGCGGTGTGCGGCTCCGACCTGCACCAGTACCACGGCCGCGGCGGCGGCGCCCTGGTGCAGACGGGCGCCATCATGGGCCACGAGTTCATGGGCGTGGTGGAGGAGGCCGGTCCCGCGGTGAAGAGCGTGCGGCCGGGCGACCGGGTGATCGTGCCGTTCTCGGTGTCGTGTGGCAGCTGCGAGTGGTGCCGCCGGCGGTTGCCCACCCAGTGCGCGACCACCGGCCGGGCCGTGTTCGGCGGGCGCTTCGGCCACGTGTGGGGCGGCGGCCAGGCCGAGCGGATCCGGGTGCCGTTCGCCGACCACCTCTGCGAGAAGGTCCCGGCCGACCTCGGCGACGACGACGCGCTCTTCCTGGGCGACATCCTCTCCACCGGCTACGTCTGCGCCGAGAACGGCGGCATCCGTCCCGGCGACAGCGTGGCGGTGTTCGGGGCGGGGCCGGTGGGCCTGCTGGCCATGCAGTCGGCCCAGCTCTTCGGCCCGGCGCGCGTGTTCGCCGTGGACCGCGTGGGCTATCGGCTCGATCTGGCCAGGGAGTTCGGCGCCGAGCCGGTCGATCTCGACAAGGGCGATCCGGCCGAGCAGCTTCGCGCGCTCACCGGCGGCCACGGCCCCGACGTGGTGCTGGAGTGTGTCGGCCACGAGGCGCCGTTCACCCAGGCCATCCAGGCGGTGCGCCCGGGCGGCACCGTGTCGTCGGTCGGCGTGTACGTCGAGCCGTCGATGGGCTTCCCCGCCCGCGAGGCGTTCTTCAAGGACCTCACGCTCAAGATGGGCATCTGCAACGCGCGGAACTACATGGCGCCGCTCATGCCGCTGGTCCAGCGGAAGAAGCTCCAGCCGGCGCGGATCATCACTCACACGATCCCGCTCGAGGACGCCCCCCGCGGCTACGCGATCTTCGACGCCAAACAGGACCGGGCGATCAAGGTGATGCTGAAGCCCTGAGCCGCTCTCGGACGATCCGGCCTCGAGGAGCCCGTCGAGGATGCGCGGCAGCCGGCTGACGGCGCTCTGGCCGTGCAGGCGCACGACCATCTCGCCCTTCTTGTCGATCACCACCGTGTAGGGTGTGCCCTTGAACCCGAAGCGGTTGCCGAGGCTGAGCTTGGGATCGAGCGCGACCGCGTAGGTGGCCTTGTGCGCGCGGACGAAGCGGCGCGTATCGGTGACCGTGTCCTGCACGTGGACGGCGATGACCTGGACGTCGCGGGCGCGATAGCGCTCGGCCACCCGCGCCAGCGCGGCCGACTCGCGCGCGCACGGCTTGCAGTAGGAGGCCTGGAACCGGAGCACCACGACCTTCTTGCCGATCAGCTCGAGGGAATCGATCGCCTGACCGTCGAGTGTCTTCACCCGGAAGCCGGGCGCGGCGGGCGCGGCGGGCGCGACGCCGGCCCCGCCGAGCAGCACCGCCCCCACCAGGAGCCAGCGGAGCATGGGGCTATAGTAGCTCATGCCCCGCCTGCTGACGGCCGCCGTCCTGGCGCTCGCGACCGCGACGTCCGCGGTCGCGCAGAACTTCGCGCCGGCCCCGGCGCCGCCCCCGCCACGCGGAATGGCAGCGCCCCCGGCCACGATCTGCAGCACCGACTGGGGCTGGTGCCCGGTCCAGACCGTCGTCACGCCGGGTGGCTTCTGCTACTGCTTCGTGCCGCCGTCGACCTGGCTGCCCGGCAGCGCCCGCTACTTTCCCTACCAGGGACCGGTGAGCCCCTACCTGAACCCTCACGTGGCGCCGCCGTCCACGGTGCGCTGAGAGCGGCGGGTATAATGGCGCGGTGAACGACCTCGAACACGCCCTGCGCCGCGTCGTCCGCGGCCCGGTCCGCTTCGATCACGGCTCGCGCCTCCTGTATTCCACCGATGCCTCGATGTACCAGGTCGAACCGATCGGCGTGGTCATCCCGCGCGACGCCGACGACGTCCGCGCCGCGGTGCAGGTGGCGCGGGAGCAGAAGGTCGCGCTGCTGCCGCGGGGCGGCGGCACCTCGCTCACCGGCCAGACGGTCAACCGCGCGCTGGTGGTCGACTTCACCCAGCACATGAACCAGGTGGTGGAGGTGAACCGCGAGGAGCAGTGGGCCCGCGTGCAGCCGGGGCTCGTGCAGGACGAGCTGAATCATCACGTCAGGCCGATGGGACTGCTGTTCGGGCCGGACACCTCGACCTCGAACCGCGCGACGCTCGGCGGCATGCTGGGCAACAACTCGGGCGGATCGCACTCGATCGCGTACGGCCTGACCGTCGATCACGTCCTCGAGATCCGGGCGCTGCTGGTGGACGGCACCGAGGTGGTGTTCGGCGAGGTGACGCCGTCCGAGTTCGAGGCGAAGTGCCGCGTGCCCGGGCTGGAGGGCCGGATCTACCGCGAGGTGGCGGGCCTCCGGGAGGCGTATGCGGACGAGATCCGCGCCCGCTATCCGAAGCACTGGCGCCGGGTGGCCGGCTACAACCTCAACGAGCTGCTCGGCCTCGGCGTGCGCCCGCGCTCCCACGCCGGCGGCGGCAACGGGACGCCGCGCCAGCTGAGCATGGCGCGCCTCGTGGTCGGCTCGGAGGGGACGCTCCTCACGATCCTCGAGGCCCGCGTGCGCCTGGTGCGCCGGCCCCGGGCCACCGCGGTCGACGTCATCCACTATCGCGACATGCAGGAGGCGCTGGAATCCTCCCAGGCCATCCTGGAGACGGGCCCGTATGCGGTCGAGGTGACCGACAAGCTGATCCTCGACCTCGCCCGCAACAACATCGAGCAGTCGCGCCGCATGGGCTGGGTGCAGGGCGACCCCGCCGCCATCATGATCGTGGAGTACACCGGCGAGAACGAGGCCGAGACCCGGGCCAAGGTCGAGGCGCTGGAGGCGCGCCGGACGCGCGACCGCTTCGGTTACGCCGCCCACGCCGCCTACGACGCCGCCGAGCAGCGGACCATCTGGAACCTGCGCAAGGCCGGGCTGGGCCTCTTGCTCGGCATGAAGGGCGACAAGAAGCCGATCGCCTTCGTCGAGGACACCTGCGTGGATCCCCGGAACCTGGCGAAGTTCGTGCCGCGCTTCAAGGAGATCTTCGCCCGGCACGACACCGTCGGCGCCTACTACGGCCACTGCTCGGTGGGCTGCCTGCACATCCGCCCGGTGATCGACCTCAAGACGCCGCGCGGCCTCGATCAGGTTCGCGCGATCGCCGACGAGATCACCGACCTGGTGGTGGAGTTCGGCGGCACGATCTCCAGCGAGCACGGCGACGGCCGCGCCCGCAGCCCGTTCCTCGAGCGCATGTACGGCCCGGGAATCATGGAGGCGTTTCGTCGTCTCAAGCGGGCGTTCGATCCCGACCACCGGATGAACCCCGGGAACATCGTCGATGCGCCCGGCATCACCGAGAACCTCCGCTACGGCGTGGACTACAGGACCTGGGAGCCGACGACGCTGCTCGACTTCTCCGGCGCGGGCGGCTTCGCGGCCTCCGTCGAGATGTGCAACGGCGTCGGCGCCTGCCGCAAGAAGCTGGAGGGCACGATGTGTCCCTCCTACATGGCCACCCGTGACGAGGAGCACTCCACCCGGGGCCGGGCCAACGCGCTGCGGGCCGTGCTGTCGGGGCGCCTGGCGCCCGCCGAGTTCACCGGCAAGCGGCTCTACGAGGTGATGGATCTCTGCCTGGAGTGCAAGGGCTGCAAGGCCGAGTGCCCGGCCAACGTGGACATGGCCAAGATGAAGTACGAGTTCCTGTACCACTATTACCGGGCCAACGGGCTGCCCCTGCGCAACCGGGTCTTCGGCCGGATCGAGCGGCTGAGCCGCTTCGCCGCCGGGCTGCCGACGATTTCCAACTGGATGGCGCAGGTGCCGTTCAACCGCTGGCTGATGGAGAAAGTGCTCGGGATCGACCGCCGCCGCCCGCTGCCGGCCTTCGCGCCGCAGACGTTCACCGACTGGTTCGCCCGCCGTCCCGTTCCGTCCGCGGCGCCGCGCGGCGAGGTCGTGCTCTTCCACGACACCTTCGTGACCCACAACACCCCGGAGATCGGCCACGCCGCCGTCCAGCTGCTGGAGGCCGCCGGCTACCGGGTGGTGCTGGTGGACCGCAAGTGCTGCGGTCGGCCGCTGATCTCCAAGGGGATGCTGGCCGAGGCCCGCGAGCACGCGGCCTGGAACGTCGCGCGGCTGCATCCCTACGCCGCCCGCGGCGTGGCCATCGTCGGGCTGGAGCCCTCGTGCCTGCTCACGCTGGGCGACGAGTACGTCGACCTCCTCCGCACCGACGAGGCGCGCGCGGTGGCGAAGCAGAGTGGGCTGCTCGAGCAGTTCCTGCTCCGCGAGCGCGAGCGCGGACTCGCGCTGGCGTTCACGCCGGGCGCGCGCGAGGCGTTGCTGCACGGCCACTGCCACCAGAAGGCGATGGTGGGCACGGCGCCCACGGTGGCCGTGCTGCAGTGGGCGGGTTACACGGTCAGCGAGGTCGATTCCGGCTGCTGCGGCATGGCCGGCTCGTTCGGCTTCGAGCGCGAGCACTACGACGTCTCCATCGCCCTCGGCAACCGCCGCCTGGCTCCGGCCGTGAAGGCGGCGCCGGGCACCACCGAGGTGGTGGCGTCCGGCATCTCCTGCCGCCAGCAGATCCAGCACCTGGCCGGGCGGCGCGCCAAGCACCCGGCCGAGGTGCTGTGGGAGTCGCTCGCGCGGTAGCTACTGCCTCGCCCACGTCGTGAGAGGCCGGCTTCGCGGGATTGTGGTGTACTGGGGCGGAGAGGACCCCCGGGGATGGCCACGACCGACGTGCTCTTCAACCCGTTCCTGCCGGAATTCCACGCCGACCCGTATCCGTTCTACCGGCGGCTGCGCGAGCAGGACCCCGTGCACCAGACCCCGATGGGCTTCTGGGTGCTCACGCGCTACGACGACTGCGTGACGGCGCTGCGCGACCCGCGCTTCGGGCGCGAGGAGTTCCAGCAGATGCTGGCGGCGGTGTACGGAGGCGAGGAGTCCGACCGGCTGCCGCGCTCGATGCTCTTCCGTGACCCGCCCGACCACACGCGGCTGCGCGCGCTGGTGAGCAAGGCGTTCACGCCGCGCGTCATCGAGCAGATGCGCGACCACATCCAGGAGATCGTCGACCGCCTGCTGGACCGGGCGCAGCGGCAGGGCGGGATGGACGTGATCGAGGACCTGGCCTACCCCCTGCCGGTGACGGTGATCTGCGAGATGCTGGGCGTCCCGGTGGACGACCACGCGTCGATTCGCAGCTGGTCGGCGGACATCGCGCGCAGCCTGGATGCGATCGGGCTGCCGTCGCACCAGTCGATCGTCGATCGCGGCCGGGTGGCCCGCCGCGCCCTCGCCGACTACTTCCGGGCGCTCGTACCCGGGCGCCGGGCGCGGCCGCAGGCCGATCTCCTGTCCGGACTGCTGGCCGTCGAGGAGCAGGGCGACAGGCTCACCGAACCCGAGGTCATCGCGATGTGCCTGCTGCTCTTCATCGCCGGCCACGAGACCACGGTGAACCTGATCGGCAACGGCACCCTGGCGCTCCTGCGCCATCCCGACCAGCTGGCAGGCCTGCGGGCCGACCCCGCGCTGATCGGCAACGCGATCGAGGAGCTGCTGCGCTACGACAGCCCCGTGCAACGCACCGCCCGGATCACGACCACCGACGTGGAGGTCGCCGGCCACCTCATCGCCAAGGGCGCGATGGTCGTCACCGCGCTCGGTGCCGCCAACCGCGACCCCGCCCAGTTCCCCGACCCCGACCGGCTCGACGTCACCCGCCGGGACGTGCGCCACATCTCGTTCGGTTATGGCATCCACTTCTGCCTGGGCGCCCCGCTCGCGCGCGTCGAGGGCCAGATCGCGCTCGGCACGCTGCTGCGCCGGGCACCCGGTCTCGGGCTGGCGGAGCCCTCGCTCGAGTGGCGCGAGTCGTCCGTCCTGCGCGGACTCAAGCGCCTGCGGGTGACGTTCTGAGCCCGCCGGCCTCGCGGGGACGCCGAGGGGCGGCGTTCAGCGCTTCTCGTGGGCGGCGAGCGTGCGGAGCATCTTCTCGGCCTGCTCGATGTTGCGGCGGGCGTGCGCATGCCCGGGGTCGAGCTCCAGCACGCCTCGCCACTGCTCGATGGCGTCCTCCAGCAACTCGTCGCGGAAGAGGCGTAACCCTTCCTGGTAGCGCTGGCGCACGAGGCGGGGCAGGAGGTCGCGGAGAAGGCGCGCGGAGTCGGCGTGGCCGGGGCTGACGCGGGCGAGCCGGGCGAGGGCGCGGTACGCGTCCTCGTCCCGCCCCTCGGCGAGGTGCGCCCGGGCGGCCGCGTAGAGCGCCTCGGGCTTCTCCGGCTCCTCCGCGGGCGTGCGCCGCGGCCCGGACAGCGGCGGGATCTCCCGCACTCCGTCGGTGCGGCCGTCGGCGGGCGCGAGCGCGGCCGGGCGGACCACGAGCGCGGGCGGCTTGTCGTCGGCGTCGGGCACGGCGGCAGGCGCGGCCGGGACGGCGCGAAGCGCCTCCTGCGCGATCCGCGAGTCGGGATCGAGCGCGAGCGCCGCGAGGAAGTGCCGGCGCCCCTCGTCCGGCGCCCCGCGGGCGACCGCGTGCCAGCCGCGCTGCAGGTGCGCGGCCATCTCGCGGTCGATCCGCTCCCGCAGGCGCTTGAGGGCCGTGCGGCTCGGTTCGTGCCCGGGGGCCAGGGCCAGGACGGTCATCCGGGCCTCGACGGCCTGGCGCAGCGCCCCGTCACGCTCGTGCTGCCCGGCCTGGACCCGATAGGGCGCGGCCAGCTGGTCGGCCGTCGGCACGTTGGAGCTGAGCGCCGGCGCCGGGGCCACGGGGGGACGAAGGGCGTCCAGCGCCTGGCGCAGGCTCGCACACCCGCCGGCGGCGAGGGAGAGGAGCGCGAGGCCGGCCAGCACGCGGCCGCTCAGCATGTTTCCAGCCTCAGGAGCTGCCACACCTCGACCGCCTCGTCCCGGCCCTTGACGTTGAAGCGCCCGAGCGGCCGGGCCCGCACGGCGCCGTCGAGACGCGCGTACATCTCCGCGGACACCAGGATCTGTCCGGGACCCGCGCACGACTCGAGCCGGGAGGCGAGGTTCACGCTGTCGCCCACGACCGTGTACTCCATCCGCGCGTCGGTCCCGATCGTGCCCGCGATGACCTCGCCCGCGTTCAGGCCGATGCCGACGTCGAGGGGCGACTTACCGGCGGCGACGCGCCGGGCGCTGAGGTCCCGGATGGCGGCCTGCATGGCCAGCGCGGTCCGCGCCGCCATCACGGCGTGGTCGGGCCGATAGAGCGGTGCGCCGAAGACGGCCATCACGCCGTCGCCGAGGAACTTGTCGAGCGTGCCGTCGTGCTTGAACGTCGTCTCGATCATGAGGTCGTAGAACGCGTTGAGCAGCTCGACGACCGCCTCCGGCGGCTGTGCCTCGGCCGCCGCCGTGAAGCCGCGGATGTCGCAGAAGAGCACGGTGACGTCGCGGCGCTCGCCGGTGAGGGAGACCTGCTCGGGGTCCTTGAGGATCTCGTCCACCACCTCGCGGGCCACGTAGCGGCTGAACGCCCGCTTGATCATCTCCTTCTCGCGGAGGCTGCGGGCCATGTCGTTGAAGGCCGCGGTGAGCGCGCCCAGCTCGTCGCGTGACGTGACCGGCAGCGCGACGGAGAAGTCGCCGTCGGCGACGGCCTGCGTCCCCTGCATCAGGCGGACGATCGGGCGCGCGAGGGCGGCGGTGAGGCCCACGGCGCCGCCGATGCCGACCGCGAGCATGGCCAGCGTGATGATGGAGGCCCGGGTGCGCGCCTCGGCCACCGCCTGGTCGATGCCCCCCCGGCTGAAGCCGACGTAGGCGGCGCCGACGCGGACCTGGCGGAAGACGAGCGGCATGGAGAAATCGATGACGTCGCCCTGTCCGGACAGCGGCAAGGTCTGCACGAGGACGGCGTCACCGAGCGGCGTCGCGCCGGCCGGCCGCTCGAGGGCGCGCCCCAGCTGCCCGAGGTCGGAGTGGGCGAGCACCTTCCCGGCCGAGTCGGTGACGGCGACGTAGGCCACGTCGGCGTCGCGCGCCACGTCGCGGACCAGGAGCTGCAGCCCGAGATCGTCCTCGGTGAGCACGGCCGTTTTTGCGCCGGCGGCGAGGTTCTGCGCGAGCGTGAGGCCGCGCTTGCGCATCTCGTCGCTCAGCGTCCGCTGCTGGGTCCGCAGGAGAAAGCCGCTCACGAACAGCACCGTCACGGTGAGCAGCGCGATGATCAGGACGCTCAGCTTGAGCCGGAGCGGCAACCGCAGAAGAGCCTCCTGATAGTTGCGCGCCCGGCGGCGGTGAGACGGCGCACGAGGAGCCGGTACCTCGTGCCGGTAAGTGCGCCAGAACTGCAACCACGGGACCAGCGGCGGCCGCGCTGAGCAAAGACAGCTATTTACGAGGAACCCGCACCGGGCAGATTGGCCCCCGGACGCCTATCGACCAGCACAATTGGCACGGATGGCCGAAGATTGTCCGCCCGGCGCCATCCCCTCAGCGCCTGTGAACGAATCGCGTCATCGAGGACCGTCACGGCTGCGCCGGGGCGGTCCGAGCGTCTGGGGGGCGTGGGGGGCCATGTCGGGGCCCCCACTCAACGATGCTCCGCCTGGATGGCGGCGTTGTAGTTGGCGTCGTACCACCACCCCAGATATGCCTCGTACGAGATCGGGGGGAACCGCGGGGGCGCCGCCGGCGTCTGGCAGGTCGGCAGGCAGGCGATCACGGTGTCGATGTGGGGACCCAGGAAGAAGGGGATCGCGTAGCGGGGCCGGCCAACGGGCGGCAGCGCCCGGTGCGGTGTGGACTTGAACCGGCCGTTGGTCCAGCGATGCATCATGTCGCCGGCGTTCACCGCGTAGGAGTCCGGGACGTAGGGCACGTCGAGCCAATCCCCCGAGGGCAGCCGGAGCTGGAGTCCGGGCACGTCGGTCTGGGCCAGGAACGTGAGGAAGTTGGCGTCCGTGTGGGGCGCGATGCCGAACTGGTTCGGCTCGGCCCGCACGGGAGGGTAGTGGGACAGGCGGAACGAGAACTGGCTCTCGGCGAACGCCTCGTCGAAGTAGTCACGGGGCAGGTCGAGCGCGACGGCGCAGGCGGGGAGAACCCGCCGGCCGAGCGCATCGACGGCGTCCGTGTAGGCCAGCACCGTGTCCCGGAAGCCCGGCAGATCGTCGGGCCACACGTTGGGGCCGACGAAGCGGCGCCCGGACCGCCGCAGCGGGTCGTCGGGGGCGCGCTCGCGCTTGACGAAGAAGGCCTCGTTGAGATCGGGCTTGTCGTTGGCATTCACCTCCGACGTCCACACCGCGTAGCGGCCCATGGCCATGTAGCCGTTGTTGTGCTCATTCATGCGCAGCGCCATCTTCGCCTCGGGAGGCTGCTCGTGGAATCGCCGGGCCTCGGCGAACGTCCGCTCGACGAGGTCGCGGGACACGCCGTGGTTGACGATGAGGAAGAAGCCCACGCCTTCCAGCGCGGCCCGGAGCTCGGCGGCGGTGGCCTCCAGCGCGCCGGGCCGACCGGCCAGGTACGGACCCAGATCGAGCACCGGGACGGCAGCAGTCATGGCACCATCCTCCACGGCTCCAT
>Ga0302046_10001132_pt1 | contig 25183 bp, 18 predicted proteins | sample RVTome_11_FD_200261 | JGI IMG/M metagenome (GOLD analysis project Ga0302046, IMG submission 200261) | Soil microbial communities from uranium-contaminated site in the Upper Colorado River Basin, Wyoming, United States - RVT147D111 (version 2) ... | reverse complement strand
CCGCGGAGGTCGCGGCGCGGGTGGTGCGCGCGATCAGGCGCGGCGACCTCTACGTCCTCACGCACCCCGAGTCGCGCGCCTTCATCCGCCGCCGCTTCGAGCGCATCGACCGGGCGTTCGACGCCGAGTGAGCTAGGGTGGTGCGGGGGGGAGGCCGCGAGCTCTCCCTCACGCGGTCTCCCCCCGGCCGCCGCGGGAACCCTCCCGGGCGGCTGCACGTCGTTGCTAGTTCGCCTGCAGCTCCACGCGCCGGTTCTGCGCCCGGCCGTCCGGATCGGCGTTGTTCGCCACCGGCTGGCTCTCGCCGTAGCCGACGGTCTGGAGGCGGCCGCGGCTGATGCCGCGCGACGAGAGATAGTCCGCGACCGAGTCGGCGCGGCGCTCCGACAGCCCCTGATTGTAGGCGTCGGTGCCGATCGCGTCGGTGTGGCCCGCGACCGCGACCGTCACGTCCTGGCGGTCGTCGAGCGTGTCCGCGGCCTCGTTCAAGATCGGCTGCGCGTCGGGGCGGATGTTCGACTTGTCGAAGTCGAAGTTCACCCCCCGCAGCACGAGCTTCTGCCGCACCGGGGGCGCGGCCGGCGGCGGCGGCGGGGTCTCGACCATGCGCACCGGCTCCTGCGGCTTGAAGTAGTGGTTGAACGCCAGGCCGGTGAGGAGGAACTGCCGGTCCTGGTTGCTGTCCGGGCGCGCCCGGATGTCGGCGCGGTCGTAGCGCGCGTACAGGCCGAGGCTGCTGGCGTCGGTGATCTTGAAGTTGACGCCGCCGCCCGCGTTCCAGCCGGCGCCCTCGTCGTGGATGATCCCGTCCATGTCGCGGTAGTACGCGCCCTGGGCCATCAGCCAGGTCTCGGCCGGGCCGGTGTCGAAGGTCAGCTTCGGCCCGACGCCGCCGATGAACACGCTCGACACGTCCTCCTCGTGCTTCCCGCAGCAGTCCTGCGTCGAGAAGAACGTGAACTGCGGGTTGGCGATGAGCGAGAGGCCGACGTGCTCGTTCAGGTCGAAGCGGTACCCCCCGGTGATCCCGAAGGTGCCGCCGACGTCCTCGTCGACGGTGCTCTTGTACTTCGAGAGCGGCACCGCGGCGCCCACGTTGGCCCCGACCTCGAAGCCGTCTCCGTAGGCCTGCCCGGTCCCCACCCCGAGCAAGAACGCCGTCGCGATCGCGACGGCCAGCGTGCGTCTGTTCATGCCTTGCGTCTCCTTTTGATCCGGACGGTCGTTGCTACGCTCCGTCCGGAGGCCTGGCGAATGGTGGTCCGACCTGACAGCCCGCGACCGCGTCTACGGCGCGGCGGTTGGCGTCAGCGTTTCAGGTTTCGTGCCAAACGGCGTCGGGCGCCGGCATGTAGGTTTTTCCCGCTACTTGCGGATGTACACGGGCGCTACGGCGCGGGGTGCGGGCGGCGCCTTGGTCGGTTGGGGAGGGCAGGTTGTAGAAACGTCTCCGCCCGGTGGCGCCGAAGCTGCCGCCATCTCGCCGGTCCCGACTCATGGCACGCCTCCTGCTCCCACCCCTCTTGATCTCGCCGTCAGGGAGACGGCGAGCCACAACCCAAGGGAAAGGAGTCGAACATGCGTAAGAGCTTCATTGCAGGAACGGCAATCGCCCTCGGCCTCGGGCTGATGGCGGCCACCCCGTCCTTCGCGGACGACATCGAGAGCTACCGGCGCACCGAGACCACGACCTACTCGGGGAGCGTGCAGGGGTTCCAGCCCTCGGAGTCCGTGATCATGCTGCAGACCACCGAGAAGAAGGTGCCGAGCGCCTACAAGTACTCGAAGACCACGAAGTTCGTGGACGAGAACGGCACCGAGATCTCGACCGAGCGGGTGAGCGAGGAGATCGTCCAGGGCCGCCAGGCGACGATCCACATCGACCCGACGTCGAACGTCGTGTCGCGGGTCATGCTGCGTCCGATGAGCAAGACCACCACGACGACGACCGAGACCGAGATCGACGACTGAGGTGGGGCACGCGCCATCCGAGCGGTCCCGGCGTGCGAGCGCCGGGACCGTGCCGGATGGACGCCCGTCGGGCCGGAGGACCATGGGACGCCTGGTGGAAGGACGGTGGTCGGCGGAGTGGTACGAGCCCGACGAGCACGGCCGCTTCGAGCGTCCGGGCACGCGCTTTCGCGACTGGGTCGCCGCCGCCGCCGCGGCGCCGGGTCGCTATCATCTCTACGCGGCCTATGCCTGCCCGTGGGCGCAGCGCACGCTGATCGTGCGGAGCTTCCGGCGGCTCGAGGGCGCGATCGGCGTCTCGCTCGTCGATCCCCACATGGGTGACGACGGATGGGCCTTCACCGGCGCGCCGGGCACCACCGACGACCAGGTGAACGGCTTCCCCTTCCTGCGCGACGTCTACCTGGCCGCCGACGCGCGCTACACCGGGCGGGTCACCACGCCCATCCTCTGGGACACCCGCGCGCGGACGATCGTCAACAACGAGTCGCGTGAGATCATGCGGATGCTCGACGTCGCGTTCGCCGCCCTCGGCGACTCCACCCGGACGCTGCTGCCGGCCGGCCGCAAGGCGGAGGTCGACGCCGTCCTCGACGCGATCTACGAGCCCATCAACAACGGCGTCTACCGCGCCGGCTTCGCCGCCACGCAGGCGGCGTACGAGGACGCCTGCGAGGAGCTCTTCGCCGCGCTCGCGCACTGGGACGGCGTGCTCGGCAGGCAGCGCTACCTCTGCGGGCCCCAGCCGACCGAGGCCGACGTCGCGCTCTACACGACGCTCGCGCGCTTCGACGCTGTCTACTACGGCCACTTCAAGTGCAACCTGCGCCGCTTGCGCGACCACCGGCACCTGTGGGGCTATCTGCGCGACCTCTACGTGCTCCCCGGCTTCGGGGAGACCACCCGCCTCGACCAGATCAAGACGCACTACTACTGGTCGCAGACCACCCTGAACCCGACGCGCATCGTGCCCCTAGGCCCGGTGCTCGACCTCGACAAGCCCCACGACCGGGCGCGCCTCGATTAGCCTGCGCGCTCAGCCGGCGCCGCGGCGCTCGAGGCCGGGCAAGATCGCCTGGAAGAACGCGTGGCGGACGAGGCCGACGACGACCTGCAGGGTGCTGGTCTCGGGGTTCTCGATCGAGCCCGAGAGGTCGGTCTCGGTGGCGACGGTGTCGCGCGGGCGGTTCTCGAGCAGGCTGGCGATGCCGCCGAGCAGGCTTTCGTACGCTTGCACGAAGAGGTTGTCCTCCCGGTCCTGCTCGCGGTCGTAGACGTCGAGGCCTGAGAAGATCGGCTTCACGTAGCCGTCGATGCGCCCGTCCTCGACATCGAGGGCGGAGTAGAAGGCGAACGTGCCGCCGGCGACGTCGAAGTTGCCGTAGGCACGCCAGAGATCGTTCATGGTCTGGAGCTGCGTCGGTCCGATCTCGAGCGCGAGGTCGAAGTCGGCCCGCGCGGCGGCGGGCGTGAAGTGGGCGACGGCATGGGTGTCGCCGCTCCCCATGAAGCGTCCGTCGAGCTCGGCCTCGCCCGGGGGCGCGCCGCGCTCGTTGCTGAAGCGGCGGACGCTCAGGTCGAGGTCGGTGAGGAAGAGCCGGTAGGCGGGGTCCGCCGCGACGTCCACCAAGCCGACGGTGCCGTCCGCGATCTCGAGGTGCCCGATACGGACCACGGTCTCGGACGCGCGCGCGGGGGTGGTGGCGCCCTCGGCGGCCGCCTCGACCAGGTCGACCCGCGCCGCGGGATCGCGCCGATAGTCGACGTCGAGGCCGTGGAGCGTCACCTCCTCGAGGGCGACGACCTGGCGCTCCGCGGCGTACTCGACGCGCCCCCGGGCCGCGACCGTGCCGGCGCGTGGCTCGAGGCCGACCTCGCGGGCGAGCGGCGCGATGCGGCCGAGGTCGAGGTGCGCGATGCGGACGTCGGCCCGGACCGTCGGGTGCGGCACCGCGAGGAAGTCGGCGGCGCCCTCGACGTCGATCCGGGCGTCGCCGAGCGTACGCGCGTGGAGCGCGATCGGGGAGGGGTAGGGGTCGTCGTCGGTCCGCACGTTCCGGATGTCGCGGGCGACCAGGCTCAGCCACTCGACGCGTACCGGATCGGCCTCGGGGCCGGCCACGTAGGTGACGTCGCCGTCGACCACGCGAAGCTCGTTGATCTCGAGCGGGTAGACCTCCTGCACCGCCTCCTGCCAGCCGCGCTCCTCGATCGGCACCGGGTCCTCGACCTCCCGGGCGGCCTGGCGCCGGGTGACGCGCAGGACCGGCCGCACCAGCGCGACGTCGGCGACCAGCGCGCCCGAGACGAGCGCGCGCCACTGCACGCTGGCCTCGATCTCGTCGATGCGGGCGACCGGCGGGTCGGGCGCCGCCTTCTGGACGACGACGAGATCCTCGAGGTCGAGCCCGAAGCCGAGCGGGTGGAAGTCGGCGGCGCCGATGGCGACGCCGTAGCCCTCGAGGCTGGCGTTCAGGCGCTGCTCCATCTCGCGGCGGATGGGCTCGTCGAGCCGGTAGGCGACGACGTAGGCGGCGGCGATCAGCAGGACGAGGATGCCCGCCGCGATCGCGAGAATCGGGTGGCGGCGGACCCGTCGGCGGAGTGCCGGCGAGCGACGCCGGATGTCGAGGCGCGCCATGAATCGGGAGCAGCGAGAAGCATGCCACGCTCGACACCGCGCCGGCCGTGCCCGACCCCGCTCCGGGACCGCCCGGATTGTACCCTCTACAGGGAGAGCGAGCGCGAGCCGAGCGGACGGCGCCGGCGACGATCGGAGGTCGCGCGTCCGTTCCGGCTCACGAGCCGCGCGGAGCCATCCGCCGCTTGGTCGACGGGATGCAGAGCTCGAGCTGCCGGCGGGTGTCGAGCTGGAGCGCCCCGAGCGTCCCGTGGACGTGGATGCCGCTGCGGCGCGCGTGGCCGGGCTGCTGCGGGCTGAGCCGCGTGCCGCGATCGCCCGGCCGTGCCGGCCCGCAGCCCGCTTGCTCGATGAAGTGGGTGGCGGGCCGTGCCCGGTAGCAGACGAGGTGCGCGTCCGTCTGGCGCGCGGCCGCCGGGCTGAACGGGCGCGGCGTGCCCTCGAGGGGCCCCGCCAGCAGCGTCGGATCGCCCGCCGCCTCTGCCGGCATGCACACCTTGCTGACGCGCTTCAGGTCGTAGCGCCGCGACTGGAACTGGTCCGCGATCTCGACCTGGACGCCGTGCGGCAGCGGGAGCCGGGTGCCGTCGGGGAGCCGCGTCAGCGCCCGCGCCCGGTGGCAGAGGAGGTGGTCGACGTCGTGGCCGGCGGGGTCGGGGGCGGGCGGCAGCTCGCTCGCGCTCTTGGCGGCGGGCACGAGGAGGCTCTCGGGACGGGCGACCGCCACCCGGAACTCTCCGCACTCGTTCGTGAACACCAGGTCGCGGCGTCGTGCGAAGCGGGGCGCGTCGCGCACGGGTCGGACCCGGTACTCGACGAGGTGCGTCGCCGGATCCCCGACCCCCGCGCCGTTCTTGTCCGCCGGCAGGAGGAGCGCGGCCGGCCGCAGGATCTCGTACGCCGCCGCCCCGAGCTGGTCGGCGATCGTGACCGGTCCGAAGCGGACGGCCTCCCCGCTGCCTCGCGAGGGCTTCACCAGGTAGGTCATGAAGTGGTCGAGGTCGATCCGGTCGCAGTCGTCGCCGATCCCGTCGGCGTCCGCGTCCGCCTGCCCGGTGTTGGCGAGCAGCGGGCAGTTGTCGAAGAGGTTCGGCAGGCCGTCGGCGTCGGGATCGGCGACGTCGGCCAGCGCCAGCCGCTCGAGGTCGTCGAGGAGCGGGACGAGCGGCGCGAGGAGCGCGCCGACGAGGTCGCGCTCGCCGGGCGCGAGCGCCGCGGCGGCGGACCCGAGCGCCTCGGCGGCGGCGATCACCTGCGCGGCGCGGGTGGTGCGGAGCTCCTCGCAGGCGGCGATGAACGCCGCGCGGCCCTCGGGGAGGAAGCGGGCGGCGGCGATGGCGGCGCAGTCCCACCCGGCGAGCGCCTGGTGGAAGGCGGTCTCGAGCGCGACCAGGCGCTCGATGACGCCGGCGCCCGCGCTCGGGTCGACCGCCGGCGGGGTGACGGTGAGGCCGAGGGGCACGCTCGCGTCCGCGCCGACCGTGACCACGACGTCGACGGTCCGCGGCAGCGGCTCGAGGAGCGGGACGATCGTCAGCAGCTCCGCCGCCGACGCCCCGAAGGACGGCATCTCGCGCCCGTCGAAGGTGACCCGGTTCGCGTACGGGCCGGCTCCGAAGCCCGAGCCCACGAGCACGATCGGGGTGCCGGCCGCCGCGTCGACGACGATTGCTCCGCTCGCGAGCTCGGTGGCATGGTCGACGGCGACCGCCGGCGCGCTCACGCTCGCCGGATCGGCGAGGCGCGGTACGACGATCGGGTCGAAGCGCACCGCGACGTCGCCGATCAGCGCGATCAGGCTGCCCGCGACGAGCTTGATGATGCCGAACGCGCCGACGAACGGTGCCAGGGCGAGGCCGACGCCGAGCGCCGCGAGACCCACGGCGACGCCGAACGCCCCGAGACCGATCCCGACCTGCTTGAGGCCGGCCACGAGGATGCGCCGCGCCGTGTTCTTGCCGTCCGCGTCCGGGTCGCACGGATCGCCGAGCTCGTCGCCATCCTGATCCGATTGCTCGGGGTTGTGGATCCCGGGGCAGTTGTCGCAGAGGTTGCCGGCGCCGTCGTTGTCGCCATCGGCCTGCGAGGGATTGAACTGCGCCGGGCAGTTGTCGCAGGCGTCGCCGATCCCGTCCGGCATGTCGGCGTCGCCGTCCCGCTGGTCGGGGTTGACCCTGAGCGGACAGTTGTCGCAGGCGTCGCCCACACCGTCGCCGTCGCCGTCGAACTGCGAGCGGTTGGGCGTGTCCGGACAGTTGTCGTCGTCGTCGCAGACGCGGTCGACGTCGCGGTCCGGGCACGGCGAGTCGGGGTCGCAGGCGTCGCCGAGGCCGTCGCCGTCGGTGTCCTCCTGCTCCGGGTTGAAGGCGTCGGGGCAATTGTCGCAGGCGTCGGGCGCGGCGTCGCCGTCGCCGTCGATGAAGTCGTTGGCGCCGGGGCAGCGGTCGCACGCGAAGCCCACGCCGTCGCCGTCGAAGTCCTCCTGGAGCGCGTTCGGCACGGCCGGACAGTTGTCGCAGGCGTCGGGGACGTCGTCGTCGTCGCGGTCCAGACGGTCGTCCCCGTCCGGGCAGACGTCGCAGACGTCGCCGACGCCGTCGTCGTCCGCGTCCGCTTGGTTCGGGTTGGAATCATCGGGGCAGTTGTCGCAGGCGTCGCCGACGCCGTCGCCGTCGGCATCCTCCTGTCCCGGATTGTGGGCGAACGGGCAGTTGTCGGCGGTATCGGCGACGTCGTCGTCGTCGAGGTCGCCGGGCGCGCCGAGCGGCAGCACCGTCTCGTCGCCGGGCGCCGGGGTGGCGGGATCGTCGCTCTCGATCGTCGTCCCGCCGGCGGTGACGACGCCCTGGTTCCGGAGCGTCGTGCTCAGGGGAAACGGCAGCGGCGATCGCACCCGCACCAGGTACTCGATGGTGACGACCTCGTCCGCGACCGGCCCGAGCGCGAGCGGGAACGCGCCGGATGTGGGGTCGGCCGTGATCGGACCGTTGCCGGTGCGCCTTAGACCCTCGAACGCGACGAAGAGAGCGTTCGGGTCGACGAGATCGTCGTACGAGGCGTCCTCCAGCGACGCCCCGCGGGCGTCGAGCACGACGACGTAGCGCAGGGTGTCCCCGGGGGTGACGCTGCCCGTCGCGTCGGCGTCGCGGGCGAGGACGGCGGCCTTGGTGAGCGTCGTGAGCGTGGGGGGCGGGGTCGCCGTCGGCGTCGGGATCGCGGTCGGCGCGGTGCCGGCGGGGGTGACGCTCGGCGAGGGGGTCGCGGTGGCGGAGAGGGTCGGCGTGGCCGTGGCGGTCGGCGTCGGGGTCGGGCTCGGCGTCCGTGTCGTCGTGGGAGCGACGGTCGGGGGCGGCGAGGGGCTGATCGTGGCGGTTGCCGTCGCCGTCGCGGTCGGCGTGGCGCTCGGCGTCGAGGACGGCGTGGCGGTCGTCGTGGTGCCGAGGGTGACCGTCGCGCTGCTGGTCGACGTCGTCGTGGCGGCCGCCGTCGGCGTCGTGGTCTCCGCGGCGGTCACCGCCAGGGTGCCGCCGAGCGTGTTGACCGCCATGCGGCGTGGGAGCCCGCCGGGCGGGCCGGGATCGGCGGCGTCGGCGGCGGTGAACGAGAAGGGCGTCGTCATCCCGGGCGATCCGATCACGTCGAAGTCGAACGCGATCAGCGGCGTCTGGTTGGGCGCCGACCGCGCCCCCGCGAGCGCGACCCAGGCGGTGCCCGCCGTGTTGTCGATCGCGGCCTCGTAGCCGCACGCGGGACCGTCCGCCGTGGTCGGGCAGAGCGAGCTCGGGAGCACGACTTCCAGCTCACGGACGTTCACGACCGCGGGATCGAATCCCAGGCCGAAGCGGAGCGCGGCGAGCTGCTCGCTGCCGCTGACGCCGACGGCCATCGTGAGGCGGCCCCCGACGGGCGCCTGGGCGTTGGCGAGTCCCGTGTCCGGGTCGGTGATCGCGAGCGCGAGCTTGTCGGGCGAGGTGCCGACGGAGAGGTCGCGCGGCCCGCAGTCGTCGAGGGTGCGCCGGCCGGCGAGGAAGTCGAAGCTCATGACGGCGTCCAGCACGTCCACCGTGCCGTCGCCGTTCAGGTCGCTCAGGACCCGCTGCGCGTCGGTCGCCGTCGTCGCGCCGGAGGCAATGGCGAGATCGACCTGCGCATCGCCCAGCGTGACGACGCCGTCGTCGTCCTGGTCGCCGCAGACCCCGTCGAGCAGGAGCCATGCGAGCTTGCCGTGCCCGCACGCCGTGCACGCGGGATCGGGGTGGCCGTCGAACGTGCCGTTGCCCCCCGGCGGCGCGCCGCAGTCCTCGTGGTCGTTGTGGAGGTGGAAGACCGGCGCGCCGCCCACGGTGCACTCGGTGCCGATCCCCCAGCGCGCGTCCGCGGTGATCGCGTCGACGGCGCCCGACACCACCGTGAACGGCTCGCGCGGCAGGACGACCGGCCGTCCCAGCAGGTTCGGCCGGCCGGGAATGCCGAAGGGCCCGTCGGTGTGGACCGGGGCGAGGCCGTCGTTGACCGTCTGCCAGGCGACCGCGCGGCCGGGGACCGCCGCGAACGGATCCTCGCCCGGGGTCGTCGAGACGATGCTCGGATCGCCCGACCCGAGCGTGGGTGCCGGTGCCCCCGTGCCCGCGGCCGCCAGCGCTCCGGCGATGCCGAGGTGGACGACGAGGACGGTGGCCAGGATGAGGGCGCAGGACGCCGGAGGGATGCCGCGTCCGGTGGGCGTCTCGCCGAGCTCGCGACGGCTCGGCGGCGGGTCTGGGAGGATGGTTTCGATCGGCATCGGGTGGCCGCCGCGCCCGCGGAGTCCTCTCCCCGCCGCCCGCGCCCGCCCCGCGTGCTCGTTCCTGACCTGGGGCGAGGGCTAGCACGGTCGCTCGCTCCGGCGCAAGGTAACTGCGGCCGCCGCGCGAGCGCTGCGACCCGGCTTGCAATAGCCCGTTCACCTCCTATGCTGCCCCCGCGGCCGGCGTCCGGCCGCGACTCCGGTCGAAGGAGGATCCTTCCGAGCCATGGCGGAGAACGGAAAGGCCGGCGGCCCGCTGCCGGTCGTGGACTACCTGAAGCTTCCCGAGGACGGCGAGCCCTACCTCGAGGGGCACAAGTGCGGCGCCTGCGGCGCCATCTTCCTGGGCGCGCGCGCCACCTGCGCGAAGTGCGGCGCGCGCGACCGCATGGCGGCCGTGAAGCTCGCGAACACCGGGAGCCTGTACGCCTACTCGATCGTGCACCGGTCGTTTCCCGGCATCGAGGTGCCGTACGTGTCGGCGATCGTCGACCTCGACGGCGGCGGCACCGTCAAGGGCAACCTGATCGGCATCGAGCCCGACCCGAAGAAGATCGCGTTCGGGATGCCGGTCGAGGTGGTCTACAAGGACGCGCTCGGGCGCAAGGACAAAGAGGGCAACGCGTACATCAGCTTCTTCTTCCAGCCGCGGGCGGCGTGACGGAGGGACGACATGAGTGAGGTCTACATTCTCGGTACGGACATGATTCGCTTCGGGCGGTTCCCCGACAAGACCGTCCCCCAGATCGGCGCCCAGGCGGCGCTGATGGCGCTCGACGACGCCGGCCTCGGCATCCGGGACATGCAGGCGCTCTACTGCGGCAACCTCTTCCAGGCGAGCGCGATGGTCGGGCAGCGCATCCTGCAGGAGATCGGCCAGACCGGCGTCCCGGTGGTGAACACCGCCAACGCCTGCGCCACCGGCGCGACCGCCTTCCGCGAGGCGTGGATGGCGATCAAGGCCGGGATGTACGATCTCGTCCTCGCCGTCGGCGTCGAGCAGATGGGGAAGGGCCTCCTCGGCGGCACCGGCGGCGCGCGCGGCATCCCCAAGGAGGGGCTCCTCGGCTCCGGCACCATGCCGGCCGTCTTCGCCGAGGCCGGCATGGAGCACGCCCGCAAGTACGGCACGACCTTCGAGCAGTTCGCGAAGATCTCGGTGAAGAACCACCACCACTCCACGCTCAACCCGAAGGCGATGTACCAGAAGGAGACCCCGCTCGAGGAGGTGATGAACGCCGAGATGATCGCCTACCCGAACACCAAGCTGATGTGCTCGGTGAACGTCGACGGCTCGGCGGCCGCCGTGCTGGCGTCGGAGCGGAAGGCGCGCGAGCTCGGCATGCAGCGCGCGGTGCGGGTGCGGGCGTCGGTGCTCACCAGCGATCCCTGGCAGGAGCGCGACCTCGTCATGCCCGACGTCAACACCTGCACCCGGAACGCCGCCAAGGCGGCCTACGAGATGGCCGGCGTCGGTCCGCACGACATCGATCTGGTCGAGCTCCACGACTGCTTCGCCACCGCCGAGATGCTGCACTACGAGAACCTCGGCCTGTGCGGCGACGGCGAGGCCGGCAAGATGATCGACGAGGGGCAGACCGCCCTCGGCGGCCGCATTCCGGTGAACGTCTCGGGCGGGCTGCTGTCCAAGGGCCACCCGCTCGGCGCGACCGGCATCGCCAACCTCTACGAGGTCAGCACGCATCTCCGCGGCGAGGCCGGCAAGCGCCAGGTCGCGGGCGCGAAGCTCGGGCTCACGCACGTGATCGGGCTCGGCAGCGCCTGCGCGATCCACGTCCTCGAGAAGGTGTCCTGAGCAGACGGGAGGCGCTGCCCGCACGCGGCGCCTCCCCGGCTTCGGCCAATGCGCATCGGCGTCGTCAGCGACACCCACAACCACCTCCGGAACGTCACCCGCATCGTCGCCCTCTTCAACGAGGCCGGCGTCGAGCGCGTCGTCCACACCGGCGACATCACGCAGCCGAAGACCCTCGACGTCCTCGCCGGCCTGCACGCGCCGCTGGTCGGGGTCTACGGCAACAACGACCTCGAGCGTGCCGGGCTCGCGGCGGCGGCCGAGCGCCACGGGTTCCACCTCGTCGACCCGCCGCTCGAGCTCGCGTGGGCGGGCCGGCGCATCCTGGTCGTGCACGATCCGCGCGAGATCGAGCCCGCGCTCCGCTCCGAGCACGACGTCGTGCTCCACGGCCACGAGCATCGCCGCGTGCTCGAGCGCGACGGGCATCGCCTGATCTTCAACCCCGGCGAGTGCGCCGGTCACATGCCGGGCCTGAACGCCGTCGGCATGCTCGACCTCGTGAGCCTGGAGGCGGAGCTGCTGCGCTTCTGAGCCGGGCGCGCGGGCGGCGGCGCGTACGCGGTCGTGCTCGAGGTCGGGAGGATCAGGCTCGCGACCCTTGCGAGTCGCGAGAGCCAAGGCACTGACTTCCAGGCGCCGGATTCCTGGCTCGCGCCCGGAGGAGTTCGAGTCAGGTGACTTAGCTGGGGCCGACGCCCGCTCGTATGATCGGCAACGAGATCAAGTAGTTGTCCGTCTCCGAAGCGCGAGGCACGCTTCTTGGAACCGCGAGCGGGAAACGCGTCCGTGCCTGTCTACTTCGCACCTGGCGAGCGCTGCAACTCGAAGTACCCCTCCCAGGCTCCACGACGCTTCGGGGGGAGATATGCACGTTGTCACGGTAGTCGGCGGCCATGGCGCTACGGGGAGCGCGGCGGCTCTTGCGCGGCTCACGACGGCCGCCGCCACGCACCACCACCGCGTCGTTGCCCTCGACGCGGATCTCCGGTTCGGGAATCTCGATCGGTTCTTCGGGGTCGCGCCCTCATGTGGTCTCGCCCACATGCTCAGGGGCCGCTGCTCGCTCGCACAGGCGATGCGACCGACGGCGTGGCCGGGCCTGCGGCTGATCCCGAGCGGCGTTCACGACCGTCCCATCCGGCGGATGACCACGGCGCAACGCCTCCTCGTCCTCGAAGGGATCGCGGGACTACGCGCCGACTGCGACCTGCTCGTGATCGACGCCGGGGTCTCGACGGACCTGTTCTTCTTCGCCGGCATCGCGGACCGGCTGGTCCTCGTCATGACGGCGGACCGGGACTCGTGCCGCCCATCGGCCGCGCTGCTCACCGCCCTGGCGGCCAGGCTCCCGAAGATCGCCATCGACGTCCTGGTCATCGGGACCGAGTCGGATACCGACGGATTGGGAGCGTTCGCGACGCTGGCGAGCCTCTGCCCGGCGACGATCGCGGCCGATCTCCACTACCTCGGGGAGATCCGCTTCGACCGGCGCGTGAGCACGACAGGCTCCGCGGCGTGCCGCGCCGAAGCGTTCACGGGACCGGAGACCCACGAGGTCGCCGAACGGATGGCGGCGCAGCTGCTCGGGTCCCGTGCCGTCCCGCGGTACGGCCTGGGAGCATTCCTCCAGTGAGGGGCGGACCGGACGGCGCGTCCGCGGGTGACCGGCGGGCGCTGGAGGCGGTCTGTCGCGAGCACCTGCCGCTGGTGCGCAGGATCGCGCGGGGTATCGCGTGCCGGACCCCGCCCTCGGTGACCTTCGACGACCTCCTGAGCTGGGGGATGGACGGGCTCATGACCGCCGCGGGCCGGTATCGCGAGGATGGCGGGGCCTCCTTCCGCACCTACGTCGGCGCGCGCATCCGTGGCGCCATCTACGATGGCCTGCGCCGGAACGACGGCCGATCGCGCCGGGTCCGCCGCCACGTGCGCGAGCTCGCGGCGACGCAGGCGCAGCTCGCGATGAAGCTGCACCGGGAGCCCGACGTGGACGAGCTCGCCCGCGCGGCGGGACTCAGCCCTGCGGCGCTGCGCGCCATCCTCGTCCTGGCGTCGACGACGGAGGTTCCGGTCGACGAGCTCGCGCAGGCTCCCGACGGGGCCCCCTCCAAGGATCCGTTCGAGATGGTCTCGACCGGGGAGCGGGCCCGGCAGCTCGCGGCGGCGGTGCGCTGCCTTCCCGCGCGCCAGGTCGCCGTCTTGAGGCTCTACTATGTCGAGGACCGCCCGCTCTGCGAGGTGGGGCAGCGCATCGGCTTGAGCGAAGCGCGCGTCTGGCAGCTACGCAACCAGGCCGTGACCACCCTGCGGGCCCTGCTGATGCCGGGACGCTCGTAGCATGCCTGGCTTCGTTCGCGACGTGCCCGCGCGCGCGGGCTGAGGATCGACGGGATGACTTCGCGACCGCACCTAAACGTTCACGTCCGCGAGCTCGTGCTCCTGCGCTACGTTCTGATCATCGCGGTGAGCTACCTGCTGCTCATGCGCGGCGACTGGACCACCAACTCGACGATCTGTGCCGGCATCATCGCCGCCGCGCTCGCCTCGAACGTCGTCCTCGGCAGGATCGGGATCGCCAAGTCCGCCGGCCGATTCCAGGTTGCCGGCGTCGTCGTCGTGCTGGACGCGATGTGGATCTCGGCGAGCATGGTGCTGACCGACAGCGGGAGCCCGGAGTTCTTCTTCCTGTACTTCTTCGTCCTCTTCCTCGCCGCGTTGGCCGAGAATCTCCTGCTGATGCTCGTCGGCGTCATCGCCGTCTGCCTGGCGTATCTCTGGGTCCTCGCCCAGAAGGATCCCTCGACGGTCTGGCACCAGACGCACCTTCTGGAGATCACGTCCCTCTTCAGCGCCGCGTTGTTCTATGGCGTCCTCGTGCACCGGATCCGGTCGCAGCAACGGCACATCGCGACGGTCGAAGCGGCCGACCGCGCCCGGACGGAGCTGTTGGCGACGCTCGCGCACGACATCAGCAGCCCGACGACCGCCATCGGGCTCGGCATCAGCTCGCTCGGGGAGGCGGTCGAGCGCGGCGACCGCAACGAGGCGCGCCCCCTCCTGAGCCTGGTGCGGCGGAACAGCGAGTACCTCCGCCAGCTGGTGCAGAACTTCACGGAATACGCCCGGGTGCATGCCGGGAAGTACCGGCTGCGCCCGACGCTGCTGTCCGTGACCGCGATCGTGCAGGGCTCGGTCGACCAGCACCGGCTGGCGGCGCAGGCGCGCGGGCTGTCGTTGGTGGTCACGTCCGGATCGGTCCCCCCCTGCCTTCTCGACGAAGTCGCCGTCACGCGCATCGTCGACAACCTGGTCGCGAACGCGGTTCGTCACGCCGAGCCCGGCACCGCCGTCGAGATCGAGACCTCGACCGCCGATGGTCGCGTGACGATCTCCGTGGCCAACGCCGGGGCCGGGCTCGACCGCGACGTCCATGATGCCGTCGGGCAGCCGTTCATCGACGTTCCCAGGACCCATGGCGGTGTGGGGCTGGGGCTCTTCATCGCGAGCGCGCTCGCGGAGGCGCACGGGGGCTCGCTCGCGACCGAGGAGCGGCCCGGCAGCGGGTGGCGGTGTGTCATCGAGCTGCCGCTGATCGTCGATGGCGAAGGCGGAGAGCCGCCGACCCCGACGGACGCCCCAGCCGGTGGCGGAGGGCGCTGAAGACCGCCGTCGTCGTGCCCCGTGCCCGGATCACCAGACCGTTTCGACGCGCTTCGCGCGGCGAATGCGGTCGTCGCGCGTTGCGAGGGGAACGCGCAGCTCGCGCGCCGTGGACACGATGATCCGGGCGGCGGGATCTCCGTGAAAGTCCTCCAGCAGGCCGGCCTCGGTCGCGATCGGCTCGGTGACCGGGACGACGCGCAGATTCGAGATCGCGCACGCGTCACGGATGCGCTCAGGGCAGGCCGAGCTCGCCGAGGTCCAGCATCTCCCGCAGGCGCGGAAGCGAGCGCTCGAGGAGCTGCTCGGCGCGACAACCGTGCTGGCGCGCGAGACATGCCGCGACGTCCGCCGCCGAGTCGTACTGCGGCACGCCGAGGGCGCCGCACAGCGCGGCGTGCGCGCCGAAGCCGACGCCGCTCGCGTCGAAGAGGTCGGCGGGGGCGAGCGCGGCCGGGCCGCACGCCTTCAGGAACGCCGTCGCGAGCTTGCCCGCGATGCTCCGCGCCGACCCGGTGAGCTTCGCCATCTGCTTGGCGCAGGTCTTGCGCGCCTTCTCGACGCAGGCGGCGTCGCCGGGCTTCAGCTGCACGCACTTGAGGGCCGCGTCGGCACACTTCTGCACGGTCTTGAGCTCATCCTTCACGAACTTGATCCCGGCCTTCTTCGCGGCCTTCTCGCACTTGGCGGCCGCGGCGGCGCGGCGTGGATCGCCGAGGCCGGCACCGGCGCCGTCGGCGCCCGGCGGGAGACACGGGAGCTCGCTCGCGGGCTCGCGCCCGCCGAGCGTCAGGAGCTCGAAGGCCCGCGGCACGTGGAGCCCGAGGATCGCCGCCGCGCGGCAAAGGTGGTGGGCGCCGGCGCAGGCGACGACGTCCTCCACGTCCACGATCGCCGCGACCCCGAAGGCGGCGCACGGGCCGTCCTCGGCGGCGAAGCCGGCGCCCGTCGCCGCGAGGAGGTCCGAGGGGTCGAGCTTGGCCGCGCCGCACGTCTTGCGCAGCGCCTGCCCGAGCTTCGCGCCGTCCTTGCCGTCGAGGGCGCTCCACTCCTTGGCGCACTTGGCGCGCGCCTTGGCGAGGCAGCCCTGATCGCCGGGCTTCCGCTGTACGCACGGGAAGACCGCGTTCACGCACTTCTGCAGGCGCTTCAGCGCCACGTCGGCGTACTTGGCGCCCGCCTTCGCCGCGCCCTTGGCGCACCCGGCGACCGCCTTGCCGCGGCCCTTCGGGTCGTCGAGGCCGAGCCCGCCGCCGTCGGCGGGCGGCGGACAATCGGCGTCGACGCGGTCGACGTCGAGATCGAAGTCGTTGTCGATGCAGTCGTCGCACACCTCGGGGGCGGGGGTGCGGGTCGCGGTGACGGTCGGGGTCGCGGTCGCGGCCGGCGTCGCCGCGAGCGTGGGGGTCGCCGCCCCGGCGGATGACGAGGGCGTCGGCGTGCGGGTCGCGGTCGGGGTGCGGGTCGGGGTCGAGCCGGTCGGCGACGACGTCGGGGTCGTCGTGGGTGTGGGCGTCGCCGGCGGCACCGGGCAGATCGCGAGCGTGAGGTCCCATCCGCCGGCGATCTCGCCGAAGCCGTCGTCGATGTCGTTGTTGAAGTCGTCGACGGCGTAGAGGCTCCAGGTGCCGTTCGGGTCGGAGCCCCGGAAGAACGTGAAGCCGGTATCGCTCGAGAGGAACGGCGCCGGCGCCGGGAAGGGGTCGGCGCCCGAGACGTTGGTCGGGCGGAACGTGCCGCTCGTGAGGTTCGCCAGGGGATCGGAGGGTAGGAAGAACGCCGCGTCGTCGTCGAACGTCAAGGTCACGTTCGACGAGATCCGGCCGCTGTCGGACATGAACACCGCGTTCGGTCCCGCCGGACTCGCCAGCAGCACGTCGATGTCGCGCGAGAAGCCGTGGCTCAAGCCCGCGAGCGTCACCGTGACCTTGGCGACGACGCCGTCCACGCCCGCGACCTCGATGGTCGAGGGGTAGGGGACGGCGGGCGCGGGATTCGCGGCGCTGTTGCCGAGGGCGATGGTCGCGGCGTTGGAGAACACCGCCATCGTCGGCTCGGCGCAGCCGGGCGGCGACGGGCAGGGGAGCGGCGCCGCGGGGCCGACGGCGCCGAGGTAGCGCGCCAGGCCGGGGACGCCGGCGGCGAGCGGCTTCCCGTCCGCCTGCAGCGCGATCGCGCCCGCGACGTCGTTGGCGTCGGCGAAGTCGGTGGTGACGAGCCCGCCGAACCCGAAGCTCTCGTCGAGGTCGCCGTCGGCCTCGTAGCGCGCTACGAGGTAGTCGGCGGGCGCGCCGGGGGCGAGGCGCCGGAAGCCGGCGACCAGGATCTTGCCGTCCGCCTGCAGCGCCACGTCGAAGGCCGCCTCGATGCCGCCGAAGTCGGTGACGACCTGGCCGTCGCCGCCGCCGAACGAGGCGTCGGGCGCGCCGTCGGGCTCGTAGCGGAGAAGGACGACGTCGCCGGCGACGTTGGTCGAGGCCTCGCCGAGCAGCGCCCAGCCGGGCGCCGAGCCCGGAGGGTCGGCGTCGGTGGTGACCGAGCCGGCGACGACGATCTTGCCGTCGGGCTGCACCGCGACCGCCGTGGCGCGCTCCGTCTTCCCGGCGACGACGTCCGTCAGCACGACGGCGTCGTCGTTGAAGGTGCGGTCGCGCCCGCCGTTGCGGTTGTGCCGGATGACGACGACGCGGTTCGAGGTGCCGAAGATGTTGTCGCCGCCGACCGACACCATCCTGCCGTCGCAGAGGGGCGCGAGCGCCGTCATCTCGTACAGATTCGACCCGAAGCCGCCGGTCGCGAGGCCGCCGTCGGCCTCGAGGCGCACCATGTTCGTCTGCGTCGACGAGACGTCGAAGGTCGGGCGGATGATGCCCGTGAGGACGATCTTCCCGTCGGAGAGCAGGATCATGTCCTTCAGACCCTGGTTGCCGTAGAAGCCCGCCGCGCCGTTGACGATCTCCTGCCGCCCGTCGGCGTCGAACGTCGGGTCGAGGGCGCCGTCGGCGTCGAGGCGCGCGACCACGAAGTCCGACCCCTGGGCGATGCCGTCCTGCTCCTCGCCCGCCACCACGAGCCGCCCGTCGGGTTGCCGTGCGATGGCGCGCGAGACGAGGTTCTCCCGGAAGTTCGGGAAGCCGGTCTGGGTGGTGTCGTCGAACTCGGTGGTAGTGAAGCCGCCGGCGCCGAACGCCGGGTCGAGGGCGCCGCTCGGGAGATAGCGCGCGGTCACCAGCACGCCGCCGGAGGTGCCGACGGCGGCGACGGCGCCGTCGGGCTGTACCGCTAGATCGGTGAAGCCGATCCGATGCTCGATGAAGGTCGTGCGTACCTTGCCGGCGCTGCCGAACCCGGGATCGGGCGTGCCGTTCGCGAGCCAGCGGGTGAGGGCGAAGTCGCGGCCGGTCGTCGCCGTGGTGGCGAGGCCGACGGTCAGGATCGTGCCGCCGGTGTGCAGGAGCGCGCTCGCCACGTCGTCGCGCCGGCCCGCGAAGTCCGCCGTCGCGACGCCGCCCGTGCCGAAGCCCGGGTCGAGCCCGCCGTTCGCGAGGAAGCGGGCGACGGCGACGTCGTCCTGGCCGGTGTAGCGCTGCGTCGTTCCCGCCACCACGATCGTCCCGTCCGCCGGCGCGAAGACGCGCGCGGCCTCGCTGTAGCCGCCGAGATCGACGGTCAGCTTGCCGTCGTCGTCGAACGAGCCGTCGAGGGCGCCGTTGGTCTCGTAGCGGGCGAGCGCCCAGAGGTGCGTCTGCCCGAAGGGCGCGACCGGCGCGGTCGTGTATCCGACGGCGACGATCTTGTCGTCGGGCTGCACGACGAGGTCCGTGACGACGGCGTCCTGGTCGACGTCGACGAACTGCGTGAACACCACGGAGTCGCCGTCGAACGAGCCGTCGGGGGAGCCGTCGGGCTCGAGACGCTGGATGCCGAACACGTGCTCGCCGGCGTTGTTGCCGATCTCGCCGCCGATCAGGATGCGGTCGTCGGCCTGCAGCTCGAGCGTGACGATGAAGCCCTCGTTGCCGAGCACGTCCGAGACCACCACCCCGCTGTCGCCGAAGTCGCCGTCGACGTCGCCGTCGGCCTCGAGGCGCGTGAGCTGTGTCCCCGTCGCCACCAGGAGCTTGCCGTCCGGTTGGCGCGCGAAGGCGGCGAGCGGCTCGAGGAGCGCGGTGACGAGCCTGCCGTTCGTCCCGAACCCGCCGTCGGGCGTGCCGTCGGCGTGGAAGCGAAAGAGGACGGGCTGGGGGAAGGTCGGATCGTCCGGGTCGGCGTCGACCGTGGCGGCCAGAAGGATCTTCTCGTCCGGCAGGACGGTCACGGCCGAGCCGACGCGGGCTGCGGAGAGCTCCCGCGATCCGGTGCTCGAGTCGGGCACGACGACGATGCCCTGGGCGCCGAAGTCGGGATCGAGATTCCCGGCGGCGTCGTAGCGCGCGAGCACCGACTGCAGCCGGTCGGCGTCGTCGAAGCGGACGCTGGTCACGCCCGACACGACGTACTTGCCGTCCGGCTGCAGCGCGACGTCCCGGATCTCCTCGAACCCGGAGACCAGCGGCGCGAGCACCGTGCCGCCGGCGAACGTCGGGTCGGGATCGCCGTCGGTGGCGGCGGCGCCTCGCGGTGCCAGTCCGCACGCGAGTGCGAGTGCGAGCGCGGTCGCGAGCGGCACGCGTGAGCGCCGGGTCGAGGAATGCGGGAGGGGGGGGAGGAGGGGCACGGCGGGTGTGGTCCAGACTGGCTGCACGCTAGGCCGCGCCACGCCCGGCGGTCAAGCCGGAAAAACGAGGGAGCTCGGCCGCGACGCCCGTGCGGCCGTCAGGGACGCCGGTCAGACGCGGAAGACCTCGATCTCGCCGCCGCTGTAGACGTCGAACGCCGTTCCGGCCTCGCATGCCCGCCGCGCGACGGTCTCGAGCGCGAGCGACTGGCGGGTCAGCACGTGCAGCGCGCCGAGCGCGTAGGGGGCGCCCGAGCCGATCGCGTAGTACTCGCGGAGCTGGATCACGCTCATGTTGCCGGAGACGTAGAAGATGCCGGCGCGGCCCGCCACCAGGAACGAGGAGTCGAGGTCGGCGAAGGGCGACGGGTCGTCCTCGTGCGCCTGGTCGTTCACCAGCGAGTAGCGCCGGCGGAGCTGGCGCCAGAAGGCCATGAAGAAGGTGAAGATCTCGCGCTCGCTGCCGAGGCGCGGGCGGCCGCGGGTGACGTAGTCGCGCAGGATGTTGTCGTAGACCCCCCAGCCGGTCATCGCGACGTAGGTGCGCCCGATCCGCAGGATCTTCGACGATCCGTGGTTGGCGCGCGGTATCTTCTCGTCGCCGAAGTTCTCCTGGGTGTCGGCGGCGACGACGATCGTGGAGCCCTTGCGGACGGCGACGGCGACGGACATGGCGCCCCTACCTGACGGCTCCGGGCGCCGAACGCAAGCCGCGGCGCCCGAGGCGCGCCCGGCCGGCCGGCCTCGGGCGATCGCGATCACCGTGAGGACGGGACGCTCGGGCGGACGGTCCCATTCGCGGGCGCTCCGATCGCGCGGGCTACGCCGGCGCGAAGACGGACGCGCGCGACAGCTCCGGCTCAGGCCGTCGAGCGCGCCGCGCGGAAGGCCGCCGCGATTGCCGCGCGCGCGGCCTCACGCCGGGCCTCGTCGAGCGGGGTCTCCATGAGCCGCGCGAGGAGCGTCCGCTCATCTGCCAGGCCTCGACGCGCAGCCTCTCCGAGGAACACGCGGTCCTTCTCTCTGCCGGCGATCGTCTTCGCCACCAGCAGGTCGTGCACCTCCAGGCACCAGCCGGTGGCGCCCCGCGTGTTCTGGTTGCGCACGGGGACCAGGCGCTCGCGCCATCCCACCGGGAGCGTCGCCGTCGTGTCGTCTACGCCCTGGGCATAGTAGCCGTAGGTCGCGTGAAACGGGGAGCCTTCGCCGATGCTGCCGTCGATGAGGTCGGCCCGCTCCGGACGATTCTTGGGAAACATGTCGGCCTCGACCGAGACGCGCAAGGCAGGAGGAGCGTCCGGGAACTGGCCGAGGATCGCTTGACTCCCGATGACGATGAGCTCCTCATCGTCCGCGATGTCGGCGGCCGCTCGGATCAGGTGCTCGAGCTCGGCCCGGGTCATGCGGCGCGCCGCATGCGGGCGGCGACGTCCCGCCAGATGCGCCACCGCTCGCGTGGCGAGAGCGCCCCCGCGAACGGCGTCGACTGGCGGAGCTCGCCCGCGCGCTCTCCGCGCTCAACGAGGAAGGTGCGAATCGCGTCCGGAGGAAGCGCCAGGACCGCCTCCCACTCGCGGGCGTAGTGCGGCGGGACGTCGCAGGCGGCAAGCCAGCCACGCACGCGCGACCGGGCGCGCTCGAGCACGCCCGGGTCCACGGCGATGCGTGCCGCGACTGCCTCGTGAAACGCGAGGCTCCGCTCCTCGGCGAGGCGATGCGCGTCCATGTCCGGACCTGTACCGGCCGACCCGGCGATCCGTCAACCGGCGTTCGGTGCGCCGGCCCCGGCCGCGCGCTCAATCACGGCTTCTGACCACGCGATCGACGTGCTGCCGGTCTCGGCCGTCGCCCGCGAGTTGTGGAGCGGCGCGCTGCTCGCTGCGTTGCGGGCGCGGCCGTCGCGGCGGGGGTGCTCCGTCCGAGCTCGCCGCGCCCCGGCACGGCCGGGCGGGGGCCGCGCCTCACCGCCGCGCGGCCAGGTACGCGTGGTCCACGACCGCCCGCGCGATCCCGAGCGGGCCGCACTCCAGCCGCTCGAGAAGCTCCTCGTCGCCGTAGGCGGCCGCGCTCCGGCCGCGTTGCGCCCAGGCGATCCGGCGGTCGGTGCCGACGCCGAGGATCGCGGGGGCGATCTGGTCGGGAGCGAGGACGAGGCCGAACGCGCGCGCGAGGACGAGGCCTTGATCCTCGACGAAGGGGCCCGGAAACGCGGTGTCGCGCGCGATCGCGCGGAGCTCGTCGGCGGGGCCCGGGCCGAGCACCAGAAAGCGCGCGCCACAGCTCCGGAGACGCGGCAGGATCTCCCGCAGCCGCACGAGCTGCTCCCGGCAGACCGGGCACCAGGCGGCCTTGAGCGTGACCACGATCAAGCGCCCGGTCGCGGCCAGGGCGGCGACGTCGACGGTGCCGCCGTCGACGTCCGTGAGCGTCGCCGGAAAGGCGGGGCGGGAATCGTCGGCGGCGCGCGCGGCGGCCGGCAGGACGAGCGTCGCGAGCGCCAGGGCCGCGAGTGCCCGGCGGCGGCGTCCCGTGGCCGCGCCGCGTGTGCCGGCGCGCCGCTGCCCGCCCGCGTCTCCCGCGCCGCTCACGCCGCTGCGCGCTCCAGCCGCACCCGCACGTAGCGGTGGTGGGGGATCGCCGTGAACGGGTCGCGGTCGGCGACGTCGGTGATCTCGTTCAGGTTGGCGCCCTGGACGACGAGCCTGCCGCCGGCGTCGGGGTAGGCGGTGCCGAAGCCGTTCGGCATCCAGACGTGGCCGTCCTGGAGCTTAGGATCGATCCGGGCGGGGAGGGTGATGGCGCCGCGGCGGGTGGCGATCCGGACCGGGTCGCCGCTGGCGACGCCGAGGCGGGCGGCGTCGCCGGCCGAGAGGTTGAGCGCGCAGTGCGGGCCGCGGCCCTTCCGCCACGCGGGGTCGTGCTGGATGGTGTTGGCGGTCCACTGGGTGCGGAGCCCGGACGCGAGCACGAACGGGTACTCGGGGTCGTCGGCGAGGCCCGCGGCGAGGGCGCGGCCGATCTCGGCGAGCATCGGCGCGGGCGCCAGGTGGATGCGGGCGTCCTCCCAGTGCAGGTGCTCGGCGAGGTTGCGGTCGGGATCGAGGCGCGCGGCGAGCACGCCCTCGGGGTGCGCCAGCACGCGCCGGTAGAGCTCGGCGCCGACCTCGAACGGCCCGCGTCCCTCCCACTCCGGGCCGAGCGCGCGCACGACCGCCGCCGGGCGGAGCAGGCCGTTCAGGTGGCACTGCAGCCAGACCGCGGCGAGCGACGGCGCCGGCAGGTGCGGCCCGAGCGCGCGGTAGGCCCAGAAGAGCATGTGGTGCTCGCCGCCACCGGCCGCCTGCGCGAGCTGCTGCGCCGTCATCAGGAACTGCATCGCGCCGTCGGGCTCGAGCGCGCGCGGCGCGAGGTCGTGGAGCGCCGCCGGCGGCGGCCCGAAGAGGTCCAGCGCCTCGGCGAGGCGCGCGTAGATCTCGGGCTCGGGGAGGGCGTCGGCCGGACCGGGGACGACCGGCGGGCGGAGCTGGGTGTAGATCTCGGGATAGCCCTTCGGGAAGCCGCAGATCTCCCACTTCTCGTAGCCGCACGGCGTCGGCAGCACGTAGTCGGCGAGGCGCGCGGTCGCGCTCATCGCCGGCTCGATCACCACCAGGAGCTCGAGGCGCGCGCGCGCGGCGCGCCAGGCGCCGGCGTCGGAGTACGAGAGCACCGGGTTCGCACCCTCGACGACGAGCGCGCGCAGGCGCTCGGGGTGCTCGAGCATGATCTCCTCGGGCACCAGGCTGGGCGAGAACATGCCGAGGTTGCCGATCGCGCGGATGGCCTCGACCCCCGAGGCGAGCGCGCGCTCGGGCGCGCTCGCGCGCGCCGGGTCGTCGGGCTCGGCGGGGAGGAACGACTCCACGAAGACGTTGCCGCCGCGGTTGCCGACGTTGCCGGTGAGCGTCTGCACGACGCGGATGAGGTACGAGATCAGCGTCGAGTACGGGCTCTGCTCGACCCCGAGGTCGAAGAGGATCGCGGCCGAGGGCGCGGCGGCGAGCTCGGTCGCGGTGGCGACGAGCGCCGCGGGGTCGACCCCCGCGCGCGCCGCCATGGCGTCGACGTCGACCTCGGCGAGGGCGGCGCGCAGCGCCTCGTACTCGACCGTGTGCGCGCGCACGAACGCGTAGTCGACGAGCTCCCGGTGGACGATGGTCGCGGCGATCCCGAGGAGGAGGAACGCGTCGCCGCCCGGCCGGACGCGCAGGTGGCGGTCGGCGGTGCGGGTGGTCTCGGTCTCGCGCGGGTCGGCCACCACGACGGTGCGCGCCGGGTCGTCGGCGAGGCGCTTGAAGGTATCGGTGGCGTTGTGGCCGCGGTTGCTGATCTTGGGGTTGGTGCCGAGGACCAGGAGGTAGTGGGTGTGCTCGAGGTCGGGGTGGAAGAAGCCCATCGGCCGCGCCTTGAACATCCACTGGTCGACGAGCGCGTGCTGGGTCTTCTCCTGCGCGAAGGCGTTGAACCAGCGCCGCGACCCGAGGCCGCGGAGGAACCCGAGCCCGTAGCCGGCGTCCATGTGGTTGGCCTGGCCGCCGATGCCGACCAGGCCGATCGCGCGCGCCGAGTGCGCGGCGCGGATGCGGCCGAGCGCGGCGGCGATCTCGGCGATCGCCTGGTCCCAGCCGATCGGCTCGAAGCCGCCGTCGGGCCGGCGCTTCAGCGGCTGCCGGACGCGGTTCGCGTGCTCGGCGTAGGCGCCGACGCTGAAGGCCTTGTTGCAGACGTACCCGCGCGAGATCGGATTCGTCTCGTCGGCGCGGATGTCCGTGATGCGGCCGCCGGCGACGTCGACGCGCAGGCCGCAGGTGTGGCTGCAGAGCACGCACACGGTCGGCAGGTCGGCGGCGTCGAGCGCGATCGGGGTGCGCGAGACGGACGGATCGACGGCTTGCATGCGGGTCATCGTGCGGCCTCCTTCGTCGGGCCCAGCCTTACGTTCGCCGCGGGGCCGTCGCAACCGTCCGGGAGCTCGGGTCGAGCCTCCGTGCCGCCACGCCCGCTTACGCGTGGGCTCGGCTCGTTTTGGCGCAGGGCCCCGTGGGGAGCGATTGACCGGCGCGGCGCCACGGCGACCTGAGCGCGCCGGCCGCCCTACGCGAGCGCTCGCGCCGTTCGGAGAGCCGGTCGGCCAGGTCGTCCTCGAAGCCCGCTCGAAGATTTCCAGTCGACAGGGGTAGGGCGACTATGCGATCTCTCGCGTGACATACAACCCGGCCCCGCTCCCACCACTCTGTCCCGGTGGGTGCTGCCACCCGGGTCTGATCCAGTTCCAGCAAGCGCATCGTTCGGACCCGTGGTTGCCCGCGAATAGGGTAGGCCTACGAATCCGGTGACGCGCGGAAAGCGCAACGTCATCGCGATTCGAGGAGAACCCCGCTCATGGGCATCGACTTCTCCCACCTGTCCCGCCGCTCCTCCTTCCGCGCCGTGGCGCGGGTCCTGATCGTCCTGCTCGTCGCCCAGAACCTTCCCCCGGGCGCGTGGCGCGCCGGCGGCGAGGCCCACGCCGGGGATGTGATCCTCTGGGTCGACGACCTCGCCGACTGC
>Ga0302046_10001131_pt1 | contig 25192 bp, 24 predicted proteins | sample RVTome_11_FD_200261 | JGI IMG/M metagenome (GOLD analysis project Ga0302046, IMG submission 200261) | Soil microbial communities from uranium-contaminated site in the Upper Colorado River Basin, Wyoming, United States - RVT147D111 (version 2) ... | reverse complement strand
GCCCTGGCCTCGCGCACCAGCCGGACGGCGCCGGCGGTCGAGAGGTGGGCGATGTGGAGGTGGGCGCCCGTCAGCTCGGCCAGCAGGATGTCGCGGGCGACCATGACGTCCTCGGCGGCGGCCGGCACCCCGGGCATGCCCAGCTCGGTGGAGACGACGCCCTCGTGCATGGCCCCGCCGTCGGCGAGGTGCTCGTCCTCGGCGTGGCTGATCACCGGCGCGCCGAAGGGCAGCGTGTACTCCATGGCCCGCCGGTAGAGCGCGGCGTTCATCACGCACCTGCCGTCGTCGGAGAAGGCCACGCAGCCGGCCTCGGCCAGCTCGGCCAGCTCGGCCAGCTCCTTGCCGCCCAGGCCGCGCGTCACGGCCCCGATCGGGTAGACGCGCACGGCGCCGTCCGTCGCGGCCCGGGCGCGGATGTAGTCGGTGATCGAGCGGTTGTCGTTCACCGGGTGCGTGTTGGCCATGCAGCAGACGGCGGTGAACCCCCCGGCCGCCGCCGCCCGGGTGCCGCTCGCCACCGTCTCCTTGTACTCGAAGCCGGGCTCGCGCAGGTGCACGTGGATGTCGACGAAGCCCGGGCACACGACCTTGCCGGCGGCGTCCACGACCGTCGCGCCGTCCGGGGCCGGCAGGTCGCGGCCGAGCCGCTCGATGCGATCGCCGGCGACGAGGACGTCCTGCACGGCGTCCACCGCGGTGGCGGGATCGATCACGCGCCCGTTGCGGATCAGCAGGCTCATGCCTCGCCTCCGCCCTTGCTGCCGGCCAGCAGGAAGAGCACGCCCATGCGCACGGCCACGCCCTTGGCCACCTGGTCGAGGATCACCGAGTAGGGCCCGTCGGCCACCTCCGGCGACAGCTCCACGCCGCGGTTCACCGGACCCGGGTGCATGATCAGCACGTCGGGCCGGGCGTGGGCGGAGAGCTTGTCGAGCGTCAGGCCCCAGTAGCGCGAGTACTCGCGCACCGAGGGGATGAGCCCCGCGGTCATGCGCTCCTGCTGCAGGCGCAGCATCATGATCACATCGACGTCCCGGATGGCGTCCTCCAGGCGGTAGGAGACCTTCACGCCCAGCTCCTGGACGAAGGGCGGGATGAGGGTGGGCGGCCCCGCCACCGTGACCGTCATGCCCAGCTTGCGCATGCCGTGGATGTTGGAGCGGGCGACCCGGCTGTGGGCGATGTCGCCGACGATGGCCACGCCGAGCCCCTCGAAGTGGCCCTTGTGCTCCCGGATCGTCAGGAGATCGAGCAGCGCCTGGGTCGGGTGCTCGTGGGCGCCGTCCCCGGCGTTGACGACCGAGCAGGGCAGGGCCCGCGCCAGGATCTCGGCCGCCCCCGCCGAGGAGTGACGCACGACCACGACGTCCGGGCTCATGGCCGCGATGTTCTTGGCGGTGTCGATGAAGCTCTCGCCCTTGGCCGTGCTCGACCCGCCGGCCGAGAAGTTGATGACGTCGGCCGACAGCCACTTGCCGGCGATCTCGAACGAGGTGCGGGTGCGGGTGGAGCTCTCGTAGAAGAGGTTCACGATCGTCTTGCCGCGCAGCGCCGGCACCTTCTTGATCTCGCGGCCGGCGATCTCCTGGAGCGAGGCCGCCGTGTCGACCAGCATCAGGATCTCGGCGGGCTCCAGCTCCTGCATCGACACGAGGTCCTTCCGGGTCCAGCCCATGTCAGGCCTCCTCCGGCTCTTCGATGACCACGCGATCCTCGCCGTCGTGCTCCCGCAACCGGACCGCCACGCTCTCCCGCCTGGACGTCGGCAGGTTCTTGCCGATGAAGTCGGGCCGGATCGGCAGCTCCCGGTGGCCGCGATCGATCAGGATGGCCAGTTGGATCATTCCGGGCCGTCCCAGGTCGATCAGGGCGTCGAGCGCGGCCCGGATGGTGCGCCCGGTGTAGAGCACGTCGTCCACCAGCACCACCGTCTTGTTCTTGATGGAGAAGGGGATGTCGGTTCCGCGGATCACCGGGGCGCCGCGCATGTCGAGGTCGTCCCGGTAGAGGGTGATGTCGAGCGTGCCCACCAGCAGCGTGGCGCCGTCGATGGCGGCGATCTTGGCGGCCAGGCGCTGGGCCAGCGTCACGCCGCGGGTGCGCAGGCCCACGAAGGCCAGGTCCTTGGCGCCGCCGTTCTTCTCGAGGATCTCGTGGGCGATGCGGGTGAGGGCCCGGTCGAGCGCGGCGTCGTCGAGCACCTGCGCTTTTTCGCGCCGGTGAGGCGGTCGGGTGGTCATCGTCTCTCCTTACGGACCTCACGGGGCCCGCTTAAAGGAAGAGGGCAACGGTCGAGCGTCACTTTACCCGGCCGGTCGCGCTCCTGTCAATGGCTCGTCGCGCGCGGCCAGCAGCGCCATGAGCTGATCGAGGATCACCGGCTTGGTGACGTGGGCGTCGAAGCCGGCGGCGATGGCCTGCCGGACGTCGTCGGCCTGCCCGTACCCCGTCAGCGCGATGAGGCGGGTGCCGGCCAGCGCGCCACCGGCCCGCAGGCGGCGCGCCACTTCCATACCGTTGATGTCGGGCAGCCCGATGTCGCACAGCACGACGTCGGGGCGGACGCGCTCGGCGAGGGTCACGGCCTCCTCGCCGCGGCCGGCCGCCGCCACCCGCGCGCCCTCGGCCTCCAGCATGAACGACAGCACCGTGCGCGTGTCGTCGTCGTCCTCGACGACGACGATCGAGCGGCGGTCCAGCCGTCCGGTCCGTCGGGCGGCGTCGCCGGGCCCGGCCGGCGGGCTCGGGGCCAGCGGCAGCTCGACCCGGAAGCACGCGCCCCGGCCGGCGCCCTCGGAGCTGGCGTGCACGCGCCCGCCGTGCAGCTCGACCAGTCGCCGGACGAGGTCGAGGCCGATGCCCAGCCCGCCGGCCCGCGTCTCCTGGCCCTGCCGGAAGGCCTCGAAGATCACCGGCACGTCCTCGGGCGCGATGCCCTGGCCGGTGTCGTCCACCTCCAGGACGGCCTGGTCGCCCTCGGCCGACAACCGGACGGCGATGCGGCCGCCCGGCGGGGTGAACTTGAGCGCGTTGGCGATGAGGTTGGCGGTGATCTGCTGCAGACGGGCGGGGTCGCCCCACATCGGCAGCGGGCCGGCCGGCAGCGCGGCGGTGAGGCGCAGGCGCTTGAGCGAGGCGGGCTCCTCGAACGTCTCCACGGCCGTGCGCACCGGCGCGCACAGGTCGAGCGTCTCGAAGCGCAGCGTGAACTTGCCGTGGACGATGCGCGAGAGGTCGAGCAGGTCGTCCACCAGGCGCACCTGCTGGCGGATGTTGCGATGGATCGCCTCCAGCGCGCGGGTGGTGACCTCGTCGAGGCCGTGGTGGCGGCGTAGCACCTCGGTCCAGCCCAGGATCGGCTGCAACGGCGTGCGCAGCTCGTGGGAGAGCGCGGCGATGAAATGGTCCTTGAGCTGGCTGGCCTCCTCGGCCGCCTCCCGCGCGCGCTCCAGGTCGGCGCGGGTCCGCTCCTGGTCGGTCACGTCCTTCCAGGTCACCATCACCGCCTCGATGCTGCCGTCGGGCCGGCGCAGCGGGTTGGCGCTCGCCCGCAGGTGGCGGCGGCCGTCGATCGGGTGATCGAACGTCACCGCCAGATCGGTGACCGACTCGCCGGCCAGCCCGCGGGTCGACGGGTAGGCCGCCGGGGGGAGGGGACGGCCCTGGAGGTCGAAGAGCGGCTGGCGGAGCACCCGTTCCTCCAGGCTCATGCCCTCACGGAAATCGAGCATCCGCCGGCCCGCGTCGTTCACGAAGACCAGCCGGCCCTCGCCGTCCACGACGAAGATGCCCTCCTCGACCAGGTGCACGATGGCCTCCAGCCGGGCCGCCGCCCGGGCGACCTCGCGCTCCAGCCGGGCCGACTCGGTGATGTCGTGGAAGACCGCCAGCACGCCCTGCCCGGGGCCGTCGGGCTCGCCGGCCGGCAACGGGACCGCGTTGACGATGCAGGCGAGCCGGCGGCCGTCGAGCTCCAGCGAGAGCTCGGCGCCGATCACAGCCTGGCGCTGGGCGAGTGCCCGTGCGATCGGGTGCAGCGCGGGCGGCACCGGGGCGGCGTCCGGCGTGCGGGCCCGGACCCGGGCGAAGTGCTCACCGACGGGACGGCCGACGTCGCGGTCGGCGCCGAGGATGTGGACGGCGGCGAGATTCACGTGCTCCACCACCCCGTCGGCGCCGATCAGGAGGACGGGTTCCACGAGCGCATCGAGGACGGCCCCCAAGATGCCCGGGAGGTGGAACGGACGGCGTGGATCGCTGCTCACTGCATGTGCCCGTGGCCGGGAAGCTGTCCGAGGATAGCACGCCGGCCGCCGGGGCCCTGGTCAGGCCCGCCAGCGCTCCACCACCTGGTGACAGGCCTCGATCGTCACGCGGCCGCGCTTCACCACCAGCGTGCGGGGCGCCAGCGTCGCCACCGCGTCCTCGGGGCTCGCGCAATCCCAGGTGACGAGATCGGCCTGGCAGCCGGGGGCCAGGCCGTAGTCGGGCAGGCGCAACAGCCGCGCCGGGTGCAGCGTGATGGCCGCCAGCAGCGCGCGCAGGTCGGCCGGCGTCCCCATGTGCGCCGCCAGCGCGGCCACGAACGCCATGTGCGCGAGGTCGGCGGTGCCCACCGGCGTGAAGGGGTTGCGGACGTTGTTGGAGGCCAGCGCCACCGGCACGCCGGCCCCGAGCAGCCGGCGCACCGGGGTGAGACCGCGGCGCGCGTTGCCGTCGTCCTGGCGCCCCATCAGGTAGAGGTCGGTGGCGGGCAGGCAGATCACGCCGAGGCCGGCGGCGGCGATCTCGGCGATGATCTCGTCCTGCCGGAACCCCGGCACCGCGCCCAGCTCGGTCACGTGGCCGACGGCGACGCGCCCCTGCCAGCCGGCCCGCACCGTCTGCGCCGCGATCTCGCGCACGTGCAGGTGCTCGGGCTCGTCGGCGAAGTCCACGTGGAAGTCGGCATCCACGCCGAACGCCGTGGCCAGCGCGAACACGATGCGGATGTGCTCGAGCGCGTCCCGGTCGTTGTAGGGACAGCCGCCGACGAGATCGGCGCCCATCGTGAGCGCCCGGCGCAGGAGCCCCTCGGTGCCGGGCGCCTGCACGATCCCCTCCTGCGCGAAGGCGCAGAGCTGCAGGTCGAGCGCCGGCGCGTACTCCGCGCGCAGCGGCAGCATGGCCTCCATCCCGGTGAGCCCCACCAGCGGGTCGACCTCCACGTGCGAGCGCATCGCCGTGGTTCCCGCCCGCACCGCGAGGTCGAGGACGCGGCGGGCCCGCGCCTGGATGTCGTCCACGGTGAAGGCCTGCTTGGCCTCGCCGGTGAGGCGGATCGCCTCGTCCAGCGTCCCGGCGGTGGCCGTGATGCGGTCGGTCAGCAGGGCCTTGTCGAGGTGGATGTGCGATTCGACGAGGCCCGGCGTCACCAGGCGGCCGCCGAGGTCGATCGTCTGGCGGGCCGGCCGGTCCATCGGATCGATGGCGGCGATGCGCTCGCCGGCGATGGCGATGTTCACGAGATCCTCCCGGTCGGGCAGGCGCGCGCCACGCAGCAGGAGATCCGCCTCGCTCACCGCGCAAGATCCTATTACATTGGGGGCCCCGAGATGGCCCCCAATTCCCCCCGACGCTCGTCACGCCCCGGCGGAGCCGGGGCGTTCCTCGATCACCCGCGAGGGCCTCGTGGTGGCGCCCTGCCCGACGTAGGTCTCGCCCCGGGGAGCCGGGGCGAGCAGGAACCGATGCGTGTGTTTCTGACACGTGGGCGTCATCCCGTCACTTGGCTGCCAGGACGCCGCGCGGAGCCGCGGGAGGTTAGGCGTGGCAGGGGCGTTGCACGGGCAGTGCGTGTGTCAAAGCGGATCCTGGTCATCGACGACATGGAGTACTTGCGCGACGTCCAGGTTCTCGTGTTGACGGAAGCCGGTTACACCGCCACCGCGTTCGCCACCGCCCGCGAGGCGCTCGAGCGCCTGCCCGAGGTCGTGCCCGACCTCATCCTGCTCGACCTGGCGATGCCGGGAATGGACGGCCGCCAGTTCCTGCGGCGGCTGCGGGCGACGCCCCGGTGGCAGCACGTGCCGGTGATCGTCACGACCGGGCGCGCCGCCGACGACATGGCGCGCCAGAGCGGCTGCGACGTCCTCCCCAAGCCCTTCAGCGATTCGGCCCTCCTCGACCTGGTCCGCCGCCGGCTCGGCGAGGCCGCCTGACGTCGTTCAGCCTTCCGCCAGCGCCTCCAGCGCGGCGGTGAAGCAGCCCAGCGGCGCCCGCGCCACTCCGGCCCCGACCTGGCCGACTCCCGCCCGCCGGCCGGCGATCCCCGTGTTGATCAGCGGCGTGATCCCGGTCTCGACGACCCGGCGCACGTCGATGCCGACCGGCGTGCCGCGCTCGTCGAGGGCGGGCACCCGGAAATGCGGATGCTCGCCCGCGCTGATCTCGCGCATCTCGTCGGTGACGGCCACCGCCTCGGCCGCGCCGCCGGCGCCGACGAAGCGCGCCACCGCCGGCGAGGCGGCCATCGCAAAGCCGCCGAGGCCGATCGTCTCCACGACCGCGCTGTCGCCCATGTCGGGGTGGGCGTCGTCGGGCCCGAACCCGGGAAAGTAGAGGCCGGCCGGCATCCCGGCGGGCGCCGTGAGCCAGCGGTCGCCGAGCGCGGCGACCCGGATGCCGAACTCGGTGCCGTTGCGGGTCATCGCCGTCACCAGCGTGGAGTCGGCCACACGGCCCACCGCGTCGGCCAGCGCCTTGCCGGCCGCCATCGCGACGTTCAGGAAGAACTGGTCGTTGCCGGCGATGAACTCGGCCAGCCGCGCCACCGCGTGGTGGCGGCCGCCGACGCCGGCCAGGTGCGGCATGAGCGCGCGGGCCAGCAGGGCGGAGGCGGCGACGTTGCGCTGGTGCATCTCGTCGCCCATGGCCAGCGCCTGCGCCATCAGCGGGCGCAAGGCCAGCCCGCCGCCGGCCCGCAGGGCGGCGCCGAGCAGCGGCCCCGCCTCGCTCGCCAGCCAGCGCAGGCGCGCCACCACGCTCTCGTCGTTGGCGCCGAAGCGCAGGACCTTGCCGAGCCCCTCGTTGATCGTGACGTGGGCGCGGTTGCCGTAAGCGCGGTTGTCGACCACGAACACCGGCATCGAGCGGGTGACGATGCCGGTCATCGGCCCCACCGCCCGCCAGTGGTGGCAGGGTTCCAGGCGCACGCGGCCGTCCTCCACCAGCCGGCGGGCGGCGTCGTCGTTGGCCGCCCAGCCCTCGTAGCGGATCGCGCACACCACCGCCGCCTGCATGGGCTCGCCCATCCGGGGCCAGGCGATCGGCGGCCCCGCGTGGAGCACGGTGCGCTCGGGCAGTTCCAGCGCCTCCCAGGCGGGCCGGCAGTCGACGAGGACGGGATCGCCGCCGGTGAGCCGGCCCAGGGCCTCGGCGTTGGCGCGCTCGATCGCGGCGGACCGGACGTGCAACCCGGCCAGCAGGGCCACCAGCCGGGGGTCGCCGCCGGCCGGCGGCGTCCACGCGAGGTGAACGACCGGGACGTCGAGCTGTCGGAGGACGCGCGCGAAGAGGTCGACTCCGAGGCTGACCACGCGCGGCGGCGTTCCGAGAAAGTCGGTCATGGCCGTCCCCCGGGGGCGGCCGCGGCGATGCGCGCGGCCAGGCGCGCGGCCTGGGCGTTGGAGTCCATCACGAGGACGCCGGCCCGCCGCAAGGTCGCCACCTGCCCCGAGCGCGGCTGGGGATCGCGCTCGGTGCCCGTGACGCCGGCCACGATCGCCAGCCCACGCCCGGCGGCCGCCGCGCTTCGTCGCGCCGCCTCCAGCGCCGGCGCCAGCTCCCCGGCCGGGTCGGGATGCGCGCCGTAGCCGAGCACGACGTCGAGCAGCAGCACGGCCGTGGCGGGGTCGTCCGCCTCGCGCGCGATCCACTCCCGGCGCCCGGCCCCGTCGATCATCGGATGCGGGCGGCCGACGGTGAAGACGTCGTCGCCGAGGTCGACGATCCGGTGGCCGGCGCCGCTGCCGAGCACGCCCGGCGCCACGCCGTCCAGCCGCGCGCTCAGCAACGTGACGGCCTCCCACGCCAGCGTGCCGCCCGAGTAGACGCCGCGTACGAAGCGCTGGCCGGGCGCCAGCGCCCGGGCGTGCTCGGCCACCACCCGCTCGACCTCGGCGGCGGGCCGCGTGAACTCGATCGCCCGGGGCGGTTCACCCCGCGCGAGCGCCACGGCGGCGAGCGCCGCGTCTTCGAGCGTGGACGCCGCGTGCGCGCCGGGCGATCCTCCGCCGAACCCGGCGAAGCACGCGACGCTCGGCTTGCCCATCCCGCGCAGCGCCTCGGCCACGCGGGCGGCGACGGCGACGCCGGGCGGCTTGCCGAGGACGACGATCACCTCGGTGGCGGGATCGGCCCCGAGCGCGGCCAGGGCGGCCAGCGTCATGACGCCGCCGACGGCGTCGGTGAGATCGCGACTGCCGACGCCGAGCGCGTGGGAGACGCCCTCCCCCTCGGCGGCGAGCCGGCAGGTGACCTCCTGCAGGCCGGTGCCCGACGCCGCCACCAGCCCGATGCGGCCGCGCGGCACGGCGTTGGCGAAGCCGAGCGGCACGCCGGCCACGATGGCGGTGCCGCAGTCGGGGCCCAGCAGGAACACGCCGCGCTCGCGCGCGACGCGCTTCAGCTCGACCTCGGTCTCGAGCGGCACGTTGTCGCTGAAGACCATCACGTGCAGCCCGGCGTCGAGCGCGCGGCGCGCCTCCACCCCGGCGTAGGCGCCGGGCACCGAGACCAGCGCCAGCGAGGCATCCGGCAGCGCGCGCAGCGCGGCGGCCAGCGTCCGCGGGGGCGGTGTCCCACCGGCCGGCGCCGGCCGCCGCCCGGCCAGCGCGGCCGCGGCCGCCGCGGCCGCCGCCTCGGCGGCGCCCGCCTCCTCGGCGACGACCGCGATCACGAGGTCGACGGGACCGGCCGCCTCGCCCTCGGCGGCGAGCAGCCCGGCCTGCGCCAGCAGCGCGCGGTTGGCCGGCGTGCCCATCATGGCGGCGGCGCGGCGCACGCCCGCCACGGCCTCCATGTCGCGCGTGAGTCGCATCAGCGTGACCGAGTCCTGGTACACGCTGCGCCGCACGAAGTTCCAGACCGGCACCGCCCGATCCTACGACTTGGGGGGGGTGATGCCGTGGGCGCGGATCTTCCGGTAGAGGTGGCTGCGCTCGATGCCGAGCCGCTCGGCGGTGCGCGTCATGTTCCAGTCCTGGGCGCGCAGCTCGGCCAGGATGTAGGCGCGCTCGAAGCTGTCGCGCGCTTCCTTGAGCGGCTTGCCGTCGACCGGCGCCGTGGCGGCCGCCTCGGTCTTCGCCCGGAGCGGCGGGGGCAGGTCCTCGGCGGCGATGGCGTCGCCCGGCACCATGATGACGAGCCGCTCGACCATGTTGCGCAGCTCGCGCACGTTGCCGGGCCAGTCGTAGGTCATGAAGTAGGTGAGGGCGCCCGGCGCCAGCGTCTTGAGCCGCTTGCCGTTGGACGCGCAGAAGACGCGGATGAAGTGCTCGACCAGGGCCGGCACGTCCAGCTTGCGGGCGCGCAGCGGCGGCACCTCGATGGGGATGACGTTCAGGCGGTAGAAGAGGTCCTCGCGGAACCGGCCCTGGGCGATGAGCGACGGCACGTCGCGGTTGGAGGCCGCGATGACCCGGACGTCCACCCGCAGCGTCTCCCGGCCGCCCACCCGCTCGAAGGCCTGCTCCTCGAGCGCGCGGAGCACCTTGGCCTGGGTCTTGAGGCTCATGTCGCCGATCTCGTCCAGGAAGAGCGTGCCGCCGTCGGCCGCCTCGAACTTGCCGCGGCGGCGGGCCAGCGCCCCGGTGAACGCGCCCCGCTCGTGCCCGAACAGCTCGGACTCGATCAGCTCCTCGGGGATCGCCGCGCAGTTGACCTCCACGAACGGCGCCGCGTGGCGCGCGGACAGGGTGTGGATGGCCCGGGCGACCAGCTCCTTGCCGCTGCCGTTCTCCCCGTGGATGAGCACGCGCCCGCTGGTCGGCGCGGCGGTGGCGATCTGGTCGCGGAGGGCGCGGATGGCCTCGCTGTCGCCGATGATCTCGGTGCGCTCGTCCAGCTTGGCCCGCAGCGTGGCGTTCTCGCGCTCGAGCCGGCCGTGCTCGAGCGCCCGGCTGACGGTCAGCAGCGTCTTCTCGAGCGACAGCGGTTTCTCGATGAAGTCGTAGGCGCCCAGGCGGGTCGCCTTCACGGCGGTCTCGATGGTGCCGTGGCCCGAGATGATGACGACGGGCGCCTCCGGCCGCAGGCGCTTCAGCTCGGCCAGCGTCTGCAGGCCGTCCATGCGCGGCATCCAGATGTCGAGGAACACCAGGTCGGGGGTCTCGTCGGTGACGGCCTTGAGCGCGTCGGGACCGTTGCCGACGGCGCGCACCTGGTAGCCCTCGTCCTCGAGGACGTCGCGCAGCGCCTTCTGGATCGCCGGCTCGTCGTCGACGATCAGGATGTGCTCGCCCCGGGGGGCGGCTCGATCCGGCGACATCGGCCTAGGCCTCGACGGGGGCGGGGGCGCCGGCCACCGGGAGCTCGAGCACGAAGCGGCTGCCGCGCGGCTCGTTGTCTTCCAGGCTGACGGTGCCACCGTGCTCGGTGGCGATCTCGCTGACGATGGGCAGGCCCAGCCCCATGCCGGCCACCTTGGTGGAGAAGTGCGGCAGGAACAGCTTGTCGCGGTCCTCGGGCGGGATGCCGGGGCCGGTGTCGCTCACCACGATGCGGACGCGGCCGGGCTCGGCGGCGTACTGGGTCTCCACCAGCACCTCCCCGCCCGCGCCGACCGCCTCCACCGCGTTGTCCACGAGGTTCAGCACCGCGCGCTTGACGTGATCGGGATCGACCGCGCACAGGGGCACGTCGTCGGCGTGGCGGGTGGCTAGCGCCAGCCCGGGGTGCGACTCGCGGTAGAGGGCGGCCACGCCCTCCACGAGCGGCCGGACGTCGGTGGGCCGGGGCACGAAGGCCGGCATGCGGGCGAACCGCGAGAACTCGTCGACCAGCCGGCGCAGCCCGTCGACCTCCTGGACGATCGTCTCCGTGCACTCGGCCACCAGGCGGCGCTCGTCGGCGTCGCCCCAGCCCAGGCGGCGGCGCAGCCGCTGGGCCGAGAGCTGGATCGGCGTCAGGGGATTCTTGATCTCGTGGGCGATGCGCTGGGCCACCTCCCGCCAGGCGGCCAGGCGCTGGGCCTTGAGCAACTCGGTGAGGTCGTCGAAGATCAGCACCGCGCCCGCGTAGTCGCCGTTCTCGCCGCGCAGCGCGGTGGCGGCGGCCAGCAGCACCAGCGCGGCGCCGCCCCGGCGCAGGTGCAGCTCGGTGGCGGCGCTGCCCGCCCGCGGGCGGCGGGCGCGGTGCACCAGCGTGACGATCTCGCGCCCCTCGGGGCCGGCGAAGACTTCCTCCAGCAGGCGGCCGACGCTGGCCGTCTCGGCGAGCCCGAACATGCGGGCGGCCGCCCGGTTGATGGTCGTGATCCGGCCGAGCGGGTCGAACGAGACCACGCCGGTGGTGATCGCCTCCAGCACCGTCTCGATGTAGCGCCGCCGGTCCTCCAGCTCGGTGTGCTTGTCCTGGAGGTCGATGTACGCCTCCTCCAGCTGGCGCTTGGACTGGGCGAGGTCGTCGGTCATCCGGTTGAACGACTCCACCAGCGTCCCGATCTCGTCGTCTCCGCGCGTCTGCACCTTGTAGCTCAGGTTGCCGGCCGCGACCTCGCGGGTGCCCTCGGCCAGCTGCTCGATGGGGCCCGTGATGCCGCGGGCCAGGTGCAGCGCGAACCACGTGAAGGAGAACACCACGATGAGCGTCATCAGGAGGAACAGCAGGATGTAGATGCCCTTGATCGGGTTCTTGAGCAGCTTGAGCTGCTTGTACTCCAGGAACGCCTGCGAGATGCCGCGCACCCGCTGCTCCAGCCGCTCGGTCACGTGGCTGCCGATCACCACCGCGCCCGCCACCCGGCGGCCGCCGCCGCGGGCGGTCCAGACCGGGGTGACGGCCTCGATGAGATCGCCGCTGGACAGCTCGCGCACCTGGGTGGTCTCCTGCCCCCCGAGCCCCTGCTGGAGCTGGCTCTCGGCGAGATCGCGCGTGGGCAGATCGCCCAGGATCGGGTCGTGCACGTGGACGAGCTCCTGCCCGCCCGCGCCGAACACGGTGATCGTGCTGATCGACAGCAGCTCCTGCTGCTCGACCAGGAACGCCGCCAGCGTCTCCCGGCGGTCATCGCCCAGCAACCCGTCACGGTCGATCACCCGGGCGATGTGCTGGCCGTGACGCAGGGCGGTGCGCTCCAGGTTGGTGTAGTACGTCTGGGCGACCGACAGGGCCTGGTCGAGCGGGCGCTCCACCTGCGGCTTGAACCAGCCCTCGATCGACTTGTTGATGAAGTTGGACGCGATGAGGAAGATCAGGCCGGCCGGCGCCACCGACAGCAGCAGGAACGCCAGGACCAGCTTCGCGCGGAACCGCGCGCCGATCACGTTGTGACGGCGCTCCAGCCAGAGCTTGACGAGGTTGCGGAAGAGCAGCAGGAGCAGCAGCAGCAGGACGATGAGGTTCAGGTTGAAGAGCGCGAAGATGACGATGTTGGAGGCGACCGGCAGGTCGGGGGCGAAGGTGTTGAGGTCGAAGGCGGTGACGCCGCCGACGAGCAGCAGGAAGGCGGCGATGATGACCAGGTTGCGCTTGCGGCGGTTCTGCTCGCTCAGCAGCGGCACGCTACTGCACCCGCAGTAGCGTCCGGTACGCGGACTGCCGCATCGCCTGCTCGGCGGTGCCGGCCATGCGCGTGACGAACGAGTTCTCGCCGTTCAGCGCCGCCTCGGCCAGCACGCGCACGTAGATGACCTCGACCGCGTCCACCGTCCCCGCCGGCGTCAGCTTCAGCCCCCGCACCTCGGAGAGCACGCGCTGGGCGTCTCGGAGGTCGCGGGTGACGTGGGGCGGGCGGGTCTCCCCCCGGACCGGGGTGACCCGGTACTCCTTGGTGAGGACGTTGTAGGCGAGCGCGCGCTCGACGACCTTCGTCAGCAGCAGGCTGTCGCGCCAGTAGCGGTTGTACTGCCACAGCTCGACGGTGTACCGGACGTGGGCCGGGATGCCGCTCTGGAGACCCTCGTGGACCGCCGGGGCCACCGCTCCCAGCAGGGCCACGTTCACCGTCAGCTCGTGGTCGTTCAGGAACACGTCGAGGTCGCTGATGCGGAGGTCGGCGCCCGCTGGAGTCGCGGCCGCCAGGAGCAACGCCGCCAGCGCCGTCGCCCTGAGCGAACGCAGGCACGTGACCGCACGCATACGGAAACACCGCATTATAGCGCCGCGGCTCCCGCGGACCGGAACTCCCGGGACTGGTGCGGACCATCCCGCCGCCACGACGTCGACGCGGCCTCCCGGCACGTGGTCCACGTACCCCATCCCCGCCCGCCCACGCCCGTCGGTGTCGCGCCAGGAGCGTGTCGGGATGAACAGAGGAGTGGCCCCGGCTCAGCCGGGGGGACGACGAGCGTTGGGAGGTAGCGGGGGCCTGTCGGGGCCCCGCATCTTACTGAACCGTCGCCCTAAACCGTCGCCGGGGAGGGGACGAAGCCGTCGGTGCGTTCGACGGGCTCCAGAGCCGGGACCACGCGCAGGGCGGCGCCGGCCGGCCGCCGCTCGAGGCCGAGGGCGCGCTGGACGGCGACCACGAGCTCGAAGTTGAGCCCGTGGCCGGCGTTGCGGGCGATGACGTGCCCGTGGATGGGCCGGCCCAGCAGGGCCAGGTCGCCGATGAGGTCGAGCACCTTGTGGCGCACGAACTCGTCGCGGTAGCGCAGGCCGTTGAGGGTGCCGCGCTTGCCGACCACGATGGCGTTGTCGAGCGAGCCGCCCAGCGCCAGGCCGTGCTTGCGCATGACGCCGAGGTCCTTGAGGAAGCCGTACGTGCGGGCCGGCGCGAACTCGGTGACGAACGACTCCTCGGTCGGCACGCACGACAGCACCTGGGTGCCGATGGCGGGATGGTCGTTGTCGAGCGTGTAGCTGATGCGCAGCTCGGCGGCCGGCACGATCTGCAGCCAGCGGTTGCCGCTGCCCACGCGGATGGGGTGCGGGATGCTCACCGGCCGCCGCCGCGCGCTCTGCGGCACCCGGCCCGCCCCGTTGAGCAGCGCCACGAAGGGCTTGGCGCTGCCGTCCATGGCCGGTACCTCGGTACCATCCACCTCGACGGCCAGGTTGTCGATGCCGAGCCCGGCGGCGGCGGCCATGAGGTGCTCGACGGTCTGGATGCGGCACCCGTTCCGGCCGATGGTCGTCGCGTAGTGCGAGTCGACGACGCTCTCGGGTGCGGCCGGAATCGGCTGGCCGTCGGGCCCTCGGCGGAACACGATGCCGGAGTCGGGGGGGCCGGGCGACAGCGTGACCTTGACCCGCTTGCCGGAGTGAAGCCCGATCCCTTCGAGCGCTACCGGCCGCTTGATTGTCTGCTGGCGCATGACCGGGGCCGTGGCGGAGCAACCCCGGTGCCATTGCGTCCATAAATTCCTAATGTATTGGAAAGATTACTGACAGATCATGGTGCAGCCGGCCCTGAAGACTCCTCGGCGTTGCCGGGATGCCACGGATCCGAGGCTGCCAGTCTCGCAAATGAGACAGTCCAGCTACACGTCCACGACGACCGTGGCCTCCCAGACGTCTTCCCGGACGCCGATGGCGAGCTGGTGGTAGGTGGCGCCCTTCACGACCGTGCCGACGCGATGGCGCTGGAGGTCGAGCGGCTCGCCGCGGAGCAGACCGTGGGCGAGCGTCTCGGTGCACGTGGTCAGCTCGACGGCCTGAACCAGGAAGCCCTCGATCTCGTGGACGTAGAGACACTCGTCGATCCAGGTGACGAGCAGCGCCTCCGGCGTGTCGGCCTGGGCCCGCACCTCCCGATGCTCGCGGGCCTGAACCTCGTCCGGGGCGACGATCAGCGCGAACACGCCGAGCGTGGCCTGCGCGAAGGCCTCGGCGCGCGTGGCGCCCCGCCCGCGCACGCCGACGTCGGCCTCGACCTCGAAGTGCTCCCAGCCAGCCGCGCTCATCCGAGGTCGCCGAAGCGCGACTGCAAGATGGCCACGACGGCCGGCCCCGCGGTCTCGGTGCGCAGGATGCGCGGGCCGAGGCCGACCAGCGTGAGCCCGCCGGCCCGTGCCGCCTCGACCTCGGCCCGGGCGAGCCCCCCCTCCGGGCCGACGACCACGAGCGCCGAGCGCGGCGCGACGACGTCCGCCAGCAGGCGGCCGAGCGGGGCGCCGGCGCCCTCCCACAGGCAGAGGCCGAGATCGACCGGCTCACCGCCGGCCAGCCACTCCGCGAGCGGGCGCGGTGCCTCCACGTCCGGAATCACGGCGCGGCCTGACTGCTTGGCGGCTTCGCGCGCGACGCGTTGCCAGCGCCGGGCGCGGTCGCGCCAGCGCGCGGGCTCCAGGCGCACGATCGTCCGCGCGCAGAGCGCCGGCCGCACGCGGGCCACCCCCAGCTCGGTGGCGGCGCGCACGATCGCTTCCATCTTGTCGCCCTTCGGCACGCCCTGGACCAGCGTGACCGCCAGCGGCGAGGCAGGGACGCCGGCCGCTTCGGCCAGGACGGTACCGGTGGCCGCCGCACCCACGCTCTCCAGCCGCACGGTGTAGTCGCGACCGGCGCCGTCGGTGGCCACGACCGTGTCGCCGGGACGCAGCCGCAGCACCCGCGTGAGATGACGCGACTCCTCGGCGTCGAAAATGACCCGGCCCGAGGTCAGCCGCTCAGGCTCGAGGGTGAAGCGCCGCATGACGCAGGGCCAGGCTCGTCCAGCCCTCGAGACTCCGGGCCGCCTCCCGGCGGAAGCCGTGGTCGGCCAGCGTGCTGGCCACGACGTCGGCCTCGCCGTCGAGCAGTCCACCGAGGACGAGTACCCCGCCGGGGCCGACCAGGCGGGCGTAGCATCCGGCCAGCGCGCGGTGCGCGGCGGCCAGGAGGTTGGCGAGGACGAGCGGGGCCGGCTCGGCGGCCAGCGTGGCGGCATCCGCGAGGATGACGCGGACGCGCTCGCCGACGCCGTTGCGAGTGGCGTTGGCCGCGGCCGCCGCGACGGCGTCGGGATCCGAGTCGCAGGCCAGCACGGTGGCGATGCCGAGCCGCGCGGCGGCGATGGCGAGGATCCCGGAGCCGGTGCCCAGGTCGAGCGCCCGGGCCGGCGGCCCGCCGGCGACGAGCGCTTCCAGCAGCTCCAGGCAGCCGGCGGTCGTGCCGTGGTGGCCGGTCCCGAACGCGCGCCCGGGCTCGATGACGAGGACCACGCGCCCGGTGACGGCCGGGGTGTCCCAGGGCGGCGCGACCAGCAGCTCGCGGCCGACGGCAAGAGGACGGAAGTGCTCGCGCCAGGCGGCCGCCCAGTCGGTGTCGGTGACCGGCGCCAGGCGCGCGCGGGCGCCGGCCGGCAGGCCGAGCGCGCACAGCCCCTCGAGGTAGGCCTCCACCCGGGCGGCGAGCGCACCGGAATGGGCGGTCGACGGAAAAAACGCGCGCAGCCGCGCGGGCGTCCCCGGCTGCGCCTCCTCGACGACGCCGACGGCGCCTTGCTCCCAGAGGAAGTTCGTCAGCGCCTCGGCGGCCTCCTCGCCCGCGTCCACCGTGAGCTCGACGTAGCGGGCGGGGCCGGCGGCCGTGGTCACCCGAGCAGCTTCTTCATGCGGTCGAGAAAAGACGTGGCGAGCGGACCCCGTTCCTTGGACGCCGCATCGAACGCCTCCAGCGCCTCGCGCTGCCGGGCGTTGAGCTTGACCGGCACCTCCAGGAGGAGGCGGTAGCAGGCGTCGCCGTGCCCGCGCTCGCGCAGGCGCGGCATGCCCTTGCCGCGCAGCTTGACGACCTGCCCCGGCTGGCTGCCGGCCGGGATCTTGAGCGTGGCGCTGCCGCCGAGGACCGGCACCTCCAGCTCGGCGCCGAGCGCCAGCTGCGGGAACGACACCGGCAGGTCGCAGTAGAGGTCGCCGCCGTTGCGCGCGAACATCGCGTGCTCGCGGATGCGCACGAGCACGTAGAGGTCGCCGGGCGGGCCGCCGTGGAGGCCGCCGGCGCCCTCGCCGGTCAGGCGCAGCTGCATGCCGTCGTCGATGCCGGGCGGGATCTTGATCGACAGGAGGTGCTCGGCGCGCTGGCGCCCCTCGCCCCGGCAACTCCTGCAGGGGCTCCGGTTGATCTGCCCCTCGCCCTGGCACCTCGGGCAAGGCCGCGCCACGGTGAGGAAGCCGTGGCTCATGCGCACCTCGCCCCGTCCGCCGCACGACTCGCACGCCACCCGGCGCGTGCCCGGCTCCGCCCCGCTGCCCCCGCACGGCTCGCAGGATTCCAGGCGCGGGATCCTGACCTTCGTCTCGAGGCCGGCGGCCGCGTCCTCCAGGGTGATCTTCAGCTCGTACTGGAGATCCTCGCCCCGGGCCGCTCGCGTGCGGCGGCCACGCCCGCTGCCGCCGAGGAAGTTCTCGAAGATGTCCTCGAACAGGGAGCCGAAGCCCCCCTCGAAGCCGCCGGCGCCGCCGCCGGGGGCGGTGCCGAAGCGGTCGTAGTGGGCGCGCTTGTCGGGATCGGACAGGACCGCGTAGGCCTCGTTGATCTCCTTGAAGCGCTCCTCGGCCTCCTTGTCGCCGGGGTTACGGTCGGGGTGGTACTGCATCGCCAGCCCGCGAAAGGCCTTCTTCAGCTCGGCTTCGCTGGCCTGAGCGGCGACGCCGAGGATCTCGTAGTAGTCGCGCGCCACGTCCTAGGCCGCGTCCTCGTCGGGTGCCGCCGCCACCGCCACCAGCGCGGCGCGCAGCACGCGGCCGTTGACCAGATAGCCGGGGGCCGTCTCGCTGACGACGGTCCCGGGAGCCGTGTCCGCGCTCACCACCCGCGCGATCGCCTCGTGCCGGGCCGGATCGAACGGCTGGCCGACCGCCGAGTACCGGAGGACGCCGTGCCGCTCCAGCACGCGGAGCAGCTCGCGCTGGATCAGCTCGACGCCTTCCACCACGGTGGCGGCGCTGCCGGCGGCGCGGGCGGCGGCCAGGGCCCGGTCGAAATTGTCGATGACGGGGACGAGGTCGCGCATCAGCGCCTCGTTGGCGTACTTCACGCGCTCGTCGGCCGTCCGCTCGATCCGGCGGCGCACGTTCTCCGTCTCGGCCAGCGCGCGCAACACGCGGTCTTGCTGCTCCTGGAGCTGCCGGCGCAGCTCTTCCAGCTCGGCGTCGCGGGAGCGATCCTCGGACTCGGTGGCGGTGTGGGGTGTCGGCTCGTCCATCGCCCGAATTATAACAGCGCCCTCCCGCCCTCCCCGCTCGCGCCCGCCCACGAGCGATCGAGGCCCGCCCCGGGGCCCTTTCGGGGCCCCCCACTCCATCAACTCGGGAGGTAGAGGTCCTGGCGCACGCGCGAGAGGGCCTCGGTCACCTGCCGGGCGGTCTCGTTGACGGCCGCGATGACGTCCGGGTAGGGCAGGCGGCGCGGTCCCACCACGCCCAGGATGCCGAGCACCTGGTCGCGGTACATGTAGGTCGAGGTGATGAGCGTGCACTCGCGCATCTCGCTGACGGGGTTCTCGTCGCCGATCGTCACCCGCACGCCGTCGTCAGCGGCCAGGATGGTCATCATCTCGGCCAGCCGCTCCTTCTGCTCGAAGGTGCGCAGCAGCTGGCGGGTCGTTTCGAGGTCCCAGAACTCGGGATGGTCGAGCATGTTGATGGCGCCGCTGACGTAGAGCGTGCGGCCGCGCAGCATGCCGACGATCTGCTCGGTCACCGCCCGCGCCCGCGTGTGCAGCGTGTCGAGTGGGTCGTCGGGGGCCTGCTCCATGTCGACGATCTCCTGAACGGTGTGGTCGCGGAACCGCCGCGTGAGCTCACGGCCGATCGCCCGCACCTCCTCGGCGCCGATCGGCGGGTCGAGCGTGATCTCGCGCACGGTGAGCCAGCCGGCGTCGGTGACCATCACCGCCAGTGCGCGGTCGTCCTCGAGCGGGCGCAGGTCGACGCGCGCGATCGTCGTGTGCTTGAGCGGCGGCGCCAGCAGCAGCCCGGTGAGCCGGGTGACCGCCGACAGGTGCGAGGAGGCCTGCTCCATGAAGCCGTCGACCCCCGCCCGGCGGGCCGCGCGCGCCAGCGTGCCGCCCGGGGCGCCGGACTGCGAGGGCGGAAAGGAGTCGACGTAGAACCGGTACGCCTTGTCGGTCGGCACCCGGCCGGCGCTCGTGTGCGGCTGGGCCAGGTAGCCCATCTCCTCGAGATCCGCCATGGCGTTGCGGATCGTGGCCGGCGAGAGGCTCGGGAAGTGCCGCCTGGTCAGCGCGCGCGAGCCCACCGGCTCCGCGGAGTCGATGTACTCGCGGATGACCGCGACCAGCACGTCCCGGTGGCGCGCGTCCATCACTTCCTTGTAACGGCCGGTCCCGGCCAAGTCAAGGCGGCCGGCGCGTACAATGCGCGGGTGACGGCCGCGCCCGCGAGGCTCGATCCCCGCCTGGCCGCGCTCTTCGGCCGCGTGTGGCCGGCGCTGCCGGCCGGCGTGGCGCGGGCCGAGACGCTCGGCTTTTCGTGGGCGGAGGTCTCCACGCCGTTCGTGCGCTGGGAGGGCGGGCGCGCCGTCGCCCATGCCGGCGTGATCGAGCTGCCGCTGGTGATCGGGGGACGATCGTGCCGCGTGGGATCCATCCACGCGGTGTGCACGGACCCCGAGCGCCGCGGTCGCGGTCTGGGCCGCGCGCTGATGCAGGAGGCGCTGGCGGCGTGCCGGGGGCGCTACGACACGCTGGTCCTCACCACCCTGGTCCCCGACTTCTACGCGACGCTCGGATTCCGCCCGGTGCGCGAGCACGCGTTCTCGCGCACGCTGTCGCGCTCGGCGCCGGCGTCGTCACGGGGGCGCGTGCTCACCGAGGCGCCGGGCGACCTGCGCCTGCTCCGGCGCCTGCTCGAGCGGCGGGCGCCGGTGTCGGAGCGGCTGGGCTCGCGGGAGGCCGGCACCGTCTTCGTCATCGCCCTGCCGCTGACGTGGGGCGACCTCGCGCGCGTCCACTACCACCCCGGGCTCGACGCGCTGACGGTGCACGAGGTGCGCGACGGGACGCTCGTGCTCTACGACGTGGTGGCGCCCTCGATCCCGCCGCTGGAGGCGCTGGCCGCCGCCATCGGGGCCGACGCCGATCGAGTGATCACCTTCTTCGCGCCCGACCGGCTCGGGGCGGGCTTCCGGGCCGAGCCGTGGGACCGCGCGCGGGCGGTGGCCGTGGGCGACGACTGGTTCGCGGGCCTCATGGCGCTGGGGCCCCTGCCCGGCGAGGACGGCGAGCTCATGCTGCCGCCGCTGTCACGGACGTGACTACGCGTACGACACTCCGATCGTCTCGGCGACGAGGGCGGGCCTGGCCTGGCCCTCGACCTCCACCGTCATCTCGGAGGTCACGCGCACGCCTCCCTGGATCTCCTCGACGTTGGCGATGCGCTGGCGCAGCCGGATGCGGGCGCCGGCCGGCACCGGGTTGATGAAGCGCACCTTGTTGGAGCCGTAGTTCAGGCCGCGGCTGCGCTTCTTCACGCGCATCAGGGTGGCGGCCAGCCGGGGCACCAGCGACAGCGTGAGGTAGCCGTGGGCGATCGTCGTGCCGCCCGGCATCTCCCGCTTCGCGCGCTCGACGTCGACGTGAATCCACTGGTGGTCCCCGGTGGCGTCGGCGAACTTGTCGATCATCGCCTGGTCCACCGTCATCCAGTCCGAGGGGCCCAGCTCACGGCCGAGGTGCTGCAGCAGGTCCTTGGGGGTCTCGAGCTCGAGCATCGCGCCTCCTTGCGGGGAATGTCACCACTGCGCCACCGGCTGCAGCGGGTTCTCGCCTCATTCCGGAAGACTCCGGCGCGCCGCCGCCAGCTCGCCGGGCACGGCCTGGGCGCCGGGGAAGACGCGATCCGCCTTGCGATACCAGTAGCGGGCGTTGTCGAGATCGCCCTCGAGCGTGTGCACGATCCCGTGCAGCCACGCCGCCAGCGGGGAGGTGTCCGCCTGGACGATGTCGTGGGCCTGCTGCCAGTTCCCGGCCTCCAGCAGCTCGACGGCGCGCGCCAGCCGGCTCATCCGTCCACCTCCGGGCCGTCCTCCTCGCTCATGGCGACCCGATCATATCGTGTCCGGCGCGGGCGTCGCTCGGCGCATCGGCTATGATGGCGGCGAAGGACGAGCCATGCGGATCGCGACCTGGAACGTCAACTCCCTGCGCGCGCGCCTGGACAAGGTGGCCTGGTGGCTCGAGCGCGCGAGGCCCGACGTGCTCCTCATGCAGGAGACGAAGCTGACCGACGCCGACGCGCCGGCCGAGGCCTTCCGGAAGGCCGGCTACGCGCTCGCCCACCACGGCGAGGGCCGCTGGAACGGCGTGGCCATCGCCAGCCGCGTGGGCGTGGAGGCCGTGGTCACCAACTTCGGCGAGCCGCTGCGACCGCCGGCGACGCCCGACGTGGCCGACGACGAGCCGCTGGCCGAGGCCCGGATGATCGCGGCGGTCTGCGGCGGCGTGCGGGTCGTGAGCATCTACGCGCCGAACGGGCGCATGGTCGACTCGCCCTTCTACCACGCGAAGCTGGCCTGGTACGAGCGCCTCGCCCGCTGGCTCGGCCAGGCGGCCGACCCCGCCGGCGCACTCGTGATGGGCGGTGACTTCAACGTGGCGCCCGAGGATGCCGACGTCTGGGACCCGGGCGCCTGCCACGGCGGCACCCACGTCTCCGAGCCCGAGCGCAGCGCCTTCCGCCGGCTCTGCGCGTGGGGCCTCACCGACGCCTACCGCCTGCATCACCGCGAGCCCGGCCGCTTCACCTGGTGGGACTATCGGGCCGGCAACTTTCACAAGAACTTCGGCATGCGGATCGACCACCTGCTCGTCACGGCCGGCGTCGCCCGGCGCACGGTGGCGGCCGAGATCGATCGCGAGGCCCGCAAGGGCAAGCCGGTGCCGTCGGATCACGCCCCGCTGGTCATCGACCTCGACGAGCCGGGGCACGCGTTCGACCCGGGGTGGGCGGATGCCGAGGGTCGGATCGCCGGTCGGCGGACCCGTTGACGGTCAGGCGGCGCTCACGTGAGCACCATCTGGGTCTGGATCGTGAGCGAGAGCAGGCGGCCGCCGGCGTCGGTGACGCGGGTCTGCCACACCATCGTGCGCCTGCCGCGGTGCAGCGGTGTCGATTCCGCGCGCACCGTTCCCCCCCGGCCGGCGGCGAAGAAGTTCGTCTTGGACTCCAGCGTCGTGGTAGAGGCGCCGGGGGGCAGGTTCAGCACGGTCGCGGCCGCCCCGACGGTGTCGGCGAAGGCCATCAGGGTGCCGCCGTGCAGGCTGCCGCCGATCGTGGTCAGGTCCGCCCGGTAGGTCAGCTCGGCCACCACCCGGTCGGGCGTGGCCTCCACGAACCGGATGCCGAGCAGATCGCCGAGCGTGCCTTCGAAGCGCTCGGTGATGGCCGCCGGATCCACGCTCATGGGACCGCCCGCGCTACAGCAGCTCGACGAACAGCGCGTCGGAGACGAGGAATCCCGCCTCGGTGAGGGCGATCCGGCCGTCGCGCTCGGCCAGCATCCCGGACTGGCGCCAGCTGGCGACCCTGCGGGCGAGCGCGGCGTCGCCGGCCAGGCGCTCGTCGAGCCAGGCGCGTGGCACGCCGTCCGAGAGCCGGAGGCCCAGGATCAGCCGCTCGCCGAGCCGCTGGCGCGGCGTCAGGCGCTCGGCCGTGTCGATCGGGAGCGCGCCCGATTCCAGCGCGGCGCAGTAGCGCGCGACGGGCTTGACGTTGCCGTAGCGTACGTCTCCCACGAAGCCGCAGGCGCCGGGGCCGACGGCGAGATACTCGGCGGCGCGCCAGTACACGAGGTTGTGGCGCGCGCGGAAGCCCGGCCGCGCGTAGTTCGAGATCTCGTAGTGCTCGAGCCCGCGCTCGGCGGCGGCCCTCGCCAGCGCCCAGTACTGCTCCACGACCGCGCCCTCCGCCGGCAACCCGGCGACCCCGGTGACCGCCCACAGGCTCCCGGCGTCGAGCGTCAGGCCGTACGCCGAGAGATGCTCCGGCCCCCAGCCGAGCACCCCCTCGACCGTCCGCGCCCACGCCGCCGGGCCCAGGTCGGGCAGCCCGTACATCACGTCCACGCTGAGGTTGTCACACCCCGCCTCGCGCGCCGCCTCGAATGCCTCGCGCGCCCCCCGCGCATCGTGCAATCGCCCCAGCCGCGGCAGGATCTGGTCGTCCAGCGACTGCACCCCCAGGCTGACCCGGTTCACCCCCGCCGCCCGATACGCCGCCAGCTTGTCCCGCCCGACACTCTCCGGATTGCACTCCACCGTGATCTCCGCGTCGGCCGCGACGGCGAAGCCACCGCGGACCGCCTCGAGCACCGCAGCCAGCGCGTCCGGCTCCAGCAGCGACGGCGTCCCGCCCCCGAAGAACACGCTGCCGATCGTGATCTCCGGCGCCCACGCCGCCCCGGCCAGGAGGCCGATTTCACGCCGTGCCGCCGCCACGTATCTCGCGACCTCCGCCGGCCGCTCCAGGGGAGCCGTGTTGAACGAGCAGTAATAGCAACGCTTCGCACAGAACGGGACGTGGATGTACAGCCCGAGGGACCGGCTGCCTGGTGTCGTCTCGGCGAGCACGCCAAGCGGGGCTAGGGGATGTAGCGCCCGAGCCGCCACCACCGCAGCCAGTGCCGGTCCGAATCCCACGACCAGTAGATGAGGAACGCCTTCCCCTTGACCTTGTCCCGCTTCACGAACCCCCAGTACCGCGAGTCCTGGGAGTTGTCCCGGTTGTCGCCCATCACGAAATACGCGTCGGGCGGCACCAGCAGCGGCTCGCACGCGTACGCGTACCCGCAGAAGCTCGGCGAGGCGCTGTGCCCGAGCGGGGCCGGGGCGCGGCGCACGTACGACTCGTCGAGGGGCTGGCCGTTGATCAGGACCTGCTGTCCGCGGACCTGCACGGTCTCGCCGCCGGTCGCCACGATGCGCTTGATGAAGTCGCGCTTCTCGTCCTGCGGATACTTGAACACGATGATGTCGCCGCGGCCCGGCTGCCGGAGGGCGGGCAGCCGGTAGTCGGTGAGCGGCACCTCGGGCCCGTACAGGAACTTGTTCACGAGGATGTAGTCGCCCACCAGCAGCGTGTCCATCATGGAGCCGGACGGGATGGTGAACGCCTGCACGATGAGGGTGCGGATCACCAGCGCCAGCAGGATGGCGATGGCGATCGCCTCGACGTACTCCCGGACGACCGACTTGCGCTTGCGGGCTCCGGCGAGCGGGGGGGCGGGCTGGCCGTCGGTGGCGGCCGAGCCGTCGGCGCCGGGGATCGACACGGGCAGGCGATCGAGCTCGACGGTGACGTCGGGCGGTGGCGGCTTGCGCTCCTGCTCCATGCTCAGCTCTTGAGGACCGACAGGAACGCCTCCTGCGGCACCTCGACCTTGCCGACCTGCTTCATCCGCTTCTTGCCTTCCTTCTGGCGTTCGAGCAGCTTGCGCTTGCGGGTGATGTCGCCGCCGTAGCACTTGGCGGTGACGTTCTTGCCCATGGCCTTGACCGTCTCGCGGGCGATGACCCGGCTGCCGATGGCGGCCTGGATGGCCACCTCGAACATCTGGCGGGGAATCACCCCCCGCAGCTTCTCCACGAGCGCCTTGCCGCGCTCGTACGCCTTGTCGCGGTGGACGATGATGCTCAGCGCGTCCACCGGGTCGCCGTTGAGGAGGATGTCGAGCTTGACCAGGTCCGACGGCCGGAAGTCGGCGAACTCGTAGTCGAACGAGGCGTAGCCCTTGGAGATCGACTTCAGCTTGTCGTAGAAGTCCACCACGATCTCGGCCAGCGGAAAGTCGAACCGGATGTGGACCCGCTTGCCGAGGTACTCCAGCGACCTGTGCTCGCCCCGCTTGTCCTGAGCCAGCTTGTAGATGGCCGTCATGAACTCGGTCGGCACGTAGACGGACGAGCGGACGTACGGCTCCTCCATCTGCTCGATCCTGTCCGGCGTGGGCAGCCTGGAGGGGTTGTCGATGTCCAGCACCTCGCCGGCGGTGGTGAGGATGCGGTACTGCACCGACGGGGCGGTGATGATCAGCGAGAGGTTGAACT
>Ga0302046_10001130_pt1 | contig 25200 bp, 20 predicted proteins | sample RVTome_11_FD_200261 | JGI IMG/M metagenome (GOLD analysis project Ga0302046, IMG submission 200261) | Soil microbial communities from uranium-contaminated site in the Upper Colorado River Basin, Wyoming, United States - RVT147D111 (version 2) ... | reverse complement strand
AGTGATAGGCAAGCAGACAGCCGCTTTCCCGTCCGCCACGGAGGGCGGACGCTACAGAAAAAATTAAACTGCCGTAGAATCGTCGGCGATGACCAACGGTTATCCCCATGGCCGGGACGACGTTCCCATCGCCCGCCCGGTCGGCCCCGCTCCGTCGGGGCCGACGAGTGATAGGCAAGCAGACAGCCGATTTCCCGTCCGCCACGGAGGGCGGACGCTACAGAAAAAATGAGACTGCCGTAGATCGTGAAACATTCGGGCCTGCCGGGCGAAGTGGACTCCTCCGTCGGCCAATCGAGTCCGGAATTATCGGGTGCAGTCCGCGGCGGAAAGGGGGCCGGGGATATCATCGTCACCGCCGAAATCGCCGATATCGTGGTAAGGTGTCTATCGCGAGGGATGCCGGTGATGGCTTCAACGACACAGGCACAATACACCACCCTGGAAGAATGGACGGATTTTCTATCGAGAGCGGTGGACGCCAGGCATGAGCCCCTGAAACGGCGGAAGCATCGAAGATATCCGTTTGACGGGTACGTCACGATCCGGGGGGAGTATGACGGCGTGTCGTTCAAACAGATATGGACCTTGCGGCAGGTATCGTTGGAGGGCTTGATGGTCCTGGCCCGCCACGAAATGCCGTTGTGGATCGCCGTGACCATCGTGTTGAAATGGAACAACCGTGAATACCTTCTTCGCGGCGCGACGTGCCACTGCACGCAGACAGTCGGCGGATACAAGGTCGGCATTCAGCTTCAATTCTCTTCGTCGCCGGCTGACGACGAGGCCAAGCGGCGGGCGCCAACGGACGACATGCCTCGCGAGTGAGTCGTCGCTCGTGGCGCCGCTTGGTTATCCCAGAGCGGCGTCCGGCGTCGGCGAGGCCTGGGCAAGTTCCCTGACCGCGCCAACCAGCTCTCGGTAATAAACGGGCATTTGAAGAGCTCGATGCCTGACCGAATCCAACCCCTGCGACGGCGAGTTGACGTCAGCGTCGGCAGCCGCCACGAACAGGACTGAATGCGGCGCGCCGGCGCGCACCATGCGTTGAAGGCGGGACCATAGATCGTGAAGCTCCGCTTCGTCACCGTAATGAATCGCCGCGACATTGGCATCGTCGTCGTTCAGCCATCCGAGCTGCCCGAAGAAGAGCGACAGCGCATCGTGGGGAGCGTTCTTGGCGAGAACGGTGACGCGCGGGGGGAGCTCGGAGACGGAAGCGAGCTCGGCGGCGAAGGATGGCAGGAATTCTCCATCGCCCTGGCAGGCATAGAAGAGCTCCATGTCGGTGATGGCGTGTGCCGCTTCGCGCCCGATCTTTCCGATCGCTCCGGGCGATAGACCGAGTGCTTCGGTCAATGGTTCCAGGGGAAAGAGTCTCGCGTCGCCGCTGTCCCCGAGCACCATCGCATGAGCCAGCCGGTCGGAGAGGGCGACGATCGTCGCCGGATGAGCGTTGTTCTTCAGGGATTGCAATTCCCGCGCGTCGTGTTCATGGAGCGCCGCCGACACGATGATCGGCGCGGCGAGGTTCCAGCGTTGCAGGACGATGCGGGTGATTTCGGAATGGCAGATCTTGAAGGCATGGCGTTCCGCCGCATCCAGTGATTCTCCGTTGGACCGGCTGGTTTCGAGCATCTGCCTGTATTCCGCCGGGAAAGCGGCGGCGAGGACGAGCCGGCCAACGTCGTGAAGCAGCGCCGCCAGGAATATTTCCTCCCCGTCGTCACGAGACGTGATTGCGGCGAGAGACTTTGCCATGGCGGCGGTGGCAAGAGAATGTTCCCAGAATCGCTGGGGGATCAGGCCGCTGCGCGCCACACCGGTGAACTGATCGAGGGAGACGACCGTGACCACGGCGTTGCGAATCCCGTTCATCCCGAGTCGCCCCGCGGCTTCCAGGAGATTGTGGGCGCGCGAACCGGTCGTGTAGAAGCTGGAATTAGCGATCTTCAACACCCGCAGCGCCAACGCCTGGTCCTGTCGGATGACGTCGACGATATCATGCATGCTCACGTGAGCATCGGCCGTCATCGACGCGACATGGTGCAGCACGGGGGGCACGGGTCGCAATTCCAGCGTCTGGCGGATCCGGGCCAATACCTTGTCCTTCGAGAGCGGCCCGGTCGATTCGGCCGGCGGCGGCTCGCGACGCGTTTCCTTGGACGGCGCCGACCTGTCGGATACGGGTCGTTGGTGCGATGCGGCACTGGCATCTGTCGGCTGCGGTGAATGCACCGAGCTGACGCGGTCGGATCGCGTTCGCGCCGCCACGAGATGTCGCACTCGGGAGGTGAGGTCGTCCGCCGTGAACTCGGATTTGAGCAGATAGCCCTGAACGCCGATCGCCGCGGCCGCCCGAACCGTGTCCCGATCGGCCAGGTCGGTCAGCAGCAGGACCGGTAGATCGGCCTGCTTGTTTCGAGAGCGGATCGCCCTCAGGACGCTGAGTCCGTCCATGCCGGGCATCTTGACATCGAGCAGGACGAGGTCGATCGGCCGGGCAGCCAACAGGCGCAGGGCCTCTTCTCCGTTTGATGCGCACAGCGCCTCGAGCCCGCGTGCCCGCAGGATTTCGGCGATCGGCTCGCGACAGATCTGCATGTCGTCAACGACAAGGACCGTCGTCCGGGCAGCGGATACGATCGCGGCGGTCATGAATACACCCAGTCGTATTCGGCGAATCGTTGCCCGATCTGTTTGAAATCGTCTTCGCACTGGATGAACGCATCGACGAGGACGGGGTCGAAATGACTGCCGGACTCCTCGATGATCATGCTTCGGGCCACGTCGTGGGAGAATGCCGGCTTATAGACGCGCTTGGAGGTCAGGGCGTCATAAACGTCCGCCAGCGCGACGACCCTGCCGCTCAGCGGGATCCGGTCACCGAAGAGACCGTTGGGGTAGCCGGTGCCGTCGAATCGCTCATGGTGCGTCAGGGCGATGCTCTGCGCGAGCTGCAGATAGCGGACGGCCGGGTACTGGCGGTGGGCGGCCTCCAGTGTTTCGGCGCCGATCGTGGTATGCGATTTCATGATCTCAAATTCGCGGTCACTGAGTCGGTCGGGCTTGAGCAGGACGCTGTCGGGTATGCCGACTTTTCCGATGTCATGCAGCGGGCTGGTCAGATAAATGAGGCGCACAAAGTCTTCATCCACTTCCTCGCCATAATCGCCGTTTTTCAACAGGTGATGGGCAAGGATACGGCTGTAGCCGCGCATGCGTTCGAGGTGCTCGCCGGTTTCGGGGTCGCGCGATTCGGCCAGTTTCGCCATGGCAAAAATGGCCACTTCGCGGGTCTCCAGGGCCAGTATCCGCTCCCCCGCCCGGACGCGGACGCGAAGCTCCTCCGGATGGAACGGCTTGGTGAGAAAATCGTCGGCTCCGGCGTCGAGGCCGGCCACGATATCCTGCTTGCTGTCGCGCGACGTCAGGAGGATCGTATAGATGTACCCCCCGAAATCGCCTGATCGAATCCGCCTGCATAGTTCCAGGCCGTCCATTCCGGGCATGTTCCAGTCGGAAATGACCATCCGGCAGGCGTCTCCTTGAAGTATCTCGACCGCCTGGCGTCCGTTGCGCGCCGAGACCGTCTGGTGCCCGGATTGCGCCAAGGCGTGATCGAGCACATCCAGGGAAAGCTGCTCGTCGTCCACAATCAATATTCGCATCCCCGCACTCCCATCAGCCCGGCGCCTTCTCGACCTGTGCCACGCGATCCTCAACTTCGATCTCCTCGACGAATTCGAGGCAACGCGCAAGTTCGGCGCGCAACTTCTCAACGACCGGTCCGGCCTTCGAGAGGTCCACGCTTCGGCCCATGCCTTCGAGTTCCGCCGCGGTCGCCCGAAGTCCCTCGGCGGCGACGTATGACGCGGCTCCCTTGATGGCATGGGCCCGCTGCGCGACTTGCTCGGCGTCGCCGGACGCCACGTGACCGGCCAGTGACTCGACATCGCCCGGCGCGCTCTTGCAGAATTTTCGTATCAACGCAACCAGGAACCCCCGCTCACCGCCCCAGCGCTTGACCAGTCCATCGACGTCGAAGGGTTTCGCCGGGGCTTCTAGATCGGGCGCGTCCTGATCCACCATCCCGGCTTCGGCCTCGCCTGTCGGCGTGACCCTGTTGCCGAGATGGGAATCGATGATCTCGATCAGCCGCCTGGGATTAACGGGCTTGGTCACGTAGTCGTCCATGCCGGCCTCCAGACAACGCTCCCTGTCGCCCTTGATGGCGTTGGCGGTCAGCGCCACGATGGGTATGCGCCGGTGGGGATTCGCATCGGCGGGGGTCTCGTTTTCCTTCGCCCGAATCAGCCGCGTCGCCTGGAATCCGTCCATTTCAGGCATCTGGCAATCCATCAGGATCAGGTCGTAATTTCCGGTATCGGCGGCTTCGACGGCCAGCTTTCCATTGTGCACGATCGCGCACTGGTAGCCCGCGCGATGCAGCAATGTCGCGACCACTTCCTGGCTGATCGCGTGATCCTCGGCGAGGAGAATTCGTGCTACGGCGCGTGTTGTCGACGCGACTTCCTCGGTCGCCGGCTGGATCAACCGGGCCTCGTCCTCTGCGCCCTCGAAACCCGGACGGACGGCGCAGGCGTACGCCTCCGCGATGGCCGTCAGGAGGTGTGATTGCCGCACGGGCTTGACGAGAAGGGCGGCGAAGCCGGCCCGGGTCAGCCGCGGCGCGTCGTTCATGTCATTGCTGGACGAGAGCAGCATGAGAATCGTGTTTTGCAGCGCGGGGTCGGCCTTGACGGCGAGGGCAAGTGCTTCGCCGGTCATCCCGGGCATATGCATGTCGATCAGCGCCAGGCCGAAGGCGTCGCCGTCGACCGCCGCCTCGCGCAGCTTCGCCAGCGCCGACGGCCCGTCGACGGCCACGTCGACCCGCAGGTCGTGCGCCGTCAACTGTTCTCGGAGAATCTCACGATTCGTCGCGTTGTCGTCAACGACCAGGAATCGCGCCGCGCGGACGTCCACCGGCAGCAATTTGAACGTGGCGCGGACTTCGGCCAGCTTTTGCAGGCGGGCCGTGAACCAGAACGTCGCGCCGGCGCCGGCGCTGCTCTCCACGCCGATGTCTCCTTCCATCAACGTCACCAGGCGCCTGGAGATGGCCAGCCCCAGGCCCGTCCCGCCATACTTCCGCGTCGTGGACGCGTCGACCTGAGTGAAGGGCTGGAAGAGATGACTCCGCTGATCTGCGGGCATGCCGATGCCCGTATCGGTCACGGTCAGTCGGATGACGGCGTGGGTATTCGTCTCGTACTCCATGGTGGCACGAATGACGACTTCGCCCCGCTCGGTGAACTTGATGGCATTGTGGACGAGGTTCATGAGGACCTGCTGAAGTCGTCCCGGGTCGCCTCGAACCTGGGACGGAATGCCGGGGTGTATTCGGCAGGAGAGCTCGAGGCCCTTTTCGTGGGCCGAGGATCCGAGTATCCCGGCGACGTTTTCGATCGCGGACTGAAGGTCGAATTCCGTGTGTTCCAATTCGAGTTTTCCGGCCTCGATCTTCGAAAAATCGAGAATATCGTTGATCAGGGCCAGCAGCGCGTCGCCGCTCGATTTGATCAGCAGGGCATGTCGACGCTGCTGCGGCTCGAGATCGGACCCGAGCAGCAGTTCGGTCATCCCGATGACGCCATTGAGCGGCGTGCGCAGTTCATGGCTCATGACGGCTAGAAAATCGCTCTTGGCCCGGTTCGCCTTTTCAATCAACTCGCGCTGGCGGACTTGGTCGATGGTCGAAACGAGGGCGTGGGACAGCAGGTCCAGCACGTCGATGAGACTCTCGGACAACTTCTTCTGACTGAACATGGCCACGACGCCGATGTCCTCATCGTTGTGTCGCAGCGGAAATCCGGCGAATGAACGCAGGCCATGCTCGGCCGCCCAGGCCCGATTGTGAACCCGCTCGTCATTCTGAACGTCATTGGAGACCGTCTTGCCGGCGCCCTCGGCAATCCGTCCGATCTTGAAGGCGCCGAGCGGCACGCGGCGGTGATCGCCGTCGATGTGCGTGTAGTGTCCGGCGCTGGCGACGAGGTGCAGGCATTGCCGCCGATCGGGACAGGCGCTGGCCAGGGCGCATTCCTTGCAGATGTCTCCCGGGCGAATGAGCCAGAGTCGAGCGAAGTACGCGCCGAAATGGTCCACCATCGATTGCGTAATGACCCGGCCGATGTCCGTCAGCGTTTCACATCGAAGCAGGGACTGGTACACTTTGTCAAGAGAAAGCAGGTACTCGTTCGTCTGATCGGATCGTTTCTTGGCCCGTTTCAGTTGCTCCTCGTATCGTTTGCGCTCCGTGACGTCGCGGAACACGACCACGCCGCCGCGAGAATTGCCGCAGTCATGCCGCAGGGGTCGGGCCGTGACCTGCAACCAGCGGTCGTCCGACAATTCGTTGGGCCGCATCAGGATTTCGACGTCGTCGACTTGCTCACCGGCAATCGCTCGAATGATGGGATGTTCGTCGGGCGGGATGGGCGTGACGCCGTCGGCCAGAAACACGCCGTAGTGCTCGGACCATTTTTCCGGCGGGGCGTCGATCGGCCCCCTCCCGAGGATTCGCTTGGCCGCCGAATTCCACAGGACGAAGCGGGCCTTTTCGTTCGCGAAGATCACGCCCTCGGCAACGCTCTCGAGGATCGAATTCATCAGACTGCTCTGATCGCGCATCGCCGTCTCGGTCTCGGCGCGCTGACGGTCCATGCGATGCAGCGACTCCGACGTGAACACGACGAGTCCCGCGAAAACGATCATCATGGCCACGACGTTGAGCGCGACGCCGAAGTGATGGTCGTAGAGCCCGGCCCTCTCGCCGGCCAGGCGAAGCCAGCCCAGGATCGGCGGTATGAACAGAACCCCCGGCAGCAGTCGGCGGGCCAATACGCCGCCCGGGTCCCGATTCGTAATCAACTTCATGAACCCCACATGGGGTCGCGCCAGCAAGGCGCCCACCGCGATCGTCCCGAACGACCAGGCGGTGTGCGCCGCCATGGGGACGTAGGCGCCGAGGCCGTATAGCGACGACGCCCCGTATTCGTATCCCAGCAGCGCGAGCAGGGCCAGCAATCCGAGCGCCAGCGCGGAGAATTCCGCCGGCCGTCGGCCGCGACGCGTTTCCACGTCGAGAAGGGTGAGCGTCAGTCCGGTGAGAACGAAGCAAAGCGCGGTGTTCGGGGCCATCCGATTCGGACCGACCGCGTCATGATCCACCTTTCGGGCAAAGAGCAGCCGATCGATTCCGGCGTCGAAGATTCCAAAATAGCCGCAAAGGCGGATCAGCCCGATCGTCGCCACCAGCAGGGCCAGCCATCGACCCATCGACCGTGCCCGCGGCGTCGCATGCGCTGGGGCCGCGAGCCAGAGAGACGCGCCGGCCAGGATGAAGGTCAGGGCCGTGGCGGGGTTCATGGAGATCAGGCCGGGCACGACGCGTTTGAGCCACTCGACGTCATTCGCCCAGCCCACGAGGACGAATGATCCGACTGTGAACACGCTCAGCGCGGCGATGCTTGAAATGCCGTGAATCCTGGCGCCCATCTTTCCATTGGAAAGGGGCAACAATCTGTCAGTCGCAGAAACGGTCATCGCGATTTCCCGCGGTCCGGCGGCGCCGCGTCGTGAATCCGTCCGAGCAAGGGTCCCGCGCGTCGCGCGCATGGGTGCACCGGGATTCGTCGGCACACGCACGCTTCGCTGTTCGAGACTCGGTGGAGTCCCCTCATGATCCGGCCCGCGCTTGGCGCTTCGGTATCAGGCCCCAACCCGTATCGTGTTTCGGTCGGCAGGATCGGTGAAATAAGCAATCGCGAAGACAATCTGGACACGCGGCGTCGACATTACCGGAGCCGTTGCCGGGGCGCGGACCCGAAACCGGGCTCACGTCGCCATGCGTGAGACGCGCCGACCGGACCGCGGGCCCCGCCGCCCTCGCAGTCGGGAACTGACGACATGGCGTTGCAAACTGGAACAAAGTTGTCGGCGACTCGAATCGGAATTTGATCTGACGCCATCCGACCGTCGTATCTGGCGCTCGTCGGGTCCATTTGCCGGTTTGCGTAAAACGTAGGTACTGATCCCGGTGCCGAAAAAAGGTGCCCCCAGGCGACGCGAGCCGCCCATTTTCACGGCGATGATCGAAATCGGGACCCGCCGAACTGTCCGCGCGAAGCTGGAAAACGACCCCTCGACGGGAATAATGTCTGATAAACAGTGACGACGACCTGAGGCGGTCATAGTCCGCCTGCGCGAATTGGGCCCGAACCGACCGCATGACGGGCGTGCCGTCTGAGGTCGCTGGGCTTCGCGGGAGCGTTTTTTTGGCCCAAGTTGTTGCGCGGCAACAGGGCGCCAGAGCGTTGAACCGCTCATCCAAAGCGAGTGCCAACGCCGTCGAACCCCAGTTTCGGTTCACGGCGTCCTTGCGGCATGGTCGGGTGGAAGGGCATTTTCCGTCTGGGCCGTGCAGGCCATCGTCGCGACTCGTTCCGGGCGATCGGAAGTACGGTTGACAGCGCGATGAGGCGAGGCCCGGTACGATCATGCCGCCGGAGGTCCGCCGGACACGGTGACGCCGTCACCGACGGTTGAGAACCCCCGTGCCCGGTGACGCAGCGTCAACAGGGTGTCGAATCAAGCCGTATCGCCTTATGGTCGGCCGTTGAATATAGTCGGCTGTTGAATGCCAGCGCCGGAGGGCGGGGTCATGTATGAAGGCACATCGACACCGGTGGTCGAGATGGATGACGGCGCGCGCGAGATGCCCACGATCACGCGGGTCGTCACGATGCGCACGCAGGGAAACGAGGCCGAGCGCGAGGCCCTGGCGCGGTTGCGCGCGGTCATCGAGACCGCGGTCGACGGAATTATCACCATCGACGCGACCGGCGTGATCGAGACCGTCAATCCGGCCGTTGTTCGAATCTTCGGGTATGCCCCGTACGAGCTCATCGGTCGCAACGTGCGGGTGCTGATGTCCGAATCCCATGGGATCGAGCACGACTCGTACATCGCGGAATACCGGCAAACCGGCGAGCCCAAGATCATCGGATTGGGCCGCGAGGTGCGCGGGCGTCGCAAGGACGGCTCGGTCTTTCCCATGGAACTGGCGGTCAGCGAAACGCGACTGGACGACCGGACCATCTTCACGGGAATCGTCAGGGACATTTCCACCAGTCGCCGGGCCGAACAGGCCCTCAGCGAAAGCGAGGAGCGTTATCGACATCTGGTTCAGTGCCTGCCTGCGGCGGTATATGCATGCGATGGGGAGGGCCGCATCACGCTGTTCAACGAGGCGGCGGTCACGCTGTGGGGACGTCAACCGAAGGTCGGTCGGGACACCTGGTGCGGCTCGTACCGCATCTACCAGCTCGATGGTCAGCGGCTGGCGCATGACCGGTGCCCCATGGCCGAATCGCTTCGGACCGGCATGCCCATTCGGGGCGTCGAGCTCGTCATCGAGCGGCCGGACGGGACGCGGCGCAACGTTCTGGCTCACCCGGAGCCGATCGTCGATTCGGCGGGAATCGTCATCGGCGCCGTGAACATGCTCATCGACATCACGGATCGAAAGCGGGCGGAAAGCGCGATGAAGTCCAGCGAGACGCGATTCCGGCTGATGGCCGACAGCGCTCCGAATCTGATCTGGATGAGCGGCGTGAATAAGGCCTGTGTCTGGTTCAATCAGCGCTGGATTGAGTTTACCGGCCGGACCATGGAACAGGAGTATGGGGACGGATGGTCGCAGGGCGTTCACCCCGAGGACCTCGAGCGGTGCCTGGCGACGTACAACGACGCCTTTGACTCGCGGACGCCGTTTCAGATGGAGTATCGGCTGCGGCGGGCTGACGGCGAGTTTCGCTGGGTGCATGACGTGGGGGTACCCATCCACCTGGAGGACGCGACGTTTGCCGGGTACATCGGTTCGTGCGTGGATGTGACCGATCGTCGGCTGGGTGAAGAACTCCTGCTCGAGCGCGTCGCCCAGCGCACGCATGAACTCAGCGCGGCCAACGAGCAATTACAGCACCAGATCACCGAGCGCCGCCGATTCGAGTCGATGCTCGCGACGGAGAACCGGGTGCTGGAATTGATTGCCACCGGCGCCGGACTGCAACAACTCCTGGAGGCCCTTTGCGAAGCGATCGAGTCGCTCATCCCCAACACGCGGTGCGCCATTCATCTGGGCGACAACGAAGGCGCGGAGCCGACTTCGCCGGTTCCGACGGGAGCCGTCAAGCTGGGGTTGAATATATTCGGAATCGCCGCCCACGAAGGAATCTATCCGCCGATCTGCATGGAGCGCACGATCGTTCCCGACATTCGCTGCGCCGCCGATACGGACGAGTGCCTGGTCGTGGTTGGGATTCGATCGTACTGGCTGGAGCCCATTGCGGCGCCCGGCGGCACGATGGTCGGAACCCTCGGCGTCTATAGCACGGACGGCGTGCCGCCGGACGAGGATATGCTTTCGGTCTCATCGATGGCGGCGCGACTGTGCGGAATCGTGGTCGAGCGGGCCCGGGCCGAGGAGCGAGCCCGAGAGCAGCTTGCCCAACTGGCGCACATCGGCCGCCTGGCCACGATGGGGGAGATGGCATCCGGCCTTGCCCATGAGCTCAATCAGCCGCTGTGCGCCATCGTCAACTACACGGAGGCCTGCGCGGAGATCATCAACCGGAATGGACAGAACCGCGAGCAGCTTCCCGAGGCGCTCGCCGAAGTCTCGAGGCAGGCGGCGCGGGCGGGTGAAGTGATTCGGCGGCTGCGGGATTTCGTGAAGCGGCGTGAGCCGGAGCGCCAGCCGGTGGACATCAACAAGCTGGTGCGCGAAGTCGTGGCGTTTACCAGCGTCGAAGCGCGGCATAACGACGTGCGAATTCGCATGAAACTCGCCAGGCAACCACCGAGGGTGTTCGCCGACTCCATTCAGATTGAACAGGTCCTCGTGAATCTCGTTCGGAACGCCGGCGAGGCGATGCGCGAGAGCACCTCGGCGACGCGGGCGCTGACGATCGAAACGACGCGGCGAAAAGGCGCCGTCGAAGTCGCCGTCAGCGACAGCGGCCCCGGCATTTCAGACCAGACCAAGCAACGGCTCTTCGAACCGTTCTACACGACCAAGCCCGACGGCATGGGCATGGGATTGTCGATCAGCCGTTCCATCCTGGAAGTCCATGATGGACGGATCTGGGTGACCCCGAATCGACAGGGCGGAACGACGTTTCATTTTATGCTTCCTACTGCATGGATGGTGCTCCGTGGCAGACGGCACGGTTTTCGTCGTCGATGATGACCAGGCGGTTCGCGAATCGCTGCACATGCTGATCCGCTCCGTCGGCATGTCAGTCGAAACGTACCCCGGCGCAAGAGAATTCCTCGACCGCTACAACGGCGGGCAGCCGGGTTGTCTCGTGCTGGACGTTCGGATGCCGGGCATGAGCGGCCTGGAGATGCAGCGGCACCTGAAGGAGGCCGGCGTCGATATCCCGATCATCATCATCACCGGCCACGGCGACGTACCGATCGCCGTCAGGGCGATGAAGGACGGGGCCCTGGAGTTTCTCGAGAAGCCATTCAGCAAACAACTCTTGCTAGAGCACATTCGCAAGGCCCTTCAGTTGGATGGGCGGCGGCGCGCCAGCAGTGCCCAGCGCTCGAACATCCAATTGCGCGTCGATTCGCTGACCGATCGAGAGCGTCAGGTCATGGCGCTGATCGTCGAGGGCAAGGCCAGCAAGCAGGTCGCCGCCGACTTGGGCATCAGCAAGAAGACGGTCGACGTCCATCGAGCCCACGTCATGGAGAAAATGCAAGTCGAGTCGCTCGCGGAGCTTGTCGAGCTGGTCGTGTCCCTGCGGCAAGGCGCTTCGCCGACGTCGGGCGGCGCCACGGGCGCACCGTGACATCCAATCGCTACCGCGGGCGCTTAGGGATAAATCCCTACGGCGCTGGGAACGTGATCCGATAATCTCGGCTGTTTTCTGCCTGTATCATTCGAGTGTATGGGGTGAGCGAGTCAAGCATGGACGCGCCGATTCGTGTCAAAAACCCACGCCGCAGCTTCCTCAACGGCGCGGAGCGCCGGTCACCGGACCCACAGGCCCTTCGCCGCGCTCGGATTGATCGGATTCGCGCGCTGATCGCGCGCGGTGAATACCCCGCGCCGGACAAGATCGAAATCGTTGTCAACCTCATGCTGGCCGAATGGTGCCCGGTGTCGGGGCGTGACTCGGACGTGGCGGCGCCTGCCTCGCGCCGCGCACGGCTCGGCCCGCAATTGCGGGTGGTCGGGCTCGACGCTTCTACCCGGGGGGCATTCGGTGCGCGACGGTTCGACAATGTTGACCGGCGCCATCGCCGCCATCGCCGCCATCGAAGCAAGGCAATTTATTGTTCGAAATCAAGCATACTCCTGACAGTCGGGTAAGGGATCAGAAAAGTACGATACGAATCGGCGTTATTCGACCAACCCGGAGCCCGCTCCCTGACGGTCGTGGCTCGGTGATATGGTCGGGGGGCCGAAAAACCGCCGCATGACTGCGGCAACTGTGAAATCCAGCCGGGGCTCGACGGTTGGTCATTCGTTCATTACCGCAGCCGACAGCGCTGCTTGCCCCGGGAGGGGAAAGAAGCCCGATGGGGGAGATGGAAGTGCCACAGCAATGACGCGTTGCCGCGAGAACGATATCCAGCTTGCTCGCTCTCCTCCTTCTGAAATCGCGTCGCCGGGCGATGGCTCGCGCTGAGTATTTGTCCTTGGACCTAGTCCACTATTTCCAATGGCGGGTACACGCCTGCGGCGTATGCTCTATCGGGGGATTCGAAACAGGCGGGAGCGGCTGACATGCAACGCATACCTGACTGGCGCAAATCGGCAGCTCCGCGTCGTGGGAATGACCCGCATGACGACCGTGTCCCCCTCCAAAGAGCACCGGGACGCTCAGCCGCGCGGACCGGTGCTCTCATTTTTCTGGGCGGGGGTGTGCCGACGGCGCAACACGTCAATCAACGGCTGACGGATGAAGCAGGCGTGGTTCGGTTACCGGCTGTCGCATCGAGCTTCGATGGTTCACGGTCGCGTTCGAACCGGTCAAACTCGGGGCCCTCCGCCCCACGGGTGCTGGTGGCGGCCCGGGATGCGGCCTTGCGCGGGATCGCGCGTCAGCGCCTGACGGAAGGGGGATTCGACGTCGTGGCAACGGACGATGGATTGCACGCCCTGATTCTGGCACACGACGATCCGCCCGACCTGATCGTCGTCGAGCGCGGAAACGACGCTTTCGAAACGGCTCACGTGTTACGTCGATTGGGAGGCGACCGTCGAACGGCCAACGTGCCCGTCGTCGTGTTGGAGCCGAGTGATTCAGGAACAACGTGGCGCGTCGCGCCGTCCGCCCCGCACGGCGATCATCGACGTTCCGCTTGCATTCCCGGCGCGCCCCGCGCCATCGCCCCCCGACCGTAACGGGCAGCTCGCTCGAATCGCACCCCATCGTCCGACCGCGCACGCCGACCGAACACGAATTCCGCAATAGTCCATAGGAACAAGTCCTAATCGAATCATCGCCGCGCCCGGCGCAAGAATCAATTGAGCGAACAGACGTGTGGCATGACGCGTAACTTCAACAGCGGTGACCGATTGTTCATGTGCGGCGCCGGCGCCCTGCGTGGCGAGGCGAGTCGCCCGTGTCGCAACTCGGCCGCGCACGACAGGAGGAACCGTCATGATTCATTCTGAGATGCGACGACAACAAGACGGCGTGAAATCCGAGCGCGACGATCCCCGACGCGGATACGAACCCGGCGCTTCGATCCCCATCGACGTCGCCGTCGTCACGGGATTGTTGCTTTGTTGTTATCTGGCCGGGGCGCTTGTGTTGGCCAGCGCCAGGTTCCTGGAGATCGAGCGATGGCCCCGGTGATCGGAACCGGAAATGGAATGGTCGTCTCAGGATCGGCGTCCTTGACGTCCGATCGCGGTGGCGGGTCGTCTCGCGGTGAAGTATCCACTTACCGGCCTCGGACCGTCAGGTCCGTTGGGAGAGCGGAACTGCGCGAGGAATTTGAAACACATTACTTGCCGGCGAGCGGCCCGCCGCCCGGCCAAGCTCGAATTCGCCCGCCGCGTTGTCCGACGGCGCCCGGGAGAGGATTCGCGCGGAGCGTGTCAGCGACGACGCGGGGCGCATCTTGCCTGATGGCGCGGGAGATCGTCGAATCAGCCAATCGAGGAATGCTGCGAGCAGTCTGGGAACGAATCGATCGAATCGGCTCCTGGCGGCGCCCGATGGCCGGGAGGGGGTGATCGTGACGCATGACAACGCGGATCCCGACGCGATCGCGGCGGCGATCGCAAGGAACCGACTTTCGCGTGGCGGGATCCATTTGACTTGAACCGAGTCAGGCACAGGGCGGGACTGGTGAATGCGCCGGTCACGCCAGGACCCAGGATGAGAGCAAAGGAGAATGACGATGAAACTCGCCGGTTTAATCTCGATCGCGTTTCTTGTCGGAGGACCGGGGATCGCTTCGGCGATCGGTGATGAGCAGCTCTATCCGATCCAGAAGGATGGGAAATGGGGCTTCATCGACAAGCAAGGAAGAGCGGTCATTCAGCCGACCTTCGAGGAGGCCAGCGCGTTCTCGGGCGGCCTGGCGGCCGTCAGGAAGAACGGCCTTTGGGGCTATGTGAATTCCGAGGGTGTCGTCACGGTCAAGCCGCAGTTCGATGAGGCCTTCGAATTCAGTGACGGCCTGGCCCGCGTCCGGAAGTCCGAAGGCCTGATGGGGAACTTCGGGTACATCGACACGGAAGGAAAGCTCGTCATCGGCCTCGAGTTCGACCGCGCCGGTGACTTCAGTGACGGCCTGGCTCCCGTCGACCGGGACGATGATGGTACGCTCCAATTCGGCTACATCGACAAGTCAGGAAAGGTGGTGATCGACGCGCACTTCGATGACGCTGACCGATTCTCAGACGGCCTGGCGCGCGTCAAGATCGGTGGGAAGTATGGCTACATTGATACATCCGGGAACATGCAGATCAACCCCATGTTTTCGATGAGTGGAGACTTCGGCGCGGGTCGGGCGCCGGTCGAGATGAACGGCAAATGGGGCTACATCAACAAGTCCGGACGCCTGGTCATCATGCCGCAGTTCGACGAGGCGGGGGCCTTCTACGAAGGCATGGCCGTCGTCCGAATCGGCTGGGAATACGGGTTCATCGAACCCCTGGGTCAGGTCGTCGTCAATCCCCATTTCGACGAAGCGCGCCGGTTCAGGGACGGACTCGCCGCCGTTCGTTTGCAGGGCAAGTGGGGTTACATCGACGATGCCGGCGATCTGGTCATCAAGCCGCAATTCGAACATGCCGGCGATTTCACGAATGAATTGGCCTCGGTCACCCTCAACGGCAAGCGTTTCGCCATCAACAAGGAGGGCGACTTGACGTGGCCCCAACGCGACTGACGCCGGCTCGAGCGTGGACGGAAAGACGGGGCGCCCCCGGGTGGGCGCCCCATCCGTCTCGACGGAGTGCAAACTTGGCCATCGGCGCGCAGGACGAGATGGGAGGAAGTGGCCCGTGAGTCGAGTCCTCAAATGTGCGAATCTGGGCACGCTCCTTGCGTTCGCGCCGTGCTGCGGAATTCTGGATGGTCGCCTCCTGCCCGAGACGACGTCGGTGCGACTCGTCAATCAGGGCGATTTCGACGTCGTCGTTGAACTGTACATCGACGACGTGCAGGAGATTCCGCGCGAGGCGCTGACCGAATTCGGCACGCGAATGGAGTTCACGATCCCGCCTGGCGAGGCCGTAACGCTGAACCGCGACTGCGATGAGCTGCAGGCGATCGTCATCGACGACGCTGACTTGCAAGTCGCCGGACAGGTGGGCCCCGAAACGGATACAGACGTACTGCGCGACGGCGACGACTTCGGTTGCGGCGATACGATCTTATTTACGTTCGATCATTCGCCGGCGCTGCTGGATTTCGACGTCACCGTCACCGTTCTACCCGGCTGATCGCCCGCAACGATCCGGTCGCCGGCGTTCGAAGCCGCGTGCGTCGGCAAGCGGGCTCCTAATTCTCAAACTGCGCGGCGCATTGCGTTCCGAGAACCCGCTCCCTGACGGTCGCGGCTCGGCAATTTGCTGTCGCGGCTCATTGGCGCGCGGTTGGGCGGGGTCGATAAAAACTGCGCGAAGCTCATTTCGGCCGGGTGGCTATCGATCCCCCTCGTCGGTTTCCATCGTCTTGCGCCACTCGGCGATGTTCTCCAGATAGACGCTCGTCCCTCGGGCGACGCACGAGAGCGGATCGTCCACGACGCGGACTTCCAGGCCCGTGGCGTCGGCGATGATCTTGTCGAGGCCGGCGAGCAGCGCGCCGCCGCCGCAGAGGTGGATCCCATTATCGACGAGATCGGCGGCAAGCTCGGGCTCGCAGCGCTCGAGCGTGTGCGTCACGGCGTCGAGTATGCCGGCGATCGGCTCGCGCATGGCCTCGCGCACTTCCTGGCTGGTGACGATCGTCTTGCGCGGCAGGCCGCTGATCATATCCCGGCCCCGAACGACGATCGTCCGGTCGTCATCTGAGCCATCATTTCCGGCGGAGCCGAGCGCGATCTTGATCTGCTCGGCGGTTTGCGGACCGATCTGCATGTTATAGGTGCGCTTCATGTGGGCGATCATGGCCTCGTCGAGGTCGTCTCCGGCAATGCGGATCGAGGTGCTGGCGGAGATATCGGCGAGCGACATGATGGCGACCTCGGTCGTGCCGCCGCCGATGTCGACGATCATGCTGGCGCGGGCCTCGGCAATGGGCAGACCGGATCCGATCCCGGCCGCCATCGGCTCCTGGATCAGATAGACGCGACGGGCCCCGGCGCGCTCGGCCGAGCCATAGACGGCGCGTTTCTCGACGGCCGTGATGCCCGACGGCACGGCGATGACCACCCGCGGGCGAATAAAGCGTCGGCCGCCGTGGACCTTGCGAATGAAATACCCGAGCATCGCCTCGGTGATGTCGAAGTCGGCGATGACGCCGTCCTTGAGGGGGCGGATGGCGGAGATGGAGCCGGGCGTTTTGCCGAGCATCTCCTTGGCGACGAGGCCGACGGCATTGCCGCCCTGAAGGACCTGATTGGTGCCCCTGCGTACGGCAACGACGGACGGCTCATTGAGAACGATCCCTTCGCCGCGGACGCAAACGAGTGTGTTGCAGGTGCCCAGGTCGATCCCCATGTCGACGCTGAACATTCCCAATACGGAATCGAAGAGCAAGACAGACGTCCCTTTCTGAGCTGATCGCGCCGCAAAGAGCGGCGCCGAATCCGTTCTACTCGCCGGCGGTGACCGCGCGACCGAACCGCAGGCGGCGGCGACATTCTACAGAGAATACGCGGCGTGGCCAGCATTTGATTGGGGCGAAAGTGACTTTTGCCGCCCAAATTGTGAATTGTGCGCGCGGCGGGCGACGAGGGCGGGAGCGATGGCGCCGAGAGCCGCGGCGGCGAAGGGGGCGGCGGCCGGTCCGCGGCGAATGTCCTAGAAGCTGGGGAACGGCTTGCCGAGCAGCTCGTTGCAGCGGTAAATCACAAAGGCCAGCGTTGCGATGACGGCGAAAGCGCCGATGCCGACGAGGACGGTATAGATGTCGTTGGTCGGACTGGTTCGCGGGCCCGATCCGCCGGGTTGACCTGCCATGATGACCTCTCCAATCGCTGGACTCTAACCTACTGTGCCGTCAGCCGTTGTTCGCGTCGCCTCGGACGATCTCACAGGGCCGTTTGGCGAACTCGTTCGACCCTGACCCCGACCCTCTCCCTGGGAGGCAGAGGGCGACGGTCAGCCGCGCATCGCGAAGCTGGCCTCGTCGCGAGCGAGGTCGCCGGCGCGGATGTCTCCCTCGGAGTGTTCAATGTTGCCAGCGGACTTGTTGGCCTCGACGCGTGTGATGCGCAGGGTGCCGAGAAACTGCGGCCGACCGTGTTCGCCTCCACGGCGATAGATCAGGAACTCCATGCCGTGAGCTACGCCATCGGCGCTGCCCACCGAGATGCTGGCCAGATTGCCCATGACCTCGGTGACCTCGGCCCGGATCGGCGCGGTGACCATCGGCATGGCCGGCGCGGAGACGGAGGGGACGCCCGCCTCGACGATGGCGTCGCCGCCGGGAATCTGCGTGGCGGGACCGGCGCCCATCGAACCGCCGCGCACGTCCATGGCGGCGATCTGCTGCTGAAGGGCACGAACCTGGGCCCGGGCCATTTCGACGTTGGTGGTGAGTTCCTTGACGCGGTCGGTGAGGTCGATGTTGCCGCGTTCGAGTTCACTGTTGCGTCGGGCAAGCTTGGCGCTGAACTCCTTCTCGCGGTTCAACGCGGCGAAGACGAGCTGGCTCTGCTCCTGGCTGCTGGTGACTTGGCCCTGCTCGATGGTGAGCTTGCTCTGGGCCTCGGCGAAGCGCCGTTGGCACTCGGCGTTGTCGGCGCCGGAAGCGGCGAGGTCGGCCTGGAGCTTCTTGATGGTCTGCTGATCGAGCTTTCGCTGATCGAGGGCGCGCGCCTTTTCCAGCGCGGCGAACTCGGCGACCGCCCGTTCCTTCGCCTGGGCATTCGTCGCGGCGACCTGCCAATCCTCGGCCGAGGCCTTCCAATTCTGCTGTTGCGCCAGCGCGGCCACGACCAGCATACTCAGCGCGACGGAAGCGACGGCGAGCACGGTCACGAGGACTTTCGTCAAGACGCTCACGGCTGTTCCTCCAACAATGTCAATGGCGATCGCGGCCGGCAGGAATCACGAGGTATCGATACTTTCCACCCGCCCCTAGGCATGCCTTGGCCGCGGACGCTTCAAAGTCTTGCACGCGTCGGCCCATGCGCGGCCCGGCGTGCGGCGTGAGGGATCCTTTGCCGAGTGGACGGGCTTGGCCGCCTCGACTGGCAAAGGTACCAAATTATCCCCCGGCAAACGGCGATTTGCAAGGGGGACCGCCGGCCACAAGCGGAATCTTCGGTATCGGGCGTGGGTGGGCCGACGATGGGGCGGCCGGTTTCCCGGGCATGACGACGGGCGACGATTATCGGCAGGACCCCGGAGCATCCAGCCCGATTCGGATTCGTGCTCCCGTGGCGTCGTGATCGAACCCGGGGAGATGGGAGTGAAATTCGGACGCGAAAGTCCGTCGACTGGGGCGGCGATGGCTTGACCGGCCGCGTCGAGGGTGTTTACATTGAGTATGCGGGGATACGCGGGGGAGTCCATCCTTACCGCTCCCTCAGCATACACGCCGACATACGTCCTTCCGATGGCGAGGTGTCCCATGACGAGTCGAACGAGGATCGTGGCGTTGGCCGGCGCGCTGTGCGCCCTCCTCGTCGCCGCCGGCGGCGCGGCGGCGTTTCAGTCCGCGTCGGACTGGAATGAGCCGCTCATCAGCCGGGGCGACCTGGACCGGCTCGACGCCCAGGCCTATTGGAGTCTGGGGCTTCCGCTCGATCGGGGCGAATCAGTTCAGCGCACGGCGGGGCTTGACGACAACCTTTACATTCTAACCTCGTCGAACCGGGTCTTCGCGGTTCACGCGGCGACCGGCGTGTTGCGCTGGACGCGCATCCTCGCCGACGCGGACAAGGCGATCCGCGGACCGGCGCACAACGACGACTACGTGTTCTTCACCACCGGGGGAACGGTCGTCGCGCTCAACCGGCAGACGGGCGATGCGGCGTCGAATCCGCGGAAGCTGTCGGGCGTCGTCATCGAAGTGCAGCATGATTGGGCGACGATCAGCATCGGCTACGACCACGGCGTGCGGCCGGAAGACGTTTTCGAGGTGTGGCGATTGAATGAATACGGGGCCGTCTCCGGCGAGCCGATCGCCGAGCTCACGGTCACGTCGGCGAGGGACCGGACCTCCCGCGGGAGACTGCGCCGACTGGCGTCGTTGATGTCGGCGCGGCCCGGCGACCGGGTCGATGCGTCGGTCGTCCTGCCGCTGGCGGAGATCAAGCTTCCGTTTGCGGCCAGCTGCGCCGCGGTCGCCGACGCCAAGAGGATCTACGTCGGAGCGGCCAATCAGAGGTTTTATTCACTGGATATATTCGGGGGCTTTCAACATTGGCAATTGATGACGCCGGGAACGGTTTCGGCGACTCCGGTTAACGCCTTCGGGCAGCTTTACGTCGCCGGACAGGACGGCCGCGTCGTCTGCTGTCGAAAAGACGACCGGGCGCGCAACTGGGTGTTCCATACCGAGGGGCCTGTGTTCGCCGATCCGCTGGTGACCGCGAAGTACGTATTTGTCGCGTCCAGCGACCGCTCCTTGTACTGTCTCGATCGAATCACGGGCCGGCGCCAATGGCGCGTGCGGTTCGACGCGCCTCCGGCACAACCGCCGGGTGAGGCGAATGGCCGCGTGTATCAGGCGGTGCCCGGGGAGGGCGTTTTCGCGCTCGATGCGGCGGATGGGCGGGAGCTGTGGCGCACCGATGAGCCGGGACAATTCCTCGGGCAGTTCATCGACGACATTCTGGTCCTTTCGGGACAGGCCGACCCACGGATCCTGCGAATCGTGGCCGAGACGGGTCGCGTTCGCGACCGGGTGTCGGCATCGCAGGTGAGGTTTGCGACGGCGTACCCGGCGGACCAGTCGGTGATCCTCGCCGGCGCGTCGGGTCGGCTGCTTTGCATGCGACCGCGATCGGCGCCCCGATTGAAGCCCGCGGCGCTGGCGGCCGTGCTCGGCAGTCCGCAACGGGCGGCGATTGCCGCGAAGGTGGCGGATGAAGCGGCGCAGGATCGGGCCGATCGTCGGCAGGAAGCGGCGGCGCCGATGCGCGGCATCGATTGGCTGCTGATGGATGATTGGCTGTCGAGCCGCAGCACGGCACGTCCCGTCGGCGGGCGCGGTCTGGTGGAAGTGGAGCCGCCGCCGGCGGAAGCGGCGAAGGAACCGGACGACGAGGAGGCGTCCGAGGAAGATGAATACGGCGAGGACGACGAAGCGAATGAAGGCGAGGACGAATGGGAAGACGACGAGGCGTCGGACGACGAGGAATCTTCGGATGACGACGAGGCGACGGACGAAGACGACGAATCCGATGACGATGAATCCGATGACGACGAATCCGATGACGAGTCGGACACTGAAGATGACTCAGACGATGAAGACGACGACTGGGACGAGGATGAATAGCGAGGGGCCCATCGGGGCCCACGATTGATAGATTTCTATTGGGTCCCGTTGGCCGGGACCGGCCTCGCTTCGATAGGATCCCAAGAGGCGGTCGATTCAAGTCAATTTCGGCACGTTATCCGGACAAATCGCCGCGGCGCCTGCGACATCCGGCCGCGAATTCTCGGCTTGGCGGGCCGGGGCCGGGTATAATATGTTGATCATGGAAAGGCCATGTTCGGCGACGTCGTTCGCCGAAGCGGTGCCGTCATCGTGACGCGGGCCGGGGCGAATCGATCACATTTGGGGATTGTCGCGCCATGGAAATCGAAATGTTGCGTCGCGAGATGCCGATCACGCGGCACTACAACTTCCTCGATCATGCCGCGGTGGCGCCGGTGTCGGGCCGCGCCGCCGATGCGATGCGGCGACACGCCGAAGAAGCGGCGACCCATGCACACGTGCGCGGCGGCCTCTATCCGGAGTCCAAACGAGCCCGCCAGTTGTCGGCCAAGCTGCTTAATTGTCATCCCGAGGAAGTGACCTTCGTCAAGAACACCAGCGAGGGCCTCAGCTACGTCGCCAACGGGCTCAACTGGTCGAAGGGCGACAAGATTGTCACGACCGCCGCCGAATTTCCCGCGAACATCTATCCGTGGATGAACCTGCAAACCGCCGGGGTGCAGCTGCGCATGGTGCCGGAGGATAAGGGGCGCATTCCGCTTGACCGCATCGTTCAACTGATCGACGAGAGGACCCGTCTGGTGACGATTTCGGCCGTCCAGTTTGCCAGCGGGTATCGAACCGATCTCGCCGCGCTGGGCGCCGCCTGTCAGGAGCGGGGCGTGCTGTTCTGCGTCGACGCCATTCAGGCCCTGGGCTGCGTTCCGATCGACGTGCGGGCGATGAAGATCGATTTTCTCAGTGCCGACGGGCACAAGTGGCTCCTCGGTCCCGAGGGCGCGGGGATTTTTTATTGCCGCCACGAGTTGTTGGGGTCGTTGCGGCCGACCAGTCTCGGCTGGCTGAGCGTGAAAGACCCGATGAACTTTGGGGAATACAAGCTCGACTTTCGCAACGACGCGCGGCGGTTCGACGGCGGAAGCTACAACCTGGCGGGCATCTGGGGACTCGGCGCATCGATTGAATGGCTGCTGGATATCGGCATCGACAACGTCTGGAAGCGCGTGGGGGCGTTGACGGACCGCCTCGTCGAGGGCGTGCAGGAAAAGGGCTACCGCGTCGTGAGCTCGCGTGAATCGGGCGAGGCGAGCGGCATCGTCGCCTTCGTCTCCGGCACGCACGACCACAACCGCATCGTCTCTCACCTGCGCCAGGAATACCGCACGGTCATCGCCGCCCGCGAAGGCCGACTCCGCGTCAGCCCGCACTTTTACAACACCGAGGCGGAGATCGATCAGCTCGTCGAGCACCTGCCGGCGCACTGATTGCGCGGCATCGTTTCAAGCGACGCGAATCGCATCAGCGGTTGATTTGACTCAATATCATCCGGTCGGTGACGTAGTAGTACGGCCGATCGGTGTCGTCGTCGTACATCCCGGACACGCTGCGTTTGCTACGCAAACCTTGTGGCTCCGCCACCGCATCGCGTCCGGGACAGGTCATGAGCCGCTCGTCCACGTAGCTGACCCCGTGCATTTACCCTTGACACGCTGCGAATGCCCTGCATTCGCGCCTGCGGCACGGCGGCAGAGCCCGCCGCTGCGCGTCAAGGGCGGGGTACCGGCTGCGGAGGCCGTTGCCGAAGCCGTTGTCGGCGTATTCGGCGAGTTCGCTTGCCCTTGACGCGACCGCGAACGCCTGGCGTTCGCCCACTTCGTGGTCGGCGACGCTGTCGCCCGTCGCGTCAAGGGTTGTAACGCCGTCGAAGAAGTAGCGCGTGGTGATGCCCAGGGCGTCGTTGACATGGGCTATTCTACGGCCCAGGGCATCCCAGGTAAAGGCCGCCTTCCGCGTCGTGTCGGTGCTGTCGAAGACGCCGGTCAGCCGGTTGTGGTGGTCGTAGTGATAGACGTAGGCCAGGTCGCGGTTGACCGAGTGGCCGGTGAGCTGGTTGCCGGCCGCGTCGTAGCTCTGCGGCTGAGAGTCGATGGCCGTCATGCGGTTGGCCTTGTCGTAGGTCATGTCGTAGGCCGTGGGGCCGCCGCCGGAGTTGTAACGATAACGGTGGCTGTTGCGATTGCCCACGTCGTCCAACTGATACCACGACGTGCCGTTGTAGCCGGAATCGACCACCCAGTCCTGCTCCTCGTCGAGCTGGGCGGTGATCAGCCGGTCGGTCCTTGACGTAGGCACATCCCGCAACTACTTGGTCAAGTCCTCTTTGACAATGTCGCCTTGCGTATTTGGGATTCCGTACTCGGCGTACCGCATTCAGGACATTTTCCACTCGTATTACCTCTGAGATCGTATTCGCACACTGGACAAGCCCATTTACTTACTGCACGCCGTCGAGAGATCATCAATGCCACGATTCCAAGTATGGTTAATGTAGCAAGCCACATGGGGACCTGAATCGCGTTCCGTCCAGTGAATCCGGGAATCAACTTCGGCATTCCGCCTCCCAAGAATTCAGATTGCAAGTCACCTCTCGGGGCATAGCACCGGAATCTTGGCGTCCAACGCGTCATCACAAAAATGTCATCTACGCGATAGAACTCAAAGTTGCCTTGATGTGCAACGAACAAGTAAGCTCTAAAGTCAAGTCGGAACCTGAATCCAACTGATCCCAATACCCAAGTCAACAAGGTGAAGACGAAAGCAATTGAAGTGGCGACAAGCAAAGTCCGATGAACGCCCCGCCGATGCCGCCTGCTCATCCTTTGGCCTCACTTTACTAGAACCTATCCCAATACCCTTCTGACCTTCGATGGGCCGGAAAGCGTGTGGCCGGAATTTGCGATTTTCTTGGGAAAATGTGGCTCGTCCCCGCGTGTTGCGCGTTGCAACTACCTTCGACAACCAGTTTTGGGATAGGTTCTAGTATTTTAAGCCACTTCGTTTCTCTAGAACCACCAATTGCTTGGACAAATGCAAAAAGTCGTTGGAAACCCGTTTCCTGCGCACGCAGTTCCAGCGGCATTTGGTGTACCCGGCGATCCGACATAATTTCCTCCAGGCGCGTTGGGGGCGCCCACTACACAAGGCGTGGTCGCCAAGGGAAAACAACGATGCCGACAAGAGCCCACGCACCCAACACAGGTGTACACTCCGGCACAAGATGCGACTCCCGACGCGAGACAATTTGCATATCCGACTGGATCACTGCTCTGATAAATAGGCCCTCCTGGGTTCCCTGCCGAATTGCAGACGTTGTCAACATTTGTACATGTTTGGGCGCAGGTCGATAATCCACTTGGGTCCAGCCATATACCAGGTTGAGAATCTTCAACCTCATAGGTACACGCTGCCACACCCATAGTTTGCTGAGTGCCACCAACACGGTGGAGTCGCTTGACGGGCGGTCTCGTGATAGATTCCCCAGGTACGCTGATGCTCTCGCTCTTAATGAATTCGTTGTAATCGAGCGGATCCCTCGTAGTCCACCGTCCGACCTGCACGTCAACGAATCGCGCCCGATGATGATTCAGCGCGAGGTTGAGCTGTTCCGAGGTGGCGTTGGCGGCGGTGTCGAGGGCGAAGTGGGGCACGCCCTGGAACATGTAGGGGTTGTCGAAGTCGCTGAAGGCCTGCGAGACCGTCGGCGCGGACATGACGCTGCTCCAGGTCGGCTTCTTGTTGTGATACGCCGTCTCGTCGGCGCCGTCCACGTCGCCGTCGTCGTCCAGGTCGGCCCGCGGGTCCCAGATCGACCCGGCCTTGGCGGCGCTGAATCGCGCGTCGTCGGGCGTGGTCGTCATGCGGGTGTCATCGTTCATGTCGCCCCGGCCGCACAGCTCGCGGATCAAAGGCCGGCCGTAGGGGTCGTAGGCGTAGCGCTCGCGGATGGCCCCGGCGCGGTCGACGAGGACCCGCACGT
>Ga0302046_10001129_pt1 | contig 25203 bp, 27 predicted proteins | sample RVTome_11_FD_200261 | JGI IMG/M metagenome (GOLD analysis project Ga0302046, IMG submission 200261) | Soil microbial communities from uranium-contaminated site in the Upper Colorado River Basin, Wyoming, United States - RVT147D111 (version 2) ... | reverse complement strand
CTCTCCGCCACCAGGGCAGAGCTCGAGTCGACCAAACAGCTCGTCAAGGAGATGGCCGACGGCCTCGACGACGATGCCGCCGCCGCGCTGCTGGCACGAACCGAAGAGAGGATCCAGGACCTCCATGCGGAAAGCCGTCTGCGTGTGGAGTCGATCATCCGGGATGCCGAGAGCTTGAGGGCGCTCGCCGTCGAGCAGGCGGAGCACGCCACCGAGTTCGCCCGGGCCCAGTTGGAGAAGAAGAGCAGAGACATGAAGGCCGACGTCGAGACGTTGAAGGCTACGGCCCAGGAGGAGGCGGAGCGGATCGTCGAGGAGGCCAACGCCTACAAGACCGACGTTCAGTCGTCCATCGACTCGATCCTCGATCAGGCCGAGGCGATCCTGGGCACGGCCGACGAGAAGTTCGCCGAGGCCGACGCCAAGCTGGCCGAGGCTCAGCGTCTGGCGGGCGAGGGCTAATGGCTCTAGTGGCCGGTGTGTGCGTGCAGCGGGGCTGATCGCGTCCGGCTGCGCAAGGCTCCAAAGTACACACCCAAGAGGACGAGTGCTCCGCCGACGATCAGCCCGGCGGTGAGCCTCTCATCGAGAAGCCAGGCGGACACGAGCACCGTGACCATGGGAATGATCACGAACCCGAAATTCGCCCTCGAGGCGTCCCAACGCTCCAACAGGAAGACATACATGGTGAACACGACGCCTGAACCGATCAAAGCCATGTAGGCGATCGCCAGCCATGTGTCGGTGCGGACCGGGAGCGCGATCGCGCTTCCAGTCGAGAGCGTCAGGATCGCCAGAAACAGTGCACCGACTGTCATCCCGACTGCGTTGACGACGATGGGGTTTGTCTCGGGGAACCGCTTGATGGTTATCGATGCCTGCGCGAAACACACCCCCGAGCCGAACGCGGCGAGTAACGGCAAGTATGGGATCGGGCCGTCGAGAGCCACGCCGGAGAGGATCACCACTCCCGCCAGAGAGATCAGCGCGCCGGTCACAGCGGAGACCGTCAGGGTTTCGACTCGTTGTGCCGCCGCGAGCAGGATCGTCACGAGGGGCACGATCGACAGGAGGATCTGACCGAATCCGGCCTCGAGCTCCACCAGGGCGTAGAAGGCGAAAGCAAAGGCGCCACCGAACGCGAGCAAACCGTAGATCGAAGCTCCGAGGAGTGCTCTCCCTCGAGGAAACCTCTGTCTCGCCAACCTCATGACCAGGAGCATGATCACCGCAGTGAGTGAGAAACGAATGGTCGCCCCCCAGAACGGGTCGAGCTCTCGATTGGAGAAGCGAATTCCCACCGCGTTGCCACCCGCGAGAACCGAATAGGCGACAAATGTGGTCAGCGCTACAGGATCGGTGCTCCTGGCCATTCTCGTCACCCTATGTCGATCACTCCCAATCCGTTCACAGAGTGGGTATTGCGGTTTCGGCGTGCAGGGGGGGTCTCCCTATACTCCGGCGGCCCTGAGCCCTGATCCCCTGAAGGACTTCTCAACATGACGGACACAATCCTGTACATCGCGTTCGTCGCCGGTGTTCTGGCCCTCTTCCTGGCCGTGTACTACACCCGCGTGGTCCTCGCCGCCCCTCGGGGTAACGAGCGCATGATCGAGCTTTCCGCGGCGATCCGCGACGGCGCGATGGCATTCCTCAAGCGCGAGTACATCTGGGTTTCGGTGTTCGTCGTGGTCATGGCGGTGCTGATCGCCGTTCTGTTGGACTGGGGTCGCCCGTGGGGAGCGGTCGCCTACATATTTGGAGCGGTCCTCTCCGCAGCCGCAGGATTCGTCGGAATGCGGATCGCCACCGCGGCCAACAGCCGCACCACTGAAGCCGCCCGGGTCGGGGGCGTCTCCGCGGCCCTTCCCGTAGCCTTCCGTGGAGGAGCGGTCATGGGCTTCACGGTCGCCGGGCTGGGTCTGCTCGGTGTCGCGCTCGTCTTCTGGCTCTTTGGCGTCGATGGCCCGCTGGAGGACCCCAACTGGGTCGACATCGTCACCGCGGTGGGGCTCGGCGGTTCATCCATCGCCCTCTTCGCCCGTGTCGGTGGAGGCATTTACACCAAGGCGGCCGACGTCGGTGCCGACCTCGTTGGCAAGGTCGAGGCCGGAATCCCCGAAGACGACCCGCGCAACCCGGCGGTCATCGCCGACAACGTCGGTGACAACGTGGGGGATGTCGCCGGGATGGGTGCCGACCTCTTCGAGTCGTATGTCGGCTCGCTAGTCGCCCCAGTGGCCTACTCGATTTTCGTGTTCGCCGGCGACCTGCGGGCGTCGGCGGTCATCTTCCCGCTGGCCGTCGCCGCCCTGGGAATGTTCGCCTCGATCATCGGGTCTTTCTTGGTGAAGGCCAAGGACGAGTCCCACCTGGCGGCGGCGCTGCACCGGGGCACCAACTTCGCCATGGTCGTCACCGCAGTCGGTGTCGCCGGTCTCGCCAACTGGATCTTCGGTGATCTCGTCGACAACTGGGTCGGGATATGGATCGCAGTCGTCGCCGGGCTGGTGGTCGGCTGGTTCGTTGGGAAGATCTCCGAGTGGTTCACCTCGGACCATTACAAGACGGTGAAGGAGATCGCCCGGCAGTCCCAGACCGGTCCTGCCACGGTGATCATCTCTGGCATCGCCGAGGGCATGCGCTCGGCGGCATACTCGGTCATAGCTGTCGCCGTCGGCATCGGCGTCGCCTACTGGGCCGGCGACTGGGCCATGGGTGAGGGTGGAGGCATCTACGGAGTCGCCATCGCCGCCATCGGCGTCCTCGCCACCCTCGGCATCACCATCTCGGTCGACGCCTACGGGCCGATCGCCGACAACGCCGGGGGCATCGCCGAGATGGCCCATCTCGAGCCGGAGGTGCGCCAGGCCACCGATGCTCTCGACTCGCTGGGCAACACAACGGCGGCGATCGCCAAGGGTTTCGCCATCGCCTCCGCGGCGGTGACCGCACTGGCGCTCTTCAACGCCTTCACCGAGGCGGTCAATCTCGACGGCATCAACATCTCACATGCACCGGTGACGATCGGCCTGTTCATCGGTGCCATGTTCCCCTTCCTCTTCGCCGCCCTGACCATGAACGCAGTGGGCCGGGCAGCCGGGAAGATGATCGATGAGGTGCGTCGCCAATTCCGGGAGATCACCGGTCTCAAGGAAGGTCACCCGGATGCCAAACCCGACTACACGACCTGTGTCGACATCGCCACGGCCGGGGCCCTCAGAGAGATGGTCATCCCGGGGGCGCTTGCTGTCGCACTGCCGCTGATCGTCGGGTTCATCGACGTCGAGGCGCTCGGCGGCCTCCTGGGTGGAGCGCTGGTGACCGGGTTCCTCCTCGCCATCTTCATGGCCAACGCCGGAGGTGCTTGGGACAACGCCAAGAAGTTCATCGAAACCGGGGCGTTCGGCGGCAAGGGGAGTGACGCCCACAAGGCAGCGGTCATCGGCGACACTGTCGGTGACCCCTTCAAGGACACCTCGGGCCCGGCGATGAACATCGTCATCAAGGTGATGACCATCGTGTCGCTGATCTTCGCCTCGGCCTTCGTCGGTTAGCGCGCGTTGAACCCTGGGTTCGCATCGAGTGGGGTCCAACCGGCTTCACCGGGGAGCTCTCTAACCTCGGGGTAGTGATCGGTCAGCCCTATCCACCACCCGATAGTCTCAAAGAGATCGTCTTCATCCGTCATGCCGAGTCGCAGGCGAACGTCGACGGGGTGTGGAACGGCAAGAGCGACGGCCCTCTCAGCGAGGAGGGCGAGACCAGTCTCGAGGTGCTGGGCCGGCGTCTCTCCCGCTGGAACTTCAACGCGGTCATCAGCTCGCCGCTCAGCCGGGCGAAGCTGACTGCCGAGGCATTCTCCAACGACGTTCGAGTCGACGAGTCCTTCATCGAGATCGACCTGGGGAAGTGGGAGGGCCTGCACTTCACCGAAGTCCAGGAGAAACATGGTGACCAACTCCAGGCCGCGTTCGCCGATCGGACCCTTCCCATGGGCGAGACCGGCGAGTCGCTCGAGCAGGCCACACAGCGAGCCCTCGAGGCCGTCGACGACCTGCTCGACGAGATGGCTCCCGACTCACGGGTGGCTGTGGTGACCCACGGCGGTTTCATGCAGTCGGTCCTCGGTCGCCACCTCCCCGGCTCCACCCAGCGGCCTCACGCCTTCACGTCGAACACCGCGTTGACCCGGGTGGTGTGGCAGTACGGGCGGACCCGTCTCGCCGCCTTCAACGACACCGGTCACTTCGGGCCCCGCCCCCGCGCCATCAGCGAGCATCTGGAGAAGGGTGAGCCGGTGCTGGCTTTGATCCGTCACGGGCGCACCCGGGCCAATGTCGAGCGGAGGTGGCAGGGACGGGGCGATTGGGATCTCGACGATGTGGGTGTGGCCCAGGCAGACGCCCTCGGCCGGTGGTACGGCAAGCACGGCACCGTCTACAACTCGCCGCTCAAGCGTGCGGCCTCCACCGCCCACCGGGTTGCGCTCAACGGGTCGACGCCGCTCGACGGCTTGATGGAGCTGCACATGGGTGAGTGGGAGGGCCTCACCACCGACGAGATATTCGAGCGGTGGCCCGAGGACGTGGAGCGGATCTACCGGCACGGCATCGACCTGCCGCGGGGAGGGACCGGGGAGAGCTGGGCCGATCTGCGACTGCGAGTCACCGAAACCGTCGCCGGACTCCAAGTCGACGAGACCGCACCGACTCTCGTGGTGGCCCACGGAGGGGCGATCCGCTCCTACATATCCGGGCTCACCGCCAGCACGGACACTCACGCCCAATCCCTGCACACGCCAACCAACACATCAGTCACCCACGTGGCGATAACCGCTACAGGCCCGCTGATCCTCGACTACGGAGTGGCCGCTCACCTCGAGGAGACCGGGTAGACGTGTTTGTTTGCCAGACATGTGGCAAGGGGTTCGACCTGTCACCACAGGTCAAGGACCGATATCCGGATTGGACTCCCAAGGAGTGTCTCGACTGCCGCAACGGGCCTAGAACCGCGCGGGCTTCAACTCCGAGCGTCTCCAAGAACCGCGACCTCACCGTTGCCGAAACGTTGGCGAGGTTCACCGACGGCCCTCAAACCGGTGTGTTCACCGATGGCGCGTCGGAGGGGAATCCCGGACCTGGCGGATGGGGGGCCGTACTGGTCGTGGATGGGCAGGTGGTGGCAGAGAAATACGGGTCCGAGCCGCATACGACGAACAATCGGATGGAGCTGACCGCCATGATCGAAGGTCTGAAGATGATCCCCGCCGACACCCCCACCCACGTCTACACGGACAGCCAGTTGGTGGTCAACATCCTCACCAAGTGGGCCGAGGGTTGGAAGGTGAATGGATGGAAGAAGAAGTCACCAGGGCCGATCGCCAACCTGGAGCTGGTCAAGGAGGCATACGAGCTGACCCGGGCAAGACCCAACGTCAAAATCGTCTGGATCAAGGCTCACAGCGGGTCTCGCTGGAACGAGTACGCAGACTCCCTGGCCACCGCATATCGGCGCGACAAGATGTGAGCGGGCTGGTCGAGCGGACCCCGGAGGAGATCAGGAGATGGGGCCGACACGCTCATGGCTCACCCCTCTACGCACACCTCATCGAGGTGATCGCCGACGACGATGAGCTGATGAGGGTGGTCAACCGCATCGAGCATACCCCGCGGCCCAACGTGCTGTTCGGGGGTGTTCAGTACCTGCTGATGGGCGGGGCGTCCGCAGAGCTCGCCGCCTTCTACCCGAGCCTGGTCGACGAGCCAAGGCCACTCGTCGGCGTCGACCGGGTGTTCACCCGATTCGTCCTAGAGCACGAAGAGGCCCTCGTCGAAATCGGACAGACCAGGTACACCCAGACCAACGAGTGCCGCCGGTGCGTCGCCCTTCTCCCCGGAATCTGGGAGTCAGGCCCGGAGCGCTTCCACTTGATCGACCTCGGAACATCGGCCGGCCTCAACCTGGCCGTCGACCGCTACCAGTACCGATGGGGAGACGTCGAGTGGGGTCATCCCTCCGGCTTGCTCCTCACCGCCGAGTCGCGGGGTCGGGCACCGGAGCCAAAGGACACCGAGGTGCTCAGCCGGACCGGGCTCGACCTCAATCCGATAGACGTGAGCGACGAGGCCGAGAGACGCTGGCTTGATGCTCTGATCTGGCCCGAGCACCATGAGCGGCGGAGTCGACTGCGGGCCGCACTCGAAGTGATCTCAAACGTGGATGTCTCCATGGTGGCCGGCAGCGCTCTCGACACCCTGGGGCCCACACTTGCCGCCCTACCGGCCGGTGATCCCGCCGTGGTAATGCATTCCTTCGCCCTCAACCAGTTCTCCCCTGATCAGCGTCACAAGGTCGCCGCGACCATCGATGAGGCGCGGGATGCCAGGAGAGTGCATCGGGTGTCTTACGAGTTCATCGACAAGGAGGACGACTGGGCTCGGCTCTCAGTCGACTTCGGTGACGGTCTCGTCGACGTCGGCCAAGGTCACCCCCATGGCGAGTGGGTCGAGCTCTACGCCCGCCCGTAGACCGGCACCAGGGCCCCGTTCATCACGCCCGACTCCTCGCTCAGGAGGAAGTCGGCGACGGCGGCGATCTCGTCGGGTGTCGGCCAGTTGACGAAGTCGGCGTGGGGGAGCGACGCGCGGGTGGCGGGTGTGTCGATCACCGACGGCATCAACACGTTGGCGGTGACACCCGTTCCGTCGAGCTCAGTAGCCACGCTTTGACCCAGGGCGGCAACACCGGCCTTGGCGATGTTGAAGGCCGCCTGGGCCTCGAAGAAGTCGACGGCGCCACGACTTCCGACCAGGACGATGCGGCCCCAACCCGCCTCCTTCAGATGAGGTACTGCCGCCCTCACTGCATAGAAGGCCGAACGGAGATTGAGATCCAGCATTCGCTCGAACCTGACATCGTCGGTCTCCTCGACGTCCCGTCCTCCCGCCCAGCCCCCCACCAGAGCCGCCAGACCGTGGATCTCACCCCATTCATCGACAACCTGCTTCATGAAGCTGTTGACCGCCTCGGGGTTGGTGCAGTCCACCCGTGTGAGCATGAGCTGTGATTCGTCGATCTCGAACTCGCTCTCGAACGTCTCGGCCTCCTCCGGAAGCAGGTAGGTGATGGCCAACCGGTGGCCTTGGGGATAGAGGCGACGCACCAGCGCGGTGCCCAGTCCGCCGGTCCCACCGGTCACGACGTAAGTCTTGCTCACCCCGCCAATATAGGACGATGGCTCATTCCGGGGCCCAGACCAGCCACAGATCGGCCACATTGGTCCCGGTTGGGCCGGTATCGAGGAGGTCACCCGACCTCCTCAGGTAGGTAGCGGAGTCGAAGTGCGCCAGTGCCGCATCGCTGTCACCGCCCCGGGCGAGGGACAGGCCATCGACGATGGCGCCGGCCGCCCTCGAGTTGCCGTCGACACCGTCAGTGGCGAGGGCGGCGAATTTGGTGGAGGTCCCCGCGATCAGACGCGCTGCCAGGAGGGCCGCGTGAGTGTTCCGCCCGCCGGTGCCTTCACCCCTCACGTGGAGCGTTGTCTCCCCAACAGCCACGGTGATCCCGGCGCCGGCGCCGCGGACGAACTCCTCGACGGCAGCGTCGGTGGGACCGTCCAGCCAACCATCCTGTACCCGTGCGGTGGCTATGTCTGCCGACACGGCCGCCACCGCAGCGATGGCGGCCGTCCTCCCATCACCAACCACCTGCACTAGCTGGTCCTGGACAGGGGATGCCGACCTCGTGGACATCGAGTCGATCACGTGTGCCGGCGGCTCGATGGCATACGAGCGCATGACGACGATTGCCTCGTCCAACCTGCTCTCTGTGGGGATCGTCGGCCCCGATGAGACCACCGAGGGCCCGGCGGCACCGACATCAGACAACACATATGTCGGCAACGGGCCCAGACCACCACCCTTGACCGCAGATAGGTGACTCCGCACCAGGTTCATCTCCTCGATCGAAGCCCCTTCCCGCAGCATCGTGCGGTTGACTTCGGCGACGAACGAGGGCTCGATCCCCGCAACGGGCAGTTCACACAAGGCCGATCCGCCGCCACTGATCAGGGCGAGACTCGCCCGTGGCGCCAGCTCTAATGCCCGGCGGGCAGCTCTTGCGCTGTTCTCACCGGGAATCGGATGATCACCAAGCATCAGCTCGACACCGGCGGGGACCTCGGCCTCGTGGTTGGTGACACAAAGGCCGTCAATGCTTCCCAATGCCCGAGCGGCGCCGCGACACATCGCTGGAGCGGCCTTCCCGATGGCGACGACCGTGACCGGACCGGTTCGGCCGGTGAGGGCGCGATCGGTCAGGACCTCAGGATCAGCGGCATCGAGGGCGGCCCTCAGCCACGACTCGATCAGCGGACGGTCGGTCACAAAACGTCGCCGATCCATGCTCCGCGGGGATGTCTCAGAGCGGCCTCCAGATCGAGCGGGGAGTCGATGTCCAAGGCGAGGCCCGGCCGGAACACGACATGCGGTCGGGGAGCGGCCATGAGATGACGCTGAAAACTGCCTTCTCCGAAATAGAACGGAGCCTCTGCCACGCCTCCTACCGCCGAAGTCCCTCCATCGGCTGAGGGTGCGATTGGGTTGGCGCCTGCGGCGAGGACCGACTCCAGGGCGTTGAGGTCGGCAACATCGAGCATGGGAAGATCGCCGTGAGTGACCAGCCATGACCCTCTCGTCTGAGTGGCCCAGACGACTCCGACCCGCGCCGCGACGTTGAGCCCCTCACCGGGATCGGGTATGGAGGGAAAGCCTTGACCGATTGCCCACGCCGCCACATCCGAGTCGGCGGTCACGATGAGTGGGAGGAGATCGGCCTCCGCCACCGTCGAGGCAACATGGTCGGCGAGCGATTTGATGAGTGCCGCCCTCGCATCGGGGCTCAGCACCGAGGACAAGCGCTGTTTGCCCGTGCGGAACGACTTGATCGGGATCACCACGGTGGTGGGCACCGGTGGGAGCGTAGGGGGAATGCGTCGGCCCCCGCCTCCGTTGTCTTCGGCATGGTCAGGGCGATTTGGAACGGTGCAGTCCTAGCCGAGAGCGATGAGACGATCGTGGTCGAGGGCAATCACTACTTCCCTCGCGAGACGGTCAACCACGACTTCCTATCCGGGTCCAATCACCACACCAGGTGTTACTGGAAAGGGACGGCGAGCTACTACGACGTGGTCGTCGCCGGCGAGACGAATCGAGAAGCGGCCTGGTATTACCCGGACCCTTCCGACGCGGCGTCAGCGATCAAGGACCACATCGCCTTCTGGCATGGGGTCAGGGTGGTGCAGCCCTAGGGGACGACCAGAACCGGGCATGGCGCATGGTGCGTCAGACGGTCGGCGGTCGAGCCGAGTATCACCCGTTCCGCCAGACCCGACCCGCGCCTGCCGATCACGAGCAGGTCGGCGTCGGTCTCCTCGCATACGGCCACCAGTCGGCTGAAAGGGTCGCCCACCTCTTGGACCGTCTCGAAGTCGATGCCGCTGAAGTCGTGTCTGGCCTCGATCGAGTTGAGGATCTGCTCGCGGCCCCTGACGATGGCGTCGGAGAGGGCCTCGGGGCTGGGCGGCGCTCCGCCAATGCCCCACCACCCCTCGGGTGTTCGGATGACGGTGACGATCTTCAGTCCCGCGTTCCATTGCCTGGCCACGGAGGCGGCGAGCTCGACGGCTTTGTGGCTCTCTTCTGAGCCGTCGACCCCGACGACGACAGTTGTTGGGCTCCAATCCATGGGATTGAATCTAGGTGAGTGCCTGGACGATGTGACCCGCGAGGAGTCCGTAGAGACCAGCCACCACGTCGTCGGCAGTGACACCGACCGACCCTGGGAGGCGCTCGGCAGCCGAAACCCCGGGGGCCAGGGTCTTGAAGATGTCTGCTGTCCGGAAGACGACCCACGCCACCACGGCCGGCCATAGCTCGAGGCCGATCACGGCCACGAAGACCCCGGCAGCCTCGTCGGCCACGATCCAGCCGGCATCTCCTTCTGCGGCGATGAACCGCCGGGCCGACCAGAGGGCCAGCAGAATGACCACGAGGGCTGCCGCCACCTGGGCCGGCCATCCGAACCCGCCGACGAGATAGGCGATCAGGAAGGCAAACGCCGCACCCACGGTCCCGGAACCGACATGACTTCCACGCAACCTTCCCAGGATGAGCCCGGTCCCGAACCACGATGCGACCAGCCGATGCATCTTCGGAGACTAAGTACGCCGGAGGGCACTGAGCGGCGCTCCCACCAGGTTCCCGCCTCGTTTACGCTTCCGGCATGGATCCCGCATCACATATCTGGAGTGACGGCGAGATGGTCGCATGGGACGACGCGACCGTTCACTTCCTGTCGCATGCACTGCAATACGGCACGGGTGTCTTCGAGGGCATCCGCGCATACGACACCCCGGAGGGGACTGCAGTATTCCGTTTGAACGAGCACATGATGAGGCTGGGAGCTTCCGCTGCCGCGTATTCAATTCCGTTGAAATGGACCGCCGCGGAGCTCTCCGAGGCCACGCTCGAGCTCCTGCGGACTACCGGGCTCGATTCCGCATACATCCGGCCCCAGGTCTTCTACGGTCTCGGCACTCTCGGCCTCGACCCGACGGAGAACGAAGTCCATACCATGATCGGTGCCTTCTCCTTCGGGACCTACCTGGGTGAGGAGGGGGTCAACAACGGGGTGACTGCCATGGTCTCGTCCTGGCGTCGGATCTCCCACACCTCCTTCGTTCCCACCGCCAAGGGCTCGGGTGGGTACCTCAATTCGCTACTGGCGAAACAAGAAGCCTCGAGAGGGGGCTTCGGCGACGCCATCATGCTCAATGACGAGGGTCTGGTCGCCGAGGGGTCAGGAATGAACCTGTTCCTCGTCAGTCGTGGTGTCGTCCATACGCCCGGGGTCTCCGCCGGGATCCTCGAGGGCATAACCAGGAACACGGTGATCGAGCTCCTCAGGGAGGACGGTATCGACGTCGTCGAGAGCAACATCCCGAGGGGGAGCCTCTACGTGGCCGAGGAGGTGTTCATGACAGGGACGGCCGCCGAAGTGACCCCGGTTTGCCAAATCGACGGCCGTACCGTCGGTTCCGGCGAGCCCGGACCGGTCACTCGCCAGGCCCAGGACCTGTATCACGCCGCGGTGAACGGGAAGCTCGACTCTCATCGTGACTGGTTGTCATTCACCTGATGGCCCAACAACCCAATGTCGAGATCACCGAGGCGACTGCCCCGCGCCGGACACCGCAGCCGGGGCCGGCAGTCAAGTGGAGGGCCAACAAACCCGGCGTTCCATCAGGTCCGGAGGACGTGCCGGTAGGTGGTCGATTCGGAACAACCGGCCCCGACCCAGGGTGGGCGCTGCGGATCCTCCGCGAAGTGGAGCTGCCATCTGACGATCCGCGTCTCAAGAAGGTCGTCACCGGCCTGGTCCTGGCTCGGGCGGCCGCCGCTGGGCGCGCCCCCGTTCGAGAGGACATCAGCGCCGCCCTGGTGCTTTGCGGCTATTACGACGGGGCGCCCCGGGGTCTCTTGGAGCGACGGGAGCGCTGGCTCGATGCGGTGCCGCATGAGACGCGCCCGGGTGAGACTGCCGTCGGCGAGGTGGACCGGCAGCTGATCGTCAACAAGCCTGATCAGATTCGTTACGCGCTCAACGTCCTCCGCGACTAGCAATGTCCGAACCCAGGGTTCGAGACGTCGCTCACCGAAGTCTGGCGCCCCGAGAATGGCGCGGCAGCCGGAAAGCACACCCCGTTCATGTCCCCGCCGCGGGCGATGTCGCCGGTGTCCTGGCTAGCGTCGGGCACCGATGAAGATCGTCCGCATCAAGTCAGGTGACGACATCGCCTACGGCGTCGCCGACACCGAGGGAGTGCTCGTCTACCACGGCACGCCGTTCGTCGCCTGGGAGCCAACCGAGGTCGTGGTGCCCTGGCCGAGTGTGACGCTTCTCTCCCCGGTGATCCCCACCAAGGTGATGTGCGTGGGCCGGAACTACGAAGATCACGCCGCCGAGCACCATGCCGAGGTACCGGACGAGCCACTGATCTTCATGAAGCCGGCGACCTCGGTGATCGGGCCCAACGCCAACGTCGTCCACCCCCGGATCAGCAGGGAGGTCCATCACGAGGCGGAGCTGGCCGTCGTCATTTCCAGGCCGGCTCGAAACGTCAAGGCAGAGGACGCCTCCCAATACATCTTCGGCTACACCGCGGCCAACGACGTCACCGCCCGCGACCTGCAAGAGAAGGACGGGCAGTGGACCAGGGCAAAGGGGTTCGACACTTTCTGTCCGCTCGGCCCGGCCATCGAGACCGAGCTCGACCCGCTGGAGCGGCTGGCGGTGATCTGCAAGGTGAACGGCGATGTTCGCCAGGCCGGCTTCACCTCCGACATGGTGTTCGGGGTGGCAGAGGTCGTGGAGTACATAACGGCGTTCACCACCTTGCTGCCCGGTGACGTCATCCTGACCGGGACTCCGTCGGGAGTGGGCAAAGTCGAGCCGGGGGACCTCATGGAGGTCGAGGTGGACGGTATCGGGACTCTGGCGAACCGGGTGGTGGCCTCTTGAGCGTGCGGGTGCGGATGGCTCCCTCACCCACCGGATTCCTCCACGTGGGCACCGCCAGGGCCGCACTGTTCAATTGGCTCTTTGCCAGACACCACGACGGCACCTTCATCGTTCGCATCGACGACACCGACACCGACAGGTCGACCCAGGAATTCGAAGACGAGATCCTCGGATCGTTCGAATGGCTCGGCCTCGATTGGGACGAGGGCGTCAGGGTCGGGGGCCCCCATGGCACTTATCGCCAGTCCGACCGCTTCGACCGCTACGCCGAGGTGGCCACGGGCCTGGTGGAGGCGGGCCACGCGTATTACGACGACCGATCATCCGAAGAGCTGGAGACGATGCGCCAGCGAGCGCAGAAAGAGGGCAAGCACCCCGGTCACTACATCCGGCGGCCGGAGTCCGATGCCGAATCGGGGGTGATCCGGCTCTCGGTACCTCAGGAGGCGCCAGTCGAGTTCACCGACATCGTTCGTGGGGATCTCAGCTTCGCCCCGGCCGACATCGACGACTTCGTGATCCTCAGATCCAACGGGACGCCCACCTACCACCTCTCGTCGACCGTCGATGACATCGACTACGAGATTACCCATGTGGCCCGGGGAGAAGACCTGCTGCCTTCGACCCCCAAGCACATCCTGCTCACCCGTGCCATCGGGGCCGGCTCTCCTGAGTACGCCCATCTCCCGCTGCTGTTCGGAACGGACGGCCGGAAGCTCTCCAAGCGTCACTCGGCCACCGCGTTGGCCGAGTATCGGAAAGAGGGCTATCTCCCCGATGCGATGTTCAATTATCTGGCCAACCTGGGCTGGTCGCTCGACTCGGAGACGACCATCTTCACCAGGGAGCAGGCGATCGCGGCCTTCGATCTCGCTGACGTTTCGAAGAACCCGGCTGCATTCGACCCGGCCAAGCTGGAATGGATGAACGGGGAGTACATCCGGGCGATGGCGACCGATGAATTTGCTGCCATGGCTCTACCGCATGTCGAGGAGGCCCTGGGACGTAGACTCTCCGAGGCTGAGACTGCCTCCTTCCGGGAGATCGCACCGCTGGTCCAGGAGCGTACGAGGCTTCTGCCCGAGGCCGGTGAGCAGGTCACCTTCTTGTTCGAGGAATTCGAGGAGTACGACACCGCCTCCTGGGACAAGGTGATGATGAGCGACGGTGTCGCCGACGTCCTGGACCTGGCGCTTCAGACTCTCGAGGGCCTGGGTGATTGGTCGGTGAGCGCGATCGAGACCGCTCTGAGGGCACTCCAGGATCAGTTGGGCATCGGAGCCGGCAAGACCTTTCAGCCGCTGCGGGTGGCCGTCACCGGCTCGTCGGTGAGCCCGCCCCTCTTCGAGTCGCTGGCCGCACTTGGGCGTGACCGCACGCTGACACGTCTGAAGAGGGCACGCAGCGACCTGACCGAGCCCACGAACGGTTAAACCTGCCTATCGGGCCTACCGAAAACTAGGAAGTAACCACGAGGGGTCTCAGTGCCAGAATCGATCCAAGCGAGGATCCAACAGGTCATGGGTGACGCCACGACCCGGCTCATAGTTCCTGCAGCCTCATTTGCAGGTTTGGTCTTCTTCGCCATTGCGGTTCTCACCGGCGACATGAAGACCATTCCCCTCGCCGTGACCGGTCTGGTAGTGGCTGCGATCGCTTGGAACCAGCAGCGCAACTACTCGTTCGATCCGATGCCGATCTTCTGGGCGACGTCGATTGGATTCATCGCAGTGGTGCCATTCAGCGAGCCGTTCGAGGCAATCGTCCTTCTGCCACCCCTCGTTCTGATGGGGTTCGTCGGGTTCTTCTCCGCCAGCAGTCGGAATGCGCTCATCCTCACGGTGTGGTCGGCCCTGTTGGTTGGATGGGCTGTGTGGTGGCACGTGCCCGATCTGGGGGTAGGTGAGGCCATTATCGCGGTCACGCTGTTCGTGGCCACGTCCGTGGCGGTGTGGGCTGCTGTAAGGGCAGCTCGACGTTCCCTGGCCCGAGAGCAGGAGAGCTACCGGCTGCTCTTCGACTCGTCTCCCGTCGCCATGTTCGAAGAGGACTACACGGGTGTGGCCGAGTGGCTGGACGAGATCCGACGACGGGGAGTTCAAGACATCCGCAACTATCTGATCAACAATCCTGGTGAGACCCGTCATGGAATCTCCCTCATTCGGGTCTTGCAGGCCAATCCGGCGGCGGTTCGGCTGGTCGGTGCGAAGTCGGCCCAGGAACTGGCCGAAGAATTTCAGGAGGTGCCCAGGGCCAACGAGGAACTGGGAACTTTCATCGAGCAGTTCGTGGCCATCTGGCAGGGTCGCCAATCGCTCGCCGTGAACCTCCAAGGCCTCACCTTCGCCGGTGAGCCGCTGGAGGCCGTCATGCATTGGTCCGTACCAGTGGTTCAAGGAGTGACGGACCTGGGCCAGGTGATGATCGCCATCTCCGACATCACCCCTCGAAAGGTCATCGAAGACCGGCTGGCCAACGCCGTCCAGACCAACCAGCGATTCCTCGCCCAGGAGCACGCCCTCGCCGCGTGCTCGCGTGCCTTGCTGCTCAGGGTCGGCGACGACGCCATCGAGGTCGCCCTCGAGGCTCTTCGTGCGGCGTCCGGCGCCGATCGGGCATTTCTTTCCGGCAACGTGATCGACCCTGACGAGGGTCTTTGCTTCCGGGTGGTCAACTCGGCGAGCAAGGTGGAGTACTCACAGGACGATTGGGTAGGGAGGGTCATTCCTTGGAGCAAATACCCCATCGCCCACGAGCAACTATCGAAGGGCGAGGCATTCCACCACGAGGCCACCGACGACTCCACCAAGGGCTGGCGCCGTTCGCTGCTGGCGGTCCCGGTTTTCACCAACGGCGAGTGGACCGGATCCATTGGCTTCATGGACATCGGTCGCAAGACGGAGTGGACGAACGACGCGGTGAAGATGCTCGAGGTCGCCGCGCCCATGTTGGGCAACTTCTGGGAGAGGGAGCTGACCACCCGGCGACTCGAGGAGCTGGTCATGTCTAAAGACAGGTTCGTGGCCAGCATCTCACATGAGTTGCGGACCCCTCTTTCCGCAGTGCTCGGCTTCGCCGAGGAGCTGAAGAACCATGCGTCGACCTTCGAGCCCCATGAGTCGACGGAAATCCTCGAGCTGATCGCGGAGCAGAGCAGGGACATGGCCGACATGGTCGAAGACTTGTTGGTGGCGGCGCGTGCCGACATCGGAACAGTCACCATTCACCCCGAAGAGGTCTATCTGCGGGCCCAGGCCGAGGCGGCAGTGGTGGCGTTGGGGTCGGCTGGCACCAAGACGATCTCAGTCGTCGGTGGGCCGGGCAAGGCGTGGGCGGACCCGCAGCGCACCAAGCAGGTCATCAGAAACCTCCTCACCAACGCAGTCAGGTATGGCGGAAGCAACGTCGCGGTCGAGGCCAGGAACGAGGGAGAGTCGACAAGGCTCTCAGTGAGGGACGATGGAGAAGGCCTGGCGAAACATGAGTGGGAGCGAATCTTCGAGCCATACACAAGAGCTCACGAGCGACCGACCCAAGCTGGTTCCGTTGGTCTCGGCTTGACTGTGTCGCGTCAGTTGGCGCGTCTGATGGGCGGCGATCTGTCTTACCGCGCCGATGATGCCGGCAGTGTCTTCGAGCTGACCGTCCCCGCCGGGCCACCCGAAGAGATGCCCAGCCCCGTCGCGGAGTCTCCGGTCGAAGCCACTGTCTGAACGACCGGCAGGAGTTGGGCTGACCACGCCGCCGGAATAACCTCTACATGCCCCGGTCCCGTCGTCCAGAGGCCTAGGACGCCGGCCTTTCAAGCCGGAAACGCCGGTTCGAATCCGGTCGGGACTGCCACTTCTTCCCCCTGGTCAGGGGGTTTTGCGGCAATGTGTCGGTGTCTTCGTCGTCGGTTTGGGCCGCTCCTGGGCCGCCCCAGCCCTCGGCCAGCTCGTCTAAACGGTCCGCGGTTCGGGCATCGAGACCTTCCATGAGATGGCCGTATCGGTCCATGGTCACCTGGATCGAGGAGTGACCGAGACGGGTCTGGATGGTCTTGGGATGCTCGCCGGCGGCGATCAGCCATGAGGCCTGGGTGTGGCGGAGATCGTGGGGCACGCACGGTTGGCCCACCGACTCGGTGACGGCCTGGAGAAGCCGAGTGCGCCAGCGTCTGGTCCGACACGACCGCAGACTTGTGCGCGATCTCGAACCGTCAGATGCTGCCGAATGCGGGAGATTCACCGCCGCACGAGTCCCGATTGTTCTCCGCATAACAGAGTCGTAGGTGGTGCCATCGGGGATGCTTTCCAAGAGTTCTGATAGGTTCCGCTGGAATGCTTGCCAAGGTGTCCATCTGGCTCGCGATGCTGTGCTTTGTTATAGCACTGGCATTCGGTGCGCTAGGCACATTCGGAGTGGGGTTGAGTGAGCCACCGCCACGATCTGAGGACATCAGTGAGAGGATCGTCAACAACTTCGAAACCAACGAGGAGGACTATCTGCTTTGGGGCCGCTGGATAGACCTCGGCTGGGCACTCGGGTTCGCCGGCCTCCTCATAGCCGCTCCATTCCTGCCAAGGGTCGACAGGGCCAGGCACCTGCTCGTTGCAGGTGCTGCCCTAGCCGTTGCTGGCGACATGATCGACCTTTCCAAGCTGGCTGGGATCCAGATCGCCAGGATCGGACTCGACAATGATCTCGCCGATAGCTTTGCGGCGGGGAACGTGTTCCGGTCCGCCATCAACGCCACCTCTACGTACGTGTGGATTTCCGGGCTGTTCCTCTTCGCCGTAGGCCTGCTGGTCATGGCCAGAGATTCGATCGACAGACGGTGGCGAGAGCTGTCTTATTTCCTAGCTGGCTCACTGGTGGCGGTAGGCATCACCGGCCCGTGGACAGGTTCGCCGTTCCCAGAAGCCGCCACGACGCTCTTCACGGTCGCTCTAGTCATGTGGGGCATAAAGGCGGCCACACTTGCCGGAGACGGAATCAAGCGCTTTGACCAAGCCAGTCCGTAACCGACAGAGGGAGAAGTTGCTGGACAGCCAAGAGCTTCGGGAAGCCTCCCTCGACGCTCAGTCCGGCCGCAGACGGCATTCCAATTACCTATTCAACCTCGTGGCTGCCCCCTACATGAGACCTGGCTGGAACAGGTGGCCTAACGGAGCTTGGCGGAGCCGAGCGCCGACGTGCCGATACCGGGCGCTGTCACATATGGGTGAGATCGCCCCAGGAGTATCGATACGGTGCGGCCCATGGAGGTCAAGATCGTTGGGTTTGAGGATGCTGAGAACGTGGCTCGACTCTATCTCCAGAGTGCGGAACACCTCACGGAGTTTGTCCCAGACTTCTACCCGGTTCGTGTTCTTGACGCGGTTGTCGCCGCCATCGAGACGCCAACCCGTTGAACGCCCCAACTGAGAGGTAAACAATGAATGAGACACGGAACTTGACGGGTCCCATACCGCTGCAGAGGCTTGAAGGCCTTCTCTTGCTTGTGGCCGCGATCTGGATCTTCGCGGAGACGGGAGATACCTGGTGGCTGTTCGGCCTGCTGCTGCTGGCTCCCGATCTGTCCATGCTGGGATACATCCGCAGCCCCGCAATGGGTGCCACCACGTACAACCTTGGACATACCCTGCTCGGACCAGCAGTGCTGCTGGCGTGGGGTGTCGTCGCCGACTCGTCGCTGCTGGTGGGGCTGGGTGCAGTGTGGCTGGCGCACATCGGATTGGACCGGCTCGCCGGCTACGGCATGAAGCACCCCGACAGCTTCCACCACACCCATCTCGGAATGATCGGCCCGGCCAGACGAGCCGAGGCACCATAGATGGTCTACCCCTATCCGATCACCCACCCGCACTCCACTGGGAAACTGAAAGTCGTGGGCGGACAGGAGGTCCACTGGGAAGTCGCCGGCAACCCTGACGGCAAACCAGCTGTCATGCTGCACGGCGGCCCGGGATCCGGCTCATCATCACGCCACCGTGGCATGTTCAACCCTGACAAGTACATGATCGTGCAGTTCGATCAACGCGGCTGCGGACGGAGCGCGCCGAACGCAGGTGAACCCCACGTCGACCTCTCAACGAACACCACACAGCATCTGATCGAAGACATTGAACAGCTTCGAACGTCCCTTGACATCGACCGATGGCTCGTGTGGGGCGGATCGTGGGGGACCACACTCGGCCTTGCCTACGCGCAGACACACGCCGACTCGGTCACCGAACTGCTGCTTGGAAGTGTTGTCACCACCACCCGGGCTGAAGTCGACTGGGTGACCCGAACGATGGGACGCCTCTTCCCTGAGCGGTGGCAAGACTTCCATGACTTTCTCCCACCCGAATTGCGAGACGGCGACCTCGCCTCCGCGTACAACCGGATACTCATGGATCCCGATCCAAGAGTCCACGAACCGGCCGCGATGGCGTGGTGTGACTGGGAAGACACCCATGTGTCAATCGCCAAGGGCTACGAGCCGTTTCTACGGAACCAGGTCCCCAAGTTTCGGCTCTGCTTCGCCCGGCTAGTAACCCACTATTGGGGAAATGCAGGCTTCCTCAAAGATGGCCAACTACTCCGGGACGCCGAGAACCTGGTCGGAATCCCGACCTTCCTCGCGCATGGGCGCCAAGACATAAGCTCACCAGCCGACATCCCCGTCGCCCTCGCCGCATCGATCCCAGACGCCGAGCTATTCATCGCTGAAACCGAGGGGCACGGCGGGCCCGCCCTTTTCCGCTGGATGACCACGATCGCTGATCGCCTCGCTGAATAGAGAGGCGCCACCCACGCCGTATGGGGCGGGATCTCCACGACCAAGCCGCTGCGATCTCGCCCGGAACCGTCGATGCCGTAGCGGTCGTCGTCACCAGGCTGGCCAGTCGAACCGAGTATGGAGAGCTTGTCGAGGAAGGCTTCAAACCGGCGATCCTGTCGGAGTCAGCGACTCGCCATCTGTCCCGGTAGGAATCAACCAAGATCGATAACTCGCGAAAGCGCACTCGTGTGGACACCTGAGGACACGCGCTTCCTTACTCTGTCTCGTCGATGAAGTGGCTCGTGCTGGCAGTCCTTGGCGCAATGGCCATAGGAGCGTGTGCGTCGTCTGGCACCAATGTGACCACGTCTCCCGGGACTCAACTGGAGACAACAACCTTGGGTCCGACTACAACTTCCACGTCGACAACCTCGACCACGATGGATTGGGATGCGGTGTGCCTAGACGCAGTAAACCGGTACCTAGCTGCAGGCGCATCGCTCGCGGCATCGAAGGTGGTGTTTGAGTTTCGAGCTGATCAGCTCGAGGCATACTGGACTGTTGCCATCGTACGATCTAATTCAGAATTGGCGACTCAATTTCAAGGTCACGCCGATGTCCTGCGCGATAGCGCTGAGGAGCTTCGTCAGGAACCCCAGGAGTTGACAGAGAGGAGCCAATATGCGCTACCACTTGTCAAGGACGTCCGAACGCTCCACTACGGACTCTGCTTGACCTGAAGGTCGGCTCTCGCTGACGAAGCGGCTTGGTCTTCGGAGGGGGCCTGGGCCGCTCTTGAGCCGCACCAGGGTGAGAATCGCCGAGAGTCAGCGCCAATCGTTGAAAGATGCGAGACCGGCGTTTACCCAGGTCAAGTACTGTTTTTCGTCTATTTACGTTGATCGTCGTTAGGGGTCCGTTTCGCCTTGGGCTGGCCTTTCAAGCCGGAAACGCCGGTTCGAATCCGGTCGGGACTGCCACTCCTATCCACCGCGTCGGAGCCGCGTGGTGAGCACGGTCGTTTTGTCCTAGCGGTGGCGGCCAGGCGTTCGGCCCGCCCGTGGCCGGCTCAAGCTGGGAATATTTGAGAGTTCAAGTAGTTGACATGTCGAGATAGTTGAGTATTCAACTATTCGACACCGACAGGAGGTCAACATGACACTGACACGAACCATCGATCAGACCGCGGTCCCCGCCGCTGGCACCTGGTCGCTCGACCCGGCTCACACGACCGTGACGATCACGGCCCGCCACTTGATGGTCACCAAGGTGAGGGGAACCTTCCCCGAGATCTCAGGCGAGATCAAGGTGACCGACGACCCGGCAGAGTCCTCGGTCGTCTTCACGGCCGCTGCCGCGTCGATAGCCACTGGAGTCGCCGACCGCGACAATCATCTCCGCTCTCCCGACTTCCTCGATGTGGCCAACTATCCAGAGATCAGATTCGAGTCAACCGGCCTCGAACCCGATGATGGCGTATGGAAGCTAACCGGCGACTTGACTATCCGGGACGTGACCATACCTGTCACCTTCGACCTCGCCTTCGAGGGAGCCGTGACCGACCCGATGGGTAATAGCAAATCCTTCTTCACCGCACACGGGGAGATCGACCGGGAGGATTGGGGTCTCACCTGGAACGTGCCACTCGACGGTGGAGGCGTGCTGGTCTCCCGCCACTTTCAAATCGACGTCGAGGCGCAGGCGGTCCTCCGGTCGTAGACCACAGATTGTCAGGGGGTCGGTCGATCCGGCCCCATGACAGTCTCGATGATTGGCCTAAGTCACCGTGGCTGCCAATCTGATCCCCTCGATGACCAACGACCAGATCGTCTTCTACTCGACGCTTCTCGCCTTGTTGGCGCTGGTCGCGCTGGCCGCCGCAATCGCACTGTTGGTCTATCGGGTCGTGCGCGGGTCGGCGGCAGCCGGGCTTCTCGCGGGCAAGGCCATCTGGCTGGCCTGGTTGGTGGCCCTGGTGGCCACAGTCGGATCACTCATCTACTCGGAGGTGATCCATTTCGAGCCCTGCCGGCTGTGCTGGTTCCAGCGAATTGCCATGTACCCGCTGTCGATAGTCCTCCTGGTCGGGGCCATCAGGCGTGAGTTCCAGGTGAAGTACTACGCCCTGCCGATGTCACTCATCGGTCTCGGTATCTCGGTCTACCACTACCTGATCCAGACCTTCCCCTCGCTCGAAGGCGGCTCCTGCGACCCCGCCAACCCGTGCTCGGCCAAGTTCGTCAACATCTTCGACTTCATCAGCATCCCGTTTATGGCGGGATGCGGGTTTATCGTGATCTCCGTAATCCTCGCCTTCTATGTCAAAAACCCAGACCACAGCCAAGTCCAAGCCGAAACAGTCGAATAGGGGCCTGATCTACTGGATCGGGGGCTCCGTTGTCGCCTTGGGCCTCATCGTGTGGCTGGCGGCTTCGATCGCCAGCGACCCGGGGCTCGACGAGTCGATCGGATTCGGCGAGATCACAGTCGAGGGTGAGCCGCTCCCGTTCCTGGCCGACCCGGCGGCGACCGATCCCGCCCTCGGCTTCCAAGCACCCACCGTCTCCGGAGCCGATTGGAATGGCAACCCGTACACCATCGGTGCCGACGGGCGCCCCAAGATCGTCGTGTTCCTGGCACATTGGTGCCCGCACTGTCAGGCCGAGGTGCCACGCATCCAGGATTGGGTCGACAGTGGAGGCCTCGGCGATGAAGTCGATCTCTACGCCGTCACCGTTCTCACCAACAAGCTGCAGGGCAACTGGCCCCCGCAGGAATGGCTCGAGAGAGAGGGGTGGACCGCACCCACGATCATGGACGACATCGACTCCAGTGCCGTACGCGCTTATGGGATGCGGGGCACGCCCTTCTACGTCGTCTTAGACGGTGACAACGTGAATGTTGGCCGATTCTCCGGCGAAGTCGGCGTCGAGGGTCTGGAAGTGATGAAGACCCTCGCCCAGGCAACCCTCGACAGCTAGGAGCTCACCCCTCCAACGCCCGGATCTTGTCCAGCCTTCGCACATGGCGGTCCTCGCGGCTGAATTTGGCGTCAATGAAGGTCGTGATCAGATCTTCGGCCAGCGCCTCACCGACCACCCTGGAGCCGAGACAGAGAACGTTGACATCGTCGTGCTCGACCATCTGATGGGCTGTGTAGGTGTCGTGTGCGACCGCGGCACGGATGCCGGAGAGCTTGTTGGCGGCGATCGACGCACCCGCTCCGGAGCCACACACGATGACGCCGCGATCGGCGCGACCGTCGAGCACGGCCTGAGCGACCGCGGCCGCGTAGTCCGGGTAGTCGACCGGGTCGGCGCTGTGAGTCCCCAGGTCGTAGACGGCATGGCCCGATTCGGCCAGCCATGTCGAGAGATGCTCCTTCAACGTGAATCCGGCATGGTCGGATCCGATGGCGATTCTCACGGCGGGCAGGGTAGCCACGAGGAGTGAGACAACCGGGCCCTCGTCCGCAAGTACGCCGCTGATCTCGACCCGGTCATGGGTCTAGGCCTATCGAACAAGTTCGATAGGTCGGGAGTTTCCTTCTGAAACTCCAACCTGACGGCAGGACAGGCGTAGCCTTGCGGCAATGTCCAAGATCCTCGTCGAGGGCGGCGCCGTCCTCTCTGGCACCGTCAGGACTCTGGGCGCCAAGAATGCAGCCCTCAAGGAGATCGTCTCCACGCTGCTGTCACCGGGCAGACACCACCTGACCAACGTGCCGTCGATCCTCGATGTCGAGCTGATGGCCCGTGTCCTCGAGCACGCCGGCTGCAAGGTGGAGCAGGGAAACCACGAGCTGTGGATCGTCGTGCCGGAAACCCTCAACGCCGAGGCGCCACTAGAGCTGGTGCGTCAGATGCGCGCTTCGATCGTGGTTCTCGGGCCCTTCCTCGCCCGGACGGGCGAGGCGCGAGTGGCGTTGCCCGGCGGTGACGATCTCGGAGCCCGACCCGTCGGGTGGCACATGGACGGACTGGAACAGATGGGTGCGGAGATCGAGCTGGTTCACGGCGAGTTGGTCGCCCGGACCGACGGCCGCCTCAAGGGGACCGAGATCGAATTGCCCTTCCCCTCGGTGGGCGCCACGGAGAACCTGCTGTTCGCCGGTGTGCTGGCCGAAGGCGTGACCGTGATAGTGAACGCGGCGCGTGAGCCCGAGATCCAGGACTTGATCATTCAGCTGAACGCAATGGGCGCGCACATCGAAGGGTCGGGGACCGCAATCGTCACCATCGAGGGCGTGGAGCATCTGAACCCGGTAGCACATTCGGTCGTCCCCGACCGTCTCGAAGCCGGAACCTATGCGGTTGCGGGTGCTATCACCAGTGGCGACGTGACCGTGACCGGTTGTCATCCCGACCACCTCCGTATGGAGCTGGCAAAGCTCGAGGACGCCGGTTGTGGAGTGGAGCGCGGAGACGGTTGGCTGAGGGTCCAGGGCCCCGAGCGACCCCAGGCAGTCGACTTCGCCACCCTGCCTTACCCGGGCTTTCACACCGACATGCAACCGCAAATGGTGGCCTTGCTCTCGCTGGCGACGGGGACCTCGGTGATCACCGAGAACCTGTACGACGCCCGATACCGCTACGTGGGCGAGTTGGCTCGCATGGGGGCCGACATCTCGATCGAGGCCCAGCACGCCATCATCCGAGGCGTTGAGAGGCTGTCCGGCTGTCCCGTCCTCGCCCCGGACATTCGAGCCGGAGCCGCCCTCGTTCTTGCGGGACTTGCCGCGGATGGCGTGTCCGAAATAGGGGAGATAAGCCACATCGACCGGGGGTACGAGGACTTCGTGGGCAAGCTGGCGGCATTGGGTGCAACGATCGAACGCACCTGAAACACACCACTAGAATCAGGAAGAACCGGCGGTCAAACCGGGTTTCCCCAAATAGATGTCTGAAGCAACACCAGTAACCATCGCGCCGTCGACCCACGACGACGGGCCAATCGACCACGAGAAGCTGGTCGAGGCGCTCGACTACATCCGCCCGGCCGTGCAGGCCGATGGCGGCGACCTGGTGCTGCTCGGGGCCGAGGACGGCAAGGTCAACCTGCAGATGGTGGGGGCATGCGGTGGCTGCCCGCTGTCGATGATGACCCTCAAGGCAGGTATCGAGCGGATCCTCAAGGACCGCGTTCCCGGGGTCCGTGAGGTGATCGCCTCCGCAGACAGCCCGGCAAGCCTCGAAGAGGCCACCCAGGGTGTGGGCATCTCACTGCCCACGCTCTAGTTCCCCACAGCCCCTTAGGCTCCTCCACTTCTGATGGATGCCACTTTCCTCGACTCTGTCCGATCCGGTGACCGCAAGGCGCTCTCTCGGGCCATTTCGGCGATCGAGGATGGCCAATCCACTTATGAGCCCGTCGCGGCCACCGGGGTCATCGGGATAACCGGTCCCCCGGGAGCGGGGAAGTCGACCCTCATCTCAGAGCTGATCCGGGTGATTCGCGGTCAGGGGGAGTCCGTGGCCGTGCTCGCCGTTGACCCGTCGAGCCCTATCACCGGTGGTGCCATCCTCGGCGACCGTATCCGGATGCAGTCGCATGTCGATGACGAGGGTGTGTTCATTCGATCCATGGCGACCAGGGGCCATCTCGGGGGTTTGGCCGATACCACCGCGGCTGCCACGGCACTCGTGTGCGAGGCTGGGTTCGATCGGGTGATCGTGGAGACGGTGGGCGTTGGCCAGTCCGAGGTCGAGATCATGGGTCTCGCCGAAGTGGTGGTGCTGGTGGTTGGCCCATCGTGGGGTGACCAGATTCAGGCGGACAAGGCAGGGATCGTTGAGATTGCGGACATCTACGTCGTCAACAAGGGAGACCGGCCCGGTGTTGCCGAAGTGCAGCGCGCCCTCGGGGAA